>Ga0335083_10004079_pt1 | contig 18690 bp, 16 predicted proteins | sample Lox_Sample_42_FD_206716 | JGI IMG/M metagenome (GOLD analysis project Ga0335083, IMG submission 206716) | Soil microbial communities from Loxahatchee National Wildlife Refuge, Florida, United States - Lox_Sample_4.2 | ecosystem: Environmental > Terrestrial > Soil > Wetlands | place: USA...
TGGGCCAAGATGCCCATGCGTGATACGCGATTGAAAATATCGGGATCGAGCATGTAGGCCGCGCGATACTCCTGCGCCGCCGCCGGATACTTGTGGCGCGCGAAGTAAACCGACGCTACGTTGTAATGGAACGTAGGGGCATCGGGACGCAAGGCCAGTGCATGTTCGTAGTATTTCTCCGCCTTGCCGTAATTCTTCCTCATCTGCTCGACAAAGCCGCGATTGTTCCAGGCTTCGGCGCAGTCCTTGTTTTCCTTGAGCGCGCGGTCAAAGGCCTTCTGCGCATCCTTGTACTGCTGCAGGAAAAGATAAGCCATACCCAGCTTGTTGTAGCGCAGCGGCGTGGCCTCCTGTTTGAGCGCGGCCTCATAGTAGTCGATGGCGTCGAAATAACGCTTCTGTCCGCGCAGCAAATCTCCCTGATGTTCCAGGTCAGGAGCACTTGAGCCCACCAGCGGTATCAGCGGCGGTGAAGGTGTGATGGCATTTTGTGGGTTGTTCACAGCGCTGGGGACTTGCTGATCGTAATCATCAGCGGCGAGCGCGAACAAAGGAATCGTTAAGGCAACCGCAAACACGAACCAGCGGCAAATACTTGGTGCAGAGAAAAGTCGGCCCATGGCGGACCTCCAAACCCCATCTGCCCAATATTAGACCTATTCTGGTGGATTTTTGTTTCCTTTATTTGCGGGTTGACCAGAATTTTGTTGCGCTTGGTCGTTATCGCCTTTGCCTCCAAAGAGTCTTCCCCAAAAGCCCTTCTTTTTCTTTGGTTGCTCCTCTGCGGCCTGAGTTCCCGGTGGTTGATTGTTCACCGGCGCAACTGCCGTCGTTGCCTGTACGGCTCCGTTGGTGTCGGCCGGCGGCGGTGCCGCAGGAAGCGAGCCGATTCCGAGTATCTTCGTGAAAATGCCCCGGTTATCGGTGAATGCCTGCTCGCAGGTCTGCTTCGGCTCAGTACCGGCGATGAAGGCGACGGTGTAGTCCTGGGGGCAGGCTGGCGTGGCCAGCATGTTGGTGACTTTGTCGATCTGCTCGACCACCACCCCATCTGGGGCCGTAAACGCCTTCGTGTCCGAGTACTGCGGAACCTTCACCGCGCGCTTCATGAACTCTGCCCAGATAGGAGCAGCCGCCGCACCGCCGGCAAGTTTGATATCGGTGTAATCGTCGTTGCCCACCCAGACAATGCAAAGCAGGTTGCTGGTATATCCGGCGAACCAGGCGTCGTGCGAGGTTCCGGTCTTGCCCGCGGCGGGAGCGGTAAAGCCGCGCGCACGGACGGGATATCCGGTGCCGCTGTCAATCACGCTCTGCATCATGGTGGTCAGAACGTAAGCGACGCGCGGATCGAGCACCTGCTTCGAATCGGAGTCGTACTGATCCAGAACTTTGCCCCTGCTATCGCGCACCGCCCGCACCATTTGCGGAGACAGGCGCTTGCCGCCGTTGCCGAAAACCGTGTAGGCGCCCGCCATTTCCAGCGGAGTGGCGTCATACGAACCGAGCGCTATCGACGGCGTGGCGTGCACGCTGGTGATGCCGGCCGCTTTCGCCAGCGCGGCCACTTTGTCGAACCCAACCTCCTGCGCCAGTCGAACGGTCGCGTTGTTTAGCGACATTGCCAGCGCATAGCGGGCGGTGACTTCGCCCTTGAAGGTGTCGTGATAGTTATGAGGTTCGTAAACTGTATCGCCGTACGCGATGCTGACCTGCGAGTCGTCCAGCAGCGTCGCCGGGGTGAAGACGGCATCGGTCGTGGTTGTAGTTGTTCCATCGCCTGAGGGAGAGGCAATCGGGATCTTCTCGCCGTTCACCGCGGTATTGACGGCGGCTGCATAAACAAACGGTTTGAAGATGGAGCCGGTGGGCCGCTTAGCAACTGCGTGGTTCAATTGGCTCAGGCCGTAATTGCGCCCGCCGACCAGCGCCAGCACCTCGCCGGTATGGGGATCGAGGGCGACCAACGCCACCTGCGGCATGGGACCGTTCTGCACCGTGGTCTCGACCTTGGCGTTCTTGCCCTCTCCGACCTTGACCTTCCTGGTGCGCATCTTGATGACCTGCGCATCGACCAGCTTCATGCCTTCATCAACCGCTTCTGAGGCGGCCCGTTGCAGGTCGGGATCAATCGTCGTGTAGATGCGAAGCGCCTGCTGGTTGAGATCGGTTTCGCTGAACTGGTTGGAGAGCTGGTCTTTCACCATGTCCACGAAGTAAGGCGCGTCGCTGGCTTCAACGTTGGGCGGAGCCAGCTTGAGCGGGGTCGCCTTCGCGGACTCTGCCTGTGCGCGGGTGATGGCGCCGGTCTCGACCATGGAGTCGAGCACCAGGTTGCGCCTCTCCAGCGCACGCTCGGGATGGCGGTAGGGCGAAAGATAGCTGGGACGCTGGATGATACCGGCGATCAGCGCGCATTCCTGCAGGTTCAGGTTCTTGACGTCCTTGTTGAAGTAGGCGCGTGCCGCCTCGCCGACTCCCATGATGCTGTAGGTGCCGCGCTGCCCGAGCGGCACCTCGTTGGCATACATCTGGAAGATCTGCTGCTTCGAGAACTTCTGCTCCAGGTCCATCGCGATCAGCATCTCGGTGACCTTGCGCTTGACGGTCTTTTCCGGTGTAAGGAAAAAACCGCGCGAGAGCTGCATGGTGAGCGTGGAACCCCCCTGGGTTCGGTGTCCGTGCGCGATGTCGGTGATGGCCGCTTCCATCAGGCGGTAATAGTTAACGCCGCTGTGCTGGAAGAACCGGCGGTCCTCGATGGCAACGATCGCATTGACCAGGTCTTTGGGAAGATCGTCGAATTTGATGAGCTGACGCTTGGCGCGGTCCGAACCTTCAAACAACTTGGTGACCAGCACGGGCTCCAGTTCATAGTCCTGCTGCGAATCGCCCTCGCGGCCGGTGACCTGGATGGCGCTGACCTTTCCTTTTTCGAAGCGGATGACGGCAGCATCGCTGGAGTGCGATGACTGCGGCCCGGGCAAAATTTCAAGCCCGCCGCGCACCTGGCGGAAGTGCCCGATCGGCGAGTCGCCATCTTTGCCGTCTTCGGTATAGCCGGCGCGACGAAGGTCGGTCACAATCTCCTGCTCGTCGATTGGTTCTCCCACGGAGACGGTCTTGGGCCGCGCATAGATGTTGGCCGCGTTGCTGAAGATCGGGCCGGCCATGCGCCGGTCGACCACGCGCGAATACTTCACGTAGAAGTAGGCGAACACCGCCATGAAGATGAGACCGGCAACGAGGAATCCCGAGACAAACAGCTTCACCACCGGATCGCTGAGCGTAAAGTGGCTGGATTTCCCGGCCGTACGCGAACCCGCAGCCGTGCGGGAGGACGGCCGGGCTGCCGCAGCAGACTTCTTGCGTAGGGGCTTGCCCGATCCAGGTAATTTGATTTTGATTGCCACGTTTATGAGAGCACAGAGAAACTCGCCAACCCTAATGATAGACGGCAGCAGGAGATATTTCGTTTATGAGATGCCAATCCCGGGGAATGTGCCTAAGAATTTGGCGATACGCACCAGAGCTATCAGCCTATTGTAGAGCAAGTTCAAAGCGAATCGCGCGTCGGTCGGGAAGTTGCAAGCTGCACACGTTGCGATGCCCCGCGTCAGGGCATGACCTCGGTCGTGCCGAAAACCACCCAACTTTGATTACTATCCCGAAGGGACTTTAGTCCCACAGGGATCTTTAGTTTCGTCAGTGGGATTTCTCGGGTGGCGTGAGCGAACAGCAGGTCCTTCGGTTCGCTCAGGATGACAGTCGAAAAATGAGCTTTTCGGCACGACTAAAAAGTCGTGCCCCGACACGAATCTTCGCAAACAGAACTCCTGCGCCCGCTTATGCGTCTTGGCCCTGTGCCGCACCTGCCGTACCCGCGTTTACGGAAAACGCACTCGCCCCAGCCGCCGCCTCAGCTGTTGGCGGCGCGATGTCAACACTGGCCGCGCTGTCTGCAGTCTCTGTCTGCATCGCCGGCTTCTGGCGGAATGACGCGACCACAACGAATATGTTGGTCACCATGATGACGGTGAAGGCCATAGCCGGCAGGAATTGGAAGGCCGAGCCGCGCGCGTTGACGATCTGCAAGGCAAGCACAGCAGTAATCAGTCCGCGAGGCAGCATGAGAAAGAGCAGCTCGTTGTCGGCCGGAGTTGATCCCCGGATGCTCCAGCGCGTGGCATAGACGGCACCTATGCGGGCGATAATCAGCGCGACCAGAATCGCGACGATAGGCAAAACATAGCTGCGGCTGACGACCTGCGCCATCAGGCCCAGCACGACGAAGAAGAACGAACGCACCAGGAAGGTGAACTCGGAGTGGAACGCCACCATGCGCGCGCCAATGCGTGTCAGGTGGGGGCTACGCGGAAGATTCGCGAGTGTCAGGCCGAAGATCAATTCGGCGAGGAGGCCACTGCCACCCGCCAGCCGTCCGATGGAAAATACGCCGAGCACCACGCCAAGATTGAGCGCGTTAGCGAAGGGCTGGTTATACAGCAGCGGCCATAGCTTCCACCAAACCGCTCCCGCGGCCACCCCCAGTGCCACGTCGATGACCACATGGTGCGAAAAGCCAACCACCACTCCCGAAAAGAGCGACTCGGTACCCGAGATGGTGACCAGAGCGCCGACCATCAGCACGGCCAATATCTCGCCCAGCGACGACTCTAGCGTGAGGGTTACCTTCAGACGCTCGGGCGCTTCGATTTGCTGTAATGCGGGCAGCACCACCGATCCGCTGGTGGAACCCATGGCTGCGCCGATGAGCAGGCTGTCAATCCAGTTGAAGTGCAGCAGCAGGTGCGTCACAGCGGCGACCAGAGCGGCGCTCAGCGCGAAGCAGACGCCGGACAGCAGCAGCGCTCCCGGCAAATTGCGCAGGACCTCGGTCAGCCGCAGCTCCAGGCCACCTTCAAACAAAATCAGGATCAGCGCCAGCATCCCCACCCAGCCAATCGCATGCTGGAAGATTTCGGGATTGATGCGATGGGTCACCGGCCCCAGTCCGATGCCGAGCAGCAGAAGCACCACAATGTCGGGGACATGGGTGAGCCGCGACAGACGGTTGGCAACCACTGCCAGGATCAGCAGCGCCGCAGGAAAGGCGAAGAGGAGACCGTAGCCCATACGTTTCGATCAACCAGCCCAGGAGATTAGCTATGTTGCTGGATTTCGCCAAGAAATTCCAGTGGGAACAGCCCGGCTTCTCGCAATGTTTACCTACCTGGAGCAACCAGCTCTCGATTTTTCCGGATTCCCGAAATCTGAATGGATGGCCCTCTCGTTCATGGCGCAGTGGCGGGCTTTTGGTAGCCGCTCACCCCATGGAGGTAACAATGAGTAAGCTCGACCAGCTCTCGGAAATCATCGACCGTCCATTCACCCGCCGCTCCTTCACCAAAGGAGTAGGACTGACCGCAGCCGGCATAGCTGGAGCCACAATGCTGGGCGGCATGGCCAGCAAAGCGCTCGCTCAAAGCACGAGCAACAGCCCCAGCACCAGCCAGATTACCGATACCGACATCCTCAATTTCGCTTTGAACCTCGAATACCTCGAAGCTGAGTTCTACGCTGTGGCCACCTACGGCGCAACGCTGGTGCAACTCGGCGTGATCTCGCAGTCGGATACCACCGGTCCGGCCACTGGTGGGCACATGGTCCCCAACTTCGGCAAGTCGCCATTCGCTTTTGTCGCCACCGCGCTCCGCGTCGATGAGATCGATCACGTGAAGTTTCTGCGCGCGGCATTGGGCAGCTCGGCGGTGAAAAAACCCGCAATCAACCTGAATGCGCTGGGCTACGGATTTGCGAGCCCCAGCGATTTCCTGAAGCTCTCGCGCCAGTTCGAGGATGTCGGCGTAAGCGCATACGCAGGAGCGGCGCCTCTCATCTCGAATAAGACTTACCTTGAGGCGGCGGCGCGCATTCTGGCCACCGAGGCCGAACATAGCGGCTCGGTGCGCTTCGCCTGCGTGTATTGGGGCGTGAACAGTCCTGCGGTCGATAGCTCGGACGTGCCGCCGTCGTCGAGCCATCCGTTCTGCGTAGATAGCATGCCTCTGGCGATTGCCCACACGACCTCCCAGGTGCTGAACATCGTCTATGCCGGTCACCAAGGTGGCGGGGGATTCTTTCCCCAAGGCATGAACGGCAACATCCGGTAAACTAAAGGGTTGATATGAACAGGGCGGGATTTGCTCGCGCAGTCCCGCAACTGTGTGCAGTACTAATTTCGAAAGGACCTGTAATGTTTGACGGACTGTTTCAACCTATGCATCTGCTGGTGATCGCTTTCATTGCCATGCTGGTGTTCGGCCCCAAAAAGCTGCCCGAGCTGGGCAAAGGACTGGGCGAAGGCATTCGCAGCTTCCGCGAGTCCATGAAAGAAGACAAGCCAGCCAACCCGCCGCAGGCCTGAGGGCGACGGACCCGTTTCCCGACGTAATTCGGCACACTTTCTCGAACTGTCATGCTGAGGCCACCGCGGCAACTGAAGGACCTGCTTGTGGCTTGGAGCGGCAACCCCCTCAGCAATGCCGAAAACTTTGCGAGGCCAGCGAAAACAGGTTCTTAGCTATGCTCAAAATGACAGTTCTCTGAGCGTCTTAGCACAAGTGGCGAAGGAAAGTCCTACTCCCCGTTGCTGAAGCCCATCGCGATCTCTCGCGTCCGTGGGCCATCCAACTCGATCAGCACCACGCGCTGCCAGGTGCCCAATAGCAGCGAACCATCTTCCACGACCAGGCTGAGGGAGGTCCCTATCAGCGCCGACAGGATGTGATCGGGCACATGCGAGGGATCGTGCGGATGCCGGTAACGCAGCTTCGGCATCATCGCCTCGAAGGCCTCAAGCATGTCGAGGTCGGTTCCCGGATCAAGATCGGCGGTGGTCAGTGCCGCGGTTGTATGCAGCACCAACAGGTGGCATACACCTGTCTTTCCCGCGTGGTCACTGCGAAGCCCAGCCTCGACCTGTTCCGTGATGTCGATGACCTCGCGCTTTCTGTGTGTAGAAATCTTTAGGCGCTTCATAAAGGTTCGATTGTAGTTTGCCAAAATTGCCCGGTTAATATGGTTGATACTCTACTAATATCTATGTCTAAAATTAAATCGCTATAGAAAAATCCTGCGACCGGTTCCTCGTTTTCGTGGCAACAAGTGTCATATGCATTGGAATTATTGAGTGTTACTGGAATTTTGACTTTGAACTGACGGATAACCAGATTAGAATCTAGCGCACTGTCCAGAGTCTCCCTCATGCAAGGGATCTCGCACAGTGCGTGCGTTATTTAGGAGGAAACCAAGTGAAACGCTACATGCCTCTCGTGTTGGTTGCCCTGCTTGCTCTGTTTGCAGCACAGGCGGGCGCAACCAACCTACTCGTTAACGGAAGCTTCCAGGACGGAACATTCAACGGCTGGACCATCGGCCAGACATCCAACGGAACCTGGGGACAGGGATTCCCCATCGTTACCGGTTGGCCCTTGGGCGGCGAGAACGCTGCCGAAGGCGAGGTCGGCGAAGTTAACTTCGACGGCACGCTCCAGGGTGGAACACTATCGCAGACTTTCACCAGCGGCGCCGGAGCAGCGACTCTGAGCTTCGACTGGGCTTCGATGGGCGACGGCACCCATCAAAACTCCGAGGGCGGGGTGTACGAGCTGATTCTCGACGGAACGCTGTTGGGACAGGCATTCACAGGTACGATTGGCCCGAACGACATCATCAACGGAACGCTCTCGGCCAACGTCAACCTGACTGCCGGCAGCCACACCTTCGAGATCGATGTTCTGCGTCCCTATACCTCGGCGTTTCAGAACACCCCGTACCAGTACGTGACCAATGCTGATGTGGAAGGCACGGTTCCCGAGCCGGGATCGCTGATCCTCATGGGATCGGGCGTTTTAGGTCTGGCCGGCGTTCTGCGGCGCAAGATCGGCTTCTAGACAGTTTAGAGTCGAAACATTTTTCGACGGCGGTCCTTATGAGGGCCGCTTTTTTGCGCCCAGCTTCGGCCGATCCGGCTGATCCGCATTGATGAAGCTCTTCCAAGATCCTCCCAAAGTGCCGGAAGCGTGTCCGAAATCTTCATAGTTACTCAATTTTTGTTGGAGATTTCCTGTTTTGCTACTAGACTGCTTGCCTACGTAAGTGGGTGGTGCATGCCGGATTTATCGAATCGTGTGCGTCTGTAAGGAGGAAACAGTGAAACGCTACATGCCACTAGTGTTGGTTGTCTTGCTTGCGATTTTTGCGGTGCAGGCTGGCGCAACCAATTTGCTCGTCAACGGAAGCTTTGAGGATGGGACCTTCAACGGCTGGACCATCGGCACCACATCCAACGGAAATTGGGGGCCGGGATATCCGATCATCGCAGGATGGCCGTTGGGTGGTGGATTGAACGCTGCTAAGGGTCAAGTCGGCGAAGTTAATTTCGATCAAACCTACCAGGGCGGCACGCTGTCGCAGGTCTTCACAAGCGGAGCCGGTGCTGCAACCCTCAGCTTTGATTACGTAGCTCAGGGCTCCGGCGGCACCAATGCCGATGGCGGAGATTTCCGGCTGATTCTGGACGGCACCACCTTGGCCGATCACGATGTAGGCAGCATCAACGCCAACCAGATTATCAGTGGCACGTTGACTGCGAATGTCAACCTGAGCGCCGGCAGCCACACCTTCGAAATCGACATCCTTCGTCACTACCTGAACAATGGGACTCCCTTCCAGTATGTGACCAATGCTGATGTGGAGGGCACGGTTCCTGAACCGGGATCGCTGATCCTGATGGGATCGGGCGTGCTGGGTCTGGCGGGCGTTCTGCGCCGCAAGATCGGCTTCTAATTAGCTTCGCGAACATCGCTTCCCTTGGCGGCTCTGGAAGGGGCCGCCTTTTTCCGCGTCTTCCCTGATCATTCCTAGTCCGAAGCATGAAACTTGGGTGAAACCGGCCCAAAGGTGCCATCAAGTAACGAAATATTTATGACTTGCGAGTCAATTTTACTTGGCAGCTTCCCAATTTGGGCTTAGACTGCTTGCCTGCGGAAAGTGGGTTGTGCGTAACCCACCTTTCGATTCGTGTGCGTTCAAGGAGGAAAGAGTGAAACGCTACATGCCTCTCGTCTTACTTGCGCTGTTCGCCCTGATGGCGGCACAGGCAGGTGCAACCAACCTGATTCAGAACGGAGATTTCCAGAGCGGTGACTTCACCGACTGGACAATCGGTACAACCGGCAACGGAACCTGGGGCACTGGATTCCCGATCGTCACAGGATGGCCCTTGGGCGGCATGAATGCTGCCGAAGGGCAGGTCGGCGAAGTGAATTTCAGCGGGGCTCAGGAAGGCGGAACCCTGACGCAGACCTTCATGAGTGCCGGAGGTGCTGCAACGGAGAGCTTGCTCTGGGCAGCCATGGGAACCGGAAACGCCGACGGCGGCGAGTTCACGATGATTCTGAATGGCATCCAAATCGCGCAGTTTGACACGGGATCTATCGACGGGATGTTGAATGGGACCCTCACGGCCAGCGCTCCAACGATCGCCGGTCTGAACACTTTGGAGATTGATGTGACCCGCCGCTTTATCTCGACCAGTGGCACACCCCTCCAGTGGGTAACCGGCGTCGATGTAGAAGGCACGGTTCCTGAGCCGGGCTCGCTGATCCTGATGGGATCTGGCGTCCTGGGTCTGGCCGGCGTGCTGCGCCGCAAGATCGGTTTGTAGTTAAGTTTCGAATCTACGCAATTGATTAGGGGCGGCCTTCAACCGGGCTGCCCTTATTTTCTTGCTTGCCGGCTTACGTATTCACAATGCCCGGCGCGCTGTGCAAACGCCCTGTCCTGAAGCGCTGCGGATAAATAGCAGGATTTTGATGAGCTGGCGCAATATGTACCTTGCCTTTTCTCCTCCTGCAACTAGACTGCTCCTCTGCGGAATTCGAGTGGTTAGGGATCCCTCTAGTTTGATGTGCGCAAGGAGAAAAGAGTGAAACACTATATGCCTCTCGCTGTGCTTGCTTTGCTGGCCGTTGTTGCGGCACAGGCGGGCGCAACCAACCTGCTGCAAAACGGAAGCTTCCAAACCGGCGACTTCACCGATTGGACGCTCGGAACCACGCCCAACGGCACAGCCGGCCAGGGTTTTCCCATCGTTACGCCATGGCCCTTGAACAACAGTATTAATGCCTGGGAGGGGGAAGTCGGGCAGATCAATTTCGTGCAGAACGACTTCGAGGGCGCCACGCTTTCGCAGAATTTCAGCACCGCAGGCGGAGCCGCTGTCCTGAGCTTTTCTCTCCTCGCCATGGGCGGAGGGTTTGACAACGACGACGGCGGCGACTTTCGCATGCTTCTGGATGGAGCGACGGTGGCCGGCTTCGACGTGGGATCTATTCAGGCCAACCAGATGATCAGTGGCACCCTGAGTGCTAACGTAAACCTCACGCCAGGGACTCACAGTTTCGAAATCGATGTTCTCCGGCCGTTCGAGGCGAACGGAACACCCTTTCAGTATGTAACCAACATCGACGTGGAGGGCAATCCGGTTCCTGAGCCGGGCTCGTTGGTGCTGATGGGCTCGGGGGTTCTAGGTTTAGCGGGGGTCCTACGCCGCAGGATTGGCTTATAGTTGGTGCTGACCCTGGGTATTCCCGATTTGGGAAATCGCTTGTCAATAGCTCGAAGGTGTCGCAAACCCTTCTAAGCGCAAGTTGGCATAGAAAATATAAAGTTAGTAAAACAGTAAAGAAATCCTGCAAGACCTGATATACTGTAGTCAGTAAGTCGGAGTCAGATGGGTCGCTAAGCCTGTCTGGCTTTTTCTTTTGAACTGGTCCATCACTTAACGTGGTGACGCTGGTAAGCCAACAAGGTTCGACCCTCGGAGTCCCACCGATCGGGGCTGCGAACCGCATAGCTCGAAGGTAGCTTCGCGCCGCCTTCATTAGAAATTCCTAACAAGCTGATTCTCGAAGCTCTCAGTGCCGATGAAGCTCATGGCTGCAATTTGCAGCGATGGATTCCGGCCGAAGAGGCTGCGAGGACCGAAGAGACAAGCGCGCAAGCGATGTCTGCGACGGTTGGCATGAGGCGCTGTGCATCCCCGTGCAAGCGCATCAGTAGCTTGGAACAACAGCGAGCTGAGCGGTAACCGAGCATTTCTGTACAGCGGCAAATCAGAAGCATCGCCTCCGGGAGCCGATCCGTGCCTTATGCAAGGAGCTCGGCATGTTGTGTTGTCCTGATAGCAATTTTCCTCGTCGAAGCTGCCGCTATCTAGGTAGCTTTATCAAGTTTTTCATCGGTTCAGCCATTGCAATCACGTTGCTCGCCGCAGTCTCTGCCTGGGCCAGTACCGGATATCCGAACGAAATCTATAACATCTCGGTGCAAAACCAGACGCCAATTTCAGTCGATATTGTGTGGGACACGGTGCATCCCAGCTCGTCCCAGGTTGTACTCGCTCGCGATACGAACTATGCCGGTGAGCGCCGAATCCCAACTGCCTCGGATCCGAGGCTGGTAAACCACCACGTAGTCACGGTTGACCGGCTCATGTCCTACGATTCAAACCAACAACAAGGCACCTACTATTTTTATGTGGTATCGGTAGACGTTAACAATGTGATATCGACTTCGCCGGGTCCTTACAACGGTTCCACCAACGATCCAAACACGGCACTGCTACCCCTACAAACAGCAACGCCGGACCCGAATGCAAAATCGAACTTCGTGGTTTATACCTATGGTCCGACAGATGTATACGCTGGCTCGGACCTCTATTTCGGAATAAACGTTGCGCAAATCGCGGGGGTCCGTCCCAACATCTACGTGCACAATGTAACGGGATATAACAACGGCAGCGATGGGGTGGTAAAGGCCATCGCCATGCGCACAACCAAGGCCGGTAACCCGCAGACCATCGGCGTTCACCTGGAGTGCAATGAGTACAACCCAAACAATAGCGACGACTATGATCAGTACTACGACTCCAACAAGAAAATGGGATTTTGCTGGTCGCAGGAGTACCACTTGATGACGGTGCGGCTGCGCACCTCGGCCAATACTGTTCCCGGACTCTATTCGGTGACGGTTACGCTGGAAGACAACGGCCAGGTGGTTCCTACCACGTACTATTTCAACATTCTGCCGGCCCCAGGGGCGCCTGCAGTGCGCAACAGCTATCCCGCACCATATCCCGGCAAAGATGCCTGGGAGAGCAACATGATCCAGTACGGTCACAAGTTCTGTGACAGCAAAGATAGCGGGTCGCGGGACAGTCTCAACGCGGTCGGCAGCTTCCTTACCAATTTCGATTCCTTCGGAGACGCATGGTTTTACGATGGCGGCCGCGTCTATCAGCAGATCGCCAGCTATACCAATGACTCCTCCTGGAACCACTGTGCGCTGACCATTCTGGATCCTTACCGTCAGTGGATACTGGCTAACAACGCGCAAATGCACACGTATGCGATTTTCCCGTACGGCATGATGATGAACTACTGGCGGACGGGAGACACCACCAACGCGAACGCAGTGCACTTCCTGGCCACCAATGATGGAAGCGCTAACGTCGGTGGCTGGGTCGATCCGTACGGGCTTCGGGAGTCGTCGTACGCAGCGGACGTGCGCGTTGCAGATGAGTTGATTACTGGCAAGCGTGATCGTCTCCTGGCGAAGTCCATCGACAAGCTGCTGGGAGCTCTCGACGTTCTTTACAACCGGCAACTGGGGGCAACTCCCCCCTACATGGTCGGCCTCGCAACGGAGACGCTGATTCACTACTACGATATGACGGTAGCCGAAGGCCATCCTGACTATCGTGTGCCGGACATGGTGAAGCGCGCTCTCGATTCGCTATGGCTTGACTATTACGTACCCGCAACCCATGCTTTGCGCTACACCCGCTGGGACATTCCGGCGACGGACAATTGGTTCATTCTGAACGATCTGGTGGCTCCCGCCTACGCGTGGTACTGGAACCTGACGGGCGATGCCGCCAGCTTGAGCCATGGGGATGAACTGTTTCAGCACACGCTGGATGACCCGCCGAACACCATTTGGTCTGGCAAGCAGTTTAGCCAGGTTTACAAATGGAGCTTCGACTACGTGCGCTGGCGCAGCGGAAATTCAACCTCGACTATTGCGAAGGAAAATAACCCATTCAACGGGCCCTATCCCGACACGGAACCGCCAATCGAGAGCAAGGTTGCCGTGGGCAATGTTACCAGCAACAGTGCAACTATCACGTGGACGACTTACGAGAACGCCAACTCGCAGATCGTTTATGGATTGGGGAGTGGCTACTACCCCTACCAATCGGCAGTGTACGACACGGGACAGGGAACTATGTCCCACAGTGTGGCACTTACCGGCCTGATAGCGGGAACTACCTATCACTATCGGATTGACTCGCGCGACGCCGCCAATAACCTGGCATCTCTCGCTGACGCCACGTTCACGACAGCGGGAAGTGGTTCCGGCGGCGGGGGAGGCACGCTCAAGAATCCGGGAACTCAGTCCGGGGACACCACCACAAGTTCTACGGGCAATACCACTAGCGGGACAGGGTGCACCACTTCTGCTGGCGGCAGTTCGACCAGTGGCAGCACTTCGGGCGCCGCGAGTTCATCCGGAGATGCTACGACTGGTGCAGGTACTTCGCATTCTGTCTCAGCGAAACAGGCACTGTCGCAGTAACCGCAGATTGGTAGAGCCAGTCTTCAGGCTGGCGTCCAGACGGTTGTCCAAAACCCTATGGGGCTGCGGCGATCATAACGATGATCGCCGCAGCCGAAACCGAATCGTCGTCCCACAACGCGGCGCTGAAGCGCCGCACTACCATGTCGGGCCACAGGATTCCGGAAACTGCTCTTGCGGAAAACTGCTCTGGCTTTTTTGACGCAAGCAGATATGAAGATTTGCCATGTAGATTTTTCTTCGCGGAACGCAGACCTACTCTCCAAGTAGCTGATTCGACTTCCTTTTTTTCTGGCATAAGAGTTGCCTTAATACCCTTGCGGGCGACACTCGTGAACAAGGAGGATTGTTTGCATGAAAAAGCTACTCATCTGGGAATGCTACTTGGGCTGCTGACCGTGAGCGGTGTCGCGCAGCGCGGACGACCGGGCGGGGCGGTGAGTCCCACTGCAAGGCCGGATATCGACCTTGGCGCTCGAAGGTCGGCGGGTGGGTCACCCACCCTGGCACCCAACAGGACCATCACAAATCGAAGTGTCTCACCGACGGCCGGACCAGTTAGGGATCCGAGAGTCGATAAAACAGCTACGATCGCTCCCGACGGAACCACGGTGAATCGGAATGTGGATCCCACGGCTGCACCAATCAGAGATCCTCTTGCCAAGCCTTCAGCTACCCCCGGCGCCAGCACGACAGTGAATCGCAACGCAAGTCCGACGGCAGAGGCGCCGATACGAGACCCCAAATAACGCAGCTTTCTCACGTGGTAGGTAGAAGCGGCCGGAGTCGAAAGGGGCTCCGGCCGTTATTCTTGCGATCCCGCCGTGTAGATTTTTCCTGGGCGTCTCGGCGCGGCTGTCGCAAGTACCTGATTTTTCTGACTCTCTATCTGGCACACAGCTTGCCTAGAACATTCGTTCGAGGAGGCTAAGTTTGAAAGCAGGAAAGCGATGGTTCGCGTACGCAGCGATGCTGTTGTGTTTGCTGCTGCCACTGGGTTGCACTCGAAATACAAGCGAGGCGCCGAAAAATCTCAACACATCTGGTCAGAGTCAGGCGGCGCAATCAACTCAGGTCGCCGACAACACTCCAACTCTGCAGACGCGTCCGACCGCACAAGAAGGAACTCCGCAGCAAGCCAGTGAGACTGAGCAGAGCACGCCGGAAGCTGTTTCGGCTCCTTTGATAATTCCGGCCGGAACATCCATCACGGTTCGTTTGCAGGATTCGCTGTCGAGCCGGTATTCCGTGCCGGGACAGCGCTTCGATGCTGTGCTGGACGCGCCCATCGTGGTGGATGATCACGTCGTTGTACCCACTGGCTCACGGGTTACCGGGCACGTGACTTCGGCGCAGCGCTCGGGACGGCTGCGGCATCCGGGCGAGCTTGGCGTGACGCTCGACAGCGTCACGGTTGGGGATCGTCATCTTACGCTTGCAACCTCGAACATCGTGGTGCATGGCGGCTCGCACAAGAAGCGAAACCTCGCCTGGATCGGAGGCGGCGCAGGCGGCGGAGCGCTGATCGGTGCGCTCGCGGCAGGCGGCAAAGGAGCGCTCATTGGGAGCGGCATCGGCGCGGCGGCTGGAACCACCACGGCCTTCCTCTCTGGCAAGAAGGATGTTGGTTTTAGCGCAGAACGTCGTCTGCGCTTCCGTCTGAATCACGAAGTCAGCCTGGCGGGATAAGCCGCAACGGAGACGCTGCTCGTCATGATTCGTGGCATGTTTCGGTTCCATCTGAGCAGCGATGGCGAGCAAAAGCGACCCAGGCAACGAAACGTCATTTGGAAGCGATGCACACTGTATCCAGCGGAAGAGGGAATTATGTTTGAGGAGCAAACGGGACATCTCGTAGGTTGGAGGGCCATGGCTGCCATGGGAGCAGCCGCGATGTTAGCGCTTGGCGGCCTCGGCGTATACGCGGGGCACGAGCACAACATTGCGAGCGAGGTGACAGCGCAAAATGAGCAAATGGCAACTGCGCTCTCGGGCACCCGCAGCGAGGTTGAACAACTCAATATCAAGGTCAATGAGCTGAACTCGCTGGTGGCGAAGAGCTCCGAGCAGCAAGGCCCGCCGGCACGTGTGGTTTCTGTGGCGCCGAAGAGTTCGGTACACAGGAAACCCGTCGAGGATTCCCGGTACAAGAAGTTGCAATCGCAGGTTGATGCCCAGGGAAAGGCGATCGATGAGACTCGCAGCGCGCTGGCCGGAACCCAGAATGATCTCAGCAGCACTCGCACGGAGCTGACCGGATCGATCGCGCGTACGCATGATGAGCTGGTGCTGTTGCAGAAAAAAGGCGAGCGAAATTACTACGAGTTCGACGTCGCGAAGTCAAAGCAGTTTAACTTCCAGGGTCCGGTCGGCGTTCGCCTGAGGAAGGCCAACGTCAAGCACGACTATGCCGATCTTGAACTCATGCTGGATGATCGCGCACTCACTCAGAAACATGTGAACATCTACCAGCCGGTGATGTTCTATACGCCGGACATTCCGCAACCAATCGAACTGGTGATCAACAGCATTACGAAAGATCACATCCACGGCTATATCAGCTCGCCCAAGTATCGGCAGTCAGAGCTGGCGGCCATGCAGTCGGCGAATGCCGCTGCGGCAACTACGATGGGGGCAACGACGGCTGCGAGCAGTACGCCTCAGGCGCGGCAGAAGTTGCCGACCCCAAGATAGCAGTGAAGTTGGCCCGCAGCTCGTAAGTCTGCACGGTGACAGCCCGAAGGGCGGAATGGTTTGAGCCCAGCGCACCAGCACCGGCGAAGATGAGTTGCATCTTTCTGAGCCCATCCACCGGCGGCATAGGTGCTAAATGTCGCTGCTGACGCGCTCTTCGCTTTGACAAAGCTTTCCCGCCGCTTACGCAGCGGGCACGCGTGCCCTTCGGCCGTTCAATCGAATTGCGCCGACACCTGCCTAAAAACTACGCTTCGACGCAATCCGGCATTGTTTTTGCCCTTGCCCAACTCACCATCGCGAAACAAGTCAGATGCGCCGGGTATGGGATAGAATCCACTATTCCCGCTTCGCACGAATGAAGGCTGATTCTCCGGGCGGTGAACCGCGTCCGGGTGCGGCCCATCCCGGTAGTCTGGAAGCAGGACAGGAGACCAAAAATGTCGGGCCCCGGTGGGAGTGGTGCCGCTCGTGCGTTCTAATATCATCGTCAGCATCGGCCTTGTCTTCGCGGCATTTGTAGTGGCGGCTCCCGTTCAAGCCCAGACCTTTCACGTGATCTCCACGCTTCCGAACGAATGGTTCGCATCGCAGCTAACATCCGACGCAGCCGGTAACTTGTATGGAGTAACGGCAAATAGCGGCGAGTACCACGACAGCGATATCTGCGAGGACGGGTGCGGAGCGGTATTTGAACTCTACCGCCAGGATTCCCGGTGGGTATTGACCACGCTCTACACCTTTCTGGGAGCGGCTGACGGATTCAACCCGGCGGGGCAGCTTAGTTTCGGTTCCGATGGCTCTCTCTATGGCACCACTTTGTACGGGGGATTTTGGGGGTTCGGAACGGTTTACAGGATCACGAATCTTTGCAAAATCATGTGTAACGAGTGGATAACCTGGAAGCATACGGTGCTCTACAACTTTCAGGATGGAGACTGCGATAGAGGCTGCGACGGACGGTATTCCACTACTCCGGTAACGTTTGACCGTGCCGGAAATGTTTACGGCATCACTGAGTACGGTGGCTTCGGCAACGACGGCGAGGGACAGGGAACTATATTTCAACTCTCGCCTCGTTCCCCACGTGGCGCAAAGTGGCAAGAGTCGCAACTTCATACCTTCGGCAAAAGCCAGAACGACGGAACGCAGCCCCAGGGCGGTTTATTCAGGGATAATGCCGGCAATCTCTATGGGACGACCTTGAACGGTGGCGACAACAATCTTGGGACAGTCTACGAACTGGTGAATAACGGGAATACATTCACCGAAGCAGTTCTGCATAGCTTCACCGGTAGCGACGGGGCACATCCCGTGAGCGGACTGGTCTCTGATGCGTCAGGGAACCTGTACGGCACGACCTATGGCGGATCTTCCGGAGGCACGGTTTTCGAACTAACTCCGTCGGGCAATGGCTGGACCTTTGAAGTGCTCTACAACTCGCAGGCGGGGCAGGCGTCAGCGTTGCAGGGCCTGGCGATCGATGCAGGCGGAAACTTATACGGTCTGGGGTACGCCGGCGGCAGGTTCAACGATGGAGCCATCTTCAAACTCACGCCCACGGAAAACGGCCGGATGTACACCAGCCTTCACGACTTCACCGGCGCACTGGATGGCGAGTATCCGGAATCGCTTTACCTGGATCCGCGTGGCAATCTCTACGGCAGCGCGCACTGTGGCTTCGGATGCGACACGAGCATTATTTGGATGATTGCGCCGAACTAAATTGGCTCTTGGCTGTTAGCTCTTGGCCTTTTGGCAGGATATTCTCACGAAAGTTTCGGATGATTCTGCTTCAGCGACTCGGCCGGCGTGAGTTGTTGCGCCAGGCGCGCGCCATCAGCTCCATCACCCCGTACACCACCACGCAAATCCAGAAGTCCACCAGCAGGCCGAGGTCGAGCTTGTCGGGGCGGTGCTGTGCTCGTACGGGCAAATGCGGCATCAGCAGGAAGAAGTAAATCGCGTTGCCGATGACGATGGCGACGAGTTGTTTGAGCAGACGGCGGGCCATGTGCTTTGTGATACAGCATGGACCATGGATGATGCCATTGGAAGGGCTGTCAGCTATCAGCCGTCAGCTCTCAGTTAAACCTCGATTCAGGTTTAGGCTTCAGATGAGATTGAAATGCGCTCCTAATTGGACAGCAGCCGCGCTCGCCAACACGCAAGCTGAGAGCTGATAGCTGACGGCTGACAGCTGCGTTACCATGCTCTTTGCTCGACCTCTCCACCAACGTTCAGTACGTCAAGGGCATCGGGCCCAGGATTGCCGAGATCCTGCTGGAGAAA
>Ga0335083_10004080_pt1 | contig 18687 bp, 17 predicted proteins | sample Lox_Sample_42_FD_206716 | JGI IMG/M metagenome (GOLD analysis project Ga0335083, IMG submission 206716) | Soil microbial communities from Loxahatchee National Wildlife Refuge, Florida, United States - Lox_Sample_4.2 | ecosystem: Environmental > Terrestrial > Soil > Wetlands | place: USA...
CGAAACGAAGGCCCGCTCATGAATCCCGTGGGCGCCGTGCTACACGCGATCCGCACCGGCCGCTTCGAACGCACCCTCTCCGCCCTCACCGCCGCCGGTGCTGCGGTCACCACCGCCGAGATCTACTTCTCTCATGACGGTGCCAGCTTCGGCAACACGATGATGTACTGGCCGATCGTCATCGTGCCCACCGCGGTGCCGGCCGGGCTGGCGGGGTTCTTCTCTCGCCGCGCGGCGCGCACCGTGCTGCCGGCGGCCAGTGCGCTGATCGTCGCCAATGGTCTGCAGGGCGCCTATCTGCACCTGCGCGGCATCCGTCAGCGGCCCGGCGGGCTGACGAAATACAACCTGGAATCCGGGCCGCCGGCGTTCGCGCCGCTGCTCGCGTCACTGGTCGGCGGAATGGGACTGCTGGCCGCGCTGCTGCGCCGCGAAGACCTGCCCATGCCCGGGGACGGGGCAAGCTGATGCCGTTTGTCCCACCGCAGCGCCACGGTGTCACCCCCCAACACCGCGGCCGGTTCCGCGGATTCGACGTGCTGGCTCAGGCCGAGCAGTGGGATGAGGTGACCGCCGGTGTCGTGTTGGCCCGGTTGGCGCTGCCGAAAATGCTGTCGTTTTTCACCCCCGCCCAAGTGGCGGTGGCCGGCCCGCTGCTCGATCTGCTGCTGGCCCAGGACGGCGACCCCAAGGTGCCGGTGCTGGCGCTGATCGACGCCCGGCTGGCCATCGGCGAGACCGACGGATGGCACTACGACGACATGCCCGACGACGCCACAGCGTGGCGCGACACGCTGGCCGGGCTGGACAGCGACGCCCAAAACCGCTACGGCGCCGGCTACGCCGAGCTCACCGTGCCGCGGCAGGCCAGGCTGCTCCAAGACGTCCAGGACCTCGCCGAACGCGGCCAGCACTGGCGCGACTGGCCGGCCTCCCACGTGTGGAGTCTGTGGACCAGGTATGCCTGCACCGCGTTTTACTCCCATCCCTGGGCGTGGAACGAGGTCGGCTTCTCCGGGCCCGCCTACCCGCGCGGGTATCTCAACCCAGGGATCAACGCCCGGGAAGGCTTCGAGGTCCCCGACCGCCGCGATGTCGACCCGGTGCCGTTCGCGGCCCGCGTGGGGCGTGCCCGCCGCGCCGATGACGATCTGCCCGAACGGAACACCGATGCGTGACATGCGCGCGGTGCGGGCGCGCAACGCGTCTGCCTGGCTGCTGCCCAACAACGGGGCCCGCACCAACCACCGGCTGCGCGCCGACATGCGCCGCTACCGCCCCAACGACCCGGTCGACATGGTGATCGTCGGCGCCGGCGCCGGGGGCGCCACGCTGGGCCAGCGCCTGGCTCGCGCCGGCTGGAGCGTGGTACTGCTGGACGCGGGGCCGTTCTGGGATCCGGATGCCGACTGGGTCAGCGACGAACGCGGCTCCCACCACCTGTACTGGACCGAGCCCCGCCAAATCGGCGGCGCAGATCCGGTGCCGCTGGGATCCAACAATTCCGGCCGCGGTGTCGGTGGGTCGATGGTGCACTACGCCGGCTACACGCCGCGGTTCCACCCGTCCGACTTTCATACCCACAGCGCCGATGGGGTGGGCGCCGACTGGCCGATCGCCTACTCCGACCTGCGGCCCTACTACGAGCAGATCGAAGCCGAACTGCCCGTGGCAGGCCAGCGCTGGCCGTGGGGCGATCCCCACCGCTACCCGCACAGCGCCCACCCGGTCAGCGGCAACGGCCTGGTCGCCCTGCGCGGCGCCCGCGCCATGGGCGTCGACATGCGCGTCGGGCCGGTCGCCATCCCCAACGGCCGCTTCGGCAACCGGCCCCACTGCATCTACCGCGGATTCTGCCTTCAGGGCTGCAAAGTCAACGCGAAGGCCAGCCCGCTGATCACCCACATCCCCGACGCGCTGGCCCACGGGGCCGAAGTCCGCTCCGACTGCCACGTCAGCCGCATCCTCGTCGACGACGACACCGGGCGCGCCACGGGAGTCGAATATCTACACGCCGGCGCGCTGCACCGGCAATGCGCCGACGCCGTCGTCGTCGCCGGCTACTCGATCGAAACGCCGCGGCTGCTGCTGCTTTCAGCCAGCCGCCGCTACCCCGACGGGCTGGGCAACGACTACGACCGCGTCGGGCGTCACCTGATGGTCCAAGGCGCCCCGCAAGTCGCCGGACGGTTCGACGACGAGATCCGCATGTACAAGGCGCCGCCACCGGAAGTCAGCAGCGAACAGTTCTACGAAACCGACCCCACCAAACCCTACCGGCGCGGCTTTTCCATCCAGACCGTCAGTCCGCTGCCCATCACCTGGGCTGAACACGTTGGCGCACAAGGACACTGGGGTGAAACACTGCGCGAATACATGCGCGACTACATTCACTGGGCCACCCTGGGGGCCCTGTGCGAACTGCTGCCCCAACCCGACAACCGCGTCACCCTGGCCGACGAAACCGACCGCCACGGCCTGCGCGTCGCCCACTTCGCCTACACCCAATGCACGAACGACCAACGCCTCATCGCCGCCGCAAGCGATGTCATGTCTGATCTGCTGTGTGCCGCGGGCGCCCACGAGGTCATCACCATCGAGCGCTACGCCCACCTCGTCGGCGGCGCCCGCATGGCGAGACGCCCCCAGGACGGCGTCATCGACGCCGAGCACCGCGTCTTCGGCGTGGATCGGCTCTATGTCGTCGACGGCAGCGTGATGCCCACCCAGGGCGCGGCCAATCCTGCCCTGACCATCATGGCGCTGGCCGCGCGCGCCGCAGACCTGATGACCCGCCACGCCACCCAATCATGATGTTCACCAACGAGGTTGTCCCGCGATGAGTTCGCCGCGCATCGACCGTCTCGACGTCGACACCTACACCGTGCCTACCCCGCACCCCGAAGCCGACGGCACCCTGCAGTGGGACTCCACCACCACCGTCGTCGTCCATGCCCACGCCGGGGACGCGACCGGGCTGGGCTGGACCTTCAGCTCCCCCGCCGCCGCGGCGGTCGTCGCCCACGACCTGCGTAAGGTGGTGCTCGGTCGCAACCCCGCCGACATCACCGACGCCTTCGAAGCCATGCACCGCGCCTGCCGGAATTACGGCACCCACGGGCTGGTCACCCAGGCCCTCAGCGCGGTGGACGTCGCGGTGTGGGACCTGTACGCCCACCTGCGCGGCGTACCGCTGACCACGATGCTGGGGTGCTGCCGCACCGCGGTCCCCATCTACGGCTCCGGGGGCTTCACCAACCTCGACGACCACCAACTCGCCGAGCAGGTCGACCAATGGCGCGTCGCCGGATGCACCGCGATGAAGATCAAAATCGGTCAGGACTGGGGCAACGACATCGGCCGAGACCTCGCACGCGTCAACAAGTTACGCGAACTGGCAGGCGAAGGCATTGAACTCATGGTCGACGCCAACGGCGCCTACAGCAGCGCCCGGGCCCGACGCGTCGGCGCCGCCCTCGACCACCTCGGGGTCACCTGGTTCGAAGAGCCGGTCAGCAGCGACGACACCGACGGTCTGGCCGCCCTGCGCCACACCGTGCGCTGCGATGTCGCCGCCGGCGAATACATCTCGAACCGCTACGACGCCCGCCGGCTGGCTCCGGTGGTGGACTGCCTGCAGCTCGATGCCACCCGATGCGGCGGATACAGCGGCTGGATGGCCGCCGCCTCCATCGCCGCCGCGCACAACCTCGACGTGTCCGCGCACTGCGCGCCGGCACTGCACACCCCCGTCGCCGCTGCCATCCCACATCTTCGTCACATCGAATATTTCATCGACCACACCCGTCTGGAGGCGCAACTCTTCGACGGCATACCGCCACCGACCCAGGGCCACCTTCACCCCGACTTGTCGCGACCGGGTCACGGCATCACCGTGTCTCCGCGCGCCGAGCAATACCGCCACCGACCCGACTGACGAAAAGCGACCGCACCCATGACTGCTTACCAACCAGCCCCTGCCGACACCAAGCAGTACCGCAGCATCGAAGTCCTGCGCGGCGCATGGGGTGTCGCCCTGCTCGCCGTTCCCGACCGCATCCTCGGCGCCGTCCACGGTCTGCGAATCGACACCAGAAGCCGCACCGTCGCGCGCATCCTTGGCGCCCGCCACGTTACCCAGGCCGTCCTATCCGGATACCGGCCCAGCCCCGAAGTCCTCGCGATGGGCGTGTGGGTCGACACCGTGCACGCACTGACCGCTCTCGGCCTCGCCGCCGTCGACCGCAGACGCATCCGCGCCGGCCTCGTCGACACCGCCATCGCCGCGACATGGGCCGCGGCGGGCTACCAGGACCTGGACAGCGCCCGCGCTACACCGCCGCGACGCCAGCGCGTCCGCGACCAACTCGTCGTCATCGTCCTTGCTGGGCTGCCCGGAGGACGCTTCCTGCAACGAGAAATCGACCAGGCCCGACGACGCTGAAGCCAACCGCCGCGGCTGTTCCCAACGGGAGATTCGATGTCCCAATTTGCTGAAAGACTGTGCTGATCACCTTCGTCGGTCGTTCCTGTCACTGCACCTGGCCCGCTTGATGGGCGCAGCGGGGCACGAAGTGCTGATCTCGGATTCGGTGCCCTTTCCCATCACCAGATTCTCCTTGCCGGTCAAGAAAACTTTCCGAACGCCGCGGCCAAGGTATGAACCGGTCGAGTGGACCCAGGCCATTGCGCGCATCGCCCACGAGGAGGGCGTGGACCTGGTCGTGACTGTCCACGAGGGCACCGACATCCTGGCAAACACGATCAAGCGGTACCCTCACCTGTTCCCCGACGGCTGCAGTTGTTCTTCTCCGATTTCGATCTCGAGGCCCGGCTCGTGAACAAGTACGAGTGGATCGCGCAGGATTGGGCCACCGGCACGTACGTGTATAGGTCCGTCGCGGTGGCGGGTGCGGCCACCGAATCCACTACGACCACTCCGTTAATTTCACCGTAACCGGCTCGGCGGAGACGAGGGTCCATGTCGGCGACGGACCCGCGCCACACTCGACCTTTCACGTCACCGTGACGTGCGACAACGGCCTGTCCACCGGTCAGGACGTCACATATTGAGTGGCCTCCGACAACTAGGCCGCTGAACTGCTACTTCAGAAGTCCCAGTCCTCGTCCTCGGTGACGACCGCCTTGCCGATCACGTACGACGACCCGGAGCCGGAGAAAAAGTCGTGGTTTTCGTCGGCGTTGGGCGACAGCGCGGACAGGATCGCCGGGTTCACGTCGGTCTCGTCGCGCGGGAAGAGCGCCTCGTAGCCGAGATTCATCAGCGCCTTGTTTGCGTTGTAGCGCAAGAACTTTTTGACGTCTTCGGTCAGCCCGACCTCGTCGTAGAGGTCCTGGGTGTACTCGACCTCGTTGTCGTACAGGTCGAAGAGCAGCTCGTAGGTGTAGTCCTTGAGCTCGGTGCGCTTTTCCTCGTCGACCAATTGCAGGCCACGCTGGTACTTGTAGCCGATGTAGTAGCCGTGCACGGCTTCGTCGCGGATGATCAGCCGGATCATGTCGGCGGTGTTGGTCAGCTTGGCCCGGCTCGACCAGTACATGGGCAGGTAGAAGCCGGAGTAGAACAAAAAGCTTTCCAGCAGCGTGGAGGCCACCTTGCGCTTCAGCGGCTCGTCGCCGCGGTAGTACTTGAGCACGATCTCGGCCTTGCGCTGCAGGTTGGGGTTCTCCTCCGACCAGCGGAAGGCGTCGTCGATCTCGGCGGTCGAGCACAGCGTGGAGAAGATCTGGCTGTAGCTCTTGGCGTGCACCGACTCCATGAACGCGATGTTGGTGTAGACGGCTTCCTCGTGCGGGGTCAGCGCGTCGGGAATCAGGCTGACCGCGCCCACGGTCCCCTGGATGGTGTCCAGCATCGTCAGACCCGTGAACACCCGCATGGTCAGCTGCTTCTCGTTGGCGGTCAGCGTGCCCCAGGATGGGATGTCGTTGGACACCGGCACCTTCTCGGGCAGCCAGAAGTTGCCGGTGAGCCGGTCCCAGACTTCGGCGTCCTTCTCGTCTTGCAGCCGGTTCCAGTTGATGGCCGAGACACGGTCGATCAGCTTCATGTTTTCGGACACCAAAACCCCACTTCACACGGTCGAATTGGCTGCGGGAATGCCTGCTAAGCCTGGACCTCAAACACTACCCCTGGGGTCCGACAAGCCGTGGCAACACAAGAGGTTGTGTTTGCGTGTCGCGGAGTATTAGGCGTTCACCGGGTAATGGGACCGAAGGTTAAGGCGCACCAGGCGGTCGAGGAAGCGATCGGATAGCACGCGGGCCAACCGTACGAGGACCGCGGCGTCACGTCCGATCGTGTACCGGGTACGTGGACGAGGCGCGGTCGCGGCCCTCGCTATGACCTTGGCGGCGCTTTCGGCGGAAACACCGTCCTTCCCGAATGAACGGGCCTGCTCCGAGACGGCCGCCGCCAGGTCGCCGTAACGCTCAATTTGATCGGTGGTCAGGCTGGCCTTCAGCCGGTCGGCGTTGGCCATCCCACGTTCCAACATCTCGGTCTTGACCGCGCCGGGTTCGACGACGACGACCTTGATCCCGAGGCCACTGGCCTCACGGCGCAGGGAATCGCTGACGGCTTCGAGAGCGAACTTGGAACCCGCATACGCCCCATAGGTCGGCAGCGCGACCCTGCCGCCCACAGAACTGATGTTGACGACGGTGCCCGCACTGCGTCGCAGCGCGGGCAGCAGCGCCTGGGTCATCGCGATGTGACCGAACAGGTTGACCTCGAACACTCGGCGCCACTCGACCAGCGGCAGCGCTTCGACCGGCGCGTTGACCGCGATCCCCGCGTTGTTGATCAGCGCGCGCAGCGGCCGGCCCTGCGGGTCGTGGGCGACGCGGTCGGCGATGGAGGCCACGTCCGATTCGACGGTGATGTCGAGGATGCACGGCTCGATCCCTTCGGCCCGCATGGCATCGGCGTCGACGTCGCGGCGGACACCGGCCAGCACGTGAAACCCCCTGCGCGCCAGCTCTTTCGCGGTGGCCGCGCCCATGCCGGTGGAGGCGCCGGTGACGACGATCAGCTCGCGACGGTTCATCAAATGTCTCCGTTTCAGTTGACAATGTCATCTCAAACTAGGCCAGCTGAGTTGACGTTGTCAACCGAACCGCCGGCGGCCTATGCTGCGCCGGTGGTGACGCGATCAGAGACTGCGGCGGCGACCCGCCGGTCGTTGCTCGATGCCGCCGGCGCGCTGCTCGACACCGGCGGGCCGGATGCCGTCACGCTGCGCGAAGTGGGCGCCCGGGCCGGCGTGTCACGTTCGGCGCCCTATCGCCACTTCGCGAACAAGGAGACCCTGCTCACGGCAATCGCCACGAACGGGTTGAACCAACTGGGCGACACGCTGGAGCGCCTGGCCACCGAGGGCGATCCCCCCGAGCACGCCCTGCGCGCCGCGTTGCATTCGCTGCTCGCCATCGGCCGCGCCCGACCCCACCTGTACCGCCTCATGTTCACCACGCCCGCAGGCGATCCGACCGCAGCGGTGCGCGCGGCCGAGCGCACGCAAGATCTGTTCCTCGAACTCGTCGGCCGCATCGTCGGCGCGCAACGGGCGCGACACTACGGAGCGCTGCTGCTGACCACGGCCCACGGCGCAACCAGTTTCGAGTCGAGCGGCCATTTCGTCTGGGACAAGTGGCAGACCAACGCCGAGGGGATCATCGACACGATGATCGCGCTGCTACCGGCCGAGAATTAGCCGCTTTGCCGAGCGTGTACTGGTTGCGAAAATTCGGCGATTATTTCGCAACCAGTACACGTTGGGCGCGGGTCACATGCCGAAGTGCGTCCGGCGCACCGCGGCGACGGCCTCTTCGGGTCCGCTGAGTTCGACCTGCGCCGCGGACTGGCGCCCGAAAACGTAAAGCAGCAGTTCGCCCGGCGCGCCAGCGAGCCGGGCGACCGGCTCGCCCGCTCTAACCCTCACCCGCTCTTCGGTTCCGGCCCAATGCATCTCGAGCCCGCACGCGCGGAGCCGTCGGCTCAGGAATCGTCCGCCGCGGCGCACATTTCGCCACAGGGCGGCGTCCATCGCCGGCGCGAGCTGCCGCGGCTGCCTTCCGTTGGCCCTGCGAACGTCTTCGTGGTGGACGAAGAGCTCGTTCAGATTCGCCATGTCGCGGACCCATCCGACCCGGAAGAACCCGATCGGCGGACCGGACCGGATCCGCGCGACCAGCCAACCGAAGTCGTTGCCCCGGGCCAGTCCGGCCCGGCGCCGCTCGGCGAACCGCTGGAATGGACCCGGCAGCACGAGGCACGGGCCGGCAATGAGATCGCGTTCGCGCAACACCAGGTGAGCGGCCAGGTCGTGGGCCGTCCATCCGTCGATCAGGGTGGGAACGGAAGGGCCGAGTTCATCGAACAGATCACAGAGTTCGAGCCGCTCTTGGGTGTCCAACCGAACCTCGGTCATCGCGCATCAATCCAGTCCGGCGTCACGCAGCGTATGCGTCAGCCCGTCTTCCAGTGCGCGCAGCGCGATGTCGGTGAGGCGGCTGAGTTCGTCGACATCCTGCCCACCCTTGGCCATCCAGGCTTCCAGCGACGCGAACACGGCGGTTGCCAGGCTGTGCGCGGCGATGTCGGCGATCATGGCACCGTCGGCGGTGGGCGCGGAACGCTCGTGGATGAAGCGGCTGATCTCGTCGGCGACCTGATCGCGCATCCGGCCGATGTGCGTCGTGATGATGTCCTGGTCGAGATCACGCGACCGGATGGTGGCCGCTTCACGGACCATCGCGAAGTCAAAAGGGAAGGCGTCCACCGCCTTTCGGACCGACGCGGTGATGGGTTCGCCGTGCGGGCGCAGCGCCAGCGCGCGGGCGAACCACTCGAAGCCGATGTCGTAGTCAGCGAAGATGACCGCGTGCTTGGACGCGAAGTGCCGGTAGAAGGTGCGTTCGGTGACACCGACGTCGGAGGCGATGTCGGCGACGCTGGTTTGGTGCACGCCGTCGGCGACGAAGCGCTTCATCGCCGCGTGCAACAGCGCCTGCCGGGTGCGTTCGCTACGGGTCAGGGCTGGCATGCGGTCCTCCAAATGTCACTATTGACGCAAATATGTCAGCTATGACATTGTGCGGTCAAGCGAGCAGGAGGTCTCCCATGTCGGACTACGACGCGATCGTCATCGGAGCGGGCCACAACGGACTGGTCGCCGCCAATGTGCTGGCCAAGGGCGGCGCGAAAGTCCTTGTCCTGGAACGGGCGCACTTCCTCGGCGGGATGGCCGCGACCCGGGAACTGTTCGACGGGTACAAGCACAGCGTCGGCGCATGGGCGGTGCTGATCTGGCGTCAGGAGATGACCGACCGGCTGGAGCTGACCAAGTGGGGCTTCGAGTTGATGGATCAGTGGACGTCGACGTGCACGTTCGGGGCGCCGGAGGACACCCCGTTCGTGATGTACAACGACCTGGAGCGGATGGCCCGCCACCTGCTCGATGATCACGGAGCCGACACCGCAGCAGCCCTGGGCAGCCTCTTCGCCCATATCGGCCGGTTCGCACCGTATTTCGTCGATTCGGCGTTCGGTCCCCCGCTGGACATCATCGAGGTGATCGCCGCGCAGCCCACGCCGGAGGAGCGCCACGATTTCGCGCAGATGTGGTACGGCAGCACGATGGACACGGTCCGCCGATTCATGGCGCCCGACCAGGCCCGCTGCATCCAGGGCTCACTCGCGGCGATGTCCATCGACGCCTTCGACGGCGGCCCGTGGACCCCGGGCTCGAACGTGTCGACGCTGTATCACTACCTGATCGGCGGCGGCAATGTCGAATACATCATGCCGCGCGGCGGCATCGGAACCCTGAGCACCGCACTGTGCCGACGGGCCGAATCGTTGGGCGCCGAGGTGCAGATGAAGCAGCACGTCAAACAGATCCTGGTCACCGACGGGCGTGCCTCCGGAGTCGAACTACGAGACGGCACAACGATTTCTGCTGACGTCGTGCTCTCGTCTCTCGATCCATACACCACGTTCGTCAATCTGGCCGGCGCGCAGAACTTTCCGCCCGACTACATCCGCAAGATCAAGGAAATCAACTTCAACCTGGGATACATCCAGGCGCACTTGACAATTGACCAGGCCCCGCAGTGGATCGAGCGGCTGCAGCCCTACATGCAGGACCAGGGGCAGTTCTGCCCCACCGTCGCGTACGCACCGTCGCCGGAATACATCAGCGACGCCTGGGAGCAGTACCGCAAGGGGCAGCTTCCCGATGCGCCGCCCACCTATCTGTACATCCCCAGCATGGTCGACTCCACGCTGGCGCCCGAAGGCAAGCACAGCGCAACGATTTTCACGCCCTACTTCCCCACCGGCCTGGACGCCGACGAAAACCGAAGCTGGAAAGAGCAATACGCCGATACCTGCGTCAAGATCTTCGACACGTATGCACCGGGATTCGCCGGCTCGGTGACCAACCGCGTGGTGTTCTCCAACCGCTACTTCGGCAGCACCTTCAGCGCGCATGCCGGGGACTACTCGCACGGCCTGCTGCAGCCCAACCAACTGTGGAGTGGCCGCGTCGTGGAGGGCGCCGACAAGTTCGCCACCCCGGTCGACGGGCTCTACCTGTGCGGCCAATGCACCCACCCCGGCCCAGGGGTGACCGGCATCCCAGGGTGGAACGGCGCCGAGGTGGCGCTGCGGCACCTGAACGCCCGCGTTTCCTAGTGCTGCAGCCATAGATCTGGATCACTGGTGTTCGCGGCGTCGGTAGTGGGAAATGCGTGCGGCTGGCCTGCTTGACAATAATCGCGGCAGCCGTATTGGGCGGCACGTCAAGCTTCCAAGCGCCTACAGGCCGGTCTGCGCGGACCGTTCGGTTGCTCCGCTTTGCATGCGCGCGGCCAGCGCCGCAGGCGAGTGCGCCAGGTAGTCCATCGCCATCTGCGTGGAAGCCTCGGCGCTGGGGTGATAGCCGGGCCGCAGATAGCGACCCGGCACCGTCACGATCAGCTGCCACGGTCCGGGCACCTTGTACTGGCGGGCGGCTCGGAGCCAGTCTCTCCAGCGCGGCTTGGCGCTGATGGTCGGGTCGTGGACCATCAAGAACCGCACCCCCGCGAGCCACCACGACACGAACATCGGCGCGGTGGGAAGCATAGTCAAGGCCCTCAATGCGTAGTTGCCGCAAACGTTCTGGTAAACGTCGAACACGAGGCAGCGGTGCTCGATCTCCTCAGCCCCGTGCCAGCGCAGCAGGTCGAGCATGGTCTGGTCGGCTCCGGCGTAATCGAGGCCGCGGTTCTGGATCATCCATTGACCCACCGCAGCTTTGAGGTGTTCTAACGCCGCGATAACCGCGAGGTTCCGGTAGAGCAACAAACGCCGCAGCAACGGCGGCCATCGGGGACTCTGGCCCCGGTTACCGAGCGACAGGAATTTTTCAAGCTTGTCGGTGTAGGGCGTGGTATCGATGCCCTGCTCCACCAGGTGGTCTAGCACCATCTTGTGCGCCCAGGCGTGCCAGGACTCCTGCTGAATGAACGGTTTTATCGCCGCCTTCAGCTCAGGGTCGTCCACCATGGGCGCCGCCTCGTTGACGACCCGGATGAACCACCGTTCGCCCGCCGGCAGCAGCAAATGCAACACATTCATCGTGTGCGTCGCGAACGGATCATCGGGAACCCAGTGCAGCGGCGTGTTCGACCAATCGAAGCGAACCTTGCGGCGATGCGTTGGATATCCGTCGTGGTGAACTTCGACATCGGTCATCGCGATTCCCCGTCCCATAAAGCTGACCGCCCGTCAGTTTAGTACCCGACCTCCTGCCGCCGCTGGGCTCCAGCCGCGTGAACTACCCACCGGTCCCGGCGCTTGGTCGTTAAGGAGTTAGCTATGGCGTCGCCCCCGCCAACTATTCGCTCGGAGGCATTATTTGCCGCATGGCCGGGGAGGCAAAGGTTTACGCCGACACTGGCCGGGTGGCAGTATGACGCGGATCGCATTCAATCAGCCGCCGTTCTCGGCCAATTTGCTTATCAGCACGGCGATCTCACGGCCCCGCCCGGCGGCGAGGTGCTGATACCGCCGCGCGGCCGTTGGTGCCTGAGCAGGGCCATGCCGGTCGTGTATCAGCTAGTGCTGCCGGTGGCATGTTGAGGCGACGGCTGATCATCACCGCGGGGTTCGGAAATTGCTGAGCGCCAGTGAGTTAGGTGGCAAGCGGTGGGCGCCAACGAGTACTGGATGTTGGCGGGCTTGACATCGCGGTTGCAGCAGGCCTCTCGGAGCCTCATCGGCAGGCGGCGACGCACGTGGATTAACAAATCCGGGGACTTCGCCCAGCCGTATTTGGCCGGTGTTCATTACGACGAACGGATTCAAGTCAAGGGAAGGCCGCACGCCGAAACGCCTATTGTTGATGCGATGAGCCTGAAGCGACGGATCCCATTGCTCCGTTGGTCGGTGTGGCGGATGGCCCCGGCACTCCGCAGCCTCAACACCGTTGGTCAGGTCGGCGACGGACGCGAAGTGGCGGCGGTCGACTTCGTCGTCCAGAACGCGAAGGTCGGCGACATCGACGACGTGCTGGGCACCCTCGACAAGTTCGCCTACGAAAAGTCGTGGCTAGTCAACATCGGTGATGAAAAAGGGCTGCTGCTCGACGCCGCGGTACACCGCGCCAACCCGGCACTGGCACTCGAATTGGGCACCTACTGCGGGTATAGCGCGCTTCGGATCGCGCGCGCTGCTCCGAACGCCAGGGTGTACTCGGTCGAACTCGCCGCGTCCAACGCGGCCAACGCCCGGCGGATCTGGGAACATGCCGGGGTCGCCGACCGCGTGACGTGCGTTGTCGGCACCGTCGGCGACGGCGGTCATACCTTGGATGTATTGGCCAATGAGCACGGATTCAATACTGAGTCACTGGATTTCGTATTCCTCGACCACGACAAGCACGCCTACCTGCCCGACTTGCTCAGCATCGTCGACCGGACCTGGCTGCATGCCGGGTCGATTGTGCTCGCCGACAACGTCAAAATCCCCGGTTCGCCCAAGTATCGCCAGTACATGCGTCAGCAGCAGGGCAGTCGGTGGCAAACCATCGAACACAAGACACATCTCGAGTACCAGAGCATGGTTTCCGACTTGGTGCTCGAATCGGAGTTCCTGGGCTAGTAGTTCGCGGCCTCGGCAGTGGGAAATGCTGCTCGGTGTCTGTGTCGTCGCCGGCGTGATCAGGCCCGCAGGAGCAGTGCGTTCAAGAGACGGCGAACTCGTTGTGGCCCCGGACAAGAACGCGTCGGCGGGTCGCCACCATCAGGACCAGCGGCGAGCAGACGCAAAAGCACCCGACACGCGGGTGCTTTCGCTGTTTGAAGCCCGGCCTAACTGGCCAGCGCGGCCTTGCGCCCAGCCGTTGAGCGCTTGCCGACCCCGTCGAACTGGTACTCCTCGGGCTTGACCGAGCGGGTCGCCAACCAGTACTGCCAGGTGTAGCCGCCCCACAGCACCGTGTTCTTGCCATGCTCGTCGATGTACCAACTGGCGCAGCCGCCGGTGTTCCACACCGAATCACGCAGCTTTACCTGCAGCTCGTCGTTGAACCGGTCCTGCGCGGCGCGCGTCGGAGCCAGCGCCTGCGCGCCCAACTTGTCACACGTCGCGATCGCGTCGGCAACGTAGCGGATCTGGCATTCGATCATGAACACCACGGAGTTGTGGCCCAGCCCGGTGTTGGGTCCCAGCAGGAAGAACAGGTTGGGCATGTCGGCGACGGTGATGCCGCGGTGCGCGCCGATGCCTTCCCGGTTCCAGCGGTCCACCAAGTCCTCGCCGTGCCGCCCCTTGATCTGGACGTAGGTGTAGGAGTCGGTGACGTGGAAGCCGGTGGCGTACACGATCACGTCGGCTTTGTGTTCGGTGCCGTCGGCGGTGACGATCCCGTCGCGCGTGATCCGGCTGATGCCCTCGGTGATCAGCCGGGTCTTGGGGTCAGCGACGGCGGGGTAATAGGTGGAGGAGTTCAGGATCCGCTTGCAGCCGATGCGGTAGTGCGGGGTGAGTTTGCGGCGCAGCTCGCGGTCCTTCACCGAGCGGCGAATGTTGTATTTGCAGTAGGCCTCGATGAATTTCAGCAGGTTCGGCCGCTTGGTCATGCCGATGGCCAGCGACTCCTGTGCCCAGTAGAGGCCGAGGCGGGTCAGCGCACGCAGCCCCGGAACGTTCTCCATGGCGCGGCGCAGCGACGGCGAGAGGTCGGGGTTGGAGCGCGGCACCACCCACGGCGGGGTGCGTTGGTACAGCTGAAGTTCGGAGACCTGCCCGACGATCTCGGGCACGATCTGGATCGCGCTGGCGCCGGTCCCGATGATCGCGACCCGCTTGCCGGTCACGTCGACGCTGTGGTCCCACTCCGCGGAATGGAAAGCGGGGCCGGCGAATTCGTCACGACCCTCGATCTCGGGGAAGGACGGGACGTGCAACGCGCCGGCGCCGGAGACCAGGAACTGGGCGACGTATTCGCGCCCGTCGGTGGTGAATACGTGCCACCGGTACTCGTCCTCGTCCCAGTGCCCGCGGTCGACGAGGGAATTGAACTCGATGTAGCGGCGCAGGCCGTACTTTTCGGTGATGCCCTTGAGGTAGTCCCAGATCTCGGGCTGATAGGAGAAGGGGTTCTTCCAGTCCGGCTTGGGCTCGAACGAGTACGAGTAGAGATGCGACGGGATGTCGCACGCGCAGCCGGGGTAGCTGTTGTCCCGCCAGGTGCCGCCGACGTCGTCGGCCTTCTCCAGGATGACGAAGTCCACGCCTTGTTGCTGCAGCGCGATAGCCATACCCAGACCGGAGAATCCGGTCCCGATGATCAGGGCGCGGGTGTGCACCGGCTGGTGGGCATGGGTTGCGGTCGACTCCCCTTCGGTCACGGGGATCGCGGTATCGGTCATTGATTCTTCCTGTTGGCTCTGTTCGGCTGGCGTGTCAGCCGGCGCATCTATGGCCATAGGCGCCTGGCTGTCACAAATACCCAGTACCGACGGTATCGGTTTAGAACGAGTGTTGACGATCGCCCAGACGATGTCAACGGGCCGAAGGTCCTCAGCTCACGGCGGGGTTGCTCGGCACGACGCTGTGGATCGGTTCGTCAGGATCCATGGTCATGCCGAGCGTCTCGGCGGTCCCGACGATGACGCCAATCATGATGGTCGTCAGATGCGCGGTGAACTGGTCACCTGCCATGCGGCGCGGGCTGTCGGGTTCGGGGCCCAGCCACCACTCGGTGGCCGACGCGGCCGATCCGAACGCGGCGAACGCGGCGAGTTCCAGCGCTTCGCGGCTGAGTTCCATCTCACGCAGCTCGTTGTTGAACAACTCGGCGATGGCCAGCGTGATCTCCCGGCCTTCGTTGAGGGTCCGAACCGCGGCCTCCGACTGCGCCATGAACCGGCCCTGAATGAACACCCGCAGCACGTTGGGGTGCTTGTCGACGAGGTTGACGTACTCCTCGACACAGCGCTGGATGACCTCGCGGGCGGTGTCCCTGGCCAGGTCGATGGACGGGAAGATCGCCGCCCACAGCATGTCGCGCAGACGTTCACCGATCGCCTCGAACAGATCGGACTTGTCGTGGAAGTGCCGGTAGATCTTGGGCTTGGCGGTGCCCGCCTCCTCGGCGATCTCCCGGACACTCACCTCGGGGCCCAGGCGTTCGATCGCCCGGAAAGCCGCTTCGACGATTTCGCCGCGGACCTTCTTGCGGTGTTCGCGCCAACGTTCGCTGCGTGCGTCGACCTTGCGCCCTGGCTTCACGCTGGGGTGCGGCTTTGGAGGTCGAGGCACTCTCACCACGTCATGCACCTTACCCCGCTGCGGTAGCTGACCAGGGCAGAGCAGGCATTCCGAGTCGACTCGCGCGCCCTTTGCGCCGAACGTGCGGGCAGCCGCACGTTGGGCGGCGGGTGTGCGGCCAGCGGCACAGTCGGCGCGACGATGAGTTCCGGCGACGCGCCCGGTCCAACCATGTGACGGCAGCCGAGAGCGGGTGCCGCGGACCCCAGGAGTCAGAGTTGCACGTCACTATCTTCGTGAACCTGCCCGTCGCCGACATCGAGCGAACGCGGAAGTTCTTCACCGACCTCGGCTACACCTTCAACGAAACGTTCTGCGACGACAAGGCTCTGGCTCTGGTGCTGGGCGAGAACCAATTCGCCATGCTGACGCAGACGGACTACTTCGATTCCCTCCACCCGGTCGACACCGCAGACGCCTCAAAGGTGAAGGAATGCGTCGTCTGCCTGAGTGTCGACAGCCGTGACGAGGTTGATGTATTGGTGGACCGGGCCATCGCGGCGGGTGGCACGGCCGGAGACACTGAGGACCACGGCTTCATGTACGGCCCGCAGCTACGACGACCTCGACGGTCACTCGTGGCAGATCTTCTGGATGGACCCGGCCGCCGCCGAGGTCACCTGCCCCGACGCCTGATAGCCGACTCCCACCGCTGCGACGTCGACGCCGACTCTCCTCGCGCTGCTCGATGAACCAGGCATGCCCGACGTGAGTTGATCCCTCAGCTCACAGCATGCAGGACACGCAACCCTCGACCTCGGTGCCTTCCAGCGCCATCTGGCGCAATCGGATGTAGTACAGCGTCTTGATTCCTTTGCGCCAGGCGTAGATCTGCGCCTTGTTCACGTCGCGCGTGGTGGCCGTGTCCTTGAAGAACAGCGTCAGCGAAAGCCCTTGATCCACATGCTGAGTGGCCGCCGCGTAGGTGTCGATGATCTTCTCGTAGCCGATCTCGTAGGCGTCCTGGTAGTACTTCAGGTTGTCGTTGGTCATGTACGGCGCCGGGTAGTAGACGCGGCCGATCTTGCCTTCCTTGCGGATCTCCACCTTCGACACGATCGGGTGGATCGACGACGTCGAATGGTTGATGTAGGAGATCGACCCCGTCGGCGGCACCGCCTGCAGGTTCTGGTTGTAGATACCGTGCGCCTGCACCGACTCCTTCAGCCGCTTCCAGTCGTCCTGCGTCGGGATGCGGATGTCGGCGTCGGCGAAGAGCTGACGCACCTTGTCGGTTGCCGGCTCCCAGGCCTGGTCGATGTACTTGTCGAAGAACTCCCCCGACGCGTACTTGGACCGCTCGAAGCCCTTGAAGTGGGAGCCGCGCTCGATCGCGATGCGGTTCGACGCCCGCAGCGCGTGATACAGCACCGTATAGAAGTAGATGTTGGTGAAGTCGACGCCTTCTTCGGAGCCGTAGAAGATTCCCTCGCGAGCCAGGTAACCGTGCAGGTTCATCTGCCCGAGCCCGATCGCGTGGGAGTCGTTGTTGCCCTGCTCGATGGAGGGCACCGACGTGATGTGGGTCTGGTCACTCACCGCGGTCAGCGCGCGGATCGCCACCTCGATCGTCTGGGCGAAGTCCGGCGAGTCCATCGTCCTGGCGATGTTCAGCGACCCCAGGTTGCACGAGATGTCCTTGCCCACCTTGGCGTAGGACAGGTCGTCGTTGAACACCGACGGCGTGGACACCTGCAGGATCTCCGAGCACAGGTTGGAGTGGGTGATCTTGCCTTCAATGGGATTGGCCCGGTTCACCGTGTCCTCGTACATGATGTACGGGTAGCCCGACTCGAACTGCAGCTCGGCCAGCGTCTGGAAGAACTCGCGCGCCTTGATCTTGGTCTTGCGGATGCGTGCGTCGTCGACCATCTCGTAGTACTTCTCGGTCACCGAGATGTCGGCGAACGGCAGGCCGTAAACCCGCTCGACGTCGTACGGCGAGAACAGGTACATGTCGTCGTTCTTCTTCGCCAGCTCGAAGGTAATGTCGGGGATCACCACGCCCAGGCTCAGCGTCTTGATCCGGATCTTCTCGTCGGCGTTCTCCCGCTTGGTGTCCAGGAAGCGGTAGATGTCGGGGTGGTGGGCGTTGAGGTACACCGCACCGGCGCCCTGACGTGCACCCAGCTGGTTGGCGTAGGAGAACGAGTCCTCCAGCAGCTTCATGATCGGGATGACACCCGAGCTCTGGTTCTCGATGTTCTTGATCGGCGCGCCGTGCTCGCGAATGTTGCTCAGCAGCAACGCAACTCCCCCGCCGCGCTTGGACAGCTGCAACGCGGAGTTAATCGAGCGGCCGATCGACTCCATATTGTCCTCTATGCGGAGGAGGAAACAATTGTGCACGACCGTGCCACGAATGGTGTAGGTATGGGTGTCCTTGACATGGAGGTTGTAGACCGCCGTAGGAACGTCCGCCGTGTGCCTCAATTCGCGAATTCCGTACACGTGCCGCGAATGCACTACCTGATAGGTCGTGCGCAACGACCCCTTCTGGCCGACATAGTTATGCAGGTTCTTACCCACGTCAAAGATGAACTCTTCGTTGGCGCCGGGCAGACCGGGCACGAACACCTGTCCCGTCACGTTGGCGGATTGGTTGACGTACTGGCGGACCCTGGACACGATCCCGAGTCGGCGCAACAGAAGCTGCACCTGATCAATCAGCTCCGGATTTACCAGGTCAAGCACCATGCCGCCGGTGGTACTGCACCCGTCCCCGCGGAACAATCCGGCTAGCAGCCCACGCTGGAACTCCTCATCAGCCGTCAAAACATCATGGGACAACCGTTTCAGGTGATATCCGGTGCCGACCAAGGCGAGGAATAGCGACGCAACTA
>Ga0335083_10004081_pt1 | contig 18686 bp, 18 predicted proteins | sample Lox_Sample_42_FD_206716 | JGI IMG/M metagenome (GOLD analysis project Ga0335083, IMG submission 206716) | Soil microbial communities from Loxahatchee National Wildlife Refuge, Florida, United States - Lox_Sample_4.2 | ecosystem: Environmental > Terrestrial > Soil > Wetlands | place: USA...
CCCCGACCCCACCGATCCCCAATTCCAGTGCGGCGGGGCGCACCAGACCTACTACGCTTCCGGCTATCACGGGAGTACAAACGAGCAGTGCCCTTGCTCGTCCAACAATAACAACAACCAGGGGGGCTGCTTTACACCTGGCTTCGACCAATTTCCAGGAACGTTCAATGCCGGGCTCGGAATCGGGAACGTCGGCAGCACGCGCGTGCTCGTATTCGGCAACGCGGTGACGGGCCGTTACAACAACAACCAAAGCAAGAGCGAGGTGGACATCACGACGTTCATGATTTCGGTCTATGACCTTACCGGCAAGCAGCTTTGGACCAAAGCCTTCCCCGGAACGAATGCGTCGGGCGAGCTCGAACCGGTGCTGTGCGGTGTCGCGGCATTCCACACCACTGGAACGGACGAGGCACGGGTTGCGTATATCAATAACAACAACAAGTTCACCTATCAGTTCTACAACCTACTGACAGGTGCTCTTACCAGCACGGTAAGTTTCACGACCACGAGCCCGTGATCCTTGATTGCCAACTCACTGATAGCATCTCTCCCCCAGGCGGCAAAACGGGGTTAGCGTGTGACCGTGGTGCACGTCGTGCGTGACTCGACACGGCGTGAACCGCATCCGGCGTCGTGCGCGCTGCGTCAGGAGTGCGTTTCGCCGGCGGCTTAGGGTTGGCCCTGGCCGTCAGGTCGCATCACGGTGGTCGAGGTCGACCGCGCTTCGACAGGGATCGGTGGCGCGGCTACTTGCGCCCCCACAGACCTCGCCCTTGGCCAGCGCTCGTGGGCTGCTGATCGGCCGGGTTGTCGGCTTCGACTGGACCTTCCGGCTCAGCCGCGCCATCGCTGTCAGCCGAGTCGTCTTGCTGGGGGAGTAGCTGCGGCACCTCGTTTAGCATGCTGCCTGGCGGGACGACCGTGGGCGGCGCGGACCGAACTGCGGCCTGGGGCGAGCCCACCGGTGCGCCCGCGCCCAAGGGTTTGTAGCGTGGGTCCGCCGGCACGTTGGACAGGTGTACCACGCCTTGGTCGTCCACGAAGTACTGGATGCGGTCGTTCGAGTCGCAGTACGCAGCCGGCGCAAGCGCGGCCAAAGCGACAAGCAGAAGCGCACGGCGAGGGAGGCTAGAAATTCGAATACCGCTCAACTCGCAACCCCGACCCATGTCGACCCGATGCACAAAGCAAGCCCAATGGTACTCCCAATCTACACTCGCCCGCTGCTATACGAAGGATTTAGGCTGGGGGTCAGATCTTGAATCGTGAATCGAGGTCGGTTAGCCTCGAATCATGATCGGCCTCATGACCGGCTACCCTCTCTGGGGCACCTTCTCTAGGCCCGTCCCCGGAGGCCGTCAGGGCTTCGACTGCGAGCGCAGGTAGGCGATCAGATCGGCTCGTGCTTTGGGGTTGGGAACGGAAACCGCCTTCGTCGTGCCTGGCAGGTAGCGGCCGGGATTGGCGAGATACCCGTCTAGCCGCGTCTCGTCCCAGATGAAACCGGCATCGCGTAGGGCCGCCGAGTAGCGCACTCCTTCGACGCTACCGGCTTTGCGACCCACCACACCGGCGAGCGGCGGTCCCATCCGCTGCTGAGTCGGGTCGAGTGCGTGGCATCCCGCGCACTGGATCACGAACAGCTGCTGTCCACGCGTCGCATCCCCTTGTTCCACTGCCGAAGCGGGTGCCGTCAGCAGGATTCCGAGCGATCCGAGCACGAGCATTGCACGCGAAGCGATTTGTCTCATGGCTTACCTCAGCTTGTTCGCGGTCGCGCTGGATGGAGCCTCACTGTCTCGGATATCCGACCGTCTGAGCGTAGGTGACAAATCGCGAGGGTGCGAGCTTCAACGTTCGCGCCAGCTTCTCACGGTCCAGCGAGCCGCGAAACACGGATGCCAGTTCCTCCGATGCGCAGAACAGATACACATTCTGGCCGATGAAGCCGCTGTCGGTGTAGGCGTACAGCCGCTGCTCTTCGCGCGATGCGTCCTTCATCCGTCCGCCATCGGCGACGTAGAGCAGATTGAGTGGAGCCGTCGCCACGAAATCCTGCATGCCGGTCTGCGCTCGGATGTCGCCAGGCATGTGCAGGGTGAGCCGATGGGGCCTCGGTTCGTAGCGCCAGACGCCGTCCGCCGTCGCTGCGAGGATCTCGATCTCGATGGCATGGCGCCACGATGGTGCGGTGCGGTCCCCACTCTCCGGACGATTGATTCCGAACGCCGCCCACAGAAGGTCGGACAGCACCTGTGGTGGCAGCGGCTGGCTCGAGTAGTCGCGAACGGAACGCCGCTTGCTCAGCGCTCGGAGCAACGGCTGGCCCCCGTCGGACCTCGGGGGCGGCAACTCTCTGGTCTGCGCCTCTTGCCCCGCCGCCAAGCCGGGTGCTGCGGCGAGCACGGCGCCAGATAACAGTGCGAGATTGGCGTCTCGTCGATTCATCATCTCGTGTCGGACTGCTAACGAACCCGGAAGCGCTTGTCGAGTACGCCGAGCTTCTCCATGATCCCGGTGTACTCCAGCTCCGACATCGGGAGCATGGCGGCGCCGAAGAATCCCTGACGGCGCATGTCGACCGCCTTGCTGCCCACCTTGTCGCGCACCTGGTTCCAGAACGGGTGGGCGAACGCATCCCATGCTTCGGTCAGCTTTCCCGCATGCATGGCGAAGGCCGCGCAGCTCACCAGAGGCGGCCCGTCGAAGTAACTGGTTCCGCAATTGAGCGGCACCGGCATGATCGGCATCTGGTGCGAGCCGCGCATGCATCCCGCCACGTAATGACCGATGGCATAGGGCGCGAGCACCTCACCCGTGGCAGGAAAGTTCATCTGTACCCGCACGAGCATCACCGGATCGTCCTTCCCGGTGTATTTTCCGGCGATGTTATGCAGCCGCGAAGTTGCCACCACCGCCGCCTGTTCCCCGGTAGCGCGCGACCACACCGACTCGATGACGTAGCGCTCGGTGTCGCGCAGCAGCGCCGCGAGATCGTACATCTCCTCGGGCGCGTTGAGCTCGATGACCCGATCGCCCTCGGTGTGATTGACGTCCATGATGACGAAGCGGAAGCCCTTCGACAGGTTGGGCGACAGGATGAGGCCGGGCGTGTTCATCACGTCGGCGAATGCGAGATACAGCGGCAGGTTGAACGCACCGGGGTCGGTCTTGTCCGCAGCGAAGAATAGAAATGGCTCGTTGGGCCGCTCCTCGAACTCCATCTCGGCCACCGCGGGCCCCATCCCGTGGACATTGCCCGTGAAGGCATCCTTGAGCAGGTCCTGCCCCGCGCCGTAGAGTCCCTGCTCTTTCGCCGCGTTGGTCCCAGCCACGAACGCGTCCCACGCCAGACGGTGAATGGCCTCGTGTTTGACGCCGTTCGTATGGGCCATCAGGATCGCGATGTCGTCGCCGGTATGGCTGACGTAAGCATCGGCGAGCAGCTTCTGCCCGTTGCGCTGTACATGGCTGGTCACCGTCTCCAACAGCTTGCGGGAAGGAGCGATATGACCGCCGATCGAGCCGATATCGGCTTTGATGACGCTCAGCGTGATTTTCATCTTAGGGTGGCCTTTTCCTTACAAAACGAAAGCCTAGACCAGACTGGCGGTCGAGCACTTGACGTGGATCAATGAGGCTCGTCTACGCCGAGGAGATCCCCCCGGCCGCGAGCTGCGTTACAGCCCCATGACCCACGTGATGATCTGCTTCGCGACGAAGCCGAGCATCCCGAAGGCGAGCACGAAGAAAAGCACGAAGGTACCGAGCCGACCCGCCTTCGCTTTCCGCGCGAGGTCCCAGATGATGAACAGCATGAACAGCATCAGGCCTCCGAGGCCGAACGTCATCCCGAACTCGGAGATCTGCTGCTCGGTGAGCGTGAACATGGGAAAAGTGCGGTCACGCCCGCGGCGGCAGGGCATCGGCCTGCACCACGTCTCGATAGGCGTGCCAGGTCGCGTGTCCGATCCAGGGCACGACCAGTACGAACCCCAGCATCAGCGTGAGCATCGCGAAGCCGGTGGCGAGCATGATCAGCGTGGCCCACAGCGCCATCGCCAGCGGGTTCTCGCCCACCGCAACGACGCTGGTCAGCAGCGCACTTGCCATGTCCACGTCGCGATCGAGCAGCATCGGCGCCGAGACCACGGTCACAGCGAACACGAGCGAAGCGCCCACGCCACCGAGCGCGATCCAGATCGGGAACAGGTTGGAGCCCTCGGAGAGAACGACGTGGCGCACGAGGCTCTCCAATCCCGTGATCGGCGCCTGTACGAAGAGCGCGAACAGCACCGCCGACACCAGCACCCAGAGCGTTCCGGCGAGCACGAGCAGCAGGCCCAGCCAGACGAGAGGCCGCGTGCCGCGCCTCCACGCGGCGAGAACATCCTTGACGGTGGGCTTGTCGCCGGACTCCAGCCGCCGGCTGAGCTCGTACATCCCGGTGGCGAGGATCGGTCCGAGCAGCAGGAACCCGGAGAAGGCTCCCGGCAGCAGATACCAGTAGCGAAGCGTGATGGCCAGGATGACCCATCCGCCTGCGGCGACGAGCACGCCGTGGAGCAGGCTGGGGAAAGGCGCACGGGTCAAGTCGCACCAGCCCAAGCGGAGCCAGTGGAACGGCCGAGTGATGGGAACGCGCCTGACGGGTGCAGGCGTCAGCTCGGCTGCGGCATGGGATGGCGTGGGCATGGCGCTGGTTCCGGATGCAGCGACTGGCTATTCTGTGAGCGCGCGGCGAGCGCTGTCCAGTGCGTGGCCCGGGGTCAGGTCTTGAATCGTGAACGGCGTCGGTGTAACGTTGCCCGATGGCGCGTCCCCTTCGCATCGAGTTCGCCGGCGCGGTCTACCACGTCACCGCGCGCGGTAACGCGCGGCAGGACATCTTTCTGGATGACGAGGACAGGCTGCTCTTCCTCAGGGTGCTGGAGAAGGTGGCCGAGCGCTCCGGATTGGTAGTCCATGCGTATTGCCTCATGGACAACCACTATCACCTGTTGCTGGAAACGCCCGAGGGCAATTTGTCCAAGGCCCTGCGCCAGCTCAACGGCGTCTACACGCAGGCCTTCAACCGTCGCCACACCCGCGTCGGCCATGTTCTGCAAGGTCGTTTCAAAGCCATCCTCGTAGACAAGGACAGCTACCTCCTGGAGCTCGCGCGCTACGTCGTGCTCAACCCGGTGCGAGCGCAAGCTGTAAAGAAGCCAGATGCGTACCGCTGGTCGAGCTTTCGCGCGACTGCGGGACTCGAGGCTGCCCCGCCGTTCTTGGCTGTGGATTGGGTGTTGTCGCAGTTCGCGAAACAGCGGGCGGCAGCGAGGCGGCGCTATTGGCAGTTCGTCTTGGAGGGGGTCGGGCAGCGCTCGCCGTGGGAGCAGTTGCAGGGCCAGGTCCTGCTGGGTCCAGCCCAGTTCGTCGAACGGCTCAGCCCGATGCTCCAAGACAAGCAGCGGCAAAAGGAAATTCCCCGGCGGCAGCGCCTGGTAGACAGGCCGGCTCTGAGCCGTTTGCTACGTCCGTACGCGCAGAAGGAGCGAGAGGAGCGTGATCGCGCCATTTGCGCAGCGCACCTCGATCACGGCTACAGCCTGGCCGAAATCGGCAGCGCACTGAGACTGCATTACTCTACGATCAGCAAAATCGTGAAGCAGCGGGCATAAGAAGCCCCGCCAGCGCAGCGCGACTCACGACTCGGCTCTCAGACCTGCTCCAGGGCAATTCAAGATTCAAGATCTGACCCCGCCTTGGACTAAAGATTCTCCGGGCGGCTGCCGAAAACCGCGCCAAGCCGCTCGTTGCAACCGTCGTCGTCCGCCTCAGTCATGCTGCTGCACCAGGTTCTCGCCGCGCTGTATAGCGCCAACGGGGTGCTCGTCTCTCTCGTCTATCTACCGCAGATACGGGCCGCGTGGATCGACAGGACGGGAACTCAAGCTGGCTCCTTGCTGACCTGGAGCCTCTTCGCGGCGTCATCGGGGGTGACAGTGCTCTACGGCTGGCTCGTGGTGCACAGCGGGCCGATGGTCCTTGCCGGAGCGGCCAGCGCTGCAGGCTCGCTCGGTGTGTTGGGGGCGTCGGCGTATCGGCGGCGACAGGCCGGTTTTCGCTAGGCCGCGGACCGCCGCTAGCGGAGCTACTGCGACAGGATCCAGTCGACCAGCAGTTTGACCTCCGAATCCGTCAACTGCTGCTGCGGCCACATGGCGTACCGCTCGCCCCAGTGCCCGACGCTGCCTCCCCGGATGACGTAGGGCAGCTTCGCGCCTGCCTCGGGATCGCGCCGATAACGCCGCGCGATCGCGCTGAAGGACGGACCGATATAGCCGGTGCCCAGTGCGTGGCACTCGAAGCAGCCCTTGGCTTGCGCTAGCGCGTAACCGCGATCGAATTCATCGCCGGCTGCCGCCGCAACGAACGCAGGCATGGCCGCCGCAGCGAGCACGCAAAGAGATCGCTTCACGCTCATCTTCTCCCCATGAATTGAACGGGCCGCACGCGCCCAGGCATCGATGCGCGGCCAGAGAGTGGATGAAGTGTAGGCGGTCCACCAGCGTAAGACAACCTGCCCACGAACGGGTCTCATGCGTCACGCGCGAAGGATGTAGGCAGCAACTCTGCGGCGTGCGCGTGCCACTGCGGTAAGATGAAACGGACCTCTGTCGCGTCCCTTCATCGACCCGCGACCGGAACGCATGCTTGGACTGACATCGACCTTGCTCGGCCGCTACATCCTGTGGAACGCGCCGACGAACCGTGACCATCTGCGCTTCCCTGGCCGTACGCTGTCCCCTTCCGAAGCCCCGTTCCTGTTCCGCAGGCTTGGCGCGGCACGAGCTTTCGAACGCCTACGCGTTCGCAGAGGTGGCACAGAGACGACGGCCGAGTTGCCGGCACTGCTGGAACGCACCGGCACCACGGCGCTCGTCATCGTGCGGGACCAGGAACTGCTCTACGAGGCCTACCCCAACGGCGGTTCGCCCGACACCGCCAACCGCTGTTTCTCCGTAACCAAGTCGGTCTTGTCCGCACTGATCGGGATCGCGATCGCTGAGGGCAAGCTCGGCGGCGTCGGCGACGCCATCGAGCGCTACTTGCCCGAGCTCACCGCTTCGGCACTCGGAGCCCTTACCATCGGGCACCTGCTGCAGATGCATTCGGGCATCCGATTCTCGGAAGGCATGCTGCCCTGGTCCGACGAGGTGAAGTCCTACTACTCACCGGATTGTCGGACTGCGGCGCTCTCCGCGCGCGTGACCGACTCGATCGGTGGCTTCTTCCACTACAACGACTACCACCCTTTCCTGCTCGCCATGGTCCTCGAGCGTGCGACCGGCGAGTCGGTGTCCGCTTTTCTGGAACGGACCCTGTGGAAACGCATCGGCACGCAGTTCTCCGCGAGCTTGAGTTACGACAGCGAAGCAAGCCGCCTGGAGCACATGGAAAGCGGTTTGACTGCTTGCGCGCAGGATCTTGCGAAGTTCGGACTCCTGTACTTGAATCGAGGCGCTTGGTTGGGGACGCAGGTGGTGCCGCAAGCGTGGGTGGATGAATCGACCGGCCCTACAAGCGCTCGCAACGACCCGGAATACTTCCGCTATTACCGAAACCGGCCGTGGGGTCCGATCCTTTCCAGCGGGAACTACTACTACAAGTACCTCTGGTGGGGACACCGGTTGAGCGACTCAGAGCACGACTACTTTGCCATGGGTGTGCTTGGCCAGCACATCTACGTCTCTCCCAGCGCGCGCGTGGTGATCGTCAGGCTGAGCACCCGCTTCCCCAAGGGGATGTGGTGGATTCCGGTGTTCCGCCAACTCGTGCGGCAGGTTTCCTAGCCTGCGTTCGTGCGGGGCACGCCGCGGGATTGGCGGGAACTTACTCGCCGGGAAAAAAGAAAGGCCCGGGCTCATCTGGCCCAGGCCTTTGTCTCCAGCGCGGGAATCCCTCGCTCACCGAGGTCGGATGCGGATGGGGCGCCAAGGCCCACACCCCGAGGGGCCGGTGGAGTACTGAGTCCCCGTCGCTGCATGGGGAACCCGATCGGCGGAGACAGGGGGTTGCCTCCTCGCATTCGCCTCCGAAGTCCTCGTCCGGGTGAACCTCGCAGCGGGGTCCACCCGATTCTGCGAGGAGCGAGAGCGCCTTTCACGCCCTCCGAGTTCCAACCGAAGGCAAAGCAACTGCACCCGCGGCCCAGGCCCTTCCTTCGAGCGCCAAGCCAATCCGCGCTCTTCAGCGCATCCGAAGCTAGACAGCCCCGGAACGCCCGGCGCACCCTGAAGCGGTCCTGCATCCGCCTTGCCCCCGCCTCGATGCGCAATGCAAATCCTAGCAGGCCGGAGCAGCGCTGCTTTGACCTAGATCAACGATCCCGCGAACGTACGCACTGCCGCGCTGCGGACACAGACCGGGTGTCCCGCGAGGCCGAGCCTAGTGCAGCTGCGGCTTCTTGAGAAAGTCGTTGCGATCCGCAGAGCGCAGCCGCACGCGCACCGGCGCGCCGCCGCGGGCGACCGTGAGTGGAACTTCGGTGCCTGCCGGGCCCAGCCGCCAGACCTTGCGCAGCATGTCGGCGAGTCCGGACACCCGCTCGCCGGCCACCTCGAGCATCAGATCGCCCATCTTCACGCCGGCCCGCTCTGCCGGGCCGCCCTTCGCCAGCCCGCCTACCACGAGCTGCCCGTTCGCTTCCGTCGTGTACATGCCGAGCCATGGGCGCGGCTTGCCTGCCGATCGACCGAGCTTCAGCAGGTCGTCGAGGATCGGGTCGAGCAGGTCGATGGGCACGATCATGTTGCCCTGGACCGTGTCTCCCGGCAGCACCTCCTGGACCAGAAGAGAGCCGATGCCGAGCAGCTGGCCATCCGCATTGATCACGGCCGCGCCGCCCCATTGCGGATGTGCCGGCGCGGTGAACAGGGCTTCTTCGAGCAGGTACTCCCAGTACCCGGCAAACTCGCGCTTGGCGACGACTTTGGCCTTCAGCGCATGGTGGCGCCCTCCACAGCCGATCACGATCACGTCATCGCCTGGGGCAGAGGAGGCCGCGGATCCGCGCGGGAGTGCGGGAACACCGAGCCGGCCGAGCGGTTGCACCAGCCCAAAGCCCGTCGCCTGGTCGTAGGCCAGCGGATGCCCGGCCACGGCCCTGCCGGCGTTGGTGGTGAGCCAGATCGTGTGCGCCTCGGTGATGAGATAGCCGATCGTGAGCACGAGGCCATCCTCGCGGATCACGACGCCATTGCCGAGCCGTTCGGTGCCGAGTATGGAGGCGGTGAATGCGTCCTCAGGGATCTCCGAACGCAGCAACACCACCGAGCTCAGGGCATCTTCGAGATCGAAGCCCACCTCATCGGGTCTAGGCTGCAGGTTTTCCGGGAATGCCCAGGTGCTGGTTTCCGACATGAGTGCGGGATGGGTTGTCGACGTAACGGCGCGGACGTAGTGTCAAGTTTACGCGATTGCGCGCGGGGAGCGCAGTGCCCGGGCGGCTCAGCGCGTCCGTGACTCGTCGCGCTCCAGCAGCCACGAGATGGCAAGCCCGAAGACCAGTCCCCAGAACGCCGCACCGATGTTGAAGATCGACACGTCGGCGACTGTGACGAGGAACGTCACCAGCGCGCCCAGCGTGAAGCGGTCCCGGAACGAGATCGTGAACGCGGCCTGCAGCACGCGCAGCATCGCGAGCCCCGCAAGCGCGGCGACGAATGCATGCGGTGTGGCCAACATCAAGCGGGTGAAGAGCGGCGACAGCAGGCCGAACCCAATCACGAGAATGCCCACCAGGAGCCCCGCTGTATAGTGCCGGTTCTTGTCGCCGGAGGCGGAAACGATCGCGTTCACGGGCCCGGTCAGGCACGTGGGGACGCATCCGACGGCGGCGGTGAGGATCGAGCCCACGCCGCAGGCGACCGCGATGGCGTTGATCGGCGGCTCATGTCCGGCGGCGCGAAGCACCGCGATCCCCTGACTGTTGTGCACCGCGAGCACCGTGATCGCCAGCGGCACTACCAGCTCGATCATGGCTTGCCACGAGAATGCCGGCATATACAGATTCGGCCGCGCGAACGATAAGGTCGCAGCGCCGGCAAGATCGAACTTCCCGAGCAGGGCCACCATCAGCGCGCCCACGATCAGCGCACCGATCAACGGCGGCATGCGCTTCCCGATCTCCGGAAACGCGCTCAAGGCCAGAAACGATGCCGCCATCGGCGCCGCGATCCAAAAATCGTCTCGGATCGCGAATACGAGATCGAGGCCGAACCGCAGGAACACGCCCGCCACCATCCCCATGACGATCGGCATCGGCACCGCTTGCATGCAGCGCCGCACCCATCCGCTCAGGCCGAGCGCTAAGATGAGCAGCCCGGTCGCGACGTAGGCTCCGATCACCTCGACGAACGCCAGGTGCGCCAGCGCGGGGCCCACGAGCACCGCTCCCGGGATCGTCCACAGGATCACCAGCGGCTGACGGTATAGCCAACAGAACGCGATGCTGATCAGCCCGTTGATGAAGAACGCGCCGAAGATCCACGACGACATGTCCGAGAGGCTGAGTCCGCCCCTCATCGCCACGGCCAGCAGGATCGCCACGGGCCCCGATACCGCGAAGAGAAATGCGACGACCCCGTTGACCAGGTACAGCCCACCGAAGTCCGCGAGCACATGGCGCAGATCCGGTGGCGGGGCGGACGGCTTCTCGAGAGGCATCGATACGGCGGACGAGTCGGCGGGACCGCGCGATTGTCCATGCGAAGCGGCGCGAGCACAAGGCGTTCGACGTGCAAGCGCGGGCGAGACACGCTACGCTTGCCGATAACAGTCGCGCGGAGGGAGACGATGCCGGTGGCGCTCAGAGAGCAGGCCGATTCGCTGTTACGCCAGGCGGTCGAGGATGGCGAGGTGCCAGGCGTGGTGGCGATGGCCACCGACCGGACCGGAACGATCTACGAAGGCGCGTTCGGCAAGCGCGTTCTGAACCAACCCACGCCGATCACGGCGGACACCGTGGCGTGGATCGCCTCGATGACCAAGGCCCTCACGGCGACCGCCGCGATGCAGCTCGTGGAGCAGGGCAAGCTCGACCTCGACGCTGCGGTGAGCCGATGGATTCCGGAGCTCGCGTCCGTGCAGGTGCTCGAGGGCTTCGACGATGCCGGCGAACCGCGCGTGCGCCCACCCAAGCGGCCGGTAACGTTGCGCCATCTGCTGACCCATACGGCCGGTTTCGGCTACGCGGTGTGGAGCGAGGCGGTCGGGCGCTACCAGCAGGCGAAGCAGATTCCGGCTACCGGCACGTGCAAGAACGCCGCCCTGCGCTTGCCGTTGCTGTTCGATCCGGGCGAGCGCTGGTGGTACGGAATCAACATCGATTGGACCGGGAAGGTCGTCGAGGCGGCCACCGGCGCGACGCTCGGCGCGGTCCTGCGAGAGAATCTGTTCGGTCCGCTGGGCATGGACAGCACGGCGTTTAAGATCACGCCGTCGATGCGCGAGCGGCTCGCGAAGGTGCACCAGCGCGGCGAGGACGGCGGGCTGCAGCCGATCGACCTCGAGGTGCCGCAGGAGCCCGAGTTCGAGATGGGCGGAGGAGGCCTGTACTCGACGGCGCCCGACTATCTGCGGTTTGTGCGCATGATGCTCAACCGCGGCGCAGGCGAAGCGGGCCGCCTGCTCCGGGCCGAGACGGTCGAGCTGATGTCGCGCAACCACATCGGCGAGCTGAACGTCACGCCGCTCAAGAGCGCGATGCCGCTGGTATCCAACGATGCCGAGTTCTTCCCCGGCATGTCGAAGAAGTGGGGCCTGAGCTTCATGATCAACGCCATGCCTGCACCGACGGGGCGCTCTGCAGGGAGTCTCGCGTGGGGCGGGCTGGGAAACACGTATTTCTGGATCGACCCGGCGCGGGGGATCGGCGGGGTCTATGTGACGCAGATCCTGCCATTCGCCGACCACAAGTCCTTGCCGCTGTTCCACGCGTTCGAAACCGCGGTATACAGATCGCTCGGCTGACGTGACGGCCGTGGCCATGGAGCTCCCAGGGCTGCCGGCCGTGGGTACCCCTCCCCGCCTGGCGATTTTTTCGTTACTCTTGAGGCTGGCGGGAAGCGATTCGCCGACGGCGCACGCGGGTTCCACGAGGAGGATCCAGAATGCCGACTCTCACCACCGACGACGCAGTGAAGCTGTACTACGAGGAGACCGGCTCCGGCACGCCGATCGTCTTCGCACACGAGTTCGCCGGAGACTTCCGCAGCTGGGAGCCGCAGGTTCGGCACTTCTCGCGCCGCTACCGCTGCATCACCTACAACGCGCGCGGGTATCCCCCCTCCGACGTGCCCTCCGACGTGGAGCGCTACTCGCAGCAGCGCGCGCGCGACGACATCCGCGCCGTGCTCGATGCGCTCGGCATCGAGCGCGCGCATGTCGTGGGCTTGTCGATGGGCGGTTTCGCGACGCTGCATTTCGGCATCGCTTTTTCGCCGCGTGCCTTGTCTCTGGTGGTGGCCGGCTGCGGGTACGGTGCACATCCTTCGCAGTATGCGCAGTTCCAGGAGCAGTCGCGTGCGCTCGCTCGCACCATGCGCGAAGAAGGCATGGCGAAGGTGGCGGCGAGCTACGGTCACGGCCCGGCGCGCTTGCAGCTGCAGGCGAAGGACCCGCGCGGATTCGCCGAGTTCATCCGCAACTTCTCGGAGCACTCGGCGCAGGGCTCGGCCAACACGATGCTCGGCGTGCAGTCGCGCCGGCCGTCGCTGTACGACCTGACGGCGGAGATGGCGCGCATCGCGGCGCCGCTGTTGATCGTGGCCGGCGACGAAGACGAGCCCACGCTCGAAGCGTCTCTGCTCATGAAGCGCACGATCCCGACCGCCGCACTCGCCATGCTGCCCAAGAGCGGCCATGTCTTCAACCTGGAGGAGCCGGAGCTTTTCAACCGTCTGGTCGAAGACTTCTTCCACCAGGTCGAGACGGGGCGCTGGGCGCCGCGCGCGCAGTGACCGCGGCTGTCCAGCCACGCCCCAGCCTGCGCGCTTTCTAGCCTGACGCTGCACGAGAAGATGACGTCTCCCGAAGCCCTTTCCCATCTGCGGGTGATCGACCTCACACGCGTGCGCGCGGGACCCACGTGCGTGAAGCAGTTCGCCGACTGGGGTGCGGACGTGATCAAGGTCGAGATGCCGTCGACCGAGGACAACGACGGCTTCGGGCCGCGTAGCGGCTCGGATTTTCAGAACCTGCATCGGAACAAGCGCTCGATCACGCTCAACCTCAAGGACGCGCGTGGCGTCGAAGTCCTGAAGCGCCTGGTCAAGACTGCCGATATCCTGGTCGAGAACTACCGGCCCGACGTGAAGCACAAGCTCGGCGTGGACTACGAGACGCTGGCCAAGGAGAACCCGCGGCTCATCTACGCCAGCATCTCGGGGTTCGGACAGGACGGCCCGTATCGCGACCATGCCGGTTTCGACCAGGTTGCGCAAGGCATGGGCGGGTTGATGTGGGTGACGGGGCTGCCGGGGCAAGGACCGGTGCGCGCGGGGATCCCGGTTGCAGACCTGAGCGCGGGGCTCTTCGCGGCGCTCGGCGTGCTGATCGCGTTGCAGGAGCGCAGCCGATCCGGGAAAGGCCAGTGGGTGCAGAGTTCGCTGCTCTCCGCGATGGTGACGATGATGGACTTCCAGGCGGCGCGCTGGCTGGTGGAGGGCGAGATCCCGGGACAGGCGGGAAACGACCACCCGACCTCCATGCCGACCAGCGTGTATCCGACGGCCGACGGCTTCGTCAACATCGCGGCCGCGGGCAAGGTGATCTATATGCGCTTCTGCGAAGCGATCGGTGCCCCCGAGCTGGCGGTCGACCCGCGCTTTAGCAACGAGGCGCTGCGCTCCAAGAACCGGGTGGCGCTCAACGAAGCCATCGCGGAACGCACGCGCCATTACAGCTCGCAGGAGCTGATCGCGCTGCTCAACAAAGCCGGCGTGCCGTGCGGGCCGATCTACAAGATGGACCAGGTGTTCGGCGATCCGCAGGTGAAGCACCTGGGCCTGGCGGTGCCGGTCGCGAAGCCGCAAGGGGGCGAGTTGAGCCTCGTGGGGCCGGCGGTCCGGCTGTCGCGCACGCCGGCGCGCATGAAACGCACGATCGGACCGGCGGGCGAGCACAACGAGGAAGTCTTGCGCGAGGTGGGCTACTCCGACGCGGAGATCGCCGGTCTGCGCGCGGCGAAAGTGATCTGAGGAGCGCGAGTGAGTCAACCGAGATTGCGAGTCGAGCGCGACGGACCGATCGGGCGCATGGTCTTTGACAGCCCCGAGCGCCGCAACGCGATCAGCGGGGACATGTGGCGTGGGGTTGCGGTGGCCATGGGCGACTTCGACTCCGATCCCGAGATCCGCTGCATCGTGCTGCGCGGGGAGGGCACGGTCGCGTTCGCGGCCGGGGCGGACATCTCCGAGTTCGAGCAGCGCCGTGCGAGCGATGCCGCGATCAAGCAATACGACGGCCTGGTCGATGCCGCGCAACATGCAGTCGAAGACTCGCAGAAGCCGGTGATCGCGCTGATCCACGGCTTTTGCATCGGTGGCGGCCTCGAGATGGCACTCGCCTGCGACCTCCGATACGCAGCCGCCTCCAGCAAGTTCGCGATCCCGGCCGCACGCTTGGGGATAGGCTATGGCGTGCACGGCACGAACCGGCTGGTCGCCACCGTCGGCCACGCCGCCGCGCGCGAGATCATGTTCACCGGACGCCGATTCAGCGCCGAGGAGGCGCTCGCGATGGGGCTCGTGAATCGCGTGCTGCCCGATGCCGAGCTGGACGACCACGTGAAACAGATCGCTCTCACGCTCGCGGCAAACGCGCCGCTGTCGATTGCCGCGTCCAAGACCACGATCGGTGCGCTGATCGAGGCGCACGGCGACTTCGCCAAGTCCCGCGTGCTGATCGAGCGCTGCATGAAGAGCGAGGACTATATCGAGGGCCGGCGCGCATTCCTGGAGAAGCGCACGCCGCGGTTCAAGGGGAGCTAGCGGGTCCGCGCGCGGCGTTGTCCCCCTCGGTACTCGTTCCGTTGAGCTCGACAGCACGTCAAGCCAGTGGCGCAAACGCTTGCGCCCTCGTCTGTGGCTCTTCAAACCTTCTTGTGGATCCCGTGTGCCGGCGGCGCGCATTCCCTCCCCTCGAGCCTCGCGCGACGCTGACGCGGCAATAAGATGACGAAGCTGCGCGCCGCCGAAGGCAAGCTTGTCGGCATCCACGATCGGCCGCCGGACGCAGCCGACGCCATGGTGGACTCCGCCGCGGCGTGGCAGCGCCTGGTCGTCTCGGTTCTGCTGATGGCGCTCGGCGGCTCCGGCATGTACGTCGTCACCGTCGCCATCCCGCAGATCCAGGCGGAATTCGGCGTCACGCGTTCCAGCGCCTCTCTCCCGTTCACGGCTGCCATGATCGGGTTCGGCATCGGCAGCATCATGATGGGCCGGCTGGCGGACCGTTTCGGCGTGATGGTCCCGTTGCTCGGGGCATCGCTGTGCGTAGGGCTCGGGTACATCCTGGCCGGCGCGTCGGGAAGCCTGTGGCAGTTCGCGGCCGCCAACGGCTTGCTCGTGACGCTGCTTGGCAGTTCGGCCACCTTCGGGCCGCTGATCGCAGATACGTCGCTCTGGTTCGCGCGCTACCGAGGCATCGCCGTGGGGATCTGCGCGAGCGGGAACTATCTGGCCGGGACGCTCTGGCCGCCGATCGCGCAGCACTTCTTCAGCACGGTGGGCTGGCGCCAGACCTACGTCGGCATGGGCGTGTTCTTCATCGCGAGCATGCTGCCGCTGGCGCTGTTGCTCCGACGGCGTCCCCCGCTCGCTGCGTCGGCCGCGCAGGCATCACGCACGCGATCCGATTCGCAACGCCCGCTCGGAATGTCACCGGGCGCACTGCAAGCGTTGCTCTGCGTCGCCGGAGTGGCCTGCTGTGTTGCGATGTCGATGCCGCAGGTCCACATCGTGGCGTACTGTGGCGATTTGGGGTACGGTCCCGCGCGCGGCGCCGAGATGCTCTCGATCATGCTCGGCTGCGGCATCGTAAGCCGGCTCACTTTCGGCTGGATCTGCGACCGTATCGGAGGGCTGCGCACGCTGCTGGTGGGCTCTGGATTGCAGGGGATCGCGCTCCTGCTCTTTCTGCCGTACAAAGGTCTCGTTTCCCTGTACGTGATCTCGGCGCTGTTCGGCCTGTTCCAAGGCGGGATCGTGCCTTCCTACGCCATCATCATCCGCGAGCATTTCCGGCCCGAAGAGGTAGGCTCCCGTGTAGGCACGGTGTTGACGGCGACGATGTTGGGCATGGCCTTGGGCGGGTGGATGTCGGGGGCGATCTTCGACCTGACCGACTCCTACCGCGCTGCGTTCGTGAACGGCATCGGCTGGAACCTGCTGAACCTCACGATTGCGCTGTGGTTGCTGCGCCGAGCTTCCGCGCAGCCGGCGCTGGCGTAGCGCCGATCGTTCGCCGCCGCCGCGCGGCCCTACATCGACTTGCAGCCGGGCACCAGCGAGCTCAGTACCTTGGAATAGTCCTCTCGGATCAGCTCCGGCTGGACGGGATGCAGCCCGGTCTCGCTCACGCCCTGCGGCGTCCCGAACGAGATGCGCTGGTTGCCCACGATGCCCTGGATTGCAACCACCCCGTTGACGAAGGTGATCACCTTCACCACTCCGAACCCCGCCTTGGGCTGCAGGGCGAGCTTGTTGACGCTGATCTCCCACAGATCGTTCGCGCTCAGATTCGAGTGGACGCATGCGAGCGGCTTCTGGTTGTCGTCAAAGAAGAACGCATAGACCGGGACGGTGTGGCCGGTGGGGTTGATGATGTGCAGGGTCGTCACCGCGTCTTCGCGCAGCTCGTAGGTCCCGATCAGATAACAGCTGGCGGAACCGTTCGGGGTAAATCCGACGCACAATTGTGCGAACGTCGTCGACGGGAAGCTCGCGAGTGCAGCACCCGCTCCGAGGATGCCGAACGCCAGCTTGCACGCAGCCACGGCACGCCGTCCCGTTCTGAACCAGCGGTTCATGATGGCTCCCCTCTTCATGGCAATGGGCGAATCGGCAGCACCGTATGCAGCCTACCCGATCGCACGCTGCAGATCGATCACCGAGCGTCTTGGCATTGGACGATCACGACGCGGGTGGCATCTCGAGAGCGTGAAGAGCGGACAGGTCCTCCGGCAAATCGACGTCGAATGCCAGCCCAGCGCGCTCGACGATCACGCTGCCCATGCCGAGCCGCTGCACGCAACTCACGTGACGCGTGAAGCTGTTCGCGCCGAATGCGAACTCGAACGGCGCGGCCAGCGGCACGCAAAGTCCGTTTGTTCCCTGGCCGCTGCGATCGGGGGCGAGCGCGACCATGCTCGCCGAAGCGGCGGCTGCGAGTTGCTCCAGGTCATCCGCGGACAGCAGCGGCAGATCGGACGCAACCATCAGCATCCGTGTGGCGCCGAGCTCGGCGAGCACAGCATGCGCCTGGCGCAGCCCGTCATTCAATCCCCCCGGCGCACGCTCCTTGAGGGCTCGCGCGCCGCACGCGCGGGCGAGTCCGCGCGCTTGCTCGCACGCGCTCACGACGAGAGTGCGTTGCAGCCCCGGAAACTGCGCGGCCTGGTCGAGCGTATGGACGAGGAGCTGCTCGACCAATGCGGCGCGTCGTCCGGGCTCAAGCGCACTCGCCAGGCGGCTCTTCCCTTCGCGCAGAGACTTGACCGGAACCACGAGCCATAGGCTCATGCCGGTACTCCGGTTGCGCGGCGCCCATCCAATGTGTGCGCGAATTGGACGACTTGCCTCGCCAGCTCGACGCGGTCCTCCGAACTCGACATGACCGTGTCAGTGACGAGCGGCCGGAGTTGCAGCCGGGCGATGGCTTCGGTCAACGCGGAGTCGGTGCGATCCACGACCAGCGCGTCGATTACGCCCTGGTAGAAGCGCGCCACTTCGAGAGCCGAAGGATCCTTGCCCAGCTCGCGCATGATCTTCGCGGCGGGGCCTTTGAGCGCTCGTCCCGCGACGATGGGCGATACCGCGATCACCGGGCAGCGCCGTCGCGCGAGTGCGTTGCGTACACCGGCTACGGCGAGGATCGGCGCGACGCTCAGATAAGGATTGGATGGACAGATGACGATGGCGTCCAGAGCCCGGTCGTCGAGCGCACGCAGGAAGGCCTCCGACATCCTGGCCCGATCCGCTCCATCGTACTCGAGTTTCGTGACGGATGGCTGCGCACGCCGGTGGACGAAGTACTCTTGAAACGACAACACGCCCTCGCCGGTATGCACAAGCGTGCGCACGGGCTGCTCGCTCATCGGGACGACACGATGCCGGATGCCAAGCCGCCCGCACAGCTGTGCGGTGACGGAGGCAAGGCTTTCGCCCGCGCGCAGTCGCCGGGTGCGCTCGACGTGCGTCGCGAGATCGCGATCTCCCAGTTGGAACCAGGTCTCACCGCCCAACGCTTGCAGCGCCTGCATGAAGCTCCACGTTTCGCCCGCGATGCCCCACCCGCGGTCTGGATCGTTGATGCCCGCGAGGGTGTACATCACCGTGTCCAAGTCCGGGGAGACATGTAACCCCAGATGCACGAAATCGTCGCCGGTGTTGACGACGACGATCAGCTCCTCCGCG
>Ga0335083_10004082_pt1 | contig 18684 bp, 19 predicted proteins | sample Lox_Sample_42_FD_206716 | JGI IMG/M metagenome (GOLD analysis project Ga0335083, IMG submission 206716) | Soil microbial communities from Loxahatchee National Wildlife Refuge, Florida, United States - Lox_Sample_4.2 | ecosystem: Environmental > Terrestrial > Soil > Wetlands | place: USA...
GCACTATTCCAAGGCTCTCGACCTGCTCGGCGTCAGCAAGTCGTAACGCCTCCCACCGTCCCCTTCAGTGACGTCGCAACCCCAGGAGAAGTCCCCCCAATGTTTACGAAGAAAATCGCTGGCGCCGCGCTCGTGTCGCTCGGCCTGACGCTTTCGGCGTCCGGCGCGATGGCGCAGCCGGCAAATACGCAGACCTGCCTTCAGTACTCCCATCAGGTTGCTGATGCGCTCAACGCCAATCAGCAGTCCGACGCGTACAAGGCCGCACGTGACGAACAGTCGATGGGCAAGCAGTCCTGCTTGAGCGGCATGTTCGGTGAAGGCGTCGGCCACTACTCGAAGGCGCTTCAGCTGCTCGGCGTGTCCTCTGCCATGGCGCAGGCCGGCCAGCAGACCCAAACGCCTTAAACCCTCAATTTGCGAGGCCTTGGCTTCGCAGAGAAATATCTCCTCTGTGCTCCAATGCAGGGGGGATTTCGGGGAGGGGCCAAATGGTGACCCCCAAGTTCCAAGGTTCCTCCCCGAGCCTTTTCAGTTCCGCGTCAGAAGGAAGATCGCGCCGTCCGCGAAGATATTCGGCCCCCATGCATCGGGCCGCATCTCCCTCGTCGAGCCATCGGTCGAAAGCGCAAGCGCACGTTCGATGCGCGCCCCCGATTCACGCGATAGAGCAACGAAATCCGCGATCGTGCAGAGGTGGATATTCGGCGTCTCGTGCCAGCTGTAGCTGAGCGCACGCGTCCGCGGCATGCGGCCGTTCAGGAGAAGCTCCAGGCGTACGCTCCAATGGCCGAAATTTGGCAATGAGACGACCGTGCGCTTGCCGATGCGCAGCAGCTCGCCGAGCACCTTGCGCGGATTGCGCGTCTGCTGGATCGAGTCGGAGAGGATGACCACGTCGAATACCTGGCTCGGGTAATCCTCGAGGTCGGTGTCGGCGTCGCCCTGCACGACGGAGAGCCCGCGCGCCACGCTCGCATTCACGTCGGCCTGCGAGAGCTCGAGCCCGCGGCCATCGATCTTCTTGGTCCGGGCAAGATGCTCAAGCAACGCACCGTCGCCGCAACCGACATCAAGGACGCGCGTGCCCTCCGGGATCATCGCCGCAATCGCGGCGAGATCGGATCTCAGCCCGTTCGCCATCAGGCGATCCCGCGATTGGCGGCAACCGAGCCCAGGAAGCCGCGCACGGTCGCATACATCTCCGGCTCGTCGAGCAGGAAAGAATCGTGGCCCCTGTCAGTCGCGATCTCGACAAAGCTCACATTGGCGGCCGCGGCGTTCAGCGCATGGGCGATGAGCTTGTTCTCGGACGTCGGAAACAGCCAGTCGCTGGTGAAGGAGATGATGCAGAAGCGCGCGCGCGTGCCGCGGAAAGCTTCCGCGAGGGTGCCGCCGTAGTCGGCGGCGAGATCGAAATAGTCCATCGCGCGCGTGATGTAGAGATAGGAGTTGGCATCGAAGCGGTCGACGAAGGTCATGCCCTGGTGGTGCAGATAGCTCTCCACCTGGAAGTCGGGCGCAAAGGCGAAGGAGATGGCGTTGCGGTTCTGCAGCGAGCGGCCGAACTTCCGCTGCAGCGAGGCTTCCGACAAATAGGTGATGTGAGCGGCCATGCGGGCCACGGCCAGTCCCTTGGCCGGACTGGTCCCTGCAAGCTGATAGGCGCCGCCTTTCCAGTCGGGATCCGCCATGATCGCCTGGCGGCCGACTTCATGGAAAGCGATGTTCTGCGCGGAGTGACGTGCGGCGCACGCGATCGGAAGCGCGGAGACGACGCGCTCAGGATAGCTCGCTGCCCACTGTAGCACCTGCATGCCACCCATCGAGCCGCCGACGACGCAGAGGATCTCCTGGATCCCCAACGCGTCGAGCAGCATTGCCTGTGCACGCACCATGTCCTTGATGGTGACGAGCGGGAAATCGAGGCCATAGGGCTTGCCCGTCGCCGGATCGATCTCCGCAGGACCGGTCGAGCCCATGCAACCGCCGATCACGTTGGCGCACACGATGAAGAAGCGATCGGTGTCGATCGGCTTGCCCGGACCCACCATCGCCTCCCACCAGCCCGGCTTGCCGGTAACGGGCTGTGGGCTCGCGACGAACTGATCCATCGTCAACGCGTGGCAGATAAGCACGGTGTTGCTGCGCCGGGCGTTGAGCGTGCCGTAGGTCGTGTACGCGATGGTGAACGGAGTGAGCGTGCGCCCGCAATCGAGGGCCAGCGGCCGGTCGGCACCGAACGCCAGCGCGCGGCCGATATCGGCATCCGCCGCTCGGACGGGCTTCAGGAATTTCGGGTTTGCAATCTCCGCCATGACGCTCGGGAAAAGTAAGGACGCGTTGCTAGAGCCTGATGGCTCTGCGTGTCAACGAAGGGCCGCCATGCTTTGATTTTGGCGGGAAGCCCGTCCTATATAGCCCCCTTTTCCGGACTTAAGAGAATGACGCTCGCGCCCAAGCCTGGAGTCCTCGACATCGTCCCCTATGTGGGCGGGCGGGCGCATGTCCCGGGCGTCGCGGAGGCGATCAAGCTGTCCTCCAACGAGTCCGCGCTGGGCCCGAGCCCGAAGGCGGTGGCCGCCTACGAGGCGGCCGCCAGGGGCATCGCGATCTATCCCGAGGGCAGCGCCCAGTTGCTGCGCGAGGAGATTGCGAAGATCTACGGGCTCGACGCGTCCCGCATCGTCTGCGGCAACGGCTCCGACGAACTTCTGAGCATGCTCGCGCACGCCTATCTGAGGCCGGGGGATGAGGTGCTGTTCACCGAGCACGCCTTCCTCGTCTACCGCGTGGCGACGCTCGCCAACAGCGCGGTGCCGGTGGTCGTTCCGGAGAAGGACCTGCGCGCCGATGTCGACGCGATGTTGAAAGCGGTGACACCGAAGACGCGCCTCGTCTATCTCGCCAATCCGAACAATCCGACGGGCTCGTATCTCCCCCACGACGAGGTGCGCCGCCTGCACGCGGGTCTCTCGCCCGACACGCTGCTCGTGATCGACGCCGCCTATGCCGAGTATGTGCGCCGCAACGATTACGAAGCCGGCATCGAGATGGTCTCGTCGTTCCCGAACGTGGTGATGACGCGCACATTCTCGAAGATCTACGCCCTCGCCGGCCTGCGTGTCGGCTGGGCCTATTGCCCGGCCGCCGTCGCTGACGTGCTCAACCGCGTTCGCGGCCCGTTCAATGTGTCGGTGCCGGCGCAGATCACGGCGGTGGCGGCGCTGAAGGACCGCGCCCATTTCGACGCGTCAGTGGCCCACAATGACAAATGGCGCGCCTGGCTGATCGAGAACATCCGGAAGCTGGGCCTGCGCGCCGACGACAGTGTGGCGAATTTCGTCCTGATCCATTTTGCGGACACCAGGACGGCGCAGGCTGCGGATGCGTTCCTGAGCGGGCGCGGCGTCATCCTGCGCGGGGTCGCGAACTACGCGCTGCCGCATTGCCTTAGACTGACGGTCGGAACGGAAGACGCAAACCGGCGGGTCGTCACCGCGCTCGCCGAATTCGTGAAGACGAAGTCATGACCGCGGACTCGAAGCCCCTCTTTACGAAGGTCGCCCTGATCGGCATCGGCCTCATCGGCTCCTCGATGGCGCATGCCATGCGCCGTGCGGGACTTGCCGCGCACATCTCGGGCTATGTCCGGAGCGAGGAGACTCGCGATCGCGCCAAGAAGGTCGGCTTCGCCAATTCGCTGCATTTGGATATCGCCGAAGCCGTGCGTGATGCCGATCTCGTCGTGCTGGCAACGCCCGTCGGAAGTTACGGCGAGCTTGCAAAGGAATTCGCCCCGTTTCTCAAGCAGGGCGCCATCGTCACCGATGTCGGCTCCGTGAAGACCGCGGTCGTGCGCGACGTGGGCCCGCATGTCCCGGAAGGCGTGCATTTCGTGCCGGCCCATCCGATCGCAGGCACCGAGCAATCGGGCCCCGAAGCAGGTTTCGCCGAGCTGTTCGACGGACGCTGGTGCATTCTCACGCCGCCACCCGGCACCGACCCGGCCGCCGTCGAGACGATGAAGACCTTCTGGCGCCGGCTCGGCAGCGACGTCGAAGTGATGGATCCGAAGCACCACGACATCGTGCTCGCCATCACGAGCCACGTGCCGCATCTCATCGCCTACAACATCGTGGGCACGGCGGACGATCTCGAGACCGTGACCCAAAGCGAAGTGATAAAATACTCCGCGGGCGGCTTCCGCGACTTCACGCGCATCGCCGCCTCCGATCCCACCATGTGGCGCGATGTCTTCCTCAACAATCGCGAAGCCGTGCTCGAGGTGCTCGGCCGCTTCAGCGAGGATCTGAGCGCCCTGCAGCGCGCAATCCGCTGGGGTGACGGCGATGCATTGTTCAATCTCTTCACGCGCACCCGCGCCATCCGCCGCAGCATCATCGATGCCGGCCAGGATACGGCGGCGCCGAATTTCGGCCGCGGCAAGAAGCCCACTCAGTAAAGCGGCGACATCATTCCTGCCGGCTCGTCGCCGACATAGGCGATGCCGTCCTTGGCGCCGAGGACTACTCCCATCTCGCCTGCGGCGTTGCTGCCGGCCTTGGCGGCGCGATCGAGAAGCGCCGACGCAACCGCCATTCCCGATTGGTGGTTCGAGACGCGCGCCCGGTTCCACTCGACGAAGCGCGAGAAGCCCTGGGTCTTCACATCGACGATTCCTGCGAGGCGGTGCGCATCGTCGAGCTGAATGCGTCCCTTGCCGAGGGCATTGAAAGTCGGAAACTGCACCTGCACGCCCTGCACGGCAAGCGCGCCGCCGGCGTTGTGGAATGCCTCCATCGCAGAGACCCAATCGGCGCGACGGGCGCGCAACGCGTCGAAGGGATGGGACGGCTCGAGTTTGCCCTCGAGACGCACGGTGCGAATCTCGTCGCCAAAGGCGAAGCGCTCGTGCGGCGAGAGACGGATGCCGTTGGCGGCGAAGAAGATGTCGAGACCGCCCCCGGCCGGACTGACGCGCATGTGAAGTTGCGCATCGGCTGCCGTGAAAGCCGAGGAGCCGACACCGACGACCACGAGATCAAGGCGACTGAGGCTGTTGTCGGTTTCGATCGTGTCGCCGCGCAGCGAGCCTGGCATGAACCGGAAGTTCTTCGGTTTGCCGTCGAGACCGGTCCAATCGAGCGTCTGCAGGCCCGCTGCTTCGAGGATCGTCTGGCTGCGGCCATAGGTCAGCGCATGCGTGGCGAAGTCGCGTGTCCGCCAGCGGAAGGGGCCGTGGGGCGTTGCGACATCGATCTCGAAATCGTGAAACACCGTGTCGAGGTTGAAGGGGAATCCGGCAATGCGCTTGGAACCGAAATGCAGCGTCATGCCGGGAGCGAATTCGTGGCCGTTAAGCTTGTCGAGCCGCGCCGACAGTTCATTGGCAATGACCCACCACCGCCCGCCCGCGCCGACGGCCAGGATCACGAACAGCGCGAAGGGCCCGTAGATGAAGAAGCGGTGACCAAATTTCATGAGGTTTCCGGCTGACTGCGGAATGCGGCCGGGCGAGCGTTTATCATGGACGGCCGCCAGCGTCCTGTGGCGTGCTTGCGCATGGGCGCAGCCCCGAGGCAGCATCCGCCGCAAGGGGCGCCATTCACAAGGTCTGAAGACTGCCGTTCATGCTCCGAAGCGCATCAGAAGAGAGCCGCCCGCCACCTGCGCTTCTGCGCCTGGGGCGCAAATACTCCGTGGAGATCGGGCCCGGCCTCCTCGCTTCGCTCTTTCTGCACGGGCTTATCCTTGGCCTGATCCTGTGGCTCTTCCTGCGCACCGAGCAGGCGCAGAAATTTGCTCTATCCGTCGTGCCGGTCGACGTCGTGCGCATCGGCGAGGCGACACAGTCGCCGCCGGCGCCGCACCGCTCGCTCGTGCCCCAGCAGAAGGCGCGATATCAGAGGCAGGAGGCGCAAAGCCCCAACCCGCCGGCGGGCACGACACCGTACAGGGCAAAGCCGGTCGACGAGCTCGACGCGAAATTGCGTGGGCTGGCGCGGCTGAAGCAGCCGCAGACAAATCTCAAGATCGTCGAGACACCGGCGGCCTCCGACGTCGACTCGACATCGGACAGTGCCGAGCCGGGCAGCGAAGCCACCTATGCCGTCAAGGATTTCGTCCGCGCGCAGGTGTTGCGGCGCTGGAGCCTCAACCTGCACATGCTGGCGGGCAAGAGCTACGTCATTCCGATCCATGTCGTGATCAAGCCGGACGGTGTCGTCGCCAAGGCCGAGATCGTGGATCGCGAGCGCTATTCGAACGACGCCGCGTACCGCTCGATCGCGCTCAGCTGCCGCAATGCGTTGCTGCTGTCGTCGCCGATCGCGTTTCCCGAAGGCGCTGTGCGGCACACGATGGAGTTCACGCTGAACTTCAACCCGCACGACGCGCTGCAGTAAGCAATCCTTCTTTGGTGAGTCTCTATGGAAGATCGCGGGCGACGCGGAAGCCGGAGAGGCTCGAATAGTCGTATTCGCCGCCGTCGGCGGTGCTGCCGCTGCGTGCGGCGGAGCGGACGAAGATCGGCACATTGTCCCACGAGCCGCCGCGGATCACGTGGCGATCGCACGACTTCTCGGTCCAGGCGCGGCCATCGCTCGGCGCGCCGACGTAACTCTTGTGCCAGCAATCAGCCGTCCATTGCCACGTGTTGCCGAGCATGCCGTACAGACCAAATGGATTGGGCGCGAAGCTGTCGACGTCGGAGAGCACGCTGTCGTCGAACTTGCTGCCGCAGCCATTGCAGTCGGCGTTGCCGCTGCCGACCTGGTTGCCCCACCACCGCGCCGTCGCAGTGCCTGCGCGCGCGGAGTATTCCCACTCCGCTTCGCTCGGCAGGCGATACGGGCCGGGGCGCCCGGCAAGCTCTGGTCGCGCGGCGCGGGCACGCGCGTTGATCCAGTCGACGTAAGCCTGCGCGTCCTTCCAGTCGAGGCACATGGCAGGCCAGCGCAGCGGCTGCACGTCGTAAGGCGGATAGGCGAGCCCCTTGCCGGTGTTGCGCCAGCGCTCGTTCAGAATCGTATTGCAGGGCACCGGCTGGTACTTCGTCGATTCCAGGAATTTCAGGAACTCGCCAATCGTCACTTCGTACTTGCCCATGGCAAAGGCCCTGATCGTGACGATGTGCTGCGGGCCCTCATAGTCGAAACGGCCGTGCTCGTCGGACGGGCTTCCCATCACGAACTTGCCGGCCGGAACGCCGACCATCTCGGGGCACTCGGGGCATTCCTTGAATTCGCGCTCGGGATGTTCCTGGGCAGCAGCCGGTGTCGCCGCGAACGCGGCCATCAGAAGCGCGAAGAAAAGGGCTAGCGGAAACGCAACCAACCGGCGGGCCATGGCTGAACCAATTCAAGCAGCTTTGCGCGCTGTCTGTCTCCGCAAATTTTCGTCAGGTTGGCGCAGTCAGCCCTGCCGCAGGGGCTCAGCCGCACTTCGAGTAGCCGCAGGAGAGGCAGGAATCGCAGCCTTCGAGGCGCACGAAGCTGGCCGAGGAACAGCGCGGGCAGACGCGTGCCGGCACGCCGCCTTCGGCCGCGGCCGCGATGGCGCGGATCTCTTCGCCCACCAGCGGGCCCGAGCGCGGGCTCATGAATCCGATCTCGATCAGGTGCCGCTCGATCACTTCGCCGATCGCGGCGAGCAGCGACGGCACATAGCGGCCCTCCATCCACTGCCCGCCACGCGGGTCGAACACGGATTTGAGCTCATCCACGACGAAGGAAACATCGCCGCCGCGCCGGAACACGGCCGAGATCATGCGCGTCAGCGCAAGCGTCCACGCGTAGGCCTCCATGTTCTTCGAGTTGATGAAGACCTCGAAGGGCCTGACCCGCCCGTCCTTCTCGATGTCGTTGAGGGTGATATAGAAGGCATGATCGGAATCGAGCCATTTGATCTTGTAGGTCTTGCCCGGCAGGTCCTGCGGCCGGTCGAGCGGCTGCGTCATGTAGACGACACCGCCCGAGGTGTCGCGTGGACGCGGCGTGGTTGGCAGCGCAAGCGGGAGCGAAGGCTGTTCTGTTTCCGCCGGAGTGGGCTCCGCAAGCACCGAAGGCGCGATCGACTCCTGCTCGGTCTCGAGCACCGCACCGGTCACCGCATTCGGCCGGAACGTGGTGCAACCCTTGCAGCCCATCTCATAGGCGCTCTGGTAGATGTCCTTGAACGCTTCGAACGGCGTGTCCTGGGGCACGTTGATCGTCTTGGAGATCGAGCTGTCGATGTGCCGTTGCGCCGCCGCCTGCACCGCGAGGTGGTCGGACGGCGAGAGCGTCTGGGTATTGACGAAATAGTCCGGCAGGGCGGCGTCTTCGCCGAAGCGGGCACGGAACGCGCGATAGGCGTAGTCGCTCACTGTCTCTTCGCTGCGCGTGCCATCGACCTGGAGGACCTTGCGCTTGTAGGTGTAGGCGAAGACGGGCTCGATGCCGCTCGATACGTTCTCCGCAAAGAGCGAGATCGTTCCAGTCGGCGCGATCGAGGTGACGAGCGCATTGCGGATACCGTGCGCTGCGATCGCGTCGCGGATTTCCTGGGGCAACGCCTGGATGTGCGGCTGCTGGAGATACTTCTCCTTGTCGAACAGCGGAAACGCGCCCTTCTCGCGCGCGATATCGGCCGAGGCGAGATACGCGGCGTAATCGAACGCGGTCAGCCAGCGATCGATCAGCGTCACGCTCTCGGGCGAACCATAGCGTGTGCGGCAGAAGATCAGCGCGTCCGCGAGTCCTGTCACGCCAAGGCCGATGCGCCGCTTGGAGTAGGCTTCGGCACGCTGGCGCGGCAACGGGAAGCGCGACACATCGATCGCGTTGTCAAGCAGGCGCACCGCGGTGTGCACGAGGCGCGCGAGCTCGTCGAGATCGACATGCGCGTTGTCGCCGAAGGGATCCTTGACCAGCTTGGCGAGATTGATCGAACCGAGCAGGCAGGCACCGTAGGGCGGCAAGGGCTGCTCGCCGCACGGGTTCGTGGCGCGGATCGTCTCGCAATAGGAAAGGTTGTTCTGCTGATTGATGCGATCGATGAAGATCACGCCGGGTTCGGCGTAGTCATAGGTCGAGCGCATGATGCGGTCCCACAGCTCGCGGGCGCGGAGCGTCTTGTAGACGCGGCCGTCGAAGACGAGATCCCAAGGCGCGTCGCCCTTCACCGCCGTCATGAACGCGTCGCTCGCGAGAACGGAGAGATTGAAATTCGTGAGCCGGCCCTTGGTGCGCTTGGCCTCGATGAATTCCTCGATATCGGGATGATCGCAGGAGAGCGTCGCCATCATGGCGCCGCGGCGTGAGCCCGCGCTCATGATGGTGCGGCACATCGCGTCCCACACATCCATGAAGGAGACCGGGCCCGAGGCGTCCGCGCCGACGCCCTTCACGAGCGCGCCCTTGGGACGCAAGGTCGAGAAGTCGTAGCCTATGCCGCCGCCCTGCTGCAGGGTCAGCGCGGCTTCGCGCAGATGCGCGAAGATGCCGTCCATCGAGTCGGGGATCGCCCCCATCACGAAGCAGTTGAAGAGGGTCACGTTCCGGTCGGTGCCGGCGCCGGCCAGGATGCGGCCCGCGGGCAGGAAGCGAAATCCGGCCAGCGCGGTGGCAAAGGCATTGGCCCAATAGCCGCGCGCCTCGGGCGCCTCGGCCTGCGCCAGCGAAAGGGCGACCCGGGCCCAGCTATGCGCGATATCGCCGTCCACGGGCGTGCCATCCGGCGCCTTGAGCCGGTACTTCATGTCCCAGATCTGATGCGAGATATCGCTCATGCGCCTGTCGTACTTCCCACCGCCCGAGCGGGCTCAGCATCTACGCTCAAAACTGGTTAAGATCAAGCTTTGTTCTCTAATTGTTCCGAGCTTCCTTACGCTCCAACCGGCACGCTGCTCCTGCGCGTCAGAAGCGTTTCGCCTTCGCTGACGAGTGCGGCCGTCGCCGATTCAATACGCTGCTCGAGCGTCGCCATGAACTCGCGCCGCGGAAGTCCGGCGGGGATTGGCGAGAGGAATTCGATCACTACGGTACCGCGCTTTTTCAGGAAACCACCGGGGCCGGTCCAAAACAATCCGGAGTTCAGCGCGACCGGCACGCACGGCGCGTCGAGCTGGCCGTAAAGCGCGGCGACTCCTGGCTTGTAGTCGGGCTCGGCGTGCGGTTTCTTGCGCGTGCCTTCCGGGAAAATGATGATGGGCCGTTTCTGCGCGAACACTTTTTCCGCTGCCGCGGTCATCTTGCGCAGCGCGCTCGCGCCGGCGCTGCGATCGATTGGAATCATTCCGGCTTTCCAGAGATACCAGCCGTAAAAGGGAATGCGCATCAATTCGCGCTTCACGACAGTCGCCGGATTCCAGAGCAGCATGAAGAGAGCCATCGTGTCCCACATGCTCATGTGCTTCGACGCGACGATCACGCGACCGTCCCTGGGCGCTGTGCCGCGCACTTCGTAGCCGAGGCCTGCGAAGACTCTCAGACCGACGAAAGTGAGGCGACACCATTGCCGTGCCATCCAGGCGCACACCCACCAGGGCAGGACGAGCACCGGAATGAACGCGATCGACATCACGGCGGTGACGAGCGCAAACCAGAGAAGAAACAGTGCCGAACGAAATACGGTCATCAGCAGCCATTTATAGTTCCCCGACCGGCAATCGTCATGACCTGCCGTTCAGGCGGTCGGATGCGACTTTCCGGGCACCGGCACGTGGTCGAGGGCCTGATGTGCGGCTGGCGTCTCGAGCCGCGTCGTCACCAGCGCGGCGAGATATTTGAGATATTCCCCATGCAGGAGATGCAGCGAGCCTGCCGACTGCCACCATGACGTGGCCGGGCCCGATGGCTCCACGGGGTACGCGATGAGCTTCACCGAGGGCATCTCGGTCGTGAACTCCATCAGCGCACGCGGCATGTGATAGGTCGCTGTGACGACGATCAGGCTCTTATAGCGATGGCGCTGCGCCCACACCGCCGCTTCGAGCGCATTGCCATGCGTGTCGGCCGCCGCGTAGCCGAGATCGGCACAGCAGTCGAATCGTTTGCCGCCATGCGAGAGTTTCTTGAGCATGGCCCTTGTCGTCACGCCGTTGACGCCGGTCACAAGGAGACGCCTCGCGGAGCCTTTTTCCAGGAGGTTCACCGCCGCATCGAGCCGCGCATCGCCACCCGTCAACGCCACGATGCCGTCGGCGCGCGGCGCTGCTGGTTCTTCGCGCGGCAGCGTCACGACGAAGAACGCGAACCCCACCAGGTAAACAAGGGCGATCGCTCCGATCAGCCTAAGCACCACTCGGCCTCCCATCGCTCAACCGACCTCATAACAATTGTGCGGCGAATTTAAGATCAGGTTTCCCCCTGCCAATCTGAGCCGATTCAGTAGATGTCGCGCAATGCCGCGAGCACAGAGAGCCGCGCTGTCACAAACGCGATAATGCCCGCGACCGCGGGTACGGCGAGAAGCCAGGGCAATTCGTCGAGTTTGAGGGCCAGGGGCGGCAGGAATGGCACCGCCTCGACGCCGACGAATTCGAGCCCACCCGCCATCAGGAAAAGTACGGCCGCCAACGCGGCACCGGCCAGGCCCGCGGCAAGTGCGGAAAGAAAGTAATGCCGCTCGAAGGCGCGTGCGATGAATCCGGAATGCGCACCCATCTGATGCAAGAGCGCCACCATCTCGTGATGTGCCTCGAGGCCCGCCCGCGTCGCGAAGGACACTGTTGCCGCGGTGGCGATCGCGATCAGCAGCAGGATGCCGTAGGCGGACCAGACGATCGTGTTGGCGAGATCTTTGAGCCGGGCGATCCAATGGCTGTGATCGTCCAGGATGGCACGCGGCACCGCGGCCTTGAGCCTCGCCGCGAGCTGGGCGATATCGACGCCTTGTCCCGGAACGATCGTCGCATCGATGAGACGCGGCAGCGGCAACTCCGCGATCAGCGTGTCCTTGCCCAGCCAGGGCTCGACCAATGCTGCCGTGTCCTCGTTCGACAGGACGGCAGCATGCGCAATGCCGGGTGTGGCGCGTACCACCGACAGGGCCGCCTCGGTCTCGCGATCGAATTCGTCGTTGTCGCCGCTCCTCGCCGGCGGCATGACCTGGACCGTCAGCTTGTCCGAGAGTCCCGCGCGCCAGCCCTCCGCCGCACGCTCCGCGACGAGCGAGGCGCCCAGTGCCAGCGCGGCAAGGAACGCCATCACCGCGATCACGACCTCGAGCGGTGCTGCGCCCTTTTCGCGCGGCAGAATGCGCGAGGAGCTTCTGGGCGGACTCATGCCCGCGACCCCCGCATTTCGACCAGCCGGCCGTCGACGAGACGCATCTCCCTTGCGCGCACTTTCTCGATCAGGGCGCGGTCATGGGTCGCGATCAGCACCGTGGTGCCCAGACGATTGAGCTCGGCGAACAGCCGGATCAGGCGGTCGCCGATTTCGGCATCCACATTGCCTGTCGGCTCATCGGCGATGAGGAGATCGGGGCGCGCCACAACGGCCCTAGCGATCGCCACACGCTGCTGCTCGCCGCCAGAAAGCGTTGGCGGACGGGCCTGCATGCGGTCCCCCAGGCCGACCCAGGTCAGGAGTTCCTCCACGTCATGCGCATAGTCGGCGGCGCGCACGCCGGCGATGCGCAGCGGCAGCGCGACATTGTCGAAGGCGGAGAGATGGTCGAGCAGCCGGAAGTCCTGGAATACGACGCCGATCCGGCGCCTCAAGGCGGGAAACTCGGAACGCCGCGCGGTGGCCAGGTCGCGGCCGAATAGCGTTATCAGCCCCCTGGAAGGCGGCTCGGCCACATAGATCAGCTTCAGGAGTGTCGTCTTGCCCGCGCCGGACAGGCCCGTCAGGAACGTGAAAGACCCCGCCTCCAGCATGAAGGACACGTCGCGCAGGACCTCAGGCCCGGCCCCGTAGCGCATCCCGACATTTTCGAAGCGGACCATGAAGGGGCGAGATAAGGAAGATTCCCAGCATGGCGCGCTTGCCACGCTTTCCGGCCAGTTGTCCAGCCTTGCACCGCCTCCCACGATAAGCCAATTTTTGCGAAAGGGGCCTTAGACTTAGATCATGATCCTGACCTGTCCCCAGTGTACGACAAGGTACCAGGCGGACGCGGCCAAATTTCCGCCCTCTGGCCGCACGGTGCGTTGCGCGAAATGCGCGCATACATGGCATCAGCCGCACCCCGACGCCGAACTCGAGACGGCGGCCGCTACGACACCGGGGATCGAGGCGGCGATTGCAGAGCGCGCCGAAGCCAACGCGGCCACGAAAATCAGCGAACCGGAGCCGCGGCCCCAGGCTTTCTCGATTCCCGAACCACAACGGGGGGAAGAAGAGGAAGAAACAGCGGCCGAGGAGGCGGTGGCCAGTCACGTGCCGGAACACGCGGACGAACCGGAAGAGCGCCCGGCGCGCATTGCAGCCAGTGCGCCCGCATCGGCCGCGCGACACGCAGCCGCGATTGCCGGCTGGACGGTGCTTGTTCTCCTGATTCTCCTGATCGGCTGGTCGGCCGTCCATTATCGCCGCGACGTCGCGACCTATTGGCCGCAATCGGCATCGCTCTACGCCGCACTCGGACTGGAAGTGAATGTGCGCGGCATCGCGTTCGATGACGTCACGTATCATCGCGGGCTCGAGGACGGCTCGCCGGTGCTGACCGTCACCGGCCAGCTCGTCAACATTTCCTCGCGCGAGCTGCCAGTGCCGCAGATCCGCATCGCGCTGACCGACAAGGACAAGCATGAACTCTTCGCCTGGACCTATGTGCCGAACATCCTGACGCTCAAGCCGGGACAGGTGGTGCCTTTCCGCACGCGGCTTGCCAGTCCGCCCGACGGCGCACGCCATCTCGAATTGCGCTTCGTGAAGGCGGGCGAGTGAGCGCCAAGCCTCCCGTCCTGATCTCCGAAGAGGAAATCGCCCAGCGCGTGACCACGCTCGCACGCGCAATTGCGCCGAAGAAGCCCGAGATCGCGATCCCGATTCTCGTCGGCGGCTTCGTCTTCGCCGCCGATCTCGTGCGCGCGCTGGCGCGCGAAGGCGTGCAACTCGAAACGGAATTCCTCTGGCTGCGCAGCTACGGCAATGCGCGCACCGGCGGCGCGGCGATCTCGCTGCTGGCGGGCCCCAGCGAGAATGTGCGGGGCAAGAACGTGCTACTGATCGACGGCGTGCTCGATGTCGGCAGGACCATCGTAAAGGCACAGCAACTCCTCGAAGCCGCAGGCGCGAAGTCGATCACCACCGTCGTCATCGTCGACAAGGGGCGAGAGGACGCCATCGCCAAGGCGGACTTTGCGGGCTTCACCGACGTGAACGAATTCATCGTCGGCTACGGCATGGACGACGCCGGCAAATTCCGCGGCCTGCCCTATATCGGAAAGGCACAGTAGAGGCGGCCGTTAACGCAATGCTCAGGATGTCGTTGCCATGCTGGCGCACATTTCGTCGGCTGAGAAACGATGCTGTCCCGTCTCTTCGATCGTTCGCGCAAAGGCCACACATTGTCGCTCGCGGAAGGCGCCTCGCGCGCCTATGAAGACCTGCGCCGCGAAGGTTTGCCCTTGGCGCGGATTGCGGAGCGGCATCCGTTCGGCGCGCAGGGCTTTTTTGCCGACAGCCTCTTGCGGCTCGGCGTGGTGTTTGGACGCCCGGACGGCCAGAGCGAGCCGGTCAAGCAACTGCGCGAGAAGATCGCGACGATGGCGCTTTCAGGAGACAAATCCGCACTCGGTTCGGAGTCTGGCATCCGGGACCTCCGCGTCCTGCCGTCGGAGCTCAAGCGCTATCTCGCCTGGGCGCGCACCGTCCAATAAGCGTGCATCTGCCCGAGCATTGGGCGGCACGTCCTCGCGCACCACTGCGCCCGGAGATTTCCACACGTCAAGCCATTGCAAGTCCGTCACGACCCCACTTTAAATTGTCACGTCTGGCAGACGCTGCGGGGGTTCGGGGGGATGTTCTGGCGCCGTCACAAGAAGCTCGCCATTGCGCTCACCTGCGCCGACTGGCGGCTCCATCAGGGCCGCGTGGATTTGAATCGCAGGCTGGCGCGTACGCTCAAGGTCGACGGCGTCGACATGATCGTGGTGCCGGGACCGGACGGCCTGATCCTTCCCGCGCGCGAAACCGAGTGGAAGGTCGCGGTGGCGCAGGTCGCGCTTCTGATCGGCGCGCATGCGCCGGTGAAGCTTGCCGTGGTCGCTCACCAGCGCTGCGCCGGTCATCCGGTCGGCGATCCCGAACATGACCACGACGTGGCAGAGACCGCGAAAGCGCTCAAGGCCGCGACAGGCTTCGACGGGCCGGTTGCGGCCATGGTCGCAACCTACAAGAGCGACTCGAGTTGGAGCCTGAAGCCGATCGGAACGGTGTGATCCGTTACGTCCGTTGGCGTTTCACCGCGGCTGGTTTTACCTCCGTCAGCGCCGCATTGCGCCAGATGATGGACGCACCGTCGCGCTCCAGATAGGACAGCTGCTCGTAGCCCGCGGCCGCGATGGCGGCGAGGCACGCATCGAGCCCGACTCCCACAGTGCCCACGCCATGACTGTCGTCGCCAAGCGTGACCCGCAGTCCCATGGCGTGCGCGCGTTCCAGGATCTGCGGCAGCGGATAGACGGGACCAAGGCCGCGGCGGTAAGCCCCGCAATTCACATCGAGCGCGCTGTTCGCTTCGCGTGCGGCCTCGAGCACGCGTTCGATCTCGCGCATCACGGCCGGCGGAAAGCGCGCCTCGGGTCCGTCGAACTTGCGGATCAGGTCGACGTGACCCACGACTTCGGGCCTGAGAGTCGAGACGAGCTCGGCCAGTGCGCGGAAATAGCGGATCTGCATTGCCTCGCGACCGCCGAGAGCTTCTGCGATCGCCGCGGTCCGTTCCGCGCTGACATCCACCACCATCCCGTCGATGTCATGCACGGATCCGACGACGTAGTCGAACGGTGCGCTGTCCCGGATTTCCCGCATGCGGGTTTGCCAGTCCGCCGGCGGCAGGCGCTCGGTTTCGAATCCCACCAGGAGCGATATCCGGTCGCGATACGCATCGCGCAACCGAAAGGCCTCGTCCGCATAGCGGCGAAACGCGGCCTGAAGACCGTCAGGACCGAGATCCGTCTCATCGGGGAAAATGTCTTCCGCGCGAAAGCGCGGTGCATGTTCGGAGAGCCCGTAATGGGTGAAGCCGGCCGCGATTGCGCGCGCGACCACCTCTTCCAGACTGTCCTTCGCGTGGCGGCAGAACGCGCCCGAATGCCCGCCGTGATAGCTGAACCAGACCATGGACGGAGCCTAGCGGAGCGGGAACGTCCTGTCCCGGTCGCGCTATCCGGTCGTGGGTCGAAGGCCAAGCGCCGTGAGCGTCGCGTTGTCGATAGTTCGTGCCGGATATTCGTTTGCGAGCGTCATTCCCGCCGGACCGGAATACGACCACAGCGCCCAACCGAAATGGCGCGCCTCGGCGGCAGTGCGCACGGCTTCGAGCCAGCGCAGACGGTCCGGCTCCTGCGCACCCGCAAATTTTCCGACCGTGCGTTCCACGCCGAACTCGCTCATGACGACGCGTTCGCGCGGAATCCCATTCGAGTCCGCCCATTGCGCGACCTGCCCGAAGGCGGTCGCTATGTCGTTAGGCCCGGCGCCGCGCGCGAAATAGGCGTTCACCGCTTCATCGGCTTTCGCCTTCGCCGACGTCTTCGCGTCGTCCGGCAGGTTCACCTTGTGGTCGATATACTCGTTCACGCGCGCGATGGTCTCCTCCGCCGTCGAGGAACTGGTAGGCCACGGCATGCTCACGGCATAGGCGCGATCCTTGCCAACGCCCTGGTGCGTGAAATCGTGCGGTTCGTAGTAGTGGAAGCTGTAGACCACATTCGAACCCGAATAAGGAGAAACATCGAGATGGGTCAGCGTGTCGTAGCGTTGCTGCGCGCCGGCAAGGAAGATCAGAAGATCAGGGGCGGATTGCCGCGCCGCCTCGTGCAGCCGTTGGAGCATGGGTGTCCATCTTGCCGCGCTGGTCTCCGGTTCGTTCATCAGCTCGAGCGCGACCTGATTGCGCGGCATATCGCGCAAGGCGCGGGCGAATTGCGACACCATCGCCGTGTAACGCTGAAAAGACTCGCCATCGATGTCGGCGACGATTTCGCTCCAGCCATAACCGGGATTGTCGTTTGCCTGCGGATGCAGATCGGCAAGGACCTGCAAGCCCGCCCGAAGGAAGCGGCCGATCACGTCCTTTAGCATTCCGTAGACCTCGCCGTTCTCACGGCCCGTCGTGATCGAGAAGATATCGGGCGTGATCGCAAGCCGGACGAAATCGAAGCCGACCGCACGAAGCTCCGCGATCTCGGCATCGGACATCGCATGCAGTGCGTCGCCATAGGGCGGCCAGGGAAAGCGCCCGTCCGGCTGCCGCTTCGGTTCGCGCATCATGTGGTAGATGTTGATGCCACGCCGGAAACCAATTCCGCCTCCGGGGCCCCTGTCGAAGCCGGAGCCAGCGCGATCACGACGTCGCGCTGCAAGAGGAGTCGCGGCGGCGGTCAGACCCGCCGCGACGGCGCTGGCCGCGAATTGCCGGCGGGTCAGCAGGGAGAAGGGTGCGCGGCGATCGCTCCTCATAATTCATTCTCCATTGAAAATCGCTGGTGGGAATATCGTTCGTCCGTATCACGGCGCTGCCGTACGGAGCAACGAACACAACGCAAGCGCGAGATGATGGTTGCGAGACGGCGGCACCCCGCCGGTCGCCGACATATTAAAACCGTGTCACGCCTTGCGCACGTGGCGCTGCTTGAGGTCTATGACGGCGAGCCCGTCCAGACTATCGTAAGTGTGAAGCCCCGAATATGGACCGGCGATGGTGCCGGGCCAGCGCGCGATGCGACGTTCGCGGAACGTCTCGGGCGTCAATTCGAGGATCTCCGACCACACGATCGCCGTGCCATATCCCGCATCGCAATCCTGCGCCGGTCGGAAGAGACGGCCTTCCCGTTCGAGGAAACGTCCCGCGGGCCGCGCGCAGCGTGCATCCGACACTAGCGGGTTCTGCGGATGCGCGTTCCAAGGTCCGTGCAGGTCGCGGCTATAGAATGCAAAGAGCTCATCCTGCGACGAGCCGCCGAAGCTCCGCACCGCACCGAACATCCACCACAGACCGTCGCGGCGAAGGAGCGTTGCATCGGCCAGCACGATGTTACTCATGAGAACGGTGTCGATTTCCCAGCTGATAGGAAACTCGACGGCACGATAGAGTTCGACAGTACCGTTGCGGCTCGTCTCGGGCATCATGTAGTGCACGCCCTCATACTCAAACACGAACGGATAGGAGAGATGATAGGGGCGCTCGAGCACGCGCTGGAACGGACCAGGTCTTTGCTGCGCATCGAGCGCGGCGCAAACGATGACCCCGCGCCGCGTGTCATACGGGAATTCCTCGGCGAAAAGATAGCGCTTGCCGTTCGCCGCATAGAGGAAGGGATCGGCGAAGTACGAGGTCGCCGGCCGCTCAACTGGCGCGATGGAGTCGAGCACGAGGAATTCGTCATGCCGCTTCTCGCCGGCCATGGCCAGCAGCCAGTGGTTTTCGCGCCAGCTGCGCTTGATTAACTGGCGCACGGCCTTGATACGGACTTCTCTTGCGGCGAATTGCGCAAGCGCGGACACCGAGTAGCGGCGCGGCTGG
>Ga0335083_10004083_pt1 | contig 18682 bp, 13 predicted proteins | sample Lox_Sample_42_FD_206716 | JGI IMG/M metagenome (GOLD analysis project Ga0335083, IMG submission 206716) | Soil microbial communities from Loxahatchee National Wildlife Refuge, Florida, United States - Lox_Sample_4.2 | ecosystem: Environmental > Terrestrial > Soil > Wetlands | place: USA...
GACGTACACCGAGGGCGTCGCCATGCCGAGCTCGATCCTTGAAAGATACTTGTCCGCGATGCGCGCGGCTTCGGCGAGCTCGCGCTGAGTGAGGCCGCGCCCTTCGCGGGCCGTCTTCACCGCTCGGCCGAAGTTCCTCCGAAACGGTCCTTCCCGCACGCCGCCGAGGCTAGACGCGGAGCGCTCTTCGGTGAACCACCGATAGGTGGTGCGCGCCCGAAACCATGTATACCTATAGGTATACCCAGCGCTCGCGCGCGCTCGGCGTCGAGCGCAGCGCACTTTCAGTGTGCGGGCTTCAAGCAGGGCAGGTAGACGCTCACGCTCGTGCCGCGACCGACGCCGGTCTCGATCTCGACGAAGCCGCCCGCGCCGTTCACGATCTCGCGTACGGTAGCGAGGCCGACGCCGGTGCCCTTGCCCGCGGGCTTGGTCGTGAAGAACGGCTCGAAGGCCTTGCCGCGCGTTTCCGGATCCATGCCGCGGCCGGTGTCCGACACGGTGAGCACCGCGAACGGGCGCGATTCGCCGTCGAGCTCTTCTGGCGGCCGGGCCGATTGTTCGCGCGTTTCGAGCGTCAGCGTGCCGCCGTCGGGCATGGCGTCACGAGCGTTGGTCGCGAGGTTCGAGAGCACGCGGCCGATCGCCGTTTCTTCGCAGCGGGCGGGCGGCAGGCCGGACGCCAGGCGCGTGACGACGGACACGTGCTCGCCGACGAGCGAACGAATCACGCCGGAAAACGTGAGGACGGCTTGCGACAGGTCCGTGCCGGGCAGACGCCCGACCGTCGAATCCGGCGGCAAGAGCTTCGCCACGAGCCGGGTCGCCTGCGCGACGGCGTCGTCGACCACGCTCGCCTCGCGCACGACCAGCGCCGGCTGGTGTTTCATCGCCTCGGCGCAGTTCTGGATCACGAGCAACATGTTGTTGAGGTCGTGAACGACGGTGCGCACGAGCCACTCGTTGCCGCGCGCGCCGCTCGGCGGCTCCTGCGACGGGCCGGCGACGATCTTCGCCTCGCTCACGCGCTCGCCGCGCGAGTGCGCCTCGAGCGACGCGCTCAAGGCGAGCGCGATGCGCGCTTCGCCGATGACGTCCTTGAGGTCGAGTGACCGGCGCTCGTGGGACTCCGCGTTCGCGGCGGAGCGTGCGGCGACGCGTACCCTAGCGAGCGCGCCCGCGAGCTCGCCGGACAGGGCTGCGCGCCCGTCCTCGGCGCACGAGATCGGATCGCGCGCGCTGGCTCTCCCGTTCCATGAGTTCATGCTTCCCGCTCCCTGGCGGGGCCCCTAGACAGCCGAGCGACAGAGGGCCCATGCTTCGGGTACTCATATACCTATCGGTAGAGTCGGACAAGAGAAGCGGCCCCCGCTCGCGAAAACTCGAGGGTTTCTCGCACTTCAGAACTGGGACAGGAATGCCCAAATCGCCGGGCCCGAGAACGGGGGCGGTTGGTGGATGCCGTCGAATGGACACCAGTTCACCGGATAACCCGCCGCGCAACCCTGATAAGCGACGCAGCCGTCGGGCGTCGTCGGCAGCGTGGTCATGCTGCACTGGTTGCGCTTCACGAATTCATCGCGCGCGGCTTCCCCGTTACTGATGTCGATGGTCGTGTCCATCGTGCCGTGAGAAGCCCAATAAGCGATCATCTGGTCGCCCGCGGGACACCCGTTTTGGAGCGAGCCGGACATCGGCGCGACGGCGCGGAAGACGTCCGCCATGTTGCACGCGATCGTGATGGTCATGATCGCGCCGTAGCTGAAGCCGGTCGCGAACACGCGGCTCGTGTCGATGCACGTCGTGCCTTCGAGGTTCGTGACGAGCGCCTTCACGTAATCGATGTCGCGACCGTTCGTGTTCGTCCAGCCGCCGCTCAACGCCTGCCCGGCGACGAAGATGGTGTCGACCGATTGATCCTTGATGCCGTAGTACGGACCCGTCGGGTCGAGTCCCGCGTTCGGCGGATCGCCGTTGTCGACCTGGGTGTCCGAGCCCTGCATGCCGTGGAACGCGAAGATGATGCGGTGCGGTGTGTTCTCGTCGTAGCCGTCCGGCAGGCGCAGGATGTAATCGCGCGTCGTGCCGCCGACGTCGATCTGCTGCGCTCCCGTCGGCGGCGGAGCCTTGCCGCAACCCATGCTCGGGACCGCGCCGGGGAGCATCCCGCCCGTGCCGCCGCTCGCTCCGGCGGTGCCACCGGCGCTCGCGCCGGCGCTCGCGCTCGAACCGGAGCTGCCCGCGGCGCCGCTCCCTGAACCGCCGCTCGCCATTGCGCCGCCGCTGCCCGACGTGTTCGTCGAGCCGCCGGCCCCCGACGCGGAGGGTGCACCGGCGCCGCCCGCCGTCGTCCCGCCGGTGGAGCCGCCGCTTCCGCCGCTCGAGGTTCCGCCGCTCGAGGTTCCGCCGCTCGAGGTTCCGCCGCTCGAGCCGTCGGTGCCGCCCGTCGCGCTCGTGCCGCCCGTCGCGCTCGTGCCGCCCGTCGCGCTCGTGCCGCCCGTCGCGCCGGACGCGTCCGAGCCGCCGTTGTCGGACGTGGCGTTCGAACCGCCCGTGTTCATCGCGGCGGCGCCCGCTTGCGCACCGCCGTGCGAGCCACCGGACCCTCCGCTACCGCACGCGAGGACGAAGAGCGAGCTGCCGACGGCACAGCACGCGACCGCGGATGAGCGAAAACTCCGAGCGCGCATGATGACTCCGTGCCTTCGAGGGTACCGCACGCGGGGTCACCCAGGCACCCGCGGCAGCCAAAATCTTTCCGATCTGCGCCCCGATTCGTTCACTTTGGCGCCAACGTTTGCGGCGTGCTGGACGTGATCGCGCGCACGCGCCTCACGCGATCCGATGCGATCCGAAGCAGAGATCGTTTCCGAAAACGCACGCGACGGGACGCTCGATCCCACGCGTGTCATGCTTGCGAGCTTGCGTTCGAACGCGCGTCGCGCGCCTCGAGCTTTCACACCCCCCGGCAAAACATTGAACCTTTGTAGCGAGAGAATTTTCGCCCCCCGTCGTAAGCGGCGGGCTGTATCCTCGGACTCTCCCCTCATGTCCAACGCCCGAACCCGTGGCGTCACTCTCGGTGGGGCTCGGGCACGGTGAACGCGCAGATCCTGATTGACGCCATCGTTCGGCAAACGATGGTCCTGATTGCCCAACTCTCCACCGCGGACGGTGTTCGCTCGCCGTTGTCGCACGTCGCGGACGAGGTGTTCGTCGGCCTCGTTCGCGAGCTCGAGCGCCAGAAAGTCGGCAAGAAAGTCATCGCGGACATGTTCGGGCTCGCCCTGCGCTCCTACCAGCAAAAGGTGCAACGGCTGAGCGAGTCGGCGACGGCGCGCGGCATCACGCTGTGGGGCGCGCTCCACGCGTTCCTCGCCGAACGCGAGTCGGCGAGCCGCGCCGAAATCCTGCTCCACTTCAAGCACGACGAAGAGGGCATGGTGCGGAGCATCCTGAACGACCTGGTCGAAACCGGGCTCGTGTGCCGGAGCGGGCGCGGCCGGGACACGCGTTATCGCACCGCCACGGCCGAGGAGCTCGAAGAGCTCGGCGCGAGCGAGTCGCTCGACGCGGAGGAGACCAACGCCGCGCTCGTGTGGGTTCATCTCTACCCGGCGAGCCCGATCAAGCGCCTCGACCTCGCCGAAATCGTGCCGCTTTCGCAGTCGGCGTTCGACGCGGCGCTCGATCGCTTGGTCGCCGACGAGCGGGTTCGCATCGAGCAGCGCCCGGACGGGACGTACTGCGTGACCGAGCGCTGCCTCATCCCCGTCGGTCAAGCAGCGGGGTGGGAAGCGGCGGTCGTCGATCACCACCGCGCCGTCTTGAAGGCGCTCGCCGCCAAGGCCGTGAGCGGCCGGCACATCGCGGCCGCGGCCGACGAGATCGGCGGGACCACCCTTTCTTTCGATCTCTGGCCGGGCCACCCCCGCGAGCAAGAGGTGCGCAAGCTCCTCGCGACCGTGCGGAAAGACATCGTCTCGATGTGGGAAGAAGTTGCGGCCTACAACAAAGATCACCGTCCTGACGAAACTTACTCCGTGACGTTTTATTGCGGTCAGAATGTGACCCAAGAGGAGACCGAGTGAGCACGCGCATTCGATTGCATTCGTGGTGCCTGCTGGCGGCCCTCGCGGGCGCGCTCGGCTGCAACGGGAAGGTCGGACCGATGGGTACCGACAGCCAGACGAACTGGCTGCGTACCTGTCAACAAGACGCCGACTGCAGCAGCGAGTTCGCTTGCGTGTGCGGCGTGTGCACGAGCACCTGCTCGGACGACACCGGGTGCTCCACCATCGCCGGCGCGTCCTGCATCGCGAGCAGCGACGAAGGCGCGATCGCCCAGTGCGGCGGCAGCGCGGCGCCGGACCAGGGCATGTGCATGCCGCGCTGTGAAGTCAGCGGCTGCCCCGACAAGCAGATGTGCGTCGCGGGCGTGTGCACGCCGTCGCCGACGCCCGCCGCCCACGTGAGCGTGGACGCGCACACTCAGTATCAGACGCTCACCGGCTTCGGGGCAGCCATCGCGTACGGCCAAGCCGAGATCACCTCGCACCCGAAGAAGGCAGAGCTCTATAAGACGATGTTCGCCGATCTCGGCCTCGACGTGCTGCGGCTGCGCATGCGCAACGGCGGCACCGAGGACGACGACATCACGACCACCACGTCGCTGCTCGCGGCCGCCGAGGCGAGCCTCGGCCGCATGCCGACCGTGATCATGACTTCGTGGAGCCCGCCCGCGAATCTCAAGGCGAGTGCGGCAACCAATTGCAGCGGCAATCCCGGCTCGTGCACCCTCGCGCACGACGGGATGGGCGGCTTCAACTACGCCGGCTTCGCCGACTACTTGCGCAAGGGCCTCGACGCCTACGCCGCCGCGGGCGTCACGCCGGATTACATCGGCATTCAGAACAACCCCGACTGGCTGCCGACCTCCTCCGAGCTCGGTGAGGCGTGCGTGTTCTTGCCCGTCGAGGGCAGCACGATGGTGACGGTCGCCGGCTCGTCCGTGTCGGTCTCGTACCCGGGCTTCGCGGAAGCTCAAGCCGCGACGGTGAGCGCGCTCGACGGCCTCGCGATGCCCCCGAAAATCCTCGCGCCCGAGACGGCGGACTTCTCGAAAGTCGGGGACTACGTGAGCGTGCTCGACGCCTCGTCGTTCGACGCGCTCGCGCACCACCTCTACAACGTCGATCCGGAGAACGTCGATCTCACGGAATTGAACGCGCTCGGCGCGCTGTCGGCGGACGCGAGCAAGCCGATCTTCCAGACGGAAATGCAGTCGGACGGGCTCGGCACCGCCATGCTCATCTACTACGCGACGGTGGTGGAGGGCGCGTCGACGTACCTGCAGACGACGCTGACGAGCTCGGCGACGGGCCCGGCGACGAACCCCGACGCGCTCGTGTTCTTGAGCTCGACGGACTTCAAGCTGCTCGACCCGTACTACGCGATGCAACACTTCGCACTCCACACCGATCCGGGCTGGACGCGCGTGGACGTGAGCTCGAGCGAGTCGGCGCTCCTGAGCTCGGGCTGGATCTCGCCGAAGGGCGACGCGCTGACGGTCATCCTCGTCAACGGCGGCAACACGGATCTCGACACCCAGCTCGACCTCGGCGAGACGACGAACTTCATGCACTCGAGCGTCTCGCGCACGGTGTTCGGGGGCGTCGAGCGCGGGGCCGATCTCGGCTCGCTCTCGGCGTCCGGCGTGCTCAAGGTACCCGCCCGCTCGATCGTCACCGTCGCGCTCTCGAACTGAGCGCGCGCGTCTCGACCGTCCGCGGTCCGCCTCGGAGCGGACCCGCGAACGAACGGCGTCACTTCAACGTTACTGCGGTGGTTCTCGAACCCGCGGAAAAAGCACCGAAGACGGAGCGAGTTCAGCGACGCGGCGCGGCGTGCCCGAGCGAATCGACGCCGGCAAGAGCGCACCTTTTCCCGCATTCGGGTACAAGACTGCGGTCATGTCGCACGGTTTTCTGTCCGGCGCGTTCAAGGCTTTAAGCTTTTTTTCGGCGTTGCTCTTCGCCGGCGCGGCGTTCGCGCAACCCGCGAGCACGCCCCCCTGCGACGCCACGGATCTGCTCGCGGGCAGGGCGCCGGCCGAAACCGACAACATCACGGGCTCGACGGCGCACGTCACCGACGGCGCGATTGGTCATGACGGCGCGCCGTGGGATTCGGCGGAAGCGGTCACGTTCACGGGTGCCGGCTCGCTCACCTACGATCTCGGCGCGCCGCGCAGCCTGAGCGCCGCGTACATTCAGGCCGACGGCAACGACACGTATCGACTGAGCGGCTCGCTCGACGGCACGCCCGGCAGCTATCGCCCGCTCGGCGAGTTCGAGAACGTACGGCGACTCGGCCACGGCCTGCGCGGCCGCACGCTGCGCTTCGCGCCGGCGAGCGTGCGCTTCCTGCGCGTGAGCGAAGGCGTCGGTGACGGCGCGTTCTCGATCGCCGAGCTTGCCGCCTACTGCTCGGCGCCGGTGCCGTTTCCGCCGGCCTTTCGCGTCGAGGGTCCGAGCGGCGGCATCGCCCCGGCGAGCGACGACGCGAGCGCCGGGCCGATGATTCCCCTCGAGGAGGACACGAACGGCCCCGCGCGCTTGCCGCTCCTGCTCGCGGCAGGCGTCCTCTTCGTGTTCGGCATCGGGACGAGCCTCCGGCGCACGAGCGCCAAGGAGCCCAAACGCAGCGAAGAACGGCGGCGCCTCGAACGCGAGGCGGCTCGCACCGCGGCCACGGAGCGAGTGTTGCGGCTGATGTTTCTCGGCAGCGGCTGCGCGGCGCTCATCTACGAGGTCATCTGGTTCCACCTGATGCGCTTGGTGATCGGCGCGTCCGCGCTGTCGGTCGGCATCGTGCTCGCGAGCTTCATGGGCGGCATGTTCCTCGGCAGCCTGCTCTTCCCGCGCTACGTGCCGCCCGATCGGCACCCGCTGCGCGTCTACGGCTTGCTCGAAATCGGCGTCGGCGTGTGCGGCTTGCTCATGCCGCTCGTGCTCCCGGCGGTGCGCTCGGTGTACCTCGGACTCGTCGGCTACGGAGCGCTCGGCATCGCGCTGCGCGGCGTGATCGCGACGGTGCTGCTCCTGCCGCCGACGGCGCTCATGGGCGCGACGCTGCCCGCCATCGCCCGTCGCTATCCGCCGGGGCGCCGCGGCATGTCGGCGCTCGCCTGGCTCTACGCCACGAACACCGGCGGCGCCGTGCTCGGCAGCTTGCTCGCCGCGTTCTACCTGCTCGCGCTCTTCGACGTGTGGGTCGCGACCTGCGCGGCGGCGGCGCTGAACTTCCTCGTGGGTGGGCTCGGCGTCCGGCTCGCGCGGACGACGCCCCACGCGCTCGCCGTGCGGAGCCGCGCGAGCACCGCGAAAGGCGCCGCCAAGCCGGGCAAACCCCGCCTCGAGCGCACGGGAGCGGGCATCGACGTGCGCGCGATTTACGTCGTGGCCGGCTTGTCGGGACTCACCTCGCTCGGCGCGCAGGTGCTGTGGACGCGCCTGCTCACGTTGCTCTTCGGCGCGACCGTCTTCGCGTTCGCCATCATCCTGGCGGTGTTTTTGGCGGGGCTCGGGCTCGGCAGCGCGCTCGCCGCGTACCTCCTGCGCCGCGGCCAGCGAGCGGCGCGCGCGCTCGGCTGGACTCAGCTCTTGCTCGTCCCGGCGTTGTTCTTCTCGGGCCTCGTGCTCGCGCGCTACCTGCCGTTCGCGTCGCCGCCGAACATCACGCCGCTCCTCGCGCTCCACGGCCTGCACGTGGTTCGCGCCGTCGTCGTCATCTTGCCGTCGGCCGTGCTCTGGGGAGCGAGCTTCCCGTTCGCGCTCGCGGCGGCCGCGGCGTCGAGCGCGGACACGGGCCGCTCGAGCGCGTACGTCTACGCCGCGAACACCATCGGCGCGATCGCCGGGTCGCTCGGCGTGAGCTTCTGGATCATCCCGAGCTACGGCTCGGGCGTCGCGGGACAATTGCTCGCCGGGCTCGCCGGCGTCTCCGCGGCGGTCGCGTTCCAGGCGCTCGCCCGGGCCGCGACGCAGGGCGGCCGGGCCGGCAAGGGCAGCGGCATCGAACCCACGTGGGCGCTCGCGGCCGGCGCGCTCGCGGCGGCGCTCGTTCCGAGCCTCTCGCCCGTGTTCCTCGCGCACGGCCGCTACATCTGGTGGATCGACTTGCACGATCGCTTCCCGTACGTGAGCGAGGGCGCGGCTTCGACCGTCGCCGTGCACGTCGGCCCGGACGGCTACAAGAACTTCCACGTCGCGGGCCGCGTCGAAGCGACCGACAACCCCGCCGATTTACGCACCGAACGCTTGATCGGCCACCTCTCGGGCTTGCCGCACCCGCACCCGCAATCGGTGCTCGTCGTCGGCATGGGCGGCGGCATCTCGGCGGGCGCGCTCTCGCTCTATCCCGAGGTGAAGCGCATCGTCATCTGCGAGATCGAGCCGCGCGTCGTGGGCGCGACGCGGCAATTCGGCGAGGCGAACTACCACGTGCTCGACAACCCGAAGGTCGAAGTCGTGTTCGACGACGCGCGTCACTTCCTCGCGACCACGCACGAGAAGTTCGACATCATCACGTCCGATCCGATCCACCCGTGGGTGCGCGGCAATTCGATCCTGTTTTCACGCGAGTATTACGAGATCGTGCGCACCAAGCTGAACCCGGGCGGGCTCGCGACGCAGTGGGTGCCGCTCTACGAAACGAGCGAGCTTGCCATCAAGATCCAGATGCAGACGTTCATGGCCGCGTTCCCGAACGGCACGGTGTGGAACACGCAGACGAGCGGCAAGGGCTACGACGTGGTGCTCGTCGGCGGGGAAGCGCCGCTCCGGCTCGACGTGGCGTCGATCCAGCGGCGCATCGACGAAAACCCGCGCATCAAGCAATCGCTCGCCGAGGTGAAGATCGACAACGTCGTCGATCTGCTCGCGATGTACGGCGCGAGCGGCTCGGACATGAAGAATTGGCTCGCCGGCACGCCCATCAACCGCGACTTCAGCCTGAAGCTCGAGTACATCTCCGGCCTCGCGCTGAACCTCGGGGAGGCGGATCCGATTTACGCGCACATGGTGGCGGGCCGCACGTATCCAGCCTTCGTCGCCAGCGGCAGCCTCGACCAAGAGCTCCGGCGCCGCGTGATGGCGGGCGGTGGTTGACTCGAGCGAGCGCCCACCCAAAAATCCGAAATCGCCGCGGTTTCGTACCGCCTCGGAGGTTTTGCCATGCGCTACCTGCACACGATGCTCCGCGTGCGCGACCTGGACGTCGCGCTCGACTTTTTCGTGAACAAGCTCGGGCTCAAGGAGTCCCGGCGCAGCGTGAACGAGAAAGGCCGCTTCACGCTCGTCTTCTTGACGACCGGCGCCGCGAGCGACGCGGGCGAAGTGGAGCTCACGTACAATTGGGACCAGGCCGAGCCGTACCCGACGGGGCGTTTTTTCGGCCACCTCGCCTACGGCGTGGACGACATCTACGCGACGTGCGCGCGCCTGCAGGCGGCCGGCGTCGATATCTTGCGACCGCCGCGCGACGGACGCATGGCGTTCATCAAATCTCCCGACGGCCACTCGATCGAGCTCCTGCAACACGGCGGCGCGCTCGCGCCGGCCGAGCCGTGGGCGTCGATGCAGAATCAGGGCAGCTGGTGAGCGCGCTCGCCGCTCACTCCGGGACGAAGACGTAGTCGCCGCCGCTCGCGCCCATCTCGTTGCGCAGCGTGAGGCCGGCGCCGTTCACGCAATAGTCCAGGCCGAAGATGCTGGCGTCGCCGGCGTGGTAAGTCGAGGTCGGCGTGGGCCACATGCTTTCGCTCACCCACGTGCAGTCGCAGCTGCCGTCGGTGAGGGTGCAGCTCGCGCCGGAGTCGCGCTCGTTGTCGCAGAAAGCGGTGGCGGCCGTCGGGTCCGAGCTGCACGCGGCCGGGTGGGTCAAACGCTCGTAAGCGTGCTCGTCCGTCTCGAAGCTCGCGCTGCCGTCCGCCTCGATGTCGAGCGTCCCGGTGGCGGTGTACCCCGTGATTTCGGTGACGGAGCTCGAGTTTTTGGTGTCACCGCACGAGGTCGACATCTGCACGGAGTCTTGGTCGATACAGACGTGATCGAGCTTCCAGCGGCCGACGACGTTGCCGTCGTGGCAGGGCGTGAAGGTCTGGCAGATGTAGAGCGGCGGCTCGTCGGTCGTGGCCGTGGGGCTCGTGGTGCTGCCGCAGCTTGCGAGCGAAACGGCCGCCGAGAAAGCGCCCAGGCGAAGTAAGCCCATCGCAAGCCAGTCTACCCTACTGCTCGCGGCGGCTCGAGGGTCTATAGAAGCTCGACCGCACCCCGCGTTTCGGCCCGATGACGCCACCGCCCGTTCGCCCCGCCGCACCGAAAAAGCCGCTCCGTAAACTCGTGAGCGAGAGTTTCTCGTATCTCGGTCGGGCGCTCGTGCTCGTCTGGCGTTCGTCGAGCGCGCTCACCCTGGCGCTCGCGTTCCTCACGCTGTTCGCCGCCGCGGCGCCGCCCGCCGTCGCCTGGGCCGGCAAGCGCATCGTCGACGCGGTGGTCGCCCGCTCGCGCCAGACGACGCTCGAATGGGTCGGCTTCGAGCTCGCGCTCGTCGTGCTGCAAGCGACGCTCGGCCGCGGGCTCTCGCTCGTGCGCGCGGTGCTCGCGTCGCGCCTCGGCACGGACGTGAACCTGGCCATCCTCGAGCGCGCCGTGCGGCTCGAGCTCCGCGACTTCGAGGACCCGGAATTTTACGACCGGCTCACGCGCGCGCGGCGCGAGGCTTCGTCGCGGCCGGTCTCGCTCGTGACGGAGAGCTTCTCGCTCGTGCAGAGCGTGCTCACCCTCTTGGGTTATGCGGCACTCCTCGCCGAGTTCAGCGCCTGGGCGGTGCTCGGCCTGATGCTCGCGACCGTGCCCGCGACGATCGCGGAGATGCGCTACTCGAAGAGCGCGTTTCGCCTGCGGAATTGGCGCTCGCAGGATTCCCGGCGGCTCATGTACCTCGAGTACGTCCTCGCCAACGACGAGCACGCGAAGGAGGTGAAGCTCTTCGGGCTCGGACCGCTCTTTCTCGGGCGCTACCGCGAGCTCGCCGAGCGCTTCTACCGCGAGGATTCACGGCTCGCGACGCGCCGCGCGATCGTGACGCACCTGCTTTCGCTGCTCGCGACGTTCGCCTTCTACGGCGCGTACGCGGCGATGGCGGCGCTCGCGGCGCTCGGGCGGCTCACGCTCGGCAACATGACGCTCTACGTGCTCGCGTTCCGCAGCGGCCAGCAGTCGTTCCAGTCGATCTTGAGCGGCATCGGCAGCATTTACGAGCACAACCTCTACATGTCGAACCTCTTCGAGTACCTCGACAAGGCGCTCACACGCGAGGCGGCAAGCACCGCGGAACACGACGCGACGCACGGCGCGCTCACGGCGACGAACGGCGCGCTCACGGCGACGAACGGCGCCGAAACGGCGACGGCCGGCGCGCACACGACGAACGGCGCCGAAGCTTCGACGAACGGCGCGTCCCCGGAACACGGCATTCGCCTCGACGACGTGAGCTTCCAATACCCCGGCAAACCCGATTGGGCGATTCGGCACCTGAGTCTCTTCATCCCGCGCGGCCAGAGCGTGGCGCTCGTCGGGCCGAACGGCGCGGGCAAGACGACCCTCGTGAAGCTCGTGACCCGGCTTTATCGTCCGACGGAAGGGCGCATTTTGCTCGACGGCAAGGACCTCGCCGAGTGGGACGAAGCGGCGCTGCTCGGGCGCTTCGGCGTCGTGTTCCAGGACTTCAATCGCTATCAGCTGAAGTTGAGGGAAAACGTCGGCGTCGGCAGCGTCGAGCATCTCGACGACGAGCCGCGCGTCGTGCGCGCGCTCGAGCGTGGCGGCGCCGAAGCCGTCGTGTCGGCGCTCGCGTCGGGCATCGACACGCCGCTCGGTCGCTGGTTTCAAGACGGCGTCGAGCTCTCCGGCGGCCAGTGGCAAAAGCTCGCCCTCTCGCGCGCGTTCATGCGCGAGCAGGCCGACATTCTCGTCCTCGACGAACCGACCGCCGCGCTCGACGCCGAAGCCGAGCACGCAGTCTTCGAGCGCTTCAAGACGCTCGCCGCCGGCCGCACCACGCTCATCATCTCGCACCGTTTTCCGACCGTGCGCATGGCCGATCGCATCCTCGTCCTCGAGCACGGCGTCCTCACGGAAGAGGGCACGCACGCGGAGCTCCTCGCGAAGGAGGGAACGTACGCGCATCTTTATCGGCTGCAGGCGCGGGGTTATTCGTGAGTGGTGAGGGCACGCCACGGGCGCGCGCGGACCCCGAGGAAAAGCGGCGTGTTCACGCGCGGCTGCGCGCGGCGGCGCTCGACCGCTTCGGCCCCGCGCTCGGCTTCAGCGAACGCGAGCTGGCGCTCAACGCGAGCGGCCGACTGAGCTTCCGCCAGCGCGTCTCGTCGGGGGCGAGAGGCCTCTTTTGGGCGGTCACTTCCCTCTTGGCATGGGCGTGGGTGATCGAGGTCGCCGTCACCGTGTTCGGGCCGGGGAACCATCGAGGCCTCGTGGGCGCGCTGCTCGGCATCCCCGTGATCGTCGCGGTCTCCGGCTTTCTCGCGCTCCGGAGCGCCGACAACTGGCGCGACGCGGTGGGCGGTCGCGCCGCGCAAATGCTCGGCCCTTTGCGCCATGCGACCACGAAGACCCGCAGAGGCACCGTGGTCGACTGGCTCGAATGCGGGCCACTGTGGTTCCGCGCGCCCGACGGCGTGTTCGGCGCCATCGAACCCAAGGTTCGTTATCGCGTCTACTACACGAGTCGCACTCACCGTCTCTTGAGTCTCGAACGCGCCGAAGCGTGATTCGCCATGGCACGCGCGATGCTTGAAATTCCGGCATGGCCGACTCACCCGATCCCATCCCCGCCAAGACCAACCAGGTGACCGCCGGCGGAGCGATCCTGTTCATCAGCGCGGGCGTCATCGGCCTCGTCGGGATCATTTTGATGACCATGGGGCAATTCTTCGCGGCCGCGTTCGTCCTCCTCGCCGTGCTCATGTGGGCTTTCGGCAAATGGAAGATAAAGCACGATCAACATTTGACGCCGACGGCGTCGCCGCCGTCGAGGTGAGGGGCAACGCTCGAGTGCGAGGGGGCTAGCGCCGCCGCCGCCGCACCACGCCGCCCGCCGTCACGAGTGCCAGAGCCCACAGCGCACCCGACGATTCTTCCCCGCCCGCCGCGCGGCAGCCGCACCCCGCGTTGTCCTTCGACGAGCCGCCGCCACTCGCGCCCGCACCGCCGCCGCCCGCGACCGAGCGCCCTGCGCCGCCCGTTTGCCCGGCGTGACCCGCGCTGCCGCCGGGTCCGCCACCGACGCCACCCGCCGATTCGCCCGCGCCGCTCTCGCCGCTCGCTCCGCCCGATGGTGACGAACCGCCCTCGCCACCCCGCGTGCCGCCGCCTTTGCCGCCGGTCGACGTGCTCCGTGTTCCGCCCGTCCCGCCCGTGCCGCCGAGCGTTTCGGGAGTACCCGCGGTGCCGCTCTCGCCCGCGTCGTTGCCGGCGTTGCCGCCGCTGCTGGTCGCTGCCGTGCCGCCGGCGCCGCTCGCGCCGCCCATGCCGCCGCCCGAAATGCAGTCGCTGCCCGTCGCGTACTTCGGTTTGATTTCGTAGACCGAGCCTTCGCTGTTGTTCACGAAGTAGAGCCCGCCGCTCGGGCTCTGCCGAATGGCGGCGGGGCCGCTCGAAAAAGTAGCGAAGGTGAGCGTGTCGGACGACACCACGCCACTCCGATCGCTCTTCACTTGGAGGGCGCGCACCCAACTCGCGCCGTAATCCGCGAACAAATAATAGAGCGAGCCGCTGAACGCGTTCAGCCAGCCGCACCCCTCGGGGATGAGGCCGCCGATGACGCAGTCGCCCACGGTGTGGTCGTAGTCGACGACGGGATCGGTGCAGGGGCGCGACGGCGAGAGCGTGTCGCAGTCCCGATCGGTGAGCGACCCGCCGTTCGTGTTCCAGTCGAGCAAACCTTCGCGAAACGGATAGCCGAAGTCTTGACCGGTGTAGCTCGCCGCGGGGTCGCTCACGCTCACTTCCTCGCGCGTGACTTCACCCACGTCGCCGATCCACATGCGACCGGTGTGCGGATCGACCCAGAAGCGAAAGGGATTGCGCAAACCCCACGCGTAAACGCGCTGATCGGGCGCGGCGGTCGACCAGTCGGCGTTCACGCTGTCGCACGCGGTGACTTCGGCCAAGCCGACGAGCGGGTTGTCGCGCGGAATGGTGCCGTCGAGGTTCACGCGCAGGATCTTGCCGTTGCCCTTGTTGAGACAGCTGCTGTACTTGTTCGTCGGCGGCGAGGAGTTCGCGCCGGTGTCGCCGACCGACACGTAGAGGTGTCCGCCGTAGACCCAGAGGCCGCCGCCGTCGTGGTTCGCGGGACCCTCGAGCCCTTCGTCCTGTGCGTTCACGCCGGCGGCGACGATCGGCTGATCGAAGTCGACCGTGAGCGCGTTTTCGGAGTCGAGCACGCCGTGATAGACGCGATGCTTGTCCGAGGTCGACGGCCCGTTGTCGACGTAGAAGAAGAACGCGTTCCCGCTGCGCGGATCGGCGGTCACACCGGTGAGACCCTTCTCCGAATCGGTGTCGAGGTTCGGGAACAGGTCGGGGATCGAGACGAGCGAGCCGTCGAGTTTGCGAATGACGATGTCGCCGGTCTTCATCGTGACGAGCGCGCGTCCGTCCGAAGTGAAAGCGATGTCGGTCGCGTTCCCGACGCCGGTGACGTACTGTTCGTCGATGGTGAGAACGTCGGCGAAGGTCTCCGCCAGCTGTGCTTCCGCCTCCGCCGCGAGCAGGAGTGCCGCGCCGGCCACGAGCAAGCCGAGCGTCCGGGCGCGGCCCCGCCGCCCGCGAGCCCTCTCGTCCACGTGCTCGTTCGGAAGCATGAACGTACCTCGAGCGTAAGAGTACAGCACGAGCCGCGGACGCCGAAGTCGCCACGAAAAACCCGAACGCACTCGATGACCTCCGAAGATCCCACGCACGCCGACGCCCTCGAACGAGCGCGCTCGAAGCGGTCCCAATACCGCCGTTATGCGCGCTTTGGCGGCGGCCAGTTCATGTGGCTCTACGCCATCGGTTGGCCCGCGGTGATTTGTGCGGCGTACGCCGTGCCCTGCCTCGTTCAGGGCGACCTGCGCGACGCGCTCCCCGCACTGGGGATTGGAGGGGTTTGGGCGCTCCTCGTCGCCGGCGTCGTCGCGTTCGTGACCGGGTCGATCAGAGCCGCGGGACGCAAGCTCGAGGCGTTCGCCGAGCGGGTCGGCGGGGTGGCGTTCAGGAGCTCGCACCCCGATCGCACCCTGGCTTGGCTCGATCAGCATTGGGCGGACGACGTACCGCGGAGCATGCTGCACGATCCCTCGGGCAGCGCGTACTTCGTGGGCGCGGAAGCGACGTACGCGAACACGCCGGTGTTGGTGGTCGCGGTGCGCGGCAATTTTTGGCCTCGCTTGCACCAGATCGTGCTCTTGGCGGCGCCGGGTGCGCGCCGGCCGAACGAGGTCGCTCGGGCACGCGTCGAGCTCGGCGGGCTCGGCTACGTGGTGAGCACCACGCCGAGCGGGATTTTGGTCACGCACGAGCGCACCCCCGCGAGCGCGTTCGACTTCGAGCATCTCGACCGCGTGGTGCGGCTCCTGGCCGAGCTCGCGGGAGCCGAGCACGCCGAGCACGACGTCGAAACGAAACGCGCGCTGCGGGCGGAGCTCCGCGCACAATCGATCGAGCGCTTCAAGCACGTCCTGCATTTCACTCAGGAAGAGCTCGAGCTCAACGCCGGTGGTCGCTTGAGCACGGCGCAACGGGCGATGTCCGCGCTGAGGGGCACGCTCTTGGCGCTCGTCGCGTTGGCGGCGGGCGGCTGGGCGATCTACGTCACCACGCAGCTCATCGATCCGGCAACGCGTCGCGACGTGGGCGGCGGGCTCCTCGTCATCGCGGTGTTGTCGATCATCGCGCTGGGTTTGAGCGTGGTCGCCGTTCTCGTCCTCGAGGACGCCGTCGACGGACACGCCGCGCTGGTGCTCGGACCGCTGCGGCACACGACGACCTCGGGCGCGAAGGGCAGCGTGCACCACTGGCTGCACTGCGGGCCGATGCGCTTCTCGACTTCGGCCGCCATCACCTACGCGATCGAAGTCAACGTGCGGTATCGCGTGTACTACTCGGAGCACTCGCACCGGCTCTTGAGTCTCGAACCGGCGCCGTGACCTCGCGTCAGCCCGCTCGCGCCCGCAACTGCACGAGCTCGCTCTCGCCGTGCCCGAGGTAGAGCTCCTTCAAGAGCTTGCGGTTGCGAATCACGGTCTTGTCGTACTTGCCCAAGCGGAGCCCCGTGAGCTCGCGCGCGGTGTCGGACAGGTGCTCGACCCAGCGCGCGTCCATCGCCCATTCGCGCCGCACGAAGTTCCGCGCGATGATCTTGAGGGCCGGTAACGCGAGACGAAAAGCCGACCCTGGCGCGACGCGCACGAAAAGAAAGGTGTGGAAGCGCGTTGCCCGCTCGCCCTCGGGATGCATGAAAACCCACGTGCGCGCGTCGATGGGGCGGCGGCGCTCGCCGCGCGCGGAGGTCCAATGGCTCGTGTACACCGTGCGCAACGGGTCGAAGCGCGTCTCGAACGAGTTGTGAAACAGGTCACCGGTCGACACGCCGAGGAGCGGCATGATCGGCGACGCGCGCTGCGGACCGACGTAGGTCGCGGTCGTGTGGTCGTCGAACGTCTTGGCCTCGAAGGCGACGTCACCCCACTGCTCTTCGGTCCAACCGAAGGCCGAATGAACGTAGGGGAAGTGCTCGTCTTCCGTGAAGTTGTCGAGGCAGATGTGGATCGGCGCCGGAAACGGCGTCGTGAACGCGCCCGCCAAGACGAAACCGGGGCTTTCGAGCGCCGGTAGCGTCGCCTCGTCGACGTCCGAGTTCGCGAGCCACAAGTAGTCGTACCGTTCGACGACCCGATACGCGTTCGTCTTGCACGCGAGCTTCGGCTGCGAGGGGCTCGATCCCTGCCCCGCCCCGTCGAAACACCAGCCGTGATACGCGCAGGCGAGACGCCCGTCGGGCCGAACGCGACCGAGCGACAGCGGCGCGTTCCGGTGCGGGCATGCGTCGTCGACCGCCGCGGGGCGCCCGGCGGCGTCGCGCCACAAGGCGAAACGGCGGCTTCCCACGCTGACGGCAACCGGCTTTTTCGCGAGGGCCGCGCTCGGCAGCACCGGGTGGAAGAAGCGCAGGAGGTCGGACATTGCGGGGTGTACGGGCGAGGCGCCGGATCGGATCGGCTACTCTCGGGCTCGCCCATGGCCCACGCGACGCTCGCCGCATGGCTTTCGCCGCTTTCGCGCGCGACCGACCTCGGCGCGGCGTTGCCCGAGGCGACGGCGTTCCGGGCGGCGCTCCTCGCGCTCGGGGCGGCCGAGCTCTGGGACGTGAAGGTCGCGCGCACCGACGTGTACTTCGGCGCGCTCCTCCGCCACCTCGGCTGCACGTCGACGGCGACCGCCGAAACACGCATCATGGGCGACGAACGGGAGCTTCGCTCGTCGCTCGCGTTGTCGGACGCGGGCTCGCCGGCCTCGATGTTCACGGCGGCGCGGCGTGGTTTCGGCCGCGGCAAGCCGGCGCGCGAACGGGTGCGCCGGGTGGCGCGTTTTCTCGCGTTCGCGCCGCGCGAGGTCCCCAAGATCTTCAGCGAGCGGTGCGAGGTCGCGCAACATCTCGCCGCGCGGCTCGGGTTGGCGCCCGGCGTCCAGCGCGTGCTCGGCGAGGCTTACGAGCGTCACGACGGCAAGGGCGCGCCGGAGGGCAAAAAGGGCGACGCCATCTGCGCCGCCGCGCGCCTCCTCGCCGTCGCGGAGATGGTCGCGATGTGCTCGGAATTGCCGGGCGGCGTGAGCATGGCGAAGGACTTGCTCGAGCACCGGCGCGGAACGCAATTCGATCCGGACGTGGTGACGCTGTTCGTGCGGCATTGGTCCGAGCTGCTCGAGCCGCTCGCGGGCGACGTGCACGCGCGCGTGCTCGAGCAGGAACCCGAAGTGAGCTCGTCGCTCGATCTCGCCGACGCGGGCGCCTTCGCGCTGGTCTTCGCCGATTTCGTCGATTTGAAGTCGCCGTTTACCGTGGGGCACAGTCGGATGGTCGCGGCGCTGGCGGAAGACGCGGCGCGCGAGCTCGGATTGCCGGAAAGCGACCAGCGCCGGCTCGGGACGGCGGGGCTTTTGCACGACCTCGGCCGCGTGAGCGTCAGCAACGCGATTTGGGACAAACCGGGGCCGCTGTCCGCTCACGAGCAGGAGACGATGCGGACCCACGCGACCGCGACCGAGCGCATTCTCCAGAGCTCGCAGCCGTGGCGAGAGCTCGCCGTGCTCGCCGCGTCGGATCACGAGCGACAGGACGGCTCCGGCTACCCGCGCTCGTCGCCGGCGCCGAACGTCGGCGTGCCGGGGCGCATCCTCGCCGCGGCCGACGTCCTTGCGGCGCTCGTGGCCGCACGCCCGTACCGCGCGGCGCATTCGCTCGACGACGCCGCGCGCGTGCTGCGCGACGAAGCCGCGCACGGCCGGCTCGATCGAGCCGTGGTGGACGCCGTGCTCGCGAGCCAGGGCCTGCG
>Ga0335083_10004084_pt1 | contig 18680 bp, 19 predicted proteins | sample Lox_Sample_42_FD_206716 | JGI IMG/M metagenome (GOLD analysis project Ga0335083, IMG submission 206716) | Soil microbial communities from Loxahatchee National Wildlife Refuge, Florida, United States - Lox_Sample_4.2 | ecosystem: Environmental > Terrestrial > Soil > Wetlands | place: USA...
CCGCCGCCATCCGTCCCACGATCCGGAGGATCTCCAGGGGACCGGCTCCGCAGTTGGCGCCGATGACCGCGGCGCCGGCAGCGGAGAGCTCGGCCACCGCCCGCTCCACGTCGACGCCGGCGGCGGTCCGCCCCCCCTCCAGGAAGGACATGCTCGCCACGACGGGGAGCCCGGTCTCCCGGGCCGCGGCCAGGGCGGCCGCGATCTGCTCCAGGTCGGAAAAGGTTTCGAGGATGAAGAGGTCGACCCCGCCGTCGGCCAGGGCCTCTGCCTGAACCCGGTAGAGCTCCCGCGCCTCGGCGGGGCTCACCTCCCGTTCCTCTCCCCGCGCCCGGGCGAGGGGGCCGATGGAGCCGGCCACGAAGACGTCGTGCCCTGCCGCCGCCTCCCGGGCGAGGAGGGCGCCGCGGCGGTTGATCTCGGCCACCCTGCCGCCGAGGCCGATGGGGGCAAGCTTGCTGGCGTTGGCGCCGAAGGTGTTGGTCTCGATCACCTGCGCCCCGGCGGCCACGTACTCGGCGTGGAGCTCCCGCACCAGCTCCGGCCGCACCAGGTTCAGGTGCTCGAAGTTGGCCTCCAGCCCCACACCCCTCGAGTAGAGCATGGTGCCGAAGGCGCCGTCCCCCACCAGCACCTCTTCGCGGAGTCTGTCGAGAAAATTCACCGCTCACTCCCGTCAATCTGCAGTGTCGCGCCCACCCGGCCGCCGGCGCAAGGGCCCCGGGGGGTCCCGCGCCGAAAAGAGTATGCATTCCGGCAGTGCCGCTGATATGAGGAAACTCGCGGTTGCTGCGCTTTCCTCGCCTTGAAGGGATGGCGCCCGCGCTGACTCTTTTCGGCGCGGGACCCCCCGGAGCCCTTGCGCCGGCGGCATGATCCACACGGCAGGTATGGTTTTGCTGGCAATTTGCCGCCATTGCCGCTAGAATGCCGGCAGCCGAATTCATTCCTGCGAGGTCGCACATGCTGCACGCCGCCATCGACTGGCTTCTCGCCGTCATCCTGAAAATGGGCTATCCCGGGATCTTCCTCCTCATGGCCATGGAAAGCTCCGTCATCCCCATCCCCAGCGAGCTGGTCATGCCACCTGCCGGCTACTGGGCCGCCGAGGGGAAGATGAGCATGCCCCTCGCCATTCTCTGCGGTACCGTCGGGAGCCTCGTGGGGGCCTACGCCAACTACTTCGCCGCCCACTACCTGGGGCGGCCGCTGCTGCTGAAGTACGGCCGGTACGTCTGGATCACCGAGGAGAAGTTCGCCACGGTGGAGACATTCTTCCACAAACACGGGGAAATATCAACCTTCATCGGCCGGCTCCTGCCGGTGGTGCGCCACCTCATCTCCCTGCCGGCCGGGCTCGCGGGGATGCACCACGGCAAGTTCGCCCTCTACACCCTGCTGGGGGCCGGGATGTGGTGCACGGTCCTCGCCCTCATCGGCTACATCATCGGCGAGAACCAGGAGCTGATCATCCGGCACTCCCACCACGCGGTCATCGGCGTCGTCATCTTCAGCGCCGCGCTGATCGCGGTCTACGTCTGGCGCCACAAGCGGAAACACCCGTAGGCGATACCGCCGCGCAGGAACGAGAAAGCCCCGGAGACTTCATGCCTCTGGGGCTTTCGTTTCTTAGGCCTCTTCCGCAATGTCCCGCTACTTCGGCACCTTCTCCCAGTCCTCCAGGAACTTCTTCAGTCCCGCGTCGGTGAGGGGGTGCTTGGTGAGCTGCATGATCACCGAGAAGGGGATGGTGGCGATGTCGGCGCCGATGAGGGCGGCGTTCAGGACGTGGACGGGGTTGCGCACGCTGGCGACGATGATCTCCGCCTCGTAGCCGTAGTTGTCGAAGATGGTGCGGATCTCCTCGATGATCCCCATGCCGTCCTGGGAGATGTCGTCGAGGCGGCCGACAAAGGGGGAGACGTAGGTGGCGCCGGCCTTGGCGGCGAGGAGCGCCTGCATGGCCGTGAAGACGAGGGTGACGTTGGTCTTGATCCCTTCGGCGTGGAGGGTCTTGGTCGCCTTGAGCCCCTCGGGGGTCATGGGGACCTTCACCACGATGTTGGGGTGGATGGCGGCGAGCTTCTCCGCCTCGCGGATCATCCCGTCGTGGTCCGTGGAGACCACCTCGGCGGAGATGGGACCGTCGACGATGCCGGTGATCTCCTTGATGACCTCCTCGAATTTGCGTCCCGACTTGGCGATGAGGGAAGGGTTGGTGGTCACGCCGTCCACCAGCCCCAGCTCGTTGGCCTCGCGAATTTCCCGCACGTCGGCGGTGTCGATAAAGAATTTCATTCCTTCCTCCCGATGGATTTCCGTTGTGAACGTTTCGGTCGGGGGCGCCCGGCCCCCTCTATTTGTGGGTGATCTGCTCCCGGTATTTTTCCAGGCACTCCATGGAGCAGAAGTAGATCCGCTTTTCCTCGATCCTGCCGACCACGGCGTCATCCTCCGTTACGTAGACCCCGCAGACCGGGTCCCGGTGAGCATCCTCCCCTTTGGGGGGCGCCTCGCGGGGAATCGGTTTCTCCCGGTTCTGCATGAACCCCTTGACGACCATGTAGATGACATAGCCGAGCACCAGCCAGACGATCAGACGCACGTGCGACTCCTGAGGGGGCGTCCCCTCCCTAGATTTTGGTCACCCGCTCCGTGGGGGGGAGGGCCTGCAGCAGGCCGGCCACGCTCCTGCGGAGGACGGGGTGGATGAAGTCCGGGGCGATCTCCGCCAGGGGGGTCAGGACGAAGCGCCGCTCCTGGAGGCGAGGATGGGGGATGACGAGCCCTTCCTCCGTGACGACCCGCTCTCCGTAGAAGAGGAGGTCCAGGTCCATCGGCCGCGGCCCGCCGGGAACCAACCGGCGGCGGCGGAACACCTCCGTTTCGATGCGCTGGAGCTCCTGCAGGAGCCTGCGGGGAGGGAGAGAGGTTCCCAGGCGCGCCGCCCCGTTGAGGAAGTTCGCCTGGGGGACCGTTCCGACCGGGTCGGTGTCGTAGAAACCGGAAAGGGCGGTTACCCTGGTTTCGGGGAGCTTCCCAAGCTCGGCCACCGCCCGCAGGAGGTTCAATTCCCGGTCCCCTTCGTTGCTGCCGAGGGCTATGAAGACATCCGGTTCCACAGAAAGGATTAGAGCACAAATCGCGCTATTTTTCAATGCACGGGTGAGAAAAAGATTCGCGGCCCCCTCCCGGTTCGGGAAGGCGGGCGGCCGTCACCCCTTCAGGAATTCCCCGATGGCGGCAAAGGTCTCCGCCGCCTTCTCCTCGTGGGGATTGTGGCCGCAGCGGTCGATCATCACCATCCGGGCGCCGGGGATGGCCGCTGCCAGCCGCTCTCCCAGGGTGAAACGGATGATCCGGTCCTCCCTCCCCCAGATGACGAGGGTGGGGATGGCGATGGTGCAGTAGGCTGCAGCCACTTCCCCGTACCGGTCGGGGTCGAGCTGGCGGCAGGTGGCGATGAAGGCCCGGTCAACCCCCCGGCGGGAGAAGCACCCCGCGTAGCGCGCCATCCTTTCCGGGGTGATTGCCGCGGGATCGTGGAACACGTGCTCCAGGGTGAAGCGGACCATGAAGCCGAGGGGCAGGAGGTGGAGGATGCTCCAGCCGAGGAGGGGTCGCTTGAGCCAGCGCATGATGCGGGGAAGGCGCTGGGGGTAGGCGGCGCAATCGATGAGGATGAGCCGGCCGACGGCGTTTCCCCCCGCCTCCCGGTCCCGGAGATGGACGAGGAGGGCGATGCCGCCGCCGAGGGAGTGCCCCACCAGCACCACGTCGGAAAGCCCCTCGTGGGCCAGGAAGGCGGCGACCACGTCCGCCTGGTCTTCCGGCCGGTAGCGGCCGTCGCGGGGCTTGGCGGAAAAGCCGAACCCCTTCAGGTCGAGGAGGTAGAGGCGGAACCGCTCCGGCGGGAAGAGGCCGCGGATGTCGTGCCAGGTGGTGAGGGCCGCGGCAAAGCCGTGGAGAAAGACGACCGGCACCGGGCCGTCGCCGGCCGTCTCGTAATTGATGGCCACGGAGGTGCTGTAACGGAATGTGCGGCTTCCGGCCTGCGGACGTTCCATGGTCCTCTGCTCCCGGGTCCGGAACTGACGGGCGATCCGGAAAAAGGCGCACCGCCCCTTGAAGGCGGCGACCCTTCCTCTATACTTTGAATAATACCAGGGAATCGTGCCCCGGTCACCGGGAAAAGAAGGGGAATTCATGGCAACGGCATTCCAGGAAGAGGTTGCAGCCCGGGGGATGGAGATATTCCGCCGCATGGCCGACGCCTCCCCCGCACTGTTCGAGCGGACGTGGTGGGCGGGCAAGGTGCTCGACGCGGTGATGGCGAACCCGCGGCTCAAGGTGCAGCTCTTCCGCTTCATCGATGTCTTTCCCGTCCTCACCACGGCGGAGGAGGTGGCGGCCCACCTGCGGGAATACTTCGGCGCCGAGCCGGAGCTCCCCGACCTGCTGCGGATGCTGGTGACGGCCGCCTCGGGGCCGGGGGCCGCGGTGAGCGCGGCGATCCTGCGCAGGAACATCGGCAGCGTCGCCCGCACCTTCATCGCCGGCGAGACGCCGGAGCGGGCCCTGGCGCCGCTGCGCAAGCTCCGGGAGCGGGGGCGTGACTTCACCGTCGACCTCCTCGGCGAGACCGCCCTCTCCGAGGAGGAGGCGGCCCGCTACCAGGAACGCTACCTGGCCCTGGCCGCATTTCTCGCCGGGGAGACGAGGGGGTGGCGGTCGGGCGCGCCGGGGCGGGAGAGGCTCTTTCCCCCCCTCAACCTGTCGGTGAAGCTCTCCTCCCTCTTTTCCCGCATCGGCCCCCAGAACTACGAGGAGAGCGTCGCCCTCTCCCGTGAGCGGCTCCGTCCCGTCTTCCGCGCTGCGCGCGAGGCGGGAGGGTTCGTCAACCTGGACATGGAGATGTACAGCCTGAAGAACATCACCCTCGACGTCTACACCGGTCTCCTGGACGAGCCGGAATTCCGCGACTGGGACGGGGCGGGGATCGCCCTCCAGGCCTACCTCACCGACACGTTCGCCGATCTGGAGCGGCTGGTCGCCTGGGCGAGGGAGCGGCGGCGACGGTTCACGGTCCGCCTGGTGAAGGGGGCCTACTGGGAGTACGAAACGGTCACGGCCGGGCAGAAGGGGTGGCCGCTCCCGGTCTTCGCGGAGAAGAGCCACACCGACTGGAACTACGAGCGCTGCGCGGAGCTCATGCTCGCCAGCGGCGACTGCCTCACCCCCGCCTTCGGCACCCACAACGTCCGCTCCCTCGCCTTCGTCATGGCCACGGCGGCCGGGCGGGGAATCTCCCGGGATGAGTACGAGTTCCAGATGCTCTACGGCATGGCGGAGCCGGTGAAGGATGCCCTGGCCGCCCTGTCGTGCCCCGTGCGGGAGTACGCCCCCATCGGCGAGCTCCTCCCCGGGATGGCCTACCTCGTCCGACGCCTCCTGGAGAATACCTCCAACGAGGGCTTTCTCCGCAAGACCTTCGTGGACCGGGTCTCCCGCGAGGCCCTCCTGGCACCCCCCCGTCCGTGGTCCGGCGCGCCCCCTCCCGTCGCCGCCGAATCCCCCGCCCCCTTTGCCAACGAGCCACCCCTCGACTTCTCCGCCGCAACTGTGCGCACCGGCTTCCGGGAGGCGCTCGCGCGGGTGCGGGGCTCCTTCGGCCGCCAATATCCGGTGGTGATAGGCGGGGAGGAGTTCGCCGGGAACGACGGCTTCGAATCCGTGAATCCCGCCGCCCCTGAGGAGGTGGTGGGGCGGTTTGCCTGCTGCGACCGGGAGCTGGCGGGGCGGGGGGTTGCCGCCGCACTGGCGTACCGGGGGGGGTGGGAGAAGAAGGGGGTGGAGGAGCGGGCCTCGATCCTTTTCCGGGCCGCCGCCCTTGCCCGGAACCGCCGGCTGGAACTGGCGGCGTGGGAGGTGTTCGAGACCGGCAAGGGATGGGGGGAGGCCGACGCGGACGTGGCCGAGGCCATCGACTACCTGGAGTACTACGGCCGGGAGGCTCTCCGGCTCCTGCGGCCGCGGCGCCTGGGTGATGCCCCCGGGGAGGAGAACCGGTATTTCCATCAGCCCCGGGGGGTAGGGGTGGTGATCGCGCCGTGGAACTTCCCCCTTGCCATCTCCGCGGGGATGACGGCGGCCGCGCTGGTGGCGGGGAACGCCGTCATCTACAAGCCGTCGAGCCTCTCCGCCGCCACCGGCTGGCAGCTCTTCGCACTCCTCCGGGAGGCGGGGGTGCCGGACGGCGTCCTCAATTTCGTCCCGGGCCGGGGGGAGGAGGTGGGGAACTCCCTCGTGGAGCATCCCGACGTGGCCTTCGTCGCCTTCACCGGCTCGCGGGAGGTGGGGCTCGCCATTGTCGAGGGGGCCGGCAGGACCCGCCCGGGGCAACGGCTGGTGAAGCGGGTGATCGCCGAGATGGGGGGAAAGAACGCTATCATCGTCGATACCGACGCCGACCTGGACGCGGCCATCCCCGGCGTCATCCTCTCCGCGTTCGGGTATGCGGGGCAGAAATGCTCCGCCTGCTCCCGAGTCGTGGTCCTCGCCGGCTGCTACGAGAGATTCATGGCGCGCCTCGCCGAGGCGGTGAGGTCGGTCGCAGTCGGCCCGGCCGAGGACCCCGCCTCCTTCGTGGGCCCGGTGATCGACGGCAGGGCGAAGGAGAAGATCCTCGGCTACATCGAGCTCGGCAGCCGGGAGGGGAGGCTGGCGGCCCAGGGGAAGGCGCCGGCGGGAGGGAACTACGTTCCCCCCTCGGTCCTCGCAGATCTTCCCCCCGGCTCCCGGCTCCTGCGGGAGGAGATCTTCGGCCCGGTGCTGGCGGTGGTGCAGGTCCGCGACATGGAGGAGGCGCTCGCCGTTGCCAACGACTCGGAGTACGCCCTCACCGGCGGCCTCTATTCCCGCAGTCCCGCCTCCATCGCGAGGGCACGCGAGGCATTCCGGGTCGGCAACCTCTACATCAACCGCCCCATCACCGGTGCGCTGGTGGGGAGGCAGCCCTTCGGCGGCTTCCGCCTGTCCGGGGTCGGCGCCAAGGCGGGGGGGCCCGACTACCTCCTCCAGTTCACCGAGCCCCGGCTGGTCACGGAAAACACCCTGCGCCGCGGCTTCACCCCGGAACAGGCGGGGTAGGGGATGGAGACGTCGTTCCTCGCCGATGCCATGCTGGGAAGGCTCGCCCGCTGGCTGCGGGTGATGGGGTGCGATGTGGAGTACTTCCCGGCAGTGGACGACGCGGAGCTGGTGGAGCGGGCCGCCCGTGCCGGCCGCCTCATCCTCACCCGCGATACCCTCCTCGTCAGGCGCCGCGGGGCACGGGGGAACCACTTCTTCGTCCGGGGGGACGACTACCGGGAACAGGTGCGGCAGGTGGTTGCGGCCTTTGCCATCGACCCCGCCGCCCGTTTCCTCACCCGCTGCCTTGAATGCAACCTCCTCCTCCATGCCGTCGAGGGAGTGAGGGTTGCGGGACGCGTTCCTCCCTACGTGCTGGCCACCCAGGAGGCGTTCCGGGAGTGCCCCGGCTGCGGGCGCCTCTACTGGCGGGGGACCCACCGGACACGCATGGAGGAGGAGCTGCGGGGGATACTCCGGGGGGAGGGATGACGGGTCGGCAGCGAGGTGCTCCGGCCGGGGGGCGACGTTCACTCCATGGCGTAGCGGGGCTCCCGTATATGCTCTCCGTGGCAGACCGGGCAGCGGCCGGGGCGCGACAGGCGTTCCCGCTTGTGGAAAACGAAGCCGCAGCTCTTGCAGGCTGCGGGGAACAACCGGAGCTTGGTCCCGTCGTCGTGGTGGGCGGCGCGGATGTGCTCCAGGTGGTCGATGACCTCCTTTTCCCCGATCCGTACCCTGCCGGAAATCTCCCGGGCGGAGAGGGTCTCGCTGCGGAGGAGGGCGATGATCTCCCTGCGGGAAGTCGCCTCCTTTTCCACCGGGACCGGCGGCGGGAGAGGTTTCTTTTTCATTTATTTTACCTTACCATCTGTAGTATACCTGAGCAGACTGCGGGTCCGGCTTTCCGCCGGCAGCGATCGTCATTCTGCGGAGACGGGGAGCATGCCGATGACCGACGAAGAAGAGCTGTTCAGCGAGGGGACGGATGACCTCTTCTGGGGAAATACCCGCGCCGCCCTGGAGTGCTTCAGGAAGCTCGTCGCCATGGAACGGCGGCCGGTCTACTGCTCCCTCCTCGGTTTCTGCCTCGCCAAGGAAAAGGGGGACGTAAAACTGGCGATTTCCCTGTGCAACGAGGCCATCAGGAAGGAGCCGAAGAACTCGGACCACTACCTCCACCTGGGACGGGTCTATCTCCTGGCCGGCTTCAAGAAGGAGGGGATCCGCATCCTCCGGATGGGTCTGCGCCATGAGCGCAACCGGGAGATCGTGGCCGAGCTGGAGCGGCTCGGTACCAGGAAGGCCCCTCCTCTCCCCTTTCTCCAGAGGGGCAACCCCCTCAACAAGTACCTGGGAATCATCCTGAAAAAAGCGGGAATCCGCCGCACGGGGTAACGACATGATCCGCTACATCGATGTCAGGAGCCGGGCACGGAACGAAATGATCGACATCACCCCCCGCATCGTCGACCTGCTTCACCAGGAAGGGGTGCGCGGCGGCGTCTGCCACCTCTTCGTCCTCCATACCACGGCGGGGATCACCGTGAACGAAGGGGCCGATCCGGACGTACAGCGGGACCTCATCGGGTTCCTCGGCACGCTGGTCCCCCGCGACTACGGCTTCACCCACGGGGAGGGGAATTCGGACGCCCACGTCAAAGCCAGCCTCGTCGGCACCTCCCTCACCCTTCTCCTGGAGAACGGCAGGCCGCTCCTCGGCACCTGGCAGGCGGTCTACTTCTGCGAATTCGACGGGCCCCGGTCACGGAAGGTGGCGGTACAGATCGTGGCTGGCGGCTGAAACTTCTCAGACCAGCCGGTGCCCGCCGTCGACGGCGACCACCGAGCCGGTCGTGAACCCGTTCGTCATCAGGTAGATGACGGTCTGCGCAACGTCGTCGGGCTGCCCGACCCGCCGGACCGGCAGCTTCTCCGCAACCGCGTCGAACAGGGCGGTCCGTTCCCGCTCCGGCATGCCGGCGTACACCGGGGTCATGACGATGCCGGGGGAGACGACGTTGACCCGGACCGGGGCCAGTTCCACCGCGAGGGTTCGTCCCAGCGATTCGATGGCGCCGTTGACGGCGGCATAGGCGACGAGTCCCGGGAGGGGCTTCTCGCTGGCCACCCCGGCGAAGAGGGTGATGGAACCCCCGGCCTGGATGCGTGGCGCGGCAAAGCGGGCCGCATGGTACTGGCCCCAGAACTTGCTCTCGAAAACCCCGCGCACCACTGCGCTCTCCAGGCTGACGAAAGGGCCGGACGCGCCGCTGGCGGCGGTGGTCACCAGGTGATCGAGGGTGCCGACGCCGGCGAAGAAGTCCCGTACCTCGTCCTCCCGGGTCACGTCGAGGGTATGCCCCTCCACCTCCCCGCCGATCTCCTCCATGGCTTGGTGCAGCTTGTCCCGCGAGCGGCCGGCGATCAGCACGTACGCCCCTGCCGCGGCCGCGGCCCGGGCGCTCGCCAGCCCCATCCCCGAACTTCCGCCGATGATGACCACTCTCTTCTCTTTCAAGGCCATGGCGCTCCCCTTTCCCTGTGCAGAACCTGCCGGCTTTTCGCCTTCCCAGCACCAAGTATACTCCATCCCGGGGCGATGTCCAAAGCCGGCCACCGGTTCCGCCGGGGAGGGTTGCGGGAAGCAGCCCGATTTTTCGATGTTTCTCGGCGAGATTTTGTGGTATGGTGCGAAAAAAGCGGGAGCGCCCTTCGCAGGGGCCGTCCGTGCCTGACGGAGCGGACTCCGGAACAGGCAACCGTGCGACAGAAACCAGAGCGACGTGAAGGAGGGGGTATGAGGAGTGTTGTCGGCATTGCGATTGTGGCACTGGTACTCGGCCTTTCCCTGGCAGTGCAGGCCGCGGCGAAAGAGGTCTACCTCAAGGATGGCAGCATCGTCGACTGTCAGTCATTCAAGCGGGTGAACGGCACGGTGGTCGTGGTGGTGAACCGCGATGTGGTTCTCACCTTCGGCAGCGATGAAGTTGATATGAAAAAGACCTTCCGCACCCCTCCCCATAAGGCCGGGAAGAAAAAAGCCGCCAAGGGGAAAGCGGTGAAGAAGGCGGCGCCGGCCGCGACGGCACCGGCTGGCCAGCAGGCCGTCCCCAGTGCGCCGCAGCCCGGAAAGCCGGGAGCACCGGCGCCGGCCGCCCAGGCAGCACCTGCGAAACAGCCGGCCGCGGCCCAGCCGAAGGGTGCTCCGGCGCCCGCCCCTGCCGCGCAGCAACCCGGGAAGCCGGGAGCTCCGGCACCATCTGCGCAGGTCGCTCCCCCGAAGCAGCCGGCCCCGGCCCAGGCGAAACCTGCCCCAGCCCCCCAGCCTCCCCCTGCGGCAGCCAAGGGACAAGCCGTCCCGCCGGGCCAGGCACAGCCGCAGGCCAAACCGGCAGCCCCGGCCGCGGCTCCCCCCGGCCAGGCGCCTGCGCAGACCGCCGCGGGCCAGCCAAAGCCCGCCCCGGCGCCGCAACCTGCCGGGACCGCAGCGAGCGGACAGCCCGCACCGGCGCAGCAGGCCAAGCCGGGTGCCGCAACTCAGGCCGCTCCCGCCGCTGGCGCCCCGAAAGCGGCGTCACCCCGGCCGCCGATCCCCCTGCGTACCCCCAAAATGGAGGAACCGGCCGTGGGGAGGGGAGTCCTCCTGTTCGTGGGCATCGTTTTTCTGCTGATGATCGTCTCGTTGTGGAAGGTGTTCTCCAAGGCCGGGGAGGGGGGATGGAAGAGCCTCATCCCCATCTACAACCTGTTCATCCTCGTGCGGATCTCCGGCAAACCGGGGTGGTGGATACTCCTCCTCCTCTTCGTGCCGGTGGTGGACCTCTTCATTTTTATCCTGGTGAACATGGCGCTGGCCGAGCGTTTCGGGAAAAGCCGGTTCTACGGCCTGGGGCTCACCTTCCTCGGGTTCATCTTCTTCCCGGTCCTCGCCTTTGGCAGTGCCCGGTATCGCTGAGGCGAGCCGTCAGGAGGAATGGATCGCCGGTGCCGATGAATGGCAGTGGACGAAAGCGGTGCTGTAGTGGTATGATGTTTTTTTCGCGGTCTGCAGGACCGCGGACATGCTCGTGTATGCAAGGAGATTGTTGATGAAGGTTCTGGGAAATTTCACTCCGGCCGGGGCGGTGCTGGTCTGCCTGCTGCTGGCGGCGTGCGGCAATACGACTTCGGACAGCCAGATTCTGTCCACGACGAGCACCGGCCTCAACGTTACCAACTGGGAGGTAGTGCAGTCGACAACGACCAGGGGGAACATCTCGACGACAACCAACTATACCTATAACAGCAACCGGCTTCTGATCCAGACCGTGGCGACGACCACCGGCGGCACGTCCCCGGAAACGGTCACGACCACCATTGCCTACGACAATCTGAACAACCCCACCCTGAAGACGGTGTCATCCACGTCGGGGACTTTCATCCAGACCGCCACCTCGTACGTCTATTCCACCGACCCATCGACCCTCAACTTCATCCTGGAGGCGGACACCGCGACAACCGGCACCGCGGGGACCTCCCACTCCACTGCAAAATTCACCTACACCTCCACCGGCAAGACGGTCCAGACCACCGCCGTCGACCCCCAGTCGGTCGTTACCGTCACGGTCGCGACCTTCGACGTGCAGGCGAACCTGGTCTCGCAGGTGGTGACCGTCGGCTCCGCCCCCCCGGTGACCACCACCTGGACCAACGCCTATGACAGCACCGGCACGCTCCTCCTGGAAAGCAAGAAGTTCGACGTCAGCAACAACCTCATTGCCGACTCCACCTGGACGTATACATCGTTCGGTGCCGTCAGCTCCTTTGTCGCCACTACCATCGACCCGGTCACCAAGAATGTCACCCTCACCCAGACCGGCACCTCGACCTTCGACCAGTTCGATAACCTGATCAGCGGCACGGTGACCACCACGTCTCCCACTGCCCCGACCATTATCGATACGATGACCGAGAAGTGGCTGAACGTGGTGAGCGGAGCCACCTCACCCTAGCCTGTCACGACACGCGCGACGGAAACACAAAGGGGGATTCCTGGCCAGGAATCCCCCCTTGTCATTGGGACGGCGCTGTCTTCGGCCGCATCGCAACCGGTGCCGGTCACGAATTGAGGTACTCGCCGATCTTCGTCGCCAGGGTCCGGTAAATCCGTTCGCATTCATGCTCGTCCTTTTCGAGGAGGGTCACCCGGAACCCCTGGAGGGGAGTGGAGAAGGAGGAGAGGGGGACGATGCAGATGCCGGTATGGGCGAGGATGTAGTAGACGAACCGCTTGTCCGGGGAGACACCGGGGGCGTTGACGAGCCCTTCCACCAGCTCGCGCACCTCGCGGTTTTCGATGGGGAGGGACTGCTTCTGGGTGAGGAGACCCTCCTTGAAGGCGACGGCCATGTAGAAGGCGCCGTTGGTCCGGTTGACCTGGAGCCCCGGCACCTGGCGGAGGAAATTGTAGGTGATGTTGCTCATCTTCTCGTAGCGGGCGATCCGCTCCTTCAGGTAGAGCGGGTACTGGGCATGCTGCATGATGGCCGGGATCGTCTTCTGGGGGAGGGTGGTGGAGCAGACCTCGTTCATCTTCGAGGTGAGGATGGCGTTCACGTACTTGTCGAACCGGCCGTCCTTCCCGTAGTTGTAGACCTCCACCCAGCCGCAGCGGGACCCGGGCCACGGGAACTCCTTGGATATCCCCTTCATGGCAATGGCCGGCACGTTGCCGATCACGTCGGAAATCGGCACCGTTGTCTGGCCGTTGTAGACGATGTTGTTGTAGACCTCGTCGGCGATGATGAAGAGGTCGTACTTGCGGGCGATGGCAACGATCCTCTCGAGGGTTTCCGGCGAATAGACCATGCCGGTCGGGTTGTCGGGATTGATGAGCATCAGCCCGCCGATCTGCTGGTTGTAGCGGACGTGGTTCTCCAGGTCGTCCAGGTCAGGATACCAGTTGTCCTCCGGCTTGAGCCGGTAGTGGACCGGCGCCGTATGGGCGTGCCCGGCTTCGCCGAGGCTGTGGGTGGTGTAGGTGGGGGAGGGCATGATGATCCGGGTTTCCGGCCGCAGGCACCCGTAGGCCTTGGCGATGGCGTCGCCGAGGCCGTTGAAGAAGATGATGTCCTCGGGGGTTATCCGGGCTCCGCCGCGGCTGTTGGTGGTGGCGCAGATGAATTCGCGGGTCTCCAGCACGCCCCGGGTGTGACAGTACCCCCACGTGTCGTTTTCCATAGCCTCGCGGGCGACGATCTCCTTCATCCAGGCGGGGATCACCTCCCCCTTGACGATGGGGTCGCCGATGTTTTCCCAGTTGATGGCGATGCCGTGTTTCTGGAGTTTTTCCGCCACATTGACGATGTTGCGGATCTCGTAGGTCAGTTCCCCCGCTCCGGGGCTTACCAGGTCGTTTCTCATGCAATTCCTCCCGACTATTGTTTGAACCGGCTGAAACCGAATCCGTGACGGTGAAAAAACGAAAAGGCCGCGGGTGGTACCCACGGCCTTTTCAGTACTTGACGGCGAAACGGTTACGTCAAGGCGGCGGGCAGACCTGCGGCGGAAAACGCCGCTGCGCTGATAGCTCGTGCTGCCGGTGCGATGAACAGGGATCCGTTGCGTGCCATGTACTCTCGAATAGCACAGACCACCGGGCAAGTCAATAATTTTGTGAGGAGTTTCGCAGCGGCACCGCGATGAGGAGACGCCCGTCGCCGTCCCGCCAGCGGAGCCATCCCGTGACGGAAGGGGAGAGGGTCGCCTGCAGCCAGTCATCCTGTACCCGGCCGGCGCGAAGGGAGTCATGCGGGTCGACGGGGACCGACTCCCGGCACTGATCGGCGGGGAGGGCGACAAGCCGGTAGTATGAAGTCTTGAGCCCCGGCAGGAGCCGCACCTCGCGGCCCGGCAGAAACTCCTCCCAGCTCCGGTAGCTCCACCACCGTGCCCGCTCCAGCCAGGCCGAGCGGCCGGCGTCGTCGAAGACGACCTTCAGCCAGTTTCCCCTCTTCTCCAAGACCGCCACCGCGTAGGCTCCCGCGCCGTTTTCGCCGGGAGGGGTGATGGCGGGAAGAGCGCCCGCGGCGATCGTGGCGATCCTTCCAACCCCCGGTTGCCGGTAGAGGGGGATGGCGGCAAGCTCGTCCGCCCGCTCGGGGAGGAAGGGGCTGACGATGAGGACTCCCCGGCCACTGGCGGGGCGGGGCAGGGGTATGGCGGGGGCGGAGGGGGAGTTCGCCGTGACGATGAGCACGGCAAGGAGGATGGTGAGGGCCGCAGCCCGGACCAGTCTCATACCCGGGCAGTGAGGAGGGCGAGGTAGGCTTCCGCCTGCGGCGTACCTTCCTCGGGTGCCCATGGCGCCTTCTCTTCCTCGGAGACGGGGAGATAGGGGCCGGCCTTCGCCTCGAAAAAGACCGTCCCGCTTTCCAGGGCGACGGCGGTATGAAAGATTCCGTGGGGGACGTCCGCCGCCACGTTCGCCCCCCCGGGGGAGAGCACCGCGGTCTCGCCGACGGCGCCGTCCTCATCGAAAATGAAGACGGCGAGCCTGCCGCGAAGGATCACGAAGGCTTCGTCCTTTGCCGGGTCGAGATGGCGGTGGGGCCGGATGTAAGAGCCGGGTTCGATGGCGTTCAGCAGGCGGTGGCAGCGGGCGTCGTCGGCGGGATGGAAGTTGCGGTTCTTGCGCAGGCGCGGATTGGCCGCGGCTTCGGCGGAAAGGCGGTCGAGGAGGTGCTGGTCGATAACTTTCATTGTTGCTTCCACATGCCTGTAAGAATAGTTGTCAGTGTACAGTTGTCACATTTCGGCTGAAGACCGGATGCGTCAACCGTGCGCTGCCGACACCCGGTAAACAGAAAAACTCAAAACGCGAAACCCGAAACGCGAAACGCGAAACGGCCTTACCCTTCCACCAGGGCGAACTGGTTGCCGTCCGGGTCGCTCACTACCGCCATCTTCCCCCAGGGGGTCTTCTCCAGCGGCTCGGCAAAGGACGCACCCGCCTCAGACAATGCGGCGCAGAATGCCTCGATATCCGTGACCCGCAGGGTGATTCCCGTATGCCTGCCGACGAGGGGGTAGGCGGCCTCGTGCATGGCAAGGGAGACCCCGAGGGTGGGGCCGCCGGGGAAGAACTCCATGATCGCCGTCGACTCCTGGACGAGGGGGAGGCGAAGGAGTTCCTTGTAGAAATGCTGCGCCCGGGCAAAATCGCGGACGAAAACCACGACGTTCTTCATTCCCGTAATCATTGTTCATTCCTCCTGCCGGCGGATTGCCGCCGTTCATACATAGCAGAGTGCGAGTCGGCTGACAAGGGTAATTCTGCGCCGAAGCGGAACCGGCCTACTCCCCGATGGCGGTGCGGAACTCCCGAAGGAGCCGTTCCCTGGGGCCGCCGCCGATGAAATCCCATGGCAGGAGCTCCTCGCGGGGAATGGTGCGGTGGACGATCAGGTCGGTGGCGGGGGAAAACTCCCTGGCTGCCCGCTTCCAACTGGAAAGCTCCGCAGCCCGGAGAAGAAACGCCGAGAGGCGCCGGTCGCCCCGGGAGAGGAGGGCCTGGAGATAGGCGTCCTTCGGACTCTCCGTCTGGAGGCGGATGTTGGGGAGGCGGCCGCACGTCTTCCCGAGCCAGGCAAATTTCCTTTCCAGCGACTTCACCTCCTCCATGCCGCACCACTGGAACGGGGTGAATGGTTTGGGCACAAAGGGGTTCACCGACAGCACCACCGACCCCAGGCGCCGGTTTGCCCTGGCCGAGGCCACCACCCGCTCCCGGATTTTCGCCACCAGGTCCGCCATCTCCTCCAGGTCGGCCATGGTCTCGGTGGGCAGGCCGACGATGAAGTAGAGCTTCAGGTTGAGGATATCGCGGCCGATGAGCCGGTCGCAGGCGGCGAGGATCTGCTCCTCCGTGAGGTCCTTCCTGATCAGGTCCCGCAGCCGCTGCGATCCCCCCTCCGGGGCCAGTGCCACGGTCTTGTGGCCGCTCGCCACGAGTGTATCGATCATCTCCTCGTCGAGGGCGTCGATGCGCAGGGACGACACCGAGACCTTCCCGCCACGGGAGCGGATGTGGCGGCAGAGCTCGCCGATCCCCCGGTAGTCGGAGACCGCAGCTCCCACGAGGCCGATCTTCTCCCGCCGGGCAAGCCCTTTCTCCACCTCGGCCTTGAGATCGGCCAGCGGACGCTGGCGGTGGGGGAGGTAGATGAAGCCGGCAGCGCAGAAGCGGCATCCGCGGGGGCAGCCGCGGGATACTTCGATCAGGTACATGTCGGCAAATTCGCTCTCGGAAGAGAGAATGCGGGAGGCTGCCCCCTGGCGGCCCAGGTCGGCCGTGACCCGTTCCACGTGCTCCGGGGCCCCGGCAGGGCTGTGGACAGAGATCAGACGCGCTCCGTCATAGACCGGAGTATAGAAGGACGGGACGTACATGCCGGGAAGCCGGGCCGCGGCCCTGAGAAAATCGCCTCTTTCGGCATATCCCCGCTCCCCCAGGAGCTCTATCAACTGCGGCAGGATCCCCTCGGCCTCGCCGATGCAGGCCAGGTCCAGGAAGTCGGCCACCGGTTCCGGGTTGAGGAAGATGGCGGCACCGCCGGCCACCACCAGCGGATGGGACGAGACCCGGAAAGCGGCGAGGGGTGGAATGCCGGCGAGGTGGAACAGGGCGGGGATGTTGAGGTAGTCGCTCTCGAAGGAGACGGAGAAGGCGATCACATCGAAAGCTGCCACGGGGCGCTGCGACTCCAGGGAGAGGAGGGCGGTGCGGGACTTCTCATACTCCCGCAGCTCTTCAGGATCGGGGAGGAATGCCCGTTCGCAGACCACGTCCGGACGGTCGTTCAGGAGGTCGTACACCGCCTGAAACCCCAGGTTTCCCATGGCCACGGCGTAGCGGTTCGGATAGACCAGGCAGACCGTGAGCTTGCCTCCCCAGTCCTTGGGCCGGGCTCCTTCTTCACAGGCGAGGAGCGCACGGTATTTTTCGATGATTTTCCACGACATGGGTAGAAGGTAGCATGAAAGGAAGGGATGGCGAAAGGGGAAAAAAGACCCGGCCCCCCGTGGAGGGGGGAAAGGGAGGCCGGGGAATACAAGGGTGTGCGGGTGGCGGGGGTAGTGCCACCCGTGGAATCGGTACTGCCTCTGTCCGGGCGGAGTGTGCCTCCGCCCTGTCTGCGGGCACCCGCAGGGGGTGCCCCGGTGATGCCTAATCCACCGATTTTCTCAGGAAGGTCGGGATGTCGTACTGCTCCTCCTCGTCCATGAGGAAGCTGCGCTGCCGCAACCCCGACTCCCTCTGCTGCTTTTCCCTGATGAAGGTGGGGATTTCCCGGTTGATCTCGTTCTGCCTGATGAGCGGCGCCACGTTCTTCAGTTCCTTCTTCTCCAGGTCGAAACGGTCGCCGAAGCCGGTGGCGATGGCGGTCACCTTGAGGGCTTCGCCCATGGTCTCGTCGATGACCACCCCGATGATGATGTTGGCGTCCTCGTGGACCTTCTCGTGGATGATCCGGTTGACCGCGTCGAAATCGTCCATGGTCATGGAGCTGGCGCCGGTGATGTTGACGAGGACCCCCTTGGCGCCGGAGATGTCGATCTCCTCCAGGAGCGGGCTGGAAATGGCCTTCGTTGCCGCTTCCACGGCCCGGTTGTCGCCGCTGGCAATGCCGATCCCCATCATCGCCATCCCCCGTTCGCTCATGATCGCCTTGACGTCGGCAAAGTCGACGTTGATGAAGCCCGAGGTGGTGATGAGGTCGGAAATACCCTGCACGGCCTGGCGCAGCACGTCGTCGGACGGCTTGAAGGCGTCGAGGATCGACATGGTCTTCCCGGCAAGGCCGAGGAGCCGGTCATTGGGGATCACCACCAGGGAGTCGACGTGCTTCTTCAGCTCCTTGATCCCTTCGTCGGCCTTGTGCATCCGCTGCTTCCCTTCCCGGGTGAACGGCCTGGTGACGATGCCGACCGTGAGCGCCCCCACTTCCCGGGCCACTTCGGCGATCACCGGCGCCGCGCCGGTGCCGGTTCCACCGCCCATGCCTGCGGCGATGAAGATCATGTCGGCACCCCTGAGCACTTCGGCCATCCGCTCCCGGTCCTCCATGGCGGCATCGCGCCCCACCACGGGATTGGCGCCCGCGCCGAGCCCCTTGGTCAGCTGGCCCCCCAGCTGGATCTTTACCGAGGCCTTGGACATGCGCAGCGACTGGGCATCCGTGTTGGCCGTGATAAAGTCGACGCTGTGCACATGGCAGTCGATCATGGTGTTGACGGCATTGCTGCCGCCGCCACCCACACCCACGACCTTGATCTTCGCCCCCTGCTCAACACTCTCATCGAATTCAAACATACCCTACCCCCTTTCGTGATATCACCCCAATAAAAAGTACCAGTTACGGAGTCCCGAGTTAGTGAATTCCGAGTCAAAGGCTGTAACTCCTCAACTCCAAACTCCGAACTCCGAATCTGTTGTTAGAAAAACTCTCCGAACCACTCCTTCATCCGCCTGCTCACCCGACGGAAGAGGTTCTCGTCGGTCTGGG
>Ga0335083_10004085_pt1 | contig 18679 bp, 21 predicted proteins | sample Lox_Sample_42_FD_206716 | JGI IMG/M metagenome (GOLD analysis project Ga0335083, IMG submission 206716) | Soil microbial communities from Loxahatchee National Wildlife Refuge, Florida, United States - Lox_Sample_4.2 | ecosystem: Environmental > Terrestrial > Soil > Wetlands | place: USA...
CTGACATTTGCTGTGCCTCGGGGGAGCGGTGAATCGCAATCGGCTCCCGCCAGCAGCACGGCGCGATCAATTGGTTGGTCAAGCGGTGGTAGCTTTCCATCTGTGCCGGGGTAAGCGCCTGTGCTTCTGCGTCATGCGCCGCTCCCAGCAGCACTATGCCGGCAATCGTCATCAATACAGTCAGCTTCATCGTATACTCATTTCAATGTGTGAAGATATTGCACCAGTTCATCCAACTCCTCGTTGCTCAGTCTCTTGTCGAAGGCCGGCATGGTTCCCCGGCCTTCTATGATCGTGTTCCTCACTTGCTTGTCCGTCGCGGGCGCTCCGCTGGGCAGAGTTTTCCTACTGAAGACTCCGTGCAGATTAGGCGGTTGTTTCAGCAAGTCGGGATGAGGCTGTTCGTGACATTCCCCACAGTGCACCTCATAGGCGTACTCACCGGCACTAACTTCCTCTGGGTCGATTCCGGCTTGCTGCTTGCTCGAACATGCTGTCATGGCAAGCACAAGGCAAATCCCGAGGGGCAAAGGCCGCAAGCAGACCAGCAGTCTGGCTAGTCGCATCGGTCTCATCCTTTCGCAGAACCGTGGGCCGCTTGCCGGAGTGCCTTGAGAAGTTCGTCAGAAGTCCACTCCGTCGACCAGGACTTCACCAGCGTTCCATCTGGCGCAATCAGCGCGATATTCATGGTGTGAGAGATCTGGTTGTCCTGTTCCTGGTAGTCGAGACCGAAAGCCTGCGCCAGCGGACGCATGTCTATCTCTTTGGTGCTTGCAAAATCCCATTGGGAAAAACCGGAGGCGTCGCCTTCCAGATAAGCAAGTCCATACTTGCGCAAGACTGCCGGAGTATCGTATTTCGGATCCAAGCTGATCGTCAGCAGGTGCGTATTGCTGTAGTCGTTGGGAGTCGCTTTCAGTTCATTGTGGATTCTGGCGAATTGACTGCTTAGACGAGGGCAGAAAGTGGGTACTGGACAGCGCGTATAAATGAATGTGACTAGTACCGCCTTGCCGGAGAAGTCCTTGAGATGGATCGTTTGTCCATCCTGGTTCACAAGTGGGACATCAGGCACTCTCTCTCCGGGCATGAGCATGTGCGATTCAGTAGGCTTAACCTTGCCGCGCCCGGATTCATCCGTGATGCGGACATCCTCCAGCCAATAGTTGTTCCCGTCCTTGCTGACAATGACTTCCGCCGCGATTTTGTCCCCGGGCTGAAGCTCCTGCAACATCGCCGTGTTCTTCACTTTGTAGGGCATCGTCATGGCCGGCATGAACCCGGGAATATCGCCATGGTTCACGGTGACCTCGTTCGCGGCCAGATCTTTCCCTCTGACCTCGCCTTGCAACGGATAGGTCTTGCGATGGCTGCAAGCTGCGCACGCTAATAACAGCGTCAACGTTAGGGCTGTGGAGATGCCAAGTTTCATTGCACCACCTCGTCCAGGTGAACTTCGACCTGCCGCGAGGATGGATCGGATTCATCCGCATGGCTGATCAGGTTGAGGGAGATTCTTTTGTCCCCGGAAATCATCTCGATCCCGCGGACGGTGTACTTGCCACTGTCGTTGGTTTTGGCGGTGACCTCGAGATGCCCGCCGCGCTGACCCGTCAATTGCTCGACCAGATCGCACAATCGTTGCGCGAGTTCTACGGAGTCTTCGTCTTGTGTCCATTTGCGAAACCGGGCCACGCGCCGGATCTTGCCGTCTGCAAAGCTCACGACACCAAGATAATTGTCGTGTTGCGCTTTCTCTGTAATCAGCCAGGAGTCTTCTTCGCCGTCGGAGCTGTTGAGCTTGTGCAGTTCGTACAACTTCGACAGTTCGCGCATCACGCCATCGCGCAGGTCGCCGCGCTTCAGTCCGAGCCCGGAAAGGACGATCTCACCGGCGTTCGATTCGCCAGGCTTTATTTGCGGCGCCTGTTGTGTCTCGGCCTTATCTGCAATGCCGGCCGAAACAAGGGACGCGACCGCTAGCAACATCCCGACAATCAGCACTCCTTTCAGAAGTCCTCCAAACGTTAGTCGAAATTGTGTTTGCAACGTACTCATTGGCTCCTCCGGAAAGATGCGCCGCTACGCGCGAATACCCCTTGGATCGATCAACTTTCTCCTCGATCTGAGGTCGATTTAGCTGCTTGTGAAGCGTGCCTGATGGTGCAAACTCACACCACAAGCGTGATTGGTCCTCGAGAGTTGCCTGGAGTCAGGAGAGCGTAGGGGGACCGCGTTCAGAGCAGGTAATTACGAGCAGGTTGGAAACATTGCGCAGTTGCGCTGCGAGGAGAAAGTAGCTTTTTGGGGGAGCAGCAACGAAAGAGCCCGTACCGGGAAGCGACAGCGTACCTCCACACCGTGCCACATTCGCTGCCCGATACGGACACGGTTCGGATTTCGCCCGAAATGCGGGGCCTTGGCTCTTCACTTGGCCCTGCATGCGCATGGCGCAATGATGCTTTCCATCGCGTCGACAGCAAGCCGGAGCCTGTTCCCGCTGAAGAGCGAAGGCAAGCGGCGCAAGGATGCCGCTCCACATGAAAACCAACAGCACGAGAGCTGTTAGCTTTTCTGACCGAGTGCCGTCTTGTTCATGGACCTTCAGTTGGGGACTCCTGTTTCTCTATCACTCTCAGTGCTGATGTTGAGGCGCCGGGGCGGTGCCGATCTTTACTTCCGTGGCGCGCAACATATCGCCCATCGGCATGGCGTGGATCACGACTCGGTCGCCGACTTTCACGTCTTTTTGTGTGACTGTTGCCGTGCCTTTGACGAACCTTGTGGTGGACAGGACCATCAGCGTCTTGTCGCCTTCTTTTGTCTTCACGACGATCGAGCCGTCTTCGACCTTCGTGACCGTGCCCATCACGTGCTTTTCGTTGCCGTGAGCGAACACAAACACGGACAGAAACAGCAGAACGCAAATTGTGGAAGCGACGGATCGCATCATTGTCCTCCTTAGTGTTGGTGTGGCTGTTGACTTCCCGCACTACCGTCTGACTTGCCGCTCAGAAAGTCTTCCTCTTCCTGCTCTTCAGCTCTTTCCGTGTCGCTTTTCGGGTTGTACTTCTCCATTTCGCGGATCTCGTCCTCGCTCAGTTGCGGCAAATGGCGGATAAACAACACGAGCTTCCAACTGTCATCGTCTTTTCCTTCAACTCCCCATGCGGGCATTCCGGAAAAGCGAATGCCGTTGTAAATGATGGAATAAAGCTCTCCGTCACTCTTTGACTGAGTGTCGGGAAGCCGCATGTCCGGTGCCTGCGGATTTAGACCCTGGCCGAGGGCTGTGTGACCGCTGCCGTCGTTCGCATGACAACTCGCGCATGGTCAGCGAAGTGTTCGCGCGCTTCCTTCAGCAATGCGTCGTTCGCCGAAAAAGGGTTCTTCTGCATCTTCCGTTCACCCGGGATGGCAAAACTGCGCAAGTGAGTGGCGGCCCAGATCTCCCATCCACTGGGCTTGACTCGTGCGCTCAATCCCGAACGAAACACACTGACGGCCACGATCCAGGGCACGAGAGCTGTGACCAACACCGCGACGAGGGCCAGTTTTTTCGCCATCTTCATCTCACGGTGCGCGAAGCAGCGCCGTTTTCACCTGTTTCGTCTCGCCCGCTCCACCCCACGACACCATGACCTCCCGGCCAATCAACTGCATGCGCGGATAACCCAGGCCATCCGTCGTTCCTTGCGCGATTTCTATCCGATGGAGTTCCGAATCGCGCGAGCGTACCTGCGCGGCGACCAGACGTGACACTCCGTGCTCGCGCGTGAGCCATGTGACCAGTGCGTCACCCGGCCCCAGGAATGCAATCGCGGGCCGGCCGATCGGCTGCTCTTCAATGCTGGCTGCGTCGATTCTTCGGACAGTGGGAAAGGTAGCCCCGCCATCATTGGAGAAAGCCACTTGAACTGAAGCTTTCTCCTCCATGCCGGTGTACCAAGCCACAGCAATCTCATTCTGTCGTTGCGCCAAGGCAGCGCCGTTCACAGGGCAGCCATTGATGTGCCATCCGTCGTTGTGAAGAGATTTGCCCGTTTGCCACTTTCCGCCGTCTTCACGGACGGTGTAGATATCACGGATCTCGTCACTGGTGTGATTCCGGTAAGCGGCCAGAAATCCCGTCGTGGTCCTTACCAGGTTGGTAGGGCAGCAGGTACAGACATCGTCATCCACCGTCTGCTCGTCGCTGACCCTGCCCGATGACGCAATCAACGCTGACATCAGACGATAAGTGTGCTTGGTTTCATAGTCGCGCGAATCGAGCCATACGATTGCCGCGTGGTTGCTATCCTCGACTGCGAGCGCTCCGAAGCTGTGCTCGCCATCAGTGCGGTCGGTGTGAATGATGGCTGGCTGCGACCAATTCTTGCCCTGGTCCGACGAAGCGGCGGTGTAGAGGTAGTTTCCCGCCCACTTGTTGCCTTGGACCAAGGGCAGCCGTTCGGACCAAACGGCAAGCAAGCTTTGATTGGGTAGCGACAAGACCCAGGGCGGAGCTTCTGCATAACTGTCGAAGTTGTTGCGCGTAACGATAGTCCGCGGAGCTGACCATACTTGCGCACTGCGAGTCGCAAAGCGAAGTGCGAGCGCATTGTTGACGGGCTCCAGCCAACTCAGAATGATTTGACCATCCGCAGTTGCCGTCTCATTCGGCGTCATGCTCCCGGGAATAGCCGGATTCGCAAGAGGTTCAACCGATATTCCTTCCGGCCTCCGACATGAAGTAACACATGCGGACACCAGCAGAATTGCAGCTAAACTTGCCAGGAATCGTCCAGCAGATCTCATCACAGCCTCTTCGCTTCCCGTGCCTTTTTCGTGGCCGCTCGGAATTCCTCCATCGTCGGGCCCAGCGCGGAGCGTAGATGGGCAGTCATCCCCGGTCCAGCCTTCGCGGGAGTGCCTGCATCAAATGGAGGTTGAGGATTGTATTCCGTGACGAGTTGCAGCATCTCGGCATAGACGCGCCCGCGCAGCCGGGCTGCGAGGACCAGACCAAAGTCAATGCCAGCGCTCACGCCCGCGCCCGTGATTCGACTGCGGTCTTCGACCACGCGTTCCGGCACCGGGGTTGCGCCAACCAGGGGAAGCATGTCAACGAAAGCCCAGTGCGAAGTGGCGCGGTAACCTTTCAACAGGCCAGCGCAGCCTAGGGCAAGGGACCCAGTGCAGACGCTGGTGACATACTTGGCGCGGCTGCCGCGGTCGGCCAGAAAATCAAGCAGGGCATCGTCATTCATGACTGCACTCGTGCCTTCCGCGCCGCCGGGTACGAACAAAAGATCGAGGTCTTTCGGACACTCTCCCAAAGTCGTGGTCGGAATGATCGCCAGGCTGCCGCGGTCGACGGGTATCGGCTGCTTGTCCTTCCAGACCAGGTGTACGTCGACATTCATCAGTCCGGCGAGCATGGTGTGCGGGCCGATCAAATCTAGGGCGGTGAATTGCGGATAGACGAGCATCGCCATTTGAAGGCGTGGGCCGCGCATGGCTTCTTCCATGGCGCGGTTGGCATCATCCAGTGTGGGTTTTCCAGTATGTGACTCCGCTGCAACAAGGCTGGCGGGCACACTCAGCGACGCCAGAGTTACAGCGGCAAGATTGGCAAACTGTCTGCGGTCCATAGGCATGCTCCTCATTTCACTCAGTGGCTTACACGATACGTGAGCAAAAAAGTGCGGGGCGCTCCGGGCTTGATCCAGTCCTGCACAAACTGATGGCTACCCGTGTAATAGCGCTTGTCCAGTAAGTTGTTTACGTTGAACTGAAACTCATGACGAAGCTTCTCAGTGGAAAAGGCGTAGGAGACCATCGCATCCTCGCGGGCGTATCCGGGCAATAGGAAAGTGTTGCCGATATCACCCTGCCGGAAGGTCTGTGCGAAGACACCCGCTCCCGCCGCCCAGTGTTTGTCGAAGCTGTACCGCAACCAGGTGCTCCCGCTGTGCCGCGGCACGTTGGCCAGGAACGTACCGGCATAAGGCCCATTATCGATAACGGTGGCATCGATGTAGCCGTAAGAAATAATGGAGGCCAATTTCGGCGTCACTCTGCCGAGGACATCCAACTCGATGCCTCGCGAGCGCGCCTTGCCCACGACGCTGACGACAGGAAACAGGGTAAAGTCTGCGCGGTTGCGCTTGGTCAATTGATATGCCGCCAGAGTTGCGGTCCATCCACCACGCGGCGAAGCGAATTTATATCCGACTTCATATTCGCGGGACCGCTCCGCCGGCAACGCCTTGCCGGTTAAAGGATCGCGCCCGTTGTTGGTGTCGACTGCATCCTGGTATTGGGCGTAGATGGAGTGGCCATTCGCCACTTCATAGACCAGCCCGACCCGTGGCGTGGCAAAGAAATCATCGTTCGGTCGCACACCGGGCACGTCATAGATGGCGCTGGTGCCATCGAGACGCAATGCCACAACCGCATGAAGTTTGCGGGTCAGACTGACGTTGTCCTGAAAGACGCCGCTCGTCCAACGGTTCTTGTCGAGTTCCTCCAGGGGAATTGACTGAGAGGGGTCCAGCTTCGGCAACGGTGAGAAATCGGGATTGAAGATATTGACCGGCGTGAGTTGCTGGAGGTACATCGTCCCGATTTTGCGGGAGTTGTAGAAATCTCCGCCGATAACGATCTGATGACGGATCGCTCCCGTCTTGATGTCTCCTCGCAGTTCGACGTTTTCCTGCAACAAACGATACTGTCCGCGAGGCCTTGCGTTGAAGTAATAGCGACATAGTTCGTTGGCTCTGACGATGCAGTCTTCACCGGTGGTCAGATCGACGCGATATGGGGCTACGTCCACTTCATGAGAATTCGCGGTAACGATCGCTGCCTTCCCGGACACGCTCCAGTTTGTCGAAAGTCGTTGCGAAGCCTCAAAGAAAGTTGAGAAGGGCCGGACATTGGAAAGCTCAGGAGAACTATTGAACTGGCGACTCCAGGGGAGATCGTAGGGCCGCCCAGTGGAGACATCCGCGGGAATACCGTAGTCGGTGCGATATTCCTGATCGGTGTAGTCCACCATCAGCGCGAGCCGCGTTCCGGACGTGGGCCGCCATGCGATGTCGCCAGTGATGGCGCCGACCTTGTCGCGGACGAAGTCGCGATTCGAGCGATTTTGCAGCCACGATCCTGCGAGACGACCTACGAGTGTGTGGCTACTGTTCAGCGCTCCGGAAACTTCTGCTAAGCCTCGCGCTGTCGAGTAGTTTGATCCGGTAAATTCAAGAGCAAAAGACGGCTGTTCGTCCAAGGGTCTGCGTACGACATTCACCAGGCCGCCCGGTTCCGAGCGCCCGTACATCACTGAATCCGGCCCCTTGACCACTTCGACCGATTGCACGTTGGCCATGTTGGCGGGGACGCCTTGAACCTTGGTTCCATCGAGATAGTACGTAGAGCTTCCCGACATGGCGCCCATCGCGGTCATCGAAACGCTAGTGAAACCACGGAGAATAAGCAGTGGCTCCGAACTTCCGTTGAAGCCAAAGTCGGTGGTCACGCCGGAAACATTTCTGGTCGCTTCGTCAAGAGTGAGGATTTTCTGGTCCTGAATCACCGCGCGCGGCACAACTTGTACCGATTGCGGAGTGAGCAATATCGGAAGTTCGATCTTGCTTGCCGTTGAACTTTCTGGTGCCGCATAGTCCGTGTCGCGCTGGCTGGCAGATACGGTGACCGTCGAGGCTGCTTTTTGAATGGTCAATATCAGGGTGAGGGACGCGCCTGAATCATTTTGCAGTTCAACCTTGCGAACGAGTTTCTCAAAGCCGGTTTGGGATACCTCAAGGGAATACGTGCCAAGCTTGGGTGCAGTGAACGAGAACGCACCCTGACCGTCGGTGTGCACTTTGCCGAGCGTAGTGCCATCGCTACTCTTCAGGCTGACCGTAGCGCCAGCTAAGACCGCACCGGACGGATCGACAATCTTGCCGCGGAGTACGGGTTGCGGCGCTGGGGATGGAACTTCTTGTCCTTGCGCCAGCGTGAAGGAAGCCTGAAAAACAAGCAGCAAGATGACAAACGTGAATTTGCTTTTCATGAGCGCGATTAGGATCGAACCTCCAGCCGGTTCCAATGTTGACCAAACCGGGGAAAATGACATTCGGCATGCCCCGTGATGGTCTCCGAGAGTTCTGCGAGAAAGTGCGAAGGAAGGCGTAACGCGTGTGACCGCGCTCAGCATGGTCGATGTGAAAGTCCACACTGAATACTGCGCCCGCACCTGCTCAAATTGTGAAATTGGGAATTGTTAACAGAGCACGAAGGACAGAGGGGGGCCGCGCTTCTGGTGAGAACGCAGCAACGACACGCGACAATTGCTCAGAGTTTGCGGAGACAGTGCCGGATGAGAAACGATCCCCGCAAAAATCGCGGTGGCGGTACTCAGGCCGAGTTGACCGTGGCTGGTAACTCCCAACATCTTCGGGAATTGCGGGCATTTGGTCTGGGCGGAGGACATCGCAGGGGAAGTTCCAGAATCCATCTGAAGCATGGATTTACCCATGCAATGATGCTTGCCGTCCCTACGGCAACAGGCAGGGAGAGCATTCTCAGTTGACGCAAAGAGGGGCGCTGCCATGGGCAAGCCCATCGCAATCGTCAATAAAATGGCTGAGAGTGTTTTCACCCAAGAAGCCCAGAGTGCCAGCAGTCTAACACAGGCGACATTCCCGGCATTGTTGCAGGAAAAATTTACAACTGGACGCAAGAACAAAGTCCGGGCCCGGTTCGGCAAAACTGGAGATGGACGGCAACTCGTTCCGAACCTCTTCGCAACGCCATAGAGATGATTAATGTGGCGGAAGTTTCGGGGTGGATTTCGCAAATGACTCCCGCAAGGGCGGCGGCCTCCGGCACAGCCGCATGGAAGTTCCTGCCAAGAAACTCCGCAATGTCGCGGCAATCGCTCACTGAGTGGTATCGGCATCCGAGCGCGCGCCTAAGGATTCGGTTTCTGGACCCATGACTGCGATCCAGATGATCTCCGAGCACTTCTGGCGGCTCCATGTTCTTTCCATTCTTCCAGACCATTCCCGCGCCCATCATCGATGGTGATGACGAAAGTCGTTTGATCCCGACATTCAGGTATGGCTTGCATCGTCTAGACCGCGTTGGAGCCTCTAGCTGTACGGAAACTGAGTCAAAACCCCGTCAGTTTAGAGCGCTTGAGCGAGAGCAGACTCCCCAAGTTGTTATTTTTTTTCGAAAGCGATCAGAAAGAAAGAGCGTTAAGAGCGGGTGCTAGGCATGATGAACCTTATGCAAATGGATTGTGGGTCCAGCGATGGAGGCAAAACAGACCCCGACCAAGACGAAATTGCTCATTGAGCGGATCGCGAAGTGAATTGCCAAGGATCGTCCATGCCCGGGGTGTAGGGATGTTCCTTCGCTGTTTCGACGGACTACTTTAGGACTGGGGACTAGATTCTCATAACCCAAAGGTCGGTGGTTTAAATCCACCCCCCGCAACCACTTGCAGCCTTCCCGGTACCCATTGGCTCCCGCGTTGGGCACCGCTCATGTGCTCATGCCACCACATCTTTCGCAGGACAATACGCTCCGAACGATCACACTGTTGGCGGCACGCTTGCCCTCCGACATTGCTTGCGTATAGACATTCATCGTGCTTTGAATGGTCGAGTGCCGCAGGAGTTCTCGTTGAACTTTGATGTCGGCGCCCACTCGACGTAGCAGGCTCGAATAGGAATGCCGAAACGTGTGCCAGCCTATCTTCCCGACGCCCGCACGCTGCGCTGCCGGTTTGATGTGGCGTCGCAAAATGCTCTCCTGCCAGCGCGGCTTCCCCTGGCGGTTCGCAAATACCCAGTCGTGAGGTTGTCGGTGCAAGCTACGCTGCCAGTGTGCCCTGAGCACATCGGCCAAACTGGGATCTACGGGAAGAGGAAGCCTCGAAGCTTCCGTCTTGGTGTCGCCTACTCGGCCCTGGACAACGCTACGTTTCACCAGCAGCGTGCCTTCCTCCCAACTAAAATCGTCCCATTGCAAGCCGATGATCTCGCTGACCCGGAGACCGAGACAGGCCCCGATCAGAACCATAGTTCGATAAGGCTCAGAGAGTTCTGCAAGGACCAAACGTATGTCGTGCACGCTCAGCACTCGCGGAATTGACCGACGCCCGCCGCGCTGTCGCACCAGATCAATGGGGTTGCCATCGGTGATTTCCCACCGCCGTCCATGCTGAAACACAAGGTGCAAAAGGCTCCGCAGGTTCAGCTTCGACTTCTCGGCCAATGGCAAAGATCGAAGCCACTGCTCAACGTCTACCGGCTTGATTTCGTATATAAGATATCTACCCCACCGAGGTCGAATCCAGCGATGGAAGGTGGAGAGATGCGCTTGTTGGGTCCCGTAGCGTAGCAGTGGCAGTTCTTTCTCGACGTAGTCATCCACAAGAGCATCGAGAGTCACCGGCGGGCCCAATCGGTTTTGAAGATTGAGCCGCAGTCGAAATCGTTCGAGAATCCGAAGCGCGTCCGTCGCCGTCGGATACTGGCTTAGCATACCGATGATCTTTGACCGCCGGTGCCGTTGCCCGTCACCAGTAGTTTCGTAGTAGCGAAATTGCCAGACATCTTCCGTCCGAATGCGCTTCCTTCTTGTCAAACTTCCGTATTGATACCTGTGCTGGGTGTTCATGTCCGCTCCTTGTGGTTTTGGCACGAGTCTATTTCAGCTTCAGCCAGGAGGTAGGGATGCAGCCAGCTTCGTCCATCTCCGATGCCCGGACCAGTGCCGGCGATCTTTGGGTGCACTACCCAAAGGCCGCGGATCGAAGTACTGTTTACCAATTTCGGTGCCGTTCACGACGATGCATTTCCCGTCATGAATCGAATAGAGGCCGGCTGATTATGGCTTTTTAGGGCGTTTGTTGGGGGATTCCGTTAAAGGCGAACAGTCTTGGTCCGCCAGCGGAATCGTGTTCGGCATCGACTGGACTCCAGTCGTATCCAGATTCCTGGCACAGAGCCGACTTGCCGATACAGATCCGGCCAACTCCCTCGAAGCGCATTTGTAGACCGTGTGCACTTCACTTTGAAGTTGTCGACTGCTTAAGGGAATCGATCCGCAAGAACTCGCCCTTGGCAGTGTCCGAAGTTATGAAAACACGGTATTGTTTTAGCTTGACGGTTTCCTCATGGGCCAGACCACGTTCAACCACGCGGACGACAGTGCTGTTCCGCGACCTCTGGTGCACGTGCAGCAGCTGTCGAAGACGTATGGAAGTTTTTCGGCTCTCAGCGGGGTTACATTTTCTGTTCGTTCGGGTGAGTTGCTCGGATTGATTGGTCCCAACGGAGCAGGAAAGACCACGCTCTTTGAATGTCTCGCGGGTGTACAACCCTTTGACTCGGGCGAGATCACGTTTCCGTTCGGAGGGGCGCAGCGTCCACCCAAGTCATCCATCCTTTTCTACGTTCCTGACGGCATCACACCTTGGCCTGACCAGACTGTGGGTTGGGCTTTGCAATTCGGGATCGGATTCTTCGGTGGCTTGCAGGATCTCTATCCCGACATCGTTCGCGAACTATCCTTAGGTGAACTGCTTCACGTCCGCATCCGCGCTCTCTCCAAGGGACAGCGCAAACGGTTTCTCCTCGGCTTGGGTTTGCTCATGCCGCAACGCGTGCTGCTGATCGACGAACCCTTTGAAGGTCTCGACCTGCGTCAGAGCCGGGAGGTAGCGGCGGTATTACGGAAGTTCGTGGACAAGGGCCGAACTATTTTCGTCTCCATTCACCAGATTGCCGATGCGGCGAAAATTTGCGACCGTTTTGTGCTTCTGAGCAACGGTTTTGTAGTAGCTGAGGGAAAGCTCGACGAATTGACCAGCCTTGCTGAACGCAAGCAGGCATCGACTTCACTCGGCGACTTTGAAGAGGTCTTTCTTGCGCTCACCTAAATGCCCATGGTTTTGGCTCCTGCGAAAAGAGTGGCGCGAGCTGATGGCTTCTCGGGCTTGGTGGCTGTTTCTCGTGCTAATAGGGCCTCTGGTCGGAGTCTCGTTCATCAGCGCGGTCCGTACCTATGCAGAAGCGAGCGGCCTGAACGGCACTTCCGTGGGAGTAGGCGAAGCATTTTCGCCGCTGATCGGGGTGTGGGCGCCCACATTTAGCGGGTGCGAACTCGCGGCGGCATTTCTGTTTCCCTTCGTTGCCATTCGACTGGCCGCTGGCGACAGGCAGAGCGGCGCTCTGAAAATGGAACTACAGCACCCAATTTCCTCCTTCGCTCGCATCGCCACGAAAGGATTGGTGTTGCTTTTGGGATGGCTGCTCGCCATGCTCGCGCCGCTGGCGGCAGTCGCGCTCTGGAAAAGCTATGGCGGCAGCATCTACGTTCCCGAGTTGGTTACAGTGTTTTTCGGACACCTGCTCAACGCCAGCCTTACGATAGCGCTCGCATTTGCCGCGGCTTCGTTGACCGTTAATCCGTCAACAGCGGCGATCGTCACCCTCGCGGTCACTGTGGGTTCGTGGATACTCAGTTTCATTGCCGCAGTGCAGGGCGGCTGGTGGGAGCGGGCGGCCGGATACACACCGACGGCTTTGGTAGCGGAATTTCAGCACGGTCTGGTGCGCCTGGATGCAGTGACCATTGCTCTTGTGTTGATCGTGTCTGGTTTTGCCGTCGCGGCTATATGGATGCGGCTGGGCATTGACGTGCGCCGGCGGGCATACGAGTCGGTTGCCCTATTTGCCGCGGCTGCATTCGTAATCTTCGGGTGCTCGCTGATTAACCGAAGCCATGATTTCTCGGAGAATCGGATGAATTCGTTTTCCATCGCGGACGAGCGCGCTCTCCGCGAGATCAACAGTCCGCTCCACATCGAAGTGCATCTGGCCCCCGAAGACCCGCGGCGCGCAGACCTCGACCGCCGTGCGCTCTCGAAGTTGCGTCGCGTCCTGTCGAACCTACAAGTCGATTACGTCTCGTCAACCTCGATCGGCATCTTCGAGCAGACGAATCCGAACTATGGTGAGATCTGGTACCTGATGGACGGCCGCAAGATAGTGAGCCGCATCACCACGCAGGAAGGGGTTTTGGAATCCGTATACTCGGTTGCCGGCGTCCCGCCCCCCGGCGACGACAGTGATATATTTCGAGGACACCCGCTCGCAGTTCCGCCAAGGGGCGCGCCGTTCGTGTTTTATGGAGTGTGGCCGATCCTGGTGGTGTGCGTCGCATTCTTCTTTCAAAGGAGTCGTTCGTGAAAACACTAAAAACGGGCATCTCGATTTTTGCGGCATTGATCTTCTTAGCGTTAACGCTTCGCGCCGCCGACAAAAAGCCGGTCGACATGAACGTCGATCTCAGCAAGGAAAAAGTAGGGGCGGCTCCGACAGTTTTCCAGCCCATGGTTGGAACCTGGCTGGTGGCTCAGGACGGATCGGACAAGGTCATCATGGTCGACGGCCGCCCCTGGGTCGCGAGCAAGGATAATCCGACAAAACTGCTGATCGAAAGCGCCCGTAAGCTATATGGCACAACCAACGAAGAGCTGATGGATAACGCGAAGCAATTCGCCTACTATCCCGTCGCGATCCTGCAAGAGGTCGACAACTTCACGAACGGAACGATCAGCTTGAAGTTCAAAACAATATCCGGGGATTCCGACCGGTGTTCGGGAATTCTCTTTAACGTCAAATCCAATGGCGACTGGCTAGCCGTGCGCTACAACGACACCGAGAACAATGTGGCTCTGTGGGAATTTCATAAAGGGATTCGCCACCCGGTGAAGTTCAGCGATCGCAGCAAGCCGTTCATGCTCGACAAAAGTGCATGGCATGAGCTGAAAATGACGGTAGAGGGGACGGACTTCAAAGCGTGGCTCGATGGTGTGCTCGCGCTGGAATATACGCTGGGCAGTCAGCCTGGACCTGGGCGAAATGGCGGGCCGCCGAATCCCGATCTTTTCCCCGCCAATAACCCGGCGCTGCAACCGCCGGTATCCGGCAAGGTTGGCCTTTGGTCAAAAACCGACAGCACCAGTTATTTCAAGGACTATAAGGTAAGCCCGAAATAGCTGGCCAAACCGGCGCGGGGATTGAGAATTGGCCCCCTTGACCTCGTGCCATTGACTCCGAGACATGTGTCCATCCTGGTTCTTTCGACCAATATCACCGGGAAATCCCGAACGTTTTTCTCGATTAACCATAGTACGAGTCATGGTAGTAGTTGCGTCATTCCTCATAATCTCTCAAAAACCTACCCTGCGTGGCTTTCAGGGTGCGTCCGCAGGGTTCCCCAGGCTTGCTGGCAACGTTGCGTTACCACTGCCCGTAGCCTCAGTTTCGACGCGTGAAGCATTTCCACAGGAGAATAGAGTGAAATCCATAATCCGTCTGCTGGTCTGCCTCGTTCTTTGTGCGCATCTTTTCGCGCAGACGCCGGACAATGCCACGATCCGCGGGCAAGTCGTCGATCAGACGCACGCCGCCATTCCGGGCGTTGAGATCATCGTGGTCAACAAGGCCACCGGCTTTGAGAGAAAGGCGCAAACGGACTCTTCGGGGAACTTTTCGATTTCAGGCCTCCCGGTCGTTGGCAGCTTCGACCTGACGACGAATAAGCAGGGCTTTGCTCCGCTTGAGCAACGCGGTTTGGCATTATCCGGTGGCGGCACCGCCAATGTTGATCTGCAACTCAGCGCCGCTGGCGGCAGCACCGAAATAACCGTGACCGGTACCGAAGACACGGTAGCGACGGACAAAGTCCAGATCGGCACCACTCTGAGCGCCGAACAAATCGAAGACGTTCCCCTTCCCAACCGGCGTATTACGTTCCTGCCTCTGCTAAATGCGGCGAACCGGCCCGCAATCAGCCAGGGCGATGTCTTCATGAATCAGGATTTGTTCACGACGAACGGAACGGGACGCCGTCAAGCATGGTTCGAAGTGGATGGCACAAATGGTGTCGACGCCTGGGGCCGACAGACAATCTTTACCAATCTTCAGGTCGACAACCTGGCGGAGATGAACGTGATCAGTAATTCCGTTTCGTCGGAATATGGCCGCACCGCAGGCAGCGTTCTGAACATCGTGACCAAGAGCGGAGGCAACCGGTATCACGGCGATCTGATTGGTCTGTGGCGGCCTGCCGATGCGGGAGCCAGTCTTTCCGGGTTTAGCACGAGCGCGAACGGAAACTTCATCAAGAGCGACAGCTTGCGTCAGGCGGCAGCGGCCTTTTCAGGTCCCATTGGGGACCAGCAGAAAACACATTTCTTCCTATCGTCCGAATACAGTTGGCAAGACCGCGTATCGCCGATCTTATCAAGCTTGGCACCTGGAAGCTTTGAGGGTCACTATCGCGACTGGCTAGCGTTACTTCGGATTGATCATCAGATCAACTCCAAACATTCGTTATTCTTTCGCGGCGACCTCGACCTGTTTCATGACACCAACCCCAATGGGACCGTGGGAGGACAAAGTCTGCCTTCTGTGGATCGAATCTTCAAGCGCCGCACCTACTCCACAGCGTTTGGAGAAACCGCGGTCGTCAGTTCCACGGTGGTGAACAACGTTCGTCTGCAATTCCAGTTGGCTTCTCCGATTACCGAGTTTGATCCGGTGGTGTTGCGAACGCAATTCGTTGTGCCGATCCAGGGCAACTCTACTTTTACGAGCGGTACATCACAGTCAGCGCTGCTGCAGAATCGCCAGTACGAGGTCAACGATACGCTGGCATTGATCCGGGGCCGTCATTCCATCAAGTTTGGTGGCGACCTGATTCGAGCACACACGGGCGGCAACAGCAAGGAATTCGGCGGCCCAATTTATCTCGGCAGTTTCAGATACAACACATGCCAGCTCGATGTTGCGACTTGCGAAAGCCCGGCCTACCTCGACGACATCAATAATGTAGCCAGTTATACGCAAAGTTTCGGCAATGCTGCCTATACGGTGGACGACACGCTATGGTCCCTGTTCATGCAGGACGATTTCCACGTCCGGAAGGATCTGACCGTTAACCTGGGCCTGCGCTACGAGCGCCAGACCTTTACCGATTCCACCAAGAATTTCGCTCCGCGCGTTGGCTTCAGTTACAACCTGCGCGGCGATGGCAAGAACGTGTTCCGCGGTAGCTTCGGAATTTTCTATTCGCAGATCGTGGACAACGCTCAGGCAAACTACGCTTTGACCGGGCCGACCGGAGTGTTCAACTTCACCGCGACGCCAGGCGCGATCGGATTTCCCACAAGCATCGAGGATGCTCCCTTACCCGAATTTCCTCCGGGAGCGCCGGTGCCCCTACGCAGCTTGTACATCCGTCCCGGAAAGAACAATTACTACAACCAATTCTTCCCCACCTCTACCCTCAAGGGATACCAGAGCGGACTATGGAGTCCATACACCGAACAGTGGACATTCGGCTTCGAACATCAACTGGCGGAGAAGTGGATCCTAAGTTTGGATTATGTTGGGTCCCATACGGTCAAGATTAACCGACCCCTGGATGTAAATCCTCCCGATCCTTACGTGCGAACGGCGCAAGGACAAAGCCGGAGCGCCGGAACGGCCAATTGCGAGCGTCCCTATTGGATCGCCTTCTACGAGCAGAATGGTTTTACATGCGGCGAAAATGGTGCGCCTTTGCCGCCCTACTCCACGATTCTCGCCGACGTGAACAATGGCCTTGCCACCTATCATGCTCTCGACGTGAATCTCAACCGTCGCTTTTCGAAGAATCTATCGCTGTTGGCGAGTTACACGTGGTCTCACGCCATCGACAATGTCGACCCAGATATTCCCGGACAAAACCCAAACGATCCTAACTTCACAGGCAAGGAGGAGATCGGCCCCGCAATTTTCGATCAAAGGCATCGTTTCGTCTTGAGCGGCGTTTATGTCGCCCCTCTAAAAATCAGCCTCGGTGGTGTTGCCACCATGGCCACCGGTTTGCCCTTCAATATCGTTACCGGAACCACTAATAGCGGAGATACTGGAGCAACCACTGATCGCCCAGTCGTGAACGGCGTCGTAATTCCGCGCAACGCCGGACGTGGACGGTCCATCTACGATGTGTCGCCATTTATCGAGCGAACGTTCGGGTTTGGTACGGAGCGGTTTCGCTTGAACCTGAGAGCGGAGGCGTTCAACGTCTTCAACCATCCCAATTTTGTGGGATACATCGGAACTTACGGTAACGGCAACCCGCCAGCGAATCTCGGCGCCCCCGCTCAGGGAATCACTAACCAACTCCCCGCGCGTTCGATGCAATTCTCAGCCAGGCTGAGCTTCTGACATTGGGAAAGTGGCCGCCCTCACCTGGGCGGCCATCCACGACGCGGTTTGTCTGCTGTCAGAGTCGGGGTTCCCTGTGCCTCAAGAGAACCCCGGTTGCCCGTCTCCATAGTGACGAAGAGTATCCAAACCTGTCCTAGGCGAGAAAATTGGCTTTAGGACTCGGAGCCGGCTTTCGGGACTGATCTGCAATCCCCTTGCGCGTTAATCGAGCGAGTCTGTGAGACAGCTCACGGCACAAGTCGCTCCGTGACGGAGTGAATCAGGATCAACATGGTCCCCAACTTTGCCATCAGAACGAGGAGCGCAACCGTTGCCGCTGGCACGGCATAGCGCCACGCACTCGATCCGGCGGTCTGCGGTTCCTTCCACGCCAGGAGGCGTTCAATGCGCAAGCTCATCGACTCCACATGACTCACTAGGCCAGTTGCAAAAAGTGGAGTCGCCTGATGAGGAAAATGACGCGTGAGCTTAATCAACGCTGCGGCGAGATCCAAAGCGTCCTTGCGGCTCGACACGTCACCCCCAATTCGGGAACTGCAGAGCGCTCGCGAGCGCCGCAATGTTTACGAACGTGAACTTGTTTTAGGTGAGTATTTTGCTTCGCGATCCAATTGGCGCACGTCGTTGGCGTTTGCGCTCGTAAACGGAAAAGCATCCCTAGGTGCACTTGACGTAAACACGTTGATCCGCAACCGCTTTCACGAATTGTCGTAACAGCGCTATGTGGAGACGGATACTTCGGATGGGATATGAGCTTGTCAAAGCGATGGATTATGCCCTGGTCGGAAGGAAGCAGCCTGCAGTTTCGGTGGGAGGTGTTCAACGTTCCCAATGCAACCCGGTTCAATGTCGAGACCGTAACAAGATCGCTTACTGATTCGCCTCAGACGTTTGGAAATTACAACGGACTACTTACCTCACCGCGTGTGATGCAGTTTGCGTTGCGCTATGAGTATTAGTCGTATCGAAGGTGACTGAAAACTGGTCTCATAAATACCTTTCAACGAAAAAGAGAGCGACCCGCATGGGCTGAAGCCCATGTTTATCGCGGGCTTTGGCGGCACGGCTGAAGCCGTGCCCTTCCTAAGACCATTTATGAGACGAGTTCTAATGTGCAGGAAGCCTCGAGGTGGATTTCGAAATGACTCCCGCAAGGGCCGCAGAGGCATCTGGCACAGCGGCATGGAAGTCCTTCCCCAGAAAGTCCGCCACCGTAGCGGCAATCGCTGACTGAGTGGCAGCGGCATCCGAGCGCTCGCCTAAAGATTCGGTGTCTGGGCCCATGATTGCGATCCAGATGTTTTCCGAGCCCTTCTGGGCGGCTCCATGTTCTTTCCATTCTTCCAGACCGCTCCCCCGGCCATGATCGGTGGTGATGATGAAAGTCGTTT
>Ga0335083_10004086_pt1 | contig 18677 bp, 10 predicted proteins | sample Lox_Sample_42_FD_206716 | JGI IMG/M metagenome (GOLD analysis project Ga0335083, IMG submission 206716) | Soil microbial communities from Loxahatchee National Wildlife Refuge, Florida, United States - Lox_Sample_4.2 | ecosystem: Environmental > Terrestrial > Soil > Wetlands | place: USA...
GCGAGCGTATGAGCTTCGGCAAGTTCTTTCTTCCCGGTCCCACGGACGTTCATCCCGACGTGCTGGCGGCGCAGAACCGCCCCATGATCGGGCACCGCTCGCAGGCCATGGAGCAGCTGTTGCGCAAAATGGCGCCCAAGCTCCAGGCGCTCTGCCGGACCTCGCGCACCGTGCTCGTCGGCACGAGCTCGGGCACGGGGTTCATGGAGATGGCGGTCCGCAACGGCGTGCGCCGGCGGGCCCTGTCGATCGTCAACGGCGCTTTTTCGGATCGCTTCGCGAAGCTCGTGACGGCGGCGGGGAAAGAGTGCGTGCGGCTCGAGGTGCCGCTCGGCACGGCGGTCGAGCCCGACCAGCTGCGCGCCGCGCTCAAGAAGGAGCAGGTGGACGCGGTGACCCTCGTGCACTCGGAGACCTCGACCGGCGTGCTCCAGGACGTGCCCGCCCTGGCCGCCGTCGCGCGCGAATTCGACGACGTCTTCGTGCTCGTGGACGCCGTCACGTCGATGTGCGGTTCCCCCGTAGAGCCGGACGCCTGGGGACTCGACTTCGTCTTCACCGGCTCGCAGAAGGCGCTCGCCTTGCCGCCGGGTTTGGCGCTGGGCGTGGCCTCGGCGCGGATGGTTGAGCGGGCCAAGACCCTGCCCGCGCGCGGGCTGTATTTCGACCTGGTGTCGTTCGAGGAAGCCTCGAACAAGTTCCAGCCGACCAACACGCCCGCGCTGTCGCTGTTTTTCGCCCTCGACGTGCAGCTCGAGCGGATCGACCGGGAGGGCGGGGTAACGGCCCGCTGGCAGCGGCACGAAGCGATGCGCCGCCGCACGGAGCGCTGGGCGGCCGAGCACGGGATCGCCTATCTCCCGCTGGAAGGCCGTCGCAGCTGGACCGTTTCCTGCGTGAAGCTCCCCGCCGGCAAGAGCGCCAAGGATGTGACGGGCAAGCTCAAGCAGAACGGCTGGACGATCGGGTCGGGGTACGGATCGCTCAAGGACTCGACGATTCGCATCGGCCACATGGGAGATCTGACCGAAGCGCATCTCGAGGCACTGCTGCCGCAGGTGTGGGAGGCGATGCAATGACCGCGCGCGTCGTGGTGGCCGATCGGCTGGCCGAGGGCGGCCTCAAGATGCTGGCCGAGTCCCCGGAGGTGGAGGTCGTGAACGTGGCCGGGAAGCCGCGCGAAGAGTTGCTGCAAGCGCTCGCGGGCGCCCAGGCGCTGATCGTGCGGAGTGAAACCCGCGTCACCCCGGAGCTGATGAACGCCGGACCCGAGCTCAAGGTGATCGCCCGCGCCGGCATCGGGGTGGATACGATCGACGTTACCGCGGCCACGCGGCGGGGGATCGCGGTGATGAACGCCCCGGGCGCCAACACCGTCAGCGCGGCCGAGCATGCCTTTGCCTTGCTGCTGGGCCTCGTGCGGCGGATCCCCTGGGCCGCCGAGTCGATGCGCAAAGGCGATTGGGACCGCAAGAAGTTCGAGGGGACCGAGCTGCGCGGCAAGACGATCGGCATCGTGGGACTCGGGCGGATCGGCGGTCACGTGGCGGGGATCGCCCGGGCGTTCGGGATGACCGTCGTCGGGCACGATCCCTACCTGCTGCCCGAGCGTGCTGCCGAGCTGCAGGTCAAGCTCCTGCCCCTCGATCAGCTGTTGAAGGCGGCCGACGTCGTGACGCTCCACGTCGCCCTCACCGAGCAGACGCGTCACCTGATCAACGCCGAGCGGCTGGCCTCGATGAAGAAGACGGCCGTGCTGATCAATACCGCCCGGGGCGAGTTGGTCGATGAGGCCGCGCTCGCGGACGCCATCACCCGAAAGGCGATCGCCGGGGCGGCGGTGGACGTGTTCTCCCAGGAGCCGCTCCCCGCGGACGCACCGCTCCGTAGTCTCGAGCGGGTCATCCTGACGCCCCACCTCGCCGCCTCGACCGCCGAAGCGCAGGACCGCGTGTCGACGGAGATCTGCGCGGCGGTGCGCGACGCCCTGCTCGGCGGCGATCTCTCGATGGCGATCAACGTTCCCGGGATCTCCGGGGACGTCCTCCGGCGTGCCGCCCCGCTGCTCGCCCTGGCTCGCCGGCTCGGACGCCTGGCGCTCGCCCTCGCCGAAGGCGGGGGGCCGGTGACGAGCGTCGAGGTGGACTACGGCGGAAAAGACGAAGCGGCGGCCCGGCCCGTCCTCATCGCCGCCCTTGAAGGCCTGCTGTCGGGACTGCAGCTGGGACCGGTGAGTCTCGTCAATGCCCAGGTGATCGCCGAAGAGCGGGGGATCCGTCTCAGCCGCAAGACGAGCACCTCCGAGCCGGGGTACGAGACGTCGGTGGCCGTGGTGGTCGAGACGGCCCAAGGCCGGGTCCGGGTCGTCGGCGCACCCGTCGGCACCGCGGGGCGGGTGATCCGGATCGACGACTACATGGTGGACGTCGCGCCCGAAGGGTGGATGCTCGTCATTCGCAACCGGGACGTCCCCGGAGTCATCGGGCGCGTGGGCACGCTCATTGGTGAGGCGGGAGTCAACGTGGCGAGCTGGCACCAGGCGCGGAACGGCGTAGGAGGCCAGGCGCTGGCCGCGATCACCCTCGATCACCCGATCGGCGACGCGGTGCGGCAGCGCATCGCCGCGCTCCCCGACATCGTGCAGGTGCGGCTGGCGTACTTCGGAGAGTGACGCAGGGAGCAGGTGTCAGGTGCCGGGTGTCAGCCTATCCGCCCTACCCCTGACCCTAGCTTGCTGGTACCACCTGCAATAATCCGGGCTCCGGGGTGGGTCGCTGGGGTGGCGAGGCGGCCGGTCCCGGCGAGTCTCCGGTCAGCCGGAACGACTTGACCGCTCCCGTCAATCGGTCGGCGGCCTCGGCCAGCTGATTGGCGGACGAGGCGATCTCCTCGGTCGACGCCGATTGTTGCTGGCTCGACGCGGCGATCTCCTGCGAGGCGGCAAGCAGGCCGTCGGTTGCGAGACGGACCGACGTGAGCCGTGTCACGATCTCCTCGACCAACCGACGCGCTTCCCCAGCCGATGCGGCGATCTCCTGGCTCCAGGCGTCGTTCGCCAGCGCTTCCGTGGACACCGTCCCGAGTCCCGCGGCTGCGCTCTGCGCCGCCTCGCGGGCTGTGGCGCCCGACTGGGCCAATCGCTTCAGCCGGTCCCGGGTTGCCTGGACGCGCCCCAGGACGTCGCGCACCGTGTCCGCGGTCTCGGTGGCCGCGGCCGCGGCGACCGACGCGAGCTTGCGGACTTCGTCGGCCACCACGGCGAAGCCGCGACCCTGGGGACCGGCGCGGGCCGCCTCGATCGCCGCGTTCAGCGCCAGCGTGTTGGTCTGCGTGGCGACGGCTTTGGCCTGGGCCACGAAGCGCTGGATCTCCCCCGAAGCCTGCGCGAGCGCATCGGCTTCTTTCGCCCCCCGGTCGACCTCCTCCGCCAGCCGATCGAGGTGACCGGTGCTCTGATCCAGCATGGCCTTGTGTTCCCGGGCGAGTTTGGCGAGAGCCGCGTTGCGCCGCACCGATTCCTCGGCGCCCGCCGCGAGGGCGGTGGCGATGTGGAGGATCTGGTTGGCGTCTTCCGCCGCGCCACGCACCAGGTGCGCCTGCTCGCCAGCGCGCTTGGACAGGTCTTGCGTGGTGGCCGACATCTCCTGGGTCGAGGCGCTCATCTCCTGGGTGGAGGCGGCGATCTCGGAGGCCATCGCGGCGGCCTCGTCCGCGGACGTCCGGATCGCCCCCACCAGCTGGCGCAGCGCGGCCACCATCGTCCGCACCGACTGCATCAATTCACCGACCTCCTGGGACTCCGCCTCCCCACCGCCGATCGCCGTGGCGGTGACGACCGTCAGATCCCCGGCGGCCACTCTGGAAGCGATCTCGCCGGCGCCGCGGACCGGCTCGACCACGCGAAGCCGGAGCCACCGCCCGAGCCACAGCGACACCAGAACGGCCACGATGAAGACGCCGATCGCGCCCGCCCAGATGTAGCGCTGCACCGCACGGGCCGTGGCGTACGCCACCGCCGTCGGCTGATGAAACAGCACCCAGTAGTAGGCCTGGTTCGCCGGGAACCGCCCCCGGGTCACCGGCACCGCCACGATGAGCTCCCGACCGTGCGAGGTCTCGAGAATCCGCCGCTGCGGCCCGTCCGCGTCGTACAGGCTCCTGTCCTGCGGGACCTCACGCAACTCGGCCTCGTCCGGGCCGAAGAGGAGGTTCCCGTACCGATCCACGAGTTGGAGATATGCGCTGTCCCCGAGATCGATCCCGGTGAGCAGGACGCCGAGCCGGTCGAGCTGGTATACGGCCTCCAGCACCCCTACCGGGCGAGCCGTTTCCGAGGGGCGAACGGCCGCGGCGTAACGCACGGTGACCGACCGTGAGGAGGAATCGATCGCCGGATCACTCTCCGCGGCGCCGTCGCGCATCGCGCGTTGCCACAAGCCGTCGCCGGCGTGCGCAAACAGGTCGGGTGGGCTGGATGCCACCACGGTGAACCCATGGATTTCGGTGAACGCCAGGTCCGTGAACTCGGAGCGCTCAGGGTAACCCTTCAGGTACTGTGAGAGCTCGGGATCCCCGCCGAGTTGGCGGGTGGCGCCGAACGTCCGCTCCAGCGTGGCGGGGGGAACCTGGGGGAGCCCGCGCGCACTGGCCGATTGCGCCGCCGCCACCATCGCCTGGTAGAAGAACGGGTTGATCGCCAGCTGATCGGCTTCGCGATGGCGCTCGCGGACGATTGTTGCGACCAGCGTCGCGGCCCGGCCGGCCACGGCGGTGCCGCGCTCATCGGCCAGGCGGTCGAGCGTGCGGGTGGCACCGGTGCCGGCGAGCAGTCCGAGGCCGAGGACGACGACGAGGGCGACTCCGGCGGCCCAGAGGGTGAATCGCCTGAGGATGTCCTGGAGGGTCGAGCCCATTCGTCGCGCAAGCTACGCCGGGTTTCTTGAGGGAGCAAGTCTGTGTAATTTCAGACACTTATGCCGCCGGTCCCCACGTACGATCCGCAGGCCATCGAGGCCACCTGGCAGCAGCGCTGGGCCGAGGGCCACATGAACGAGCCGGATCTCGATCATCCGAGGCGGCCGTTCTTCAACCTCATGATGTTCCCCTACCCGTCGGCCGAGGGGCTGCACGTCGGCAACCTGTTCGCGTTCACCGGTGCGGACATCTACGGGCGGTTCAAGCGGCTCCAGGGGTTCGACGTGTTTCAGCCGATGGGGTTCGATGCCTTCGGGATCCACTCGGAGAATTTCGCGCTGGCCACGGGCACCCATCCGTCCCTGCTGATCCCGAAGAACATCGAGAACTTCCGCCGCCAGCTGCGGCGCTTCGGGGGGATGTTCGACTGGCGCCACGAGCTGGCGACGACCGATCCGGCCTACTACAAATGGACCCAGTGGCTGTTCCTGCAGCTCTACAACGCCGGCCTCGCCTACAAGAAGCGGGCGGCGGTGAACTGGTGCCCCAGGGACAAGACCGTGCTCGCCAACGAGCAGGTCATCAATGGACACTGCGAGCGGTGTGACGCGCTCGTGGAGCAGCGCTTTCTCGATCAGTGGTTCTTCCGGATCACCGACTTCGCCGAGCGTCTGCTCAGCGACCTCGACACCCTCGATTGGTCGGCGTCCACGGTCGCGCTGCAACGCAACTGGATCGGCCGCAGCACGGGGGCCGAGCTTGCCTTCGAGACCCCGGCGGGGACGCGGATCGCGGTGTTCACGACGCGCCCCGATACGATTTTCGGGGCCACCTACCTGGTGCTCGCCCCGGAACACCCGCTGGTCGAGGAGCTGACGGCGGCCGAGCAAAAGACGGCCGTCAAGGCGTACCAGCGGGACGTCCAGGCCAGAGACGTAGTCTCCCGCCGGGTCGGCGACAAGACCAAGACGGGCGTGTTTCTCGGCTCCTATGCCCGGAATCCCGCCACGGGGGACGGGATCCCCGTCTGGATCGCTGATTACGTGCTGATGGAGTACGGCACCGGGGCGATCATGGCGGTCCCCGGGCACGACAAGCGGGATCACGAATTCGCCACCCAGTTCCAGCTGCCGATCCGCCAGGTCGTGCAGGTCCCGGGCGAGCCGCTGCCGTCGGTTTCCGAAGAGGGCACCCTCGTCAACTCCGGGTCGTTCGACGGGTTGTCGTGTCGGGAGGGGGCGCGCCGCATCGTGGCCTGGCTCGAGCAGAAGGGTGCGGCGACGTCGCGGGTCCAGTACCGGATTCATGACTGGTGCATCTCCCGCCAGCGCTACTGGGGGCCGCCGATCCCCATCATTTACTGTGACGGCTGCGGCACCGTCCCCGTCCCCGAGCAGGATCTCCCGGTGGTGCTGCCGGCCATCGAGGACTTCAAGCCCGATGACACCGGCGTCTCGCCGCTGGCGCGACACGCCGAGTGGTATTTCGTGAAGTGCCCACGCTGCGGGAAACAGGGCCGCCGCGAGACCGACGTCTCGGACACCTTCCTGGACTCGTCCTGGTATTTCCTGCGCTATCCCTCCACTGAATTCGCGGATCGGGCATTCGACCCGGCGCGCACCAAGACCTGGCTTCCCGTCACCTCTTACATCGGCGGGAACGAGCACGCCGTGCTGCACCTGCTCTACTCCCGCTTCATCACCATGGTGCTGCACGACCAGGGGATGCTGGGCTTCGATGAGCCGTTCCCCCGGTTTCGGGCCCACGGTCTGATCATCAAGGACGGCGCCAAGATGTCCAAGTCGCGGGGCAACGTCGTCGTCCCCGATGCCTACATCAAACGCTGGGGGGCGGATGCCTTCCGGATGTACCTGATGTTCCTTGGGCCGTTTCAGGAAGGGGGCGACTTCCGCGACGAAGGAATCACGGGAATCCGGCGCTTTCTCGATAAGGTGTGGGTACTCACTCATGAGGCATTACAGGCCGCTCCGGCGGAATTGCCACCCCCGGTCGTCCGCAAGCTCCATGAGACGATTCGCAAAGTCACGGCGGACACCGAGAGTCTCGACTACAACACCGCCATCGCGGCGATGATGGAGTACGTCAACGAACTGCGCGGTGCGAAGTGCGAAGTGCGAAGTGCCGTGGAGCCGCTGGTCGTCATGCTGGCACCGTACGCTCCTCACATGGCCGAGGAGCTGTGGTCAGCGCTCGGCGGGAAGGGTCGTTCCGTGCTCGACCAGGCGTGGCCCAGTTACGATGAAAAGCTGGCTGCGGCCGGAGACGTAGAGATCGCGGTGCAGGTGAACGGCAAGCTGCGCGGCCGGCTGATGGTGCACCGGGGCACGGGCCAGCAGGAGGTCGTGACCCGGGCTCAATCCGACGAGAGCGTGAAGCGGTTCGTCGATGGCAAGGAAATCAGAAAAGTGGTGTTTGTTCCGGATCGGTTGGTGAATCTGGTGGTGTGATTGCGGATTGTGGATTGCGACTTGCGGATTGAGATGACCCACCATTGGAATCCGCAATCCGCAATCCGCAATCCGCAATGTCAGAGCAGTTTCCCAACCAGCCCCCCCACCACATACCCCACCCCCGCCACCCCCAGCCCCACGACGAACATGTCGATCCCGCTGCGGAAGATGCCCCGGCCGGTGAAGAAGCTGCGCGCCGCTCCTACAATGAAATGTGACCCCATCGCGATCGTAAACGCGGTCCATACCGCCGCCTGGCCCTGCAGCACCAGGAACGGCGCCACCGGGATGAAGGCGCCTACGGCCGTCGCCACTCCCGTGATCCACCCTTCTTTGAGCGGGGTCGAGCGTGCGGCCCCGATCTTCAGCTCTTCGCGCACCTGCTCCTCGAGCGCCCGCTTCGGATCCTTCATCACCTCGGCGGCCATTTCGCGCGCGCGGCCGGGTTCGATTCCCTTGGCCTCGTAGACGAGTGCCAGCTCCTCCGCCTCGACCTCCGGCATCAGCCGCAGCTCTTCCTGCTCCATCGCGATCTCGTGCGCGTAGACCTCTTGCTCGCTCTTGGCCGCGAGGTAACCGGACGAGCCCATCGACAGGGCATCGGCGAGCATTCCTGAGACGCCGGAGATTAGGATCACATGCGGCTGCACCGCGGCGCCGATCACCCCTGCGACGAGCCCGAAGTTGGCCGTCAGCCCGTCGTTGAAGCCGTAGACCACGCTGCGCAGGAACCCACCCGACTCGGTCTTGTGCCATGGCTCGGCCCCGTCGCCGGTGAGCCCGGCCAGCGTCTCCGCGTGGGCCGCGGATTCCTTGGCCAGGGTCAGGGACACCGCCCGGGCGGCGTCCCCGCGCGACTCCCGGTGCAGGTCGATATAGCCCTTCACCTCGCGCCCTTCTTCGCGCAACAGCAAGGGAAGCAGGTACTGCGTCCCGATGCGCCGCCCCAACCAGGCGCGAAGCCGCGCGTTGAAAGACGGGGGGGCGCCCGCAGCCGGCATCGCGTGGCCGTTGTCGGCGAGGAGTTTGGCCCACAGGGCGGTGTGCCGCCGTTCGACGTCGGCCAGCTTTTCGTAGGTAACTTTGCGCTTCGGATCGGCTTCCTGGTTCGCCAGCACCGCGTAGAGAAACGCCGCGTCGGACTCGTCCTGGTAGTGGTGCAGCCAGGTTTTGAGGCTCGTGTCAGGCATGAAAGCAAGATAGGGGGCCGGAGGGCAAGTTACTAGCTGGCAATACGTTACACTTAGCTGTCAGGTCTCACCCTTCAGCGGTCAGCTAAGCTGATAGCTGACAGCCGATACCTGAAAGCAGAGTGCGACCATTTCTGTAGTACAGACATCTCAAACTATGGACTGCATGACACTTTCGATCCCCGTGCCCGACCTCTTGGTGGCGCGCGCCAAGGCCGGAGACCTCGAGGCACTCGAGGGGCTGTATCGCGCCTTCGAGACCCCGGTCTACAACCTGGCGCGGCGGATGCTCCGCCACCCGGAAGATGCCGAGGACGTGTTGCAGGAGACGTTCCTGGAAGTGGTGAAAAGCATCAGACAGTATCGCGGGGATGGACATCTGTGGGGCTGGATCCGGCAGATCGCCGCATCCAAGGCGTTGATGCGGTTGCGCCGGGAGAAGCTCCGGGCCACCGAAGTGCTGGAGGAGCACACCGCGGGCGGACCGCCGGCGGCCGTGGGTTCCCGGATCGATCTCGAGAAAGCGTTCGAGCAGTTGTCCGATGTTTCCCGGGCGGTGGTGTGGCTCCACGACGTCGAAGGCTTCACGCATGAGGAGATCGCGGAGCGTATGGGCAAGACGGTGAGTTTTTCGAAGTCGCAGTTGGCGCGTGCGCATGCCAGAATGCGGGCTCTGCTCGCCGCCGAAGGAGGAGACGCGTGATGCATTGCACGATGGACGAGTTGCTGGCGCTGCGCAGCGGCGACGGATCGGTGTGGGCGCGGCAGCACATCGAGAGCTGCGAGGCCTGCCGCGCCGAGCTCGACGCGGTGTATCAGCGCGTCGCGGGGCTCAAAGCCCTGCCGGCGCTGCGACCGCCGCGGGACCGCTGGTCGTCGGTTCGCGCCGTGATCGTGGCCGACCGGGCCCACCGCCGGCGGCGCTGGACCGGCCTGGCGCTCGCGGCCGCGGCGGGCCTCGCCGGCATTCTCGTGATCCGACCGATCATGGGTGACAAGGTGTACGCCGAGGAGCTGGCACAGGCCAAACAGCAGTCGGCCCAGCTCGAGTCGACCTTGCGGAACTATGACAGCGATAGCCGTGTGGTGAGCGGACGATCCGCGGCGCTCTGCGCGCAGCTGGAGGAGCAGATCGCCCAGCTCGATGGGCAGCTCACGCAGTCGGCGATCGCGGCGCAGGACCGCGCGCTCCTCGATTTGTGGCGTCAGCGGGTGGATCTGATGCAGCAGCTGGTTGCGGTGCGCGTCACGCGCGCCGCTTACGTCGGACTCTGACCGAGCTTGGAAAGGACAGGCACCGAATCATGAATCGTCATTGGATGTGGGCGGCCGTGGGGTTGGCCACGCTGGCGACGGGCCTCGCAGCCCAGGAGCCCCCCCCCAAGCCGCGGCGCGCCCCCACGGCCCAGGCGGAACCGCGGGGGTACAGCTTCTCCTACGGCGGCAATCGCGGACGGATCGGGGTCATCGTCAACACCGCCGCCAACGCCGAAACCGACAAACTCGGTGCCCGGATCGATGCGATCACGCCCGGGGGCCCGGCGGAGAAGGCCGGTCTCAAGGCGGGGGACGTCATCACCAAGTTCAACGGCACGTCGCTCGCCGGCGTGGCCGCGGAAGAAGAGGACCAGTCGGGCCCCGGGATGAAGCTGATCAACCTGGCCCACGCGCTCGACCCCGGCGACACGGTCCGGGTGGAATACCGCCGCGGCACCGCGGGCAAGACGGCGACGTTCGTCGCCGAAGAGATCAATGACGCGGTCATGACCGACGTCATGCCGCCGGGGGGGCGCGTGTTCGTGGAGCCGCGGATGGTGCTGCCACGCGCCCCGATGCCCATGGGGATGGGCGAGCACGGGGAGTTCTCGTTCTGCTTCGGGGACAGTTGGTGCGACCTGGATCTCGTGAAGCTGAACCCGGATCTGGGCGACTACTTCGGCTCGCCTGACGGGATTCTGGTCGTGAAGGCGCCGGCGGATTCGGCGCTGCCGCTCAAAGGCGGGGACGTGATTCTGGCGATCGGCGGCCGCAAACCCACCAACCCCGCGCACGCCATGCGGATCCTGCGGTCCTACGAGGCCGGAGAGACGGTGACCATCGACGTGCTGCGCAAGCAGAAGCGCCTCTCGCTCACCTACAAGGTTCCCGAAGCGCGTCGCAGCTGGTGGCGTGATAACGGGCCCGGTGATCAAAGCCTGCGGCGGATGCTCGAGGATGCCCAGAGCGCCTGGCGCGTGGCACAGCGTCAATTCACACAGCAGCTGCACGAGACCATCGGTGCGCAGGTGGACCGCCAGCTGCTCGAGGCCACGCGCACCCTCCGATCGATGCGGGTGCGGCGGAGCGTATCGCTCTGAAACGGGAAACGAAACGAACGACGGGGACCAGGCGTAGGTAACCGGTCACGCGTTGTTGTCGAAGAACAAGGAGCAGGGAGTACGCCCCCTCAGCGTGCCGACTGCTCCTTGGTCTTTTCCCCCTGTCGAGCTCGCCCTCTCCCTGCTCCCCGCTCCCTCAGCGCTTCGGCCCCACCAGGATCGCATTCGTCACCAGGCGCGCCGTCCCGCGCCAGAACCCGCGGAACAGCGGATCACCCAGGAACAGCACGACCCGACCGTCACCGCGGTTCTCGACCACCGCCCAGGTGGTGTTCTTGAGCAGGCGTTCGGTGTTGTCCGGCCAGGTGTACCCGGAGAGAGTCAGGCCGCCGCTGGCCCCGCCGGTGAACGCCACCGGGTTGGCTCCTCCCTTGGACGGTTTCCAGAAGGTGCTGCCGTCCAGGTACACGGCCAGCTCCGGCTGCTCGTAGCCGAGGGTGAGCCAGTGGGTCCGGTCGAGCGTCGCTCGGAAGATCGAGCCCGGAAGCCACTCGGGCTTGTCGCGGGACGGCGCCGTGGAAGAGGCGATCGGCGGCGCATCGCCCTTGATGGTGGTGTCGGCTTTGGCGCCGGTATCCGCACCGACGGCCACGATGGTCGAGAGACCGACGTCTTTGTTCGCGGCGAAGTCTCCGGCGCCCCCGATGCCGATGAGGACCCCACCCGAGCTGACCCAGGCCTTGAGCTTCGTCACCCCGTCGTCGCCCAGCTGCCGTTTGATCATGCTGCCCGAGCCGTCGGGGATGATGATCGTGTTGAAGCGCGCCAGGTCGTCCATCGAGCCGAGGCTGCGCAGTGCCACCGGGGTGAACGGGGTCGAGAGGTCCTGCTGCAGGAAGTACCAGACCCAGCCGTAGCTCGTTTCCGAAATGCCGTCGCCCGCGGCGACCAGAATCCTCGGGGGCTGGAGGCTGACCACCGGGTCCGAGCCGGTCCCCACGTTGCCGCTGTCGGCGAAGGCGCTTTGCACCGCGGTGACGGCGACCCCGTTGGCGGGTCCGAGCGCGGCGATGCGTTCGTGAAGAGTGGCGGGATTGCGCTGCACCCGCGCGATGAAGCTGCCACGCGGCCAGGAGCGGCCATCGGCGCGAACCGGCTGCAGCGCCACGGCGACGCGGAACCCCTCTCGCTCGAGGGCGAGCGCCAGACGCGCCGCCCCGAGGTTGTCGTTGGTGAAGACGTAAGCGGAGGCGGCGTGGGCGGGGGGCGCGGGCGACGGCAGCGTGGTGTCGGTGACGGCGGTGGCCGTCACGGTGCCGGCATCCTCGGTCCAGTACGCTTCGAGGTTGAAGGTGTACGGCAATGACCACGCGGTCACATCGTAGAACCCGTACTCCTCTTTGTCGGCATCTTCGCCGCGGCGGCGGTTCCGGGTGTAGCGCGCCAGCTGCTCGGAGACGAACGACCGGTCGAGCACGGCGTCGGGCTCGAGCAACGCCTTCGCGAGCCGGCGCTGTGGCTGATTCAGGTCGATCACGTAACTGCCGGCCGGGAGGGTGCGGCGTCCCGCCGTGCCGCCGAGATAGGGGTGCGCGGTAGAGGCGACAGCGTCCTGACTCAATCGCGACACTTCGATTCCGCTATGCAGCAACAGCCCCACCACGTGGGCCGTCATCCGCGGATCGGTCCCGGGAACCAGGACGATTCGTTTCATTTTGTCGGTCGCCGCTTCGTCGAGCGCCGACCGACGGAATGCGTCGTAATCGCGCAGCCTGGCCTCGCGGTTCTTGGCGGCGGTCTCCAGGGTCGTGAGCGATGCGATGAAGTGATGGGCGATCCCGTCCCGGAAAGTCGAGATGGTGCCGTCGTCCCGGCGGGTGGCGTAGGACGGCCCGCCGTCGGTCTCGTAGGTCATCCCCGTGGCACCCTGGAACGAGGACCATTCATCCCAATAGCCGACGTAGAAGAAGTCGAACACGCCGCGCACGAAATACTGCCACCCGTAATGGTCGAACGCCGCCCCGTTGGCCCGGCCGAACACGTCGAACCAGCGGGTGGTCTGGACGGGGAGATTCTGGTTGACGGCGGGCGCCACGGGCGGGAAGAAGAACGTCTGGGTCGTGCTGTGATGGTCGACGAACACCTGCGGATGCCACCGCAACAGGCCGTCCATCAGGACGCGCGCCTCGGGCTGGCTCTGCGCGACGAGATCCCGGTTCATGTCGAAACGGAAGTGGGTGTAGCGGCCGGTGATACTCCACGGCTCGTCGTTCTCGAAGGCCGCGGGGAGGGCGTCGCCCACCGCCACGCTGTTGTACCACGCCGCGAAGCGCTCATGGCCGTCCGGGTTGGCCGAAGGATTCAGCACCAGCACGACGTTCTTCAGGATGGCGTGGGTGGCCGAATCGTCTCCCGCGAGCATCTGGTAGGCCACCTGCATCGAGGCCTCGAGCCCCGCGGATTCGTCGCCGTGTACCGAATACTGGAACAGCACCACGATCGGCTCGTGGGCGGCGATCTCCGCCGCCCGCGCCGGAGTGGTCCGCCGCGGATCGGCGAGCTCGGCGATGGCGCCGCGGATCTGATCGAGTCGCGTCAGGTTGGTGGGGTCCGAAATGACCAGCACGCGGTACGGACGGCCTTCGGTAGTCTGTCCCCAGGTCTCGAGGCGCAGGCGGTCGGCGGCCGTGACGGCCAGCGTATCGATGTAGCGCTGCAACGTCCCGTACATCGTCTGATGCGTTCCCACCGGGAACCCGGTGACCGCTTCGGGGCGGGGGATGCCCGGCCGATAGGGACCCCGACTGTAGAAGTCGAAGTCCTGTGCCGCGAGGGGAGCGGTAGCGCACAGAGCGATGAGGATCGGGAGAACGCGCATGGGGATGTCCGGGAAATGGGAACGACAACCGATAACCTGTAAGAGTTCACTAGCGAGACCGAGCGCGTGAATGTAACTCAAGGCCGGAGTATAGGTTATCCCGTTACTTGACAAGATATATCGTGACATAGTATCGTGACGATGCATCGTAAACTTTCCTAACGGAGTGAGAATTATGCATCGGCAATGGGATGGATTCGCGTTTGGCTTCGGTCCACGCGGCTTCATGTTTCGTGGACCGCGTGGCGCGCGTCGCCGGCAGTGGTTCGAGGCAGGCGATATGAAGTACGTGATCCTCAAGCTGCTCAAGGACAAGCCGCGCCACGGCTATGAGGTGATGAAGGAGCTCGAGGACCAGATGCGCGGCTGCTATTCTCCCTCGCCCGGCACCGTGTACCCGACGCTGCAATGGCTTGAGGACGAGGGACTGGTCAAGGCGAAGGACGTGGAGGGGAAGAAGGTCTACGAGATCACCAGCGCCGGCCTGGCATTCCTCGATTCGCACAAGGATGTCGTCGAAGACATCTTCGACCGAGTCAAGGAGACCGTGGACCAGGCGCTCGGCGGCTCCATGGCGGAGATCAACCACGCCGTGGGTCGGCTGGTGAAGGGCGTGTACCGCACCGGTTGGCGCACGCGCGAAGAGGCGGCTCGGAAAAAGATCGCCGAGATTCTCGGGCGAGCGGCTGAAGAGGTCGAAGCCGTCGCCAAGTAAGCGGACAACGATCGAGCCCCCGCCGCCAACGACGGGGGCTCGGTGCGTTCTGAGGCGTTATAATGGGACAGCGACCCCTCGGAGCCAGCGGAATCCGTGACCAGCCGGCGTGTGTTTCTCTCCCAGATCACCGCTGTTGCGGGCCTTCCCCTGGTTCCCTCGCTCAGCCGCGGCGCTGGGACCACGGATCCCTCAACGTCCCTCGCTCTTCCCACCGTGGCGCAGCGCACTTGGCAGGAGCTGGAAGTCGGGATGTTCGTGCATTTCGCCCCCAATACCTGGCAGGACAAAGAGTATGACGACCGGACCACGCCGCTGTCGGCCATCACGCCGGACATCGACACGGAGCAGTGGGCCGATACAGCCGTCGCCCTCGGCGCCCGCTATGTGATCCTCGTCGCGAAGCACGTCGGCGGATTCTGCCTCTGGCAGACGGGCACCACCGATTACGGCATCCGCCATACACCCTGGCGTGGCGGCAAAGGCGACGTGATGGCGGACCTGGCGGCCTCCTGCGCCAAACGGGAGCTCAACCTCGGCGTCTATCTCTCGCCTCGCGACGATCACTTTGGGGCCGGCCTGTCGGGCCGCTGCCAGACCGCCGAGGCCCAGCAGCGCTACAATGCGATCTACCGCCAGCAGCTCACCGAGCTGCTCACCCGGTACGGCCCGATCACCGAGTTGTGGTTGGACGGGTCGAGTGTGGTCCCGACGGGGGACCTGGTGTCACGCTTTTCCCCCAGCGCCATGGTGTTCCAGGGTCCACAGGCGACGATTCGGTGGGTGGGGAATGAAGCGGGGTTCGCTCCCTATCCCTGCTGGAATACGCTGGAGGCGGCGGACGCCCACACGGGAATCGCGACCGCGTTGCACGGTGATCCGCTCGGCGACACCTGGATGCCGGTAGAGGTGGACGTCTCGATCCGGCGCCCCAACTGGTTCTGGAGCACCACCAACCAGACGAACCTGCTTTCGCGCGACGCGCTCATCGAGATCTACTACCGCTCGGTCGGCCGTGGCGCGCAGCTGCTGCTCAACCTGCCGCCCGATCGCACCGGGAAGATCCCCGCGGCGGACGCCGCGCGTGCCAAAGAGTTCGGCGACGAAATTCGGCGACGGTTCGCGACCAGTCTGGCCGAGACCGCCGGCCGTGGCAGCCGGGTGACCCTCGAGCTGCCCGGTCCCTATCGAGTCGACCATGTGATCCTGGAGGAAGACCTCGCTCAGGGCGAACGCGTGCGCCGGTATCACCTGGAAGGGCGGCGCGGAAGCGGAGCATGGGTGACGCTCGGGTCCGGCGTGGCCATCGGGCACAAACGGATTCATCCGGTTGGTCCGGCCAACCTCTCCGCGGTCAGACTGGTGGTGGCCGAGTCAGCCGCGACCCCGGTCATCCGCAGACTGGCCGTATTCGACACCGGCGCTGCTCCTCCCCCCACCTGGCAGGACCAAGTCGACCTGTGGGCGGACGATGCCGTGGGACGCTGGCATGGGGCGACGTTCGCCGTGGACCTCACTGCGGCCATCAAAGCCGCGGGCTCCTACCGCATCCGCCTGGTGCCCGATGGCGGGGAAGACTGCGCGCTCGAGCAGGTGGTGGTGGAGGTCGGTGGCGTCCGGCAGCCGCGCCTGGTTCGGGTCGGGGAACGCCCGGATCTGGCGCAGCTTACGATCCCCAAGGTCGGGCTGCGGATCCTCCTGCGCGGCCAGGTCCGCGGGGCGGGCAGGGGGGGGGGCTCGTTGCTGCTGCGGTTCACGCAGGCCAACTTATCTCGATGATGTCACGCTTCTCCCTCGCAGCTACCACGTTGCTCGCGACGTTCGCCTGCCGTGTTTCGCATCAGGAGAACCTCGCCCAGGGTTCCGCGCGGCGGTTGCCCACGGGACAGGTGCTCGACCCGGCCGGCGTCGTCCGGCGGGTCGGCCAGATGCCGCTCGCCATGCTCGTCGCGCCGGATGGTCGCCGGCTCGTCCTCCTGCTCGACGGGTGGAGGGAGCAGGGTTTGCAAGTCGTGGATCGCGAGGGAAGCGTGCGGCAGACGATCGCGCAAGGCGCGGCGTTCGTGGGTCTCGCGTTCTCGCTCGACGGCAAGACGCTGTACGCCTCCGGGGGCAACACCGAAGCGATCTACCGGTACCGGTGGGACGGGGACAGTGTGCGGCTGCGGGACAGCATCCTGGTGGCCCCGCGCGATTCGGGAAAGAAAGCCACTCACTACCCGGCGGGAATCGCCCTGTCGCGCGACGGCACGCTGCTGTACGTGGCCGAAAACCTGGCTGATTCCCTGGCCGTGGTCGATCTCGCTACGGGGCAGGTCGTCCAGCGGCTGCCGACCGGCGCCTATCCGTACGCGGTAGTCGCGGCCAGGGACGGCAACGTGTACGTGTCGAATTGGGGTGCGAATACGGTCTCGGTGTTCGCCCCTGCCACGGTGGGCCGGCTCGGTCTCGCCCCGGGGCTCGCGGTCGGACGCCATCCCTCGGCGATGCTGTTGAGCCCGCGCGGGACCCGGTTGTTCGTGGCATCGGGAAGCACCGACCGGATATCGGTGGTGGACGTGCGCGCGGGGCAGGTGATCACCACGCTGCAGGATCCGCCGCCCCAAGGACCGGATGAGGGGACCACGCCCAACGCCCTGGCCCTCTCCCCGGACGGGACGCGGCTGTTCGTGGCCGAGGCCGATGCGAACGCCGTGGCGGTGTTCGACCTGGCACCCCAGACCGCCGACCTGGCGACGGCGGGAGGTCGCGACGCCCTGGTTGGGCGAATTCCCACGGGATGGTATCCCACCGCGCTGGTCCTGTCCGGCGACACCCTGTTCGTCGCGAATGGCAAAGGGACTGCCACGGGACCCAATCGGGATCGCCTCCAGCCCGGGGCGGCCCGCACCCGCCGCGAGACCGGAGGGGGTGGGGACACGAGCTACACCCTGGGACAGATCCACGGCGCGCTGTCGATCCTGCCGCTGGCGATGGTTCGAGCGACCCTTCCCGATCTTACGCAGCGCGTCGCGCGCGCCAATGGCTGGGTCGGGGACGGGGGTCGCATGGGAGACTACCCTTCCTTCACGCACGTCATCTATGTCCTCAAGGAGAACCGGACCTACGACCAGGTCCTGGGGGACATCAAGGCCGGGGACGGCGACACGAGCCTCGTGCTGTTCGGGAGGGGAGTGACCCCGAACCAGCATGCGCTGGCGGAGCGATTCGGCCTGTTCGACCGGTTCTTCACGAACGCGGAGGTGAGCGCCGACGGGCACAACTGGTCGATGGCCGCCTACGCCACGGACTACACGCAGAAGACCGCTCCCATCAATTACTCGAGTCGGGGCGGCCGCGATTACGACTACGAAGGCACCAATCGTGGCAAGGTCGTGGATGACGATGTGGCCGAGCCGGCGCAGGGGTATCTGTGGAACCTCGCCGAGCGCGGCGGGATCAGCTTCCGGAACTTCGGGGAGTTCACGGTGGCCGAGCGAGATTCCACCGACACGACCCGGTGGCGCTATCGCGGCGACAAGCCGTACCTCGCGGCGAACACCGATTCGCTCTACCCCGGGTGGGACCTGGCCATCCCGGACCGGCGACGGGCGGATGTCTGGTTGCAAGCGCTGAAAGGCTGGAGTGAGGCCGGGACGATGCCGGCGCTCCAGATTGTGTACCTGCCGCAGGACCACACCTCCGGGGCGACCCGGGGAGCGCCCACGCCGCGCGTCATGGTCGCCGACAACGACCTCGCCCTGGGCCGCGTCGTCGCGGCCCTGACGCGCAGTCCCTTCTGGAAGAACACCGTCGTGTTCGTGCTCGAGGACGACGCCCAGGATGGGCCGGACCACGTGGACTCCCACCGCTCGCCGCTGCTCGTGATCTCCGCCTACGGCCGGGCGGGAGCGATTCACCGCTTCACCAACACCACCGACGTACTGCGTACGATCGAGGAGATTCTGGGACTCCAGTCACTCTCCCAGTTCGACCAGTTCGGGCGCCCGTTACGGGACATCTGGGCGGACCAGCCGGACACCACGCCCTATGTGGCCATCACGCCGAGCGTGAACTTCGATGAGCGCAACCCGGCCGGCACCCGCTCGGCGCGGATGTCGGAACGACTGGACCTCGCCACTGCCGACGCCGCCGACATGGAGTTGTTCAACCGGGTGTTGTGGCTCGCCGTAAAGGGCGAGCACGCCCCCT
>Ga0335083_10004087_pt1 | contig 18677 bp, 12 predicted proteins | sample Lox_Sample_42_FD_206716 | JGI IMG/M metagenome (GOLD analysis project Ga0335083, IMG submission 206716) | Soil microbial communities from Loxahatchee National Wildlife Refuge, Florida, United States - Lox_Sample_4.2 | ecosystem: Environmental > Terrestrial > Soil > Wetlands | place: USA...
CGGGCAGCGGCGTCCGAAAGCCAACCGCGACGTCGTTGGTGAAGTGGTCGCCACCCACCGGGATCACGCCGGTGTGGATCACCACGCCTTCGAAGTACACGATGAGATCGGTAGAGCCGGCGCCGATGTCGACCAGGCAAACACCGAGTTCACGCTCATCGGTCTGCAGCACCGAGTCGGCGCAGGCGAGGGCCTCGAAAACCGTGTCGTCAACGTGAATGCCCGCGCGATTCACCGCCGTGACCACGTTCTGCGTGGCCATGGTGCCTGCGGTTACAACGTGAACCCGAACCTCGACCTTCTTGCCCATCAAGCCCGCGGGGTCATGTACTCCGGGCTGACCGTCGAGAATGAACTCCTGCGGCAACAGGTGCAGCGGCTCGCGATCCTCAGGGAGCGGAATGCTGCGAGCTTTCTCTACCGCCTGCCGAACATCTTCACGGCTGATCTCGCGCGAACGCGAGCCCAGCGAAATGCCGCCGTGGCTGTTGATGCCGCGAATGTGCGAGCCCGCCACCCCCACCACAGCGTGCTCTACCGGAGCCTGCGCAACGTTCTCCGCTTCCTCAACCGCTTTCTTGATGGAACTAACAGCTTTGTCGAGATCGGCGATGATGCCCTTGCGAAGACCGCGCGAATCGGAGATGCCGTGCCCGCGGTAGCGCAACGCGTATTCGTTCACCTCCGCAACGATCACGCAGGTCTTGGCGCTTCCGACGTCAATGACGGTCAACAGGTTTTCGCTCTGGTTCGCCATCTCTTAGTTCTGACTCTTAGCTTTACGGCGCGCGGCCGGCTTGCTTTTTTTGCCCGCGGACGGCTCAGCACTAACTTCAGAATTTTTTTCTGCCGATGGTGCAACTTCACTCATTTCATCGGGATTCACGATCACCTGGTGCTGATAACGCAAATCCACCGACTTCAACGGATGGAACTGCGTGCGCCACTCCTGCACGTGCGAGACATACGTCTGGAAGCGCTCCAGGAAATTCGACGAACCCAGGTGAACCAGCACAGCGCCTTGCGAATCGGCCACCGTGGCTTTCACATCGTCTGGATCGCTCAGGTCCACATCGCTCAGATCGCGCGAATACTGTGTTCCACCGGAATCGAGTTCGTGCATCAACCTCTCATAGATCTTCATTCGAGGCCCACGAGTTGATAGAGGCTCCGTGTCCGTTGTGCCGACGATTACAGGAAACGAAAAGTTGGCCTGCTGTCCCGGCGGCATCTCCATCACCACACCATGTGCGTCGATGAGCGCGATGTGTGAATTGATTTCCACGAATGCAACCGGTATGCGCTCGGTGACCGCGATATTCAGCCGATTCGGGAACAGGCGCATCACCGTCGCTGATTCGATCCACGGAATTTCCTGCAATTGCTTCTTGCGATCTTCGAGCGGGACAAAGAAAATGTTGCGATCGAAATCGGAGCTGAAGACGTCAAGGACCTGCGCGCGGCTCACGTTATGAGCGCCGAGCACCTGGATGTTATCGCTGGAATCGACCTGAAACCTCCACGATTGCGTCGCATAGCGATAAAACGTGATCGCCACCAGGGCGACGGCTCCGCCGATCAACAGCACCAACAGCAGTATCTTGACTCGGTCAAGGGCTTTGCGCGGCAAAGCGGTGCGTTTGACCGGCACCCGTTTCTGGCCGCGGAGAAACGGCGATTCGGCCTCATCATCGAGATCGAAAAGGCGACCATCCAATGGGCCATCCTCGAAACGGCCGCCAGAAGAGGGAGCTTCCGGCGTTACCTCGAGTTCGTCATCGGAAAGGGTGGATGCGTTTTTTCGGGCCATGAAACCGCGCTAAACGCCGACGAAGTCAGCCTTTTGCCTCACTATAGCTGGTTTCGAAGCTGATTCGGAGAGCGGAGAAGCGTCAGCCCTCCATTAGAGCGCGATGCGAACCTTGCAAGTAAACATTTGGGCGCGCGGCACGACTGATGCGGGAAGATGAGCGACGTCAGCTATTGGTTTTGGCGAGCGCGTGTTCGGTGAGGCGCTTGAGCACGACCGCTGCCAGTTGCGACACATTCCCTGCTCCGAGCGTGAGGACCATGTCGCCCGGCTGTGCCGACTCGCACACGAGCCCCGCGGCGTCATCGAACGAGGCCGCCCCGACAACCTGAGCCGGACCGTTTTGCGCGATGCGCTCCGCCAACGCGTGGCTGGTGATGCCCGGAATCGGAGCCTCGCTGGCAGGATAAATATCCAGCAGCACGAGTGAATCGGCGTTGGTGAATGCGGTTGCGAATTCCTCCATCAGCAGTTGCGTGCGGCTGTAGCGGTGCGGCTGAAAGATAACGTGGATGCGCTCAAATCCGCACTGGCGGGCAGCAGCCAGCGTCGCCTTGATTTCAGTCGGATGGTGACCGTAGTCGTCGATGACGCTGACGCCATTGACGCGACCTTTTAACTGGAAGCGACGGTCCGCGCCGTTAAACTGCTCCAGTGCTTCGCGAATGCGCTCGACGGGAACATCCAACCCCATTCCCACGGCGACCGCGGCCGTTGCATTGAGCACGTTATGCGCGCCAGGTACACGCAAGCGAAACTCTCCAAGGTCGGCACCGCGATAGTGGACATGAAAACTGCTCAGTGACAGGCGCTCTCCGTCGCCGGGAGCAAGGCTTTGATTGGTGACGCGGAAGTCTGAAGTTTGGTGCGTACCGTAGGTGAGCACCCGGCGGCGCACCTGCGGAAGCAGGCTGCGCAAATTCTCGTCATCAGCGCAGGCGATAACAATTCCATAGAACGGCACGAGATCCATGAACGTGAGGAAGGTCTCCTCCACATCGCGCAGATCGCGGTAGCAGTCCATGTGCTCGCGATCGATGTTGGTTACGACTTCGACGATGGGAGAGAGCTTGAGAAACGAACGATCGCTCTCGTCGGCCTCGGCGACCAGGTACTTCGACTTGCCAACACGCGCGTTCGAGCCAAGGGCGTCCACGCGGCCGCCGACAACGACCGTGGGGTCCAATCCGCCTGCGGCCAGTGCCGCTGCAATCATGGAAGTGGTTGTGGTCTTCCCATGCATGCCGGCCACGGCGATGCCGTACTTCAGGCGCATCAACTCGGCCAGCATCTCTGCGCGGGGGATAACCGGAATGTGCTGAGCCCGCGCGGCTTCTACCTCAGAGTTCTCGCTGCGAACGGCCGAGCTGATTACCACAACCTCAGCGCCTGCGATGTTCTCCGCCCGATGTCCTTCAAACACAGTCGCACCCATGGCAGCCAGCCTCTCAGTCACCGGCGAGAGCTTCAGGTCAGAGCCGGAAACCTTGTAGCCAAGGTTCAGCAGCACCTCGGCAATGCCGCTCATGCCGATGCCGCCGATGCCTACGAAGTGTATGCGCTGAATGTTGGCGAACATAAAGTCTGACTAACGCCTGCGAGCCGCCGTTTACTCAGGCCTGCAGCACGCGCTTGCGCCCTTTACCGGATGCAGTACGAAGACGCTTCGCCGCTGATTTAGTTGAGCGGTTGCCGCCCTGTGCTTCCACCCCAAGGCTAAGACCGACAGCTTGCAAGACGGAATGAAGTGTTTCCAGTGTCGGATTGCCAGTCGCAGAAAAGGAGCGATAGAGGTTTTCTCGAGTGACCCCCGCCCTTTTTGCGACCTTTGCAACCTGGCGCGCCTGGATGACATTCAAGCATGCTTTTCGAAACATCTCCGGTGAATCTTCAAGCGCAACGTTCAGGTAATTTGCTGCTTCTTCAGGATCCTGCAAAGCTTCCAAGAGTGCCTGCCGGTATGGTCTCGTTTTGCTATTCATGTTTACTCCAAAACCTCTGTGCCGCGCGAATGTCACGTTGCTGGGTGCGCTTTGATCCTCCGGAAATCAGATGCACTTCGTTCCGAAATTGACCGATATAGATGCGATAGCCTGGCCCGAAATCCAGGACAAGCTCCACCACTCCCTCTCCGACGCTTTTGTGGACGCCTAAATTGCCGTCTTCCACATGATCAGGCCGATTGCGCACCCTGGCCCGGCCCATCGGATCTAGAGAGTCCAACCACTCGATGAACGGTTCGCTTCCGTCCTCTCGCTGGCAAATCAGGATTTCCTTCGGATTCGATCGCAACTTTCGAACACCACTCCGCAAGTGTGACTTTTATATCACATAAGAATAACACATGGATGGGGGTTTCTGGGGGGCGCTTAAAGCCCGGGGACTACAGTCAGTGTTCTAGGCTGCCGCGTGTTGGCTGGACGCGCCAGCGGCACGAGCCACAATGCGCGCGATCTCCCCGGCGGCATCAGGATGGGCGAGTTTCCGTGCCGCCTGCGACATTTCCGCCAAGCTGGCTCGATTGCCGAGCAGATCGGCTATCTCCTCGGCCAACCGGTCGCTGGTGAGCTCCGATTGCGGGAGCAATCGTGCGGCGTTCACCTCGGCCAGGGCTGCGGCGTTCTGGCGTTGGTGGTCGTCTGCCGCAGTGGGCAGCGGAATAAAGATAGCGGGACGTCCCGCAGCCGTGATCTCCGCTACGGTGCTCGCGCCTGAGCGGCACACCAGCAGATCAGCCCGGGCAAAAGCTCCCGGCATATCGTCGATGAAGGGCGATACCTCGGCCGTGATCGGCGTTTTCAGATACGCAGCTTGCGCATCCACGTAGTCCTTCTCGCCCGTCTGGTGGATGACGCAGATGTCAGGCAAAATCACCGACAACTTCTCGAGCGCGCCAAGCACGGCGACGTTGATGGCATGCGCTCCCTGACTTCCTCCGAAGACGAGCAGCGTTGGGCGTGCATTCGCCGGCCGCGGAGGCACGCGGAAAAATTCACTCCGCACCGGCACCCCGGTCACCTGGCAATTGCGGAAGTAGCGGCACGTCGCCTCGAACTGGACTACCGCGCTGCTTACCAGCGGTCCCAACATGCGATTCGCGAACCCCGGAACGTAGTTCGGCTCGAACGCGACCAGCGGCACATTCATCAAGCCACCTGCGAGCATTCCGGGGCCTGACGCATAGCCGCCAACGCCGACCATCACGTCCGGACGAAACTCGCGTATCAACTTCGCCGCCTGAAATATCGCGCGCGGAAGGTCGAACACGGTTTTGGCGCGGGTTTGCAGATCGACCCGGTTGAACTGACCAACCTGCACTAGCTGTAATTCGAAACCTGCAGCGGGAACCAACCGGGTCTCGATCCCGCGCGCCGTACCGATGAACTTCACCTCGGCTCGGTATCGGGACCTCAACTCTTGGGCAATCGCCAGCGCCGGGATGACGTGGCCGCCCGTGCCGCCTCCTGCAATGATCACACGCATAGTTCAGTCTATCTGTTGTGTGATGTTCAGAAGGACTCCCACGCTTGCCAGGGTGATGAAGAGCGATGAGCCGCCATAGGAGATGAACGGCAATGGGATGCCTTTGGTCGGCATCATACCCAGAACAACGCTCATATTGATGAGCGCCTGGATCACAACCATCGCTGTGATGCCAGTCGCTAGAAAGCGCGCGAAAGGGTCTTCGGTGCGCAGAGCTGCCCGCAGCCCGCGAAACAGGAAGATGCTGAACAAGACCACGATCAGCAGAGATCCCCACAGTCCGAGTTCCTCGGCGATGTTGGCAAAGATGAAGTCGGTATGCGGCTCGGGGAGGTAGAAGAGCTTCTGTTTGCCTTCCATTAAGCCGGCCCCGGTGAGCCCACCCGTACCGACGGCGATCATTGACTGGATAATGTGAAAGCCGTGTCCCTGAGGGTCTTTGAACGGATCGATGAAGGCCATGATGCGATGCCAGCGCCAGGGCACGCGCACGATGAGGAAATACAGCGGCAGTACCGAAGCGACCATGGCATAGGCGAAGTACCGCGTCTTCATCCCTGCCACATAAAGTACGGCGGCGGTAATCGCCATGCAGGCCACGGCAGTGCCGAGGTCAGGCTCTTTCACGATGAGCAACGCCAGCAAAAGCGTTGGCGCGGCGGCGGGAAGAAGCACGTGCTTCCAGTCGGTGACCTGTTGCCAGCGGTTCTCGAGGAAGTACGCCAGGTAGAGGATGATGGCTGGCTTCGCCAACTCGGACGGCTGAAAAGACAGGATGCCGAACTTGATCCAGCGGTGCGTATTGTGCGAGTCGCGAAAAAAGAACACCGCAATCAGCAGCAGGCACGTGGTACCCAGAAAAGTGAAGACAACGGGCGGGCGGCGAAGCTGCTTGTAGTCGATGTTCATCACCGCGACCATCGCCACCACTCCAGCCGCGGCCCACGCCAACTGCTTAAACAGGAAACTATAGGGTGAGCCAAAGCGCTCCTTGGCCATCACCGCCGAGGCGCTGAAGACCATCACCAGGCCGACAAACACCAGCAGGAGGGTCACGCCGAACAGCCACTTGTCGACGCTGACGCGCTTGGCCACTAGCTGATGCCCCCGGTTGTGGGAGTTGTCACTCTCTTGCGTTCGCCCTCACGGGCAGCCAAGCCCCGGACGAGGTCTTTGAATACGCGCCCGCGATGTTCGTAGCTATCGAACTGATCGAAGCTGGCACAAGCCGGCGCCAGCAGGACGACATCGCCGGCTTCGGCGGTTTCACTGGCGCGCTTCACCGCCGCGTCCAGCGTCTCGCTATGCACCACCTCGACGCCGCGAAGCTGCGATTCGATCTTTGCCGCAGCAGCGCCGATGGTGTAGACCCGCTTGGCTCGCTGGGCGAGAAGTTCGTTCAGTACCGTGTAGTCGCTTCCCTTGTCTTTGCCGCCAAGAATCAGGTGCAGGCGCCCGGGGAAGGACTGGATCGCCTTGATGGTCGCATCAACGTTCGTCGCCTTGGAGTCGTTGTAATACTCGACACCGCCCACCGTTCCGACGTACTCCAGGCGATGCTCGACCGCGCGAAATTCTTCCACAGCACGCCGGATGGCTGCGGGCTCTGCCTTCACCAGCATGCCAATACACACCGCCGCGAGCACGTTCTCCAGGTTGTGCGTGCCTTTCAGCGAGATGTCGCTCACCGGCAAAATACTTTGCTCGCGATTGCCATCGCGCCAGACGATTTCTTTGCCGCGCACGAATGCTCCGCGCTCGACCTCGCGTAAGCGGCTGAACCAGCACACCCGCGATTTCACATTCTTTGCCATTGCAACACAGGTTGGATCGTCGGCATTCAACACTGCGGAATCGTCTTCCGTCTGATTTTCAAAGACCCGCGCTTTCGCTGCTGTGTAATTTTCAAAGCTGTAATGGCGGTCGAGGTGGTCGGGCGTGACGTTCAGCACGGCCGCGACTTTCGGCCGAAAGTTCTCAATACTTTCCAATTGGAAGCTGCTGATCTCCAGCACGACCCAGCTCTGGTCGGTCGCCGTCTCGACAAAGCTGATGGCCGGCGTGCCGATATTGCCGCCCACCAGGGTGTCGCGCCCCGACGCTGCAATCACATCGCCGACGAGTGTGGTGGTAGTCGTCTTGCCGTTCGACCCGGTGACCGCGACGATGTTGCTCTTCAGGAACCGATATGCCAGCTCGACTTCGCCGATGATGGGAACGCCGCGTTCCCGCGCCCGTGCAAGCTGCGGCATGTCGAACGGCACGCCGGGGCTGATGACGATCAGGTCCTGCTCACGGAAGGTGCGGTCGCCGTGCTGCCCGGTCTCCACCGTGATGCCGGCATCGAGCAGTGCGGGAATCTCGTTACGTAGCTGCTCCGGCGATTTCGCATCCGAGACGGAGACGCGTGCGCCGCGCTTGTGGAGAAACAATGCGGAGGCGACACCGGACTTCCCCAGTCCGACCACCAGAACGCGTTTGCCGTTGACGTCCATCGCTAAAACCCGAAGCTCTCATTGTGCCACTTCCGCGAGCCGCTAGCGCAATTTCAGCGTGGTGAGAGCAAAGAGTGCAAACACCAGCGAGGCAATCCAGAAGCGAACGATGACTTTCGACTCGCTCCAACCCAGCAGCTCGAAGTGGTGATGTATCGGCGCCATCTTGAAGATGCGCTTTTTGCGCAGCTTGTACGAGCCGACTTGCAGGATGACCGACAGCGCCTCGATGACGAACACTCCGCCGATGAAGGGCAGCAGCAGCTCCTGCTTGATCAGCACCGCTACGGTACCGATTGCGCCTCCCAGGGCGAGCGAGCCCACGTCGCCCATGAAGACCTCCGCCGGGTGAGCGTTGTACCAGAGGAATCCGATGGCGGACCCGACCATCGAGCCACCGAAGATGGTGAGCTCCGACACTTGCGGCATCTTGGACAGTTCAAGATAGTCGGCAAAGACCGCGTGACCGCTGACATAAGTAAGGATCGTCAGCGCGCCGGCGGCAATGACCGTGCACCCGATCGCGAGGCCGTCAAGGCCGTCGGTCAAGTTCACGGCGTTGCTGGAACCGACAATGATCAGGGCAACGAAGATAAAGAAAGGCAGGAATGCCAGCGGCCACACCGGCGTGTGCAGCCAACTGCTGATGACGAGGTCCGGCCGAAAGCGCTTGAAAAACGGGACGATCAGTCGCGTGGAGTAAAGCCCATAGTGCTGCAACGCGATCAAGGTAATGGCAACCGCGAATGCCGCAGCGAACTGATAGGCCAGCTTGGCTCGTCCGCTGAGACCGAGGTTGCGCCGGTGGACGACCTTCAAGTAATCGTCAGCAAAGCCGATTGCGCCGAACGCCAGCGTGGAAACAACCGCGATCCACACAAAGCGATTACTCAGGTCCGCCCACAACAGGGTTGGAACCAGCATGGCGACCACAATCAACACGCCTCCCATGGTGGGAGTGCCGGCTTTTTTCTGGTGCGCCTTGGGCCCTTCCTCGCGGATGTATTGGCCAATCTGGAATTCGCGCAACCGTCGAACCACCGCCGGGCCAACAATAAGTCCCATAAACATCGCGGTCAGGCTGGCGAAGGCAGTGCGGAAGGTCAAATAGCGGAAGATTCGGAACGGGCCGATATGAAAAACCAAAAAGCCCTGCTGATATAGCAGCCAATAGAGCAAATTCGTCCCCGTCTAACAGAATTGCTGATCTCGGGTGGAGCACGCCTTCAGGCGTGCAAAAAATGGAGGCGTTTATTTTGGATGATCCCGAGCGGGCTTCAGCCCGCGCGGACCCTGCTTTTGATCATCCCCCGACTGCAAACCCCTCGCCGACTAAAGTGATGACGAACAAGCAGGATAGCTTCTCCCATGCACGCTTGAAAGCGTGCTCCACCCGAGCACCACACGAACCCCAGGACCTACTCACCCTTCATCCACGCATCCAGCGCCCGCTCCAGGCGTACGCCACGCGACGCCTTCAAGAGCACCGCGTCGCCCGATTCAACCTCACGCCTTAGCCACTCGCCCGCTTCCTCGGGAGTCGCGACGAACTCGGCATCCACCCCCGCCTCGCGCGCACCTTCGACCATGGCCTTCGCCAGCCCGCGCACACCCAGCAGCTTCGTGATCCCGTAGCGGCCCATGTGCCGCCCGCTGTCGCGGTGCAAGGTCTCGCCCGATGGCCCAAGTTCCAGCATCTCGCCCGCGATAACGATGTGGCGCTGCGCCTGCATCTGCGCCAGCGAACGAATCATGCTTTCGAGAGCTTTCGGATTCGAATTGTAGCAATCGTTGATGACCGTGGCACCGGCAACATGCAGCACCTCGCCCCGCTTGTCGCCCGCGGTAAGCGACGCCAGCGATTGCACCGCGGTCTCAAGCGGCACTCCATATTCCAGCCCGACCGCGATACCCGCGAGCGCGTTGTAAATGTTGTGTTCGCCCAGCAAAGGCAGCGAGCCCCTCACTGTGTGCTCTTCAACCACCACGTCGAAGATAGAACCAGCCGACCCGTGGGCCTCGATGTTCTTCGCCATCACGGCTGCCGGCTTGTGAAGTCCAAAGGTGACCACGGTACCGTGAAAATCACGTCCGAATTGCGAGACATAGGAATCGTCAGCATTCAGCACGGCGATGCCGCCGACCGGTAACGACTCAATCAGCTCATATTTCGCGCGCGCGATTCCGGCGATCGAGTCGAAGAATTCCAGGTGCACCGGGGCGACCATGGTCACTACGCCGCAGTTCGGCTCGGCCAGCGCAGCCAAGTCGCGAATCTCTCCCGGATGCGACATGCCCATCTCGATGACCGCCATCTCATGATCGGGATCAAGCTTGAGAAGCTGCAGCGGCATTCCGAACTGGTTGTTGAGATTGCCCTGAGATTTCAGCACGCGATGCCGCGTCGAGAGAACGTGGGCGACGATTTCCTTAGTTGTCGTCTTGCCGGCCGAACCGGTCACGCCAATCAGCGGCTTCGCCCATAGCCGTCGCACTGCCGCTCCCAGCCGCTGAAGAGCTGTCAGCGTGTCATCTACAACAAGCAAACGCGACTGATCGGCAAAACGTCTGGCTTGGTCGGTGTGTACGACGGCACCAATAGCCCCGGCCTGAAGCGCAGCTTCGACGTAGTCGTGCCCATCGAGCCGCTCTCCTTTGACGGCGAAGAACAGCTCGCCCGGCTGAACTGTGCGGGAATCGATGGAATACCCAACGGCGACCGCTTCACCATTGAAGCCGCCGCGTGCGGGCATGAACTCCGCAGCTCGCCACAGCGGGAGCTTCATACGCTGGCAGGATGGGTTGCGGCCCCGTATCCTGCGTGTTCTAGTGCGGCGCGCGCGACCTGTACGTCGTCGAAAGGCAGCTTGCCGTCGCCCGTCTCTTGAATCTTCTCGTGTCCCTTGCCGGCGATCAGAACAATGTCGCCGGCATTTGCCTCGTTGATCGCCAACTCAATCGCCTTTTTGCGGCTGGGCTCAAGCGTGTACTTGCTTCCGGTGCGCTGCAGTCCGGGCATTGCGTCGTTCATGATGTCGACGGGATTCTCGCTGCGTGGATTGTCGCTGGTCAGCACGACGAAGTCGCTACCCTTGCCGGCAGCCTCGCCCATCATCGGCCGCTTGCTGCGATCGCGATCGCCTCCGCAGCCAAATACGGTAATGACGCGCCCCGGTCCACCGCGCTGTCGGATGAAGTCACGCGCCAGCGCCGTCAGGTCTATCAACGCGTCGGGAGTGTGCGCATAGTCGACGATAACCGTAAACGGCTGGCCGGCATCAACCCGCTCGAAGCGCCCGGCGATTTGCGCGATCTGATCAGCGGCTTCGGCGATTGACTTGAAATCTACATCGCGCGCGTAGGCAGCCGCCGAGGCAGCGATCAGGTTATACAAGTTCACCCGCCCCAGCAGCGGACTATAGATAGGAAGGTCGCCTTGCGGTGTGACCAGCGTAAACTGCACGCCATTGTGCTCAATCCTGACATCGCGGGCACGGAAGTCGCCTTGTTCAACGCCGTAGGTGATCAGTTCTTCCTGCTTCTTGGACAGTTTCAGCAGCTCGCGGCCGTACGAATCTTCGATGTTCACCACCGCGGACCGCGGCGGCTCGACCCCTGAGCCCTTGAACAAGATGGTCTTGGCCGCGAAGTAGTTCTCCATCGTCTCGTGATAGTCGAGATGATCGCGCGTGAGATTGGTAAATAGGGCTACATCAAACGGAATCCCGTACACCCGTCTCTGCTCCAGCGCGTGCGACGAGACCTCCATCACCGCTTCGGTGCATCCGGCATTCAGCGCCCGCGCGAACAGTTGGTTCAGCTCCAGCGACTCGGGGGTAGTGTGCGGAGAAGACAATATCTCGTCTCCGATGCGGTACTCTACCGTGCCTACCAACACTGTCTTGCGCTTCGCCGTTTGCAGCATGCGGTGAAGGATGAACGATGTGGTGGTCTTGCCATTGGTCCCGGTGATGCCGGTGATCTTCAGCTTCTCCGCCGGGCGATGATAGAAATTCGCGCTTACCCTGGCCAACGCTCTGCGGCCGTGTGGTACCTGCGCCCAGGAAACTCCCGGCCGCGGCGGCAACGAATCGCTCACGATGGCGACCGCACCCGCGGCAAGCGCTTTGTCTATATAAAGGTTGCCGTCCGTGGTCTCGCCCTTAATAGCGACGAAACACCATCCCGGCTTGACGCGACGGCTGTCGTAGTCGAGCCCGGCGATAGGAGGGTCGCCCTGCTGCGCGATGACCTCGGCGCCGTCCAGCAGCTTTAGGAAGTTCATTCTGAGCGAATTATAAGCTCACGTTTGGATGGACGGCTGTCTCCAGAGGCTGTGAACATTTACCGAAATGGAACGGGGGAGAATAGATTGGCCCCAGCGAAGCGGTTTCTTCGTGGGATTGGTTGCTGTGTCGGCTACCATGGGCAGTTATTTCCCCACGGGAGCGTTGGCGTGAGCATGAAAATCATTGATTACTTCCTACGGGCACTGACGGTGTCCGCGATGCTGGCGTTACTTTTTGCGCCAGATCCGTGGGGAGTTACGTTAGTGCTATGCAATTTCGTTGCCGTCGGAGTGTGGAGTCTGCTCTATCCACAAGGCGTGCTTGCATGGGCACGAACGGCGCACCCAAACATTGATCCGCAAGACTCTTCGCTGTGGTGGGTCCCCCGCCTAATAGGTAGCGTCTTCTTATTAACGGCGGTTCTAATCGCAGTCTCATTCCACTCCCGCTGAAGCGCTGTCACTCGATCAGTTGCCGCTTCCCCAAATACGATTTCGCCGCCGTCCCGAAGCCCAACGGGCGTCATTTGTGTGAGCCGTGGGCGTCAGCCCGCGGTAACAGAACCAATTGATCTTTCCGAGCCGCGCCAGCGGCGGCACATCCTTCCATGACGTTCGTCACAGAATGCGAGACAAAGAAAACGATCTAATCGCTACATGTCCCGCTCCTACGTCCTCAACTACCTGCATTGCGTTTTCGCCACCAAACAACGAAAGCCTACGATCAATGACCCCGCCTCTGTTTGGGCGTACATTCGCGGTATCGCGCGAAACCGCCAATTCGACTTGCTGGCGATCGGAGGCACCAACAACCATATTCACCTCCTCGTGGCATTGCCGCCGGAGCGGAATATTTCTGACACTATGCGCGACATCAAGGCGAATTCATCGCGGTTCATCAGAACAACGAATCGCTTGTTCGCTTGGCAGGACGGCTACGCTGCGGTCAGCGTTAGCCCATCACAGCGCCCGACGGTGAAGAAGTACATTGGCAATCAGGTTGAGCATCACCGAGTCCGTTCTTTCGAAGACGAATATTTATCGCTGCTAAAGCGCTCGGGCGCGGATTTCGATCCGGATGACGTTCTGGGATGAACGATGCCGCCGCTGACGCGGCTCCGGATTCGTTATGGATCCGCACCCGCGGGCTGACGCCCACGGCTAAAACAAATGGCACCCTTCGGGCTTCTACCGGCCCCGCCCGCGCCCTCCCTACTCCATCTCCGGGTAGGGCCCCTTGCCGCCCGATTGGATAAATTGATCGATATGCTGTTCCAGCACCGGCAGCGGCACCGAGCCGAGCTCCAGCACAGAGTCGTGAAAGGCGCGAATGTTGAACTTCTCGCCCAACGCCGCTTCAGCTTTGGCGCGGCTTTTTTGAATCGACATTTCACCCAGGTAGTACGAGAGCGCCTGGCCGGGCCAGGAGATGTAGCGGTCGACTTCGGTTTCGATCTCGTGATCCGAGAGCGCCGTGTTGTCGCGCATGTACTGCTGCGCCTGTTCGCGCGTCCAGCCCTGCGAGTGGATGCCGGTGTCGACCACCAGACGTGCCGCACGCCACGCCTGGTAGCTCAGCATCCCGAATTTTTCATACGGCGTGTGATACATACCCATCTCGGTGCCCAGCCGCTCGCAGTAGAGCGCCCAACCCTCGCCGTAGGCCGAAATGTAGTTGCGGCGAAACTTCGGAAGGTTCTTGTGCTCCATCGCTATCGGAATTTGGAAAGCATGCCCCGGCGCAGACTCGTGTAACGTCAGCGCGGGAAGACTGTACAGAGGACGCGCCGGCAGGTCGTAGGTATTCACCAGGTATATTCCCGGGCCGCCGCGAGCGCTGGTGTAGAAGGGCGCCTCATCCGCGGGCACCGGCTTAATGGCGAAGCGCTCACGCGGCAGATAACCGAAGTACTGCGACGCTTTGCCGTCAAATTCCTTCGAGATCCAAGCCGCCTGCATCAGCAGCTCGTGCGGCGTCTTAGCGTAAAACTGTGGATCCGTCCGGAGGAAATGCAGGAACGCCGGGAAGTCTCCTTTGAACCCCGTCTCCTTCATGGTGGCCAGCATCTCGGCATGAATCTTGGCCATCTCGTCGAGGCCGATCTGGTGAATCTGTGCCGGTGTCAGCTCGGTCGTGGTGTAGTCGAGGATCTGCGACTGGTAGTACGCTTTGCCATCGGGCAGGTCTTCGGCCGCAAGCGTCTTGCGCGCGTTGGGAATATATTGGTCGCGCACAAACTTCAGCAGTTCGGTATAGGCGGGCATGACCTTTTCACGGATCACCTTCGCGCCTTCCGCGCGCAGCTTCTCCTGCTCGGCTGCGGGGATGTTGGCTGGCATCTTTTTAAACGGCTCGTAGAATACGGTGTCTTCCGGGCTCTTGGCGTTAGCGATGGAGGCGATTGACGAATCGCGCCCCACCAGCGTCACCTGCGGAGGCGTGAAGCCGCGTTTCAAACCCGCGCGCATGTTGACGATTTCTTCTGCGAAGAATCGCGGAACATCGTTCAACTGCGAGATGTAGTTGTTGTAGTCCTGCAGCGTATGGAAGGGCTGGCGCGGCGTGTAGGTGATGCCCGACCAGAAGGCTGAGTCGGAGTTGAACGGCATCTCGTACTCGCGAAACTTCTGGCTGTTCACCAGTCCCTGGATTTGTGCGCGGTACACCGCGTAGTTGATCTGCTCCGCGGGCGAAAGCGAGGAAGCATTGATGACGTCGATCTGCTGCAACACGTCCGTCCAATATTTAAGCTTGGCTTCTTGCGTCGCGGCGTCAACTTTCGGAAGGTGTGCATTAACTTTTCTGTAAGCACCCGCACTGTCGTCCTCTTCCTCCCCGCGCTGCGACTGGCGCCACGCCCACTCCTTCTCGTAGATGGCCTTGAACTGCGCATCCGACGGATTGGCGTCAGCCGCATGGCTGAAGAGCGATAACGTAACAAGGAAGATGAGACAAACGGCGGCACACGGCCCCTTGATCAAGACGAACTCTCCTTCGCCGTTGAAGGCAACGGCCGAATGAATGATGGTTATGAGGTTATATTAGCGGACGCCATGAGGGACTTAGCGCGGGTTGATCTCCACGCACCTTATGGCGATCTCTTTTTTGGGGCGACAAAGTCTTCGCAGTGGCCGCGTAATGAGCGGATCAGCGACTTAATACGCCTGGCCGGGTAAGCCTAGCGCGTGAACCTCACCGTCACCCTCTGTCCCGCAGGCAGGTGACTGCCTGGTGGCGGGAACTGCTGGCGTGCGATGCCGCTGCCGATGACGCTGATCTCCAGTCCCGTCTGCTGGGCTGTCTCCACCGCGCTGCGCATAGTTTTGCCGACAAACGACGGTACCACCGGGCCGCTATTCACATCCACGATGACGGTGCCTTTGCCTGAAGGCGGATCGCCGGAGGATGCCACATTGTCGGACACCGACGCTATAGGATTACTGGAAGCGGTTTCGGTTGCTTCGGCCGCTTGATGGACTGCGGCATCGACAATCTTCGCGCCGCCGGCAGGATTTGCAGCAGGCGCTGGCTTGCCAGCAGCGGTCGTCGGGCCGGCGGTCGTCTCATCGCCCAGAATCAGAGGGGCGCCAAGGTGATCGGAGCCTTCATCGATATCCGCCGCCTTCGTGGCCAGCAGCGTCTGCCGCTTCACGTCCTTGATCTCGAGATCGTGCGGAACGTGCATGTATTCCAGCGCCTGCTGCATGATGCGCCGCCACACCGGAGCGCACACCTGCCCGCCCTGGTGCAGTCCCACGGCTGAATCAAGGATCACCGCAATGGTGAGTGCAGGCTCGTTAACCGGAGAGAAGCCAACGAACGACGCGATGTATTTCGTCTTGGAATACGTCCCTGTCTTGGGATCGACCTTCTGCGCCGTACCGGTCTTTCCTGCGACGCTATAGCCATCGAGCGCGGCACGGCGCGCGGTGCCGAACTCAACCACGCCCATCATCATCTTCTTCATGGTCACCGCAGTTTCGGCTGAGATCACCCGATGCTGTTGCGCGGGATGAAACACTACCTGCTTCGGACCTACATTCGGCAGTAGCTCACCGGCCACGATTCGCGGCGGCGTGTAAATGCCATCGTTCGCTATCGTCGAAACCATCGAGACAATCTGCAGCGGCGTGACGCCGATCTCCTGCCCCATGGAAATCGCGCCGATCGACACCTTCGACCAGCGGTTCACTGGCTTTAGCAATCCTCGCGTCTCCCCCGGAAGCTCAATACCGGTGGTCGCGCCAAATCCATAGTCCTTGATGTAGTGGTAGAAGCGGTCATCGCCCAGCTTCATTCCCACCTTGATCGCGGCCACGTCGCTGGAATGCGCGTAAGCCTCGGCCGCAGTGATGGTGCCGAGCCGCTCGTGGTCGTGAATCTGCATGCCGAAGACGTTGATCGAACCGTTCTGGCAATCGATGCGATCCTCGGGCGTGATCAGATGCTGCTCGATGGCGGACGAGTAGGTGACGGTCTTGAACACCGAGCCCGGCTCGTAGACATCGCTGACCGCGCGGTCTTTCAGCGCCTCTTTCGGAACTTCGTTAAAAACATTGGGATTGAAGGTCGGGTAATTCGCCAGCGCCAGGATTTCGCCGGTACGCGAATTCTGTACAACGACCGTTCCGGCGATTGCTTTCGTATCCTCGATGCCTTGCGCCAGCTCCTTCTCGGCAATGTACTGAATGGTGCTGTCAATGGTGAGCACCACGTTCTGCCCTGGTTCGGGCTGGCGCTCCACACGACCGAACCACTTGCGGCGGGCATCAACGCTTATGAGTTCGCGGCCGGGGATGCCCATCAGATCATCGTTGAACTCCTGCTCAATGCCGCCAAGCCCTTCATCGTCAATGCCGACGTAGCCCAGCGTCTGCGACGCCAGCTCGCGCTTGGGATAGAAGCGCTTTGGTTCTTTGCGGAAGTAGATGCCTTTGAGGTTGAGATCGCGAACGCGCTCACTCGTGTCCGCGTCTACCCGTCGCAGAACCCAGGCGAAGTTGCGCGACGCCTTCATGCGCGCCAGGATCTCTTGCGGGTCGAGATGCAGGACGTTGCCGAGAATGCTCGCGGTTGTCTCAGGCTCAGGAATCTCGCTGGGCACGGCGAAGATTGAATCCACATCGATCGACATGGCCAGCTCTGAACCGTTGCGGTCGTAGATAATACCCCGCCTCGGCTCGACCGTAATAGTACGGCTCTGCTGGCGTAAGGCCCGCTGCTCCCACTCGCCGTACTGTAGGACCTGCATCTGCACCAGGCGGAAACAAACAGCACCAATCCAGAGCACGAGCACGACAGCAAGCAGCATCAGCCGCTTGCTGGGGACCTTGCACTCGGGCTTGGGGCGGCCAGGCAAACGTCTCTCCATTTACGCGAGAAAGGCTGTCCCACCCTGTGGGACAGCCGTTAGCAATTCAACAACTCTCACAACTCTCTACTGCACGGCTGAGACCACCATGATTCCCGTCGCCTTCGCCATGACCGGCGCACCAGAATCGTTCACGTTCGAATCCATAACCTCTATCTGCCCCGCTGTGGGAGGTTGCAACCCCATTTGTCGCGCGAGCGGGTCGATGCGTGACAAATCGCGCAACGACGACACTTCCAGGTTCAGGGCGCGGTTGGATTCCATAATCGCTTCGCGCTGCGACTTGAGCTGCTCGATCCTATACCCGTACTCGATGGCGCTGAAGTGCTGCCAGACATAAGTCATGGTCAACATCAGCAGGATGCCCAGCATGACGGAAAATGTCGCCAGCTCGCGCCGCCGCTTGGGGTCGACGATCTTCAGCACGCGTGAGTTGTCGATGCGCTTGGCAAAATAGATTTCCGGAGTGCCAATGAACATCCCAACCGGCTGCGGGTTCTGCTGGCCAGTGTTCGGCTCCGACATTGTAAGAGTGGGGTACAGAACTCCTGCTGCCATTTCAGCAACTCCTACGCTGCGTCCCACAGCGTGTGGATATCCCAGTGGAAAATGTGCAAAACTTCTTTAACTATTTATGAATTCGCGCCCAGGGCCAAAGTCCAGCGACCCTGAAACTGGCGCGAACCGCTGGCCTGAAGGCCAGCACTACCCAATCTTCCCCGCTGCCCGCAGCTTCGCGCTGCGTGACCGCGGATTGCGATCGATCTCTGCTTCGTCGGCCGTGACCGGCTTCTTTGTTAACAGCCGGTAACCGCCGTCGCGCGCGCCGTCCCGTAACGCGTCTTTCACAATCCGGTCTTCCAGCGAGTGGAAGCTGATAATCACCAGCCTCCCACCAGCCCGTAGGACCCGCGGCGCCGCATCCGCACGAAGCAGCCCCTGCAGGTCCTCAAGTTCGCGGTTCACCAGAATTCGGAGAGCCTGAAAGGTCCGTGTCGCCGGATGAATTCGCCGCTCAGCCTGGTTCATTGGCCGGGCCGCAGCCGATACGACCTGCGCAAGCTGCGCAGTAGTGGTGATCGGCCGCGCCCGAACAATGGCTCTGGCGATTCTCCGCGACCTCCTTTCCTCACCGAATTCGTAAATCGCGTCGGCAAGCTCGCGCTCGTCGAAGCGGTTTACCACTTGTTCGGCCGTCTGCCCCGACAGCGTGTTCATCCGCATATCCA
>Ga0335083_10004092_pt1 | contig 18670 bp, 14 predicted proteins | sample Lox_Sample_42_FD_206716 | JGI IMG/M metagenome (GOLD analysis project Ga0335083, IMG submission 206716) | Soil microbial communities from Loxahatchee National Wildlife Refuge, Florida, United States - Lox_Sample_4.2 | ecosystem: Environmental > Terrestrial > Soil > Wetlands | place: USA...
CGAGGGACCGGGTGTCACCGTGTCATTCTTCCTGCCGTCGCTGGGGCTCACGTGAGCGGGGCTGCGCCGGCGCCTACGCCTACGCCGACCTGTTCCAGCTGCTCGACGACTATGCGGATGGCAAGCTGGATCTCGCGCATGCGCGAATGAGCATTCGCGCGAGCCTGGTGCATCAGCAGGTCGCCCGTTCCGGAGGCGCGGCAGTGAACGCCCGCATCCGTCACGTGGAAATCCGCCAGGAGGCGCGCGTCGTGCTGTGGGCGCTGCGCTGCGCGGTGGCGCCTGCGCGAGCACCCCTTCGACCGGGTCTATCGCGAACATCAGATCTAGCATCGCCTCCCAAGCCTTATCACTCTTGGACCTTCCACTACGAGAATGCAGATGCTCTCAAGGCGCATGTCCTCTCGTTCGTTACCGCTTACGACTTCGCCAAGCATCTGAAGGCTCTATGATGGCGTACACCGTTCGAAGCCATGGTTGAAGGATCCATTACCCTTCAAGACTGGTCCGCACCATCTCATTCCGGAACCGCACACCTAAGGCAGATTTGTAGCAGTAATGCGGGCGGTGAATTCCCATCGCAAGACTCAGTGTTGCGCCCGCCAAGCGGCGTGTGCGATGGACAGCACATATGACTGCACCTGCTCGACCTGCTTTTCATTGAGCACATCGTCGAAGCGCGGCATGCCCTGCGACTGCAAAGCGCCCTTCAGCACGATGTCCTTGAAGATCGAATGCACGGCGGCGTTGGTACGGCGCAGGTCGGGAATCGGTGCTGGCCAGCTGTTGGTGTGGCAACTGGTACAGTTGGCGCTGAAGATGGCGAAGCCTGCGGCAATGTCGGCAGCTGTACCGGTCTGCGGTGGCGGCTCGGACATCGGCCCCGGCGGCGGCAGATCCGGCGGCTCCGGCGTCGCGCCGCCATCCAGCCGGAACGCGAGGATGCGGTTGGCGTTGCCCTTCTTGAAGGCAATATTCTGCGGCAGCCAGCTGCTCCAGCCGCCGCCACCACTGCCCGCCAGAATGGCTATGTACTGCACGCCTTTGACCGAATAAGTCATCGGCGCGGCGATCATCGCCGTGCCCACATTGACTTCCTTCAGCAGCTTGCCATCGGTGTCGTGGAACACCCGCAGCACGCCGTCGAGCCCGCCCTGCACCACCAGACCGCCGCCGGTGGACAGCACGCCGCCGTGATCCATGAACGAGCTGTTCGGCACGCTCCACACGAATTTGTGGTTCAGCGGATCCCAGGCCTTCAGCGCCGCCGAGGGCGTGGGGTCCGGCTGGGTCGCCAGGAACTTCGGATTGGCCAGCGGCTTGAGCGCGGGCGGCAACGAGGATGGATCCGCGAGCATGAAGGAAAATGCCACAGTCGTATTGGTGTTCATCCTGCCCGGCAGCCACTTCGCCGGGCCCGGCGGACTGGCGAACAATCCCGCCGCGTGAACCGTGGGAATGTAGACCAGTCCCGTCTTCGGGCTGTACGCCATCGGATTCCAGTTGTGCGCACCGATGGGCGACGGGAACACCAGCTTGGGCTTGCCATCGCCGTAGTCGGCACGCGCCTTGTCTTCGATCATGGTGCCAGTCTTGGGGTTCTGCCCTGCGGCCCAGGTGACTGTCTCGTATTTTTCCGCCGACAGCAATTCGCCGCTCTGCCGGTCAAGCACATAGAAGAAGCCGTTCTTCGGCGCATGCATCAGCACCTTGCGCGGCTTGCCGTCGATGGTGAGCGTGGTGAGCATGATGGGCTGGGTGGCCGTGAAATCCCACTGGTCGCCTGGTGTTTCCTGGTAGTACCACTTGAGCGAGCCGGTGTCCGGGTCTATGGCGAGAATGGAGGACAGGAACAGGTTGTCGCCACCCTTCGGACTGCGCACCTTGCGGTTCCATGGCGCGGCATTCCCGGTGCCCACATACAGCAGGTTCAGCTCCGGGTCGTAGACGAATGCATCCCAGGGCGTGCCACCGCCGCCGATTTCCCAGCGCGACTGCGGATCCCAAGTTGGCAGGGCAACATCCTGCAGCCACTGGTTTTCCTGCGGCCCGCTCTTCGGATCATGGGGCACCACGTAGAAGCGCCATGCCTGCTTGCCGGTCTCCAAGTCATAGGCGGTGAAGTAGCCGCGCGCGTCGAACTCCGCGCCACCGTTGCCGATCACCACCACCTTGCCGGCGACTTCCGGCGCACCAGTCACCGAATAGCCGCGCTGCTTGTCGTCGATGGTATCCGCCTGCCAGATGACTTTGCCGTCGGCGGCATTCAGCGCATAGAGCACGCCATCGAAGGCCGCCACGTACACCCTGCCACGCCACACCGCGACGCCGCGATTCACCATGTCGCAGCAGGCGCCGCGATTCACCTTGCCGTTCACCTGTGGTTCGAACTTCCACAGCTGCTTTCCCGTGGCGGCATCCAGCGCGTACACGCGACCGGCAACGCCCGAGGTGTAGAGCACGCCATCCGCGACGATGGGCGTGGCTTCCATGCCGCGCGCCGTGCCGGTCTCGTATTGCCATGCGAAACCGAGGCGGCCTGCGTTCTGTTCATTGATGAGATCCAGCGGCGAATAGTGCGTCTTGCCGGAATCGCGACCACTGGTGAGCCATTGCCCCGGCTCAGCGGCCAGATGCGCGAGGCGCGCGGCATCCACCTTGCCGTCCGGCACCAGAGCCGCCGCCGCCTCCGGCGCGGGCTTGCAGGAATCCAGACCGATCGCCATCAGCACGACCAGCGTGCCGCAGACCAGTACGCGCTGCATGTCGCTCATTGATTTCCCCACTGTTGGATGTCGGAATTTTGCGCACCATTATGAGTACCGCCGCTGCAGGCGGCGCCGAAATGTTCAGGATCACGCAACGTCGGGAATCGCTCACTTGCGGGCACCGCGCAGTGCTGACAGAGTTTTTGACCCGGGTCATTCACGCAGGCCATTCTATGGCTCCGCGCCGCAAATGGATTGTGTTGATCGCCGCAGCCGGATTGCTGCTCGCCGGCGCCGCCTGGGCCGATCGCGAATGGCGCGTCTACAAGAGCTTCGAGGATGAAGCGGACAATGCGCCGCTGCCGCCGGACTTCGACAAGCCGGCCGGCTTCGTCATCGCGCGCCTGATGTATCCCTCCAACGTCACGATGGGCCGCCGAGGATTTGGCGGCTACACGGACTGGCGCCAGGGCGGCACCAGCTGGGCGGTGGATTATCCCAGCGGCGATCGCTATTTCGCCGGCATCCTGCGGCGTTTGACCACCATCGACGTGCGCTCCGTGGAGCAGCCGGTCAATCCCGAGGACGGCAACGACATCTTCGACTGGCCTTACCTGATCGTCGGTCTGGCCGGCTACTGGGATCTCAGCGATGACATCGTGCGGAAGCTGCGCGAGTACTTGCTACGCGGCGGTTTCCTGCTTGCGGACAGCTTCTTCGGCTCGGACCAGTGGGACGGTTTCGTGTACGGCATGCACCAGATATTCCCGGACCGCAAAATCGTGGACCTGCCGGACGATCATCCGCTGTTCCACACCGTCTATGACCTGGACACGAAGCACATGGTGCCGCACTTCTATGAATTCAGCGGCGAGGCGGGAGGCATGGGCGACGGCACGGAGCCACACTGGCGCGGCATCCTCGACGACAACGGCCGCGTGATGGTGGCGATTGCCTTCAACAATGACCTGGGCGATTCCTTCCAGTGGGCCGACGATCCGCGCTATCCAGCCGATGGCGAGTCACTGGGCCTGCGCATGGGCGTGAATTTCGTCGTCTACGCACTGACGCATTAGTGCGGCCCGCCGGTACCGGTGCTCATCGCGCCCCAATCCTCCTGCGCGCGCGCGATCAGGTAGGCGTGCACGGCTTCCACGTCCTCCACTGACAGCAGGCTGGCGAAGCTCGCCATGCCTTTTTCCTTGCGCGTGCCCTTCAGCACGATGTCGTTGAACTGCGCATGCGTCTCGCGCGTCATCTGCCGCAGATCCTTCACACCGCCGACCGCGAGCTGGCCGTGGCATTGCGCACACGTCCTGCCGTAGATGACCGCACCTTTCTGCACGGTCTCCTCGGTGGCGCGCAGCGGCGGCGGATCGGGAATGGGTGGCGCAGGCGCCAGTGCCGGCAACTGCCGGTTGCCGCCGAGCCTGAACACCAGCAGTCGTGCCGCAGCGCGGTTTTCAGCCGTGCCGGCGCCGCGTTCGACCTGGGCTGCCCCGCCACCCCAGCCGGCATTCACCGCGACATACTGCACGCCGTCGATCTCGTAGGTGATTGGCCCGGCCACCGGCGCGGACTGTACCGGCATTTCCCACAGCTGCTTGCCATCTGTGGCGCGGAACGCGGCGAAGGTCTGGCGGGTCGTGCCTTCGAACACCAGGTTGCCGGCCGTGGTCAGCACGCCGCCGTTGCCATGCCGCGGCAGCGGCACGCGCCAGCGCACTTCCTGCTTCACCGGATCCCAGGCGATCAGAGCGGTGTTCTCGCGTTCGTTGATGAGCTTTTGCAGCTGCGCGCGCTTCTGCAGCGCCGGGCCGGTGTAGCCGCCCCAGCCGCCATTGGAGCGGAACGGCTTGGGCACGAAGTCCGGATCCAGCGCGTAGATGAACCAGTGCTCGTACTGCGGAAAGTACGCCAGGCCCGTGTCGGGGTTGTAGGCCATCGGAAACCAGTTGTGGGCACCGCCCGGGCCCGGTGCGACCAGCGTCGGATCGGTTCCATAGTGCGCTTCGGGATTCATCTTCGGCCGGCCAGTCACCGGATCGATGCCCGTGGTCCAGGTGACCGGCACATGATTCTTCGCCGAGATGAACTGCCCATTGGTGCGATCGATCACGTAAAAGAAGCCGTTCTTCGGCGCGTGCAGCAGCACCTTGCGCGGCTTGCCGTCGATGGTCAGGTCCGCCTGGATGATCGACTGGGTGCAGGTGTAATCCCAGTCCTCCTCCGGTACTTCCTGGTAATGCCAGCGGTAAGCGCCGGTCTTCGCATCCAGCGCGACAATGGAACACAGGAACAGGTTGTCGCCGCGCTGCGGGCTGCGATAGAGCTGGGCGTTCGGACCGCCGTTGCCGGTACCCACGTAGATGAACCCCAGTTGCGGGTCGTAGGCGATGGAATCCCAGGCCGTGCCGCCGCCGCCGCCTTTCCACCATTCGCCGCTCCAGGTTTTCGCCGCCATGGCCATCACGCTGTCGGAGGCCGCACCATCGGGCCCTTTGGAAGGATCTCCCGGCACGAGATAGAACTTCCAGAGGAACTTGCCGGTGTCGGCATTCCAGGCACTGACGAAGCCGCGCACGCCGAGATCCGCACCGCCATTGCCGACCACCACCTCGCCGTCGAATACCCGCGGCGCCCCGGTGATCGACCAGGGTTGCGACTTGTCGAAGGTGGTCGCCGTCCACACGGGCTTGCCCCGCTTCGCATCGAGCGCGATGAGCCGTCCGTCGAGCGTGGCGATGATGACCTTGCCTTTCCAGAACGCGAGGCCACGCGCCACCGGTTCGCAGCAGGCATAGCGGCCCCACTCACGCGGTACCTTCGGATCGTAGGTCCACAGCCGCCGGCCGCTCTTTGCTTCGTAGGCCGTGGTGATGTTCCACGCGCTGATGTCGTAGAGTACGCCGTCAATGAACAGCGGCGTAGCCTCAACGCCGCGGTACGTGTCCAGATCCGCGTACCACGCGAGACCCAGCTGTGCCACGTTGGATTCGTCGATGCGCTTGAGCGGACTGTAACGCTGCGCGTCATACGTGCGGCCATCCATCAGCCATTGACCGGGCTCGCTGCCCGCGTTGCGCAGGCGAACCGAGTCCACCGGCGATGCGGCCGGCACACAGGGGCTGCAACACAGCATCAACAGGATGGCGGTCGTTAGGCGGCAGGCATTCATGGATCCTTACTCGCGTTTTCGGGGAGCAGGAGCATGCCTCAAACCGGCGTTGCGCATCTTCAAAGGAAATAAACCCGAAAGATCCGGGAAATTTACCCGCGTCCAGGGATCGGCACACATGAGCAGAATCGACAGGAACCGTTCACGGGATTCACGGGAATACGTCTCTGGCTGCCACAGATACCGGTGACCGAGACTGCGCATCCTTCTCGTCAGACACAACAATCCATCGCGGGCAGGAACTCAGTGAATTCACGCGATGGCGGAATGATTCCGTGGCGAAATCTGTAAGCGTGCTGCTGGTCGATGACCACGCGGTGGTGCGCGAGGGATATCGACGTCTGCTTGAGCGAAGCCCGAGTATCGAGGTGGTAGGCGAGGCCTTCGACGCACAGTCCGCCTACATCGCCTACCTCGAACACCGGCCTCGGGTGACAGTGATGGACATCGCACTGCCGGGAGCAAGCGGTTTCGATGCGCTGCGCCGGATTCGCACGCGAGTGCCGCAGGCGCAGGTATTGATGTTCAGCATGCACGAGGATACGGTGTTCGCGGCGCGCTCACTGCAGTCCGGAGCACGCGGCTACATCACCAAGGCTGCCGCACCGGAGGTCCTGGTCGAAGCAGTATTGGCTGTAGCTCGCGGCGAGCCCTATCTTCCTGAGCGTGTGGCACATGAACTGGCGCTGCGTAACTTCGGAGAGAGAAAGGTGGTTACGGAGCTGCTGCCGGAGCGCGAATTCGAGGTGCTTCGCATGCTGGTTGCAGGGCGGCGACTGGCCGACATAGCGGAGAGCCTGGATCTCACCGTCAAGACGATCGCCAACTATCAATCCGTCCTGCGGCAGAAACTCGGTGCCGGCTCCGCAGTGCAGCTTCTGCAGGCTGCCGCGCGCCTCGGCATAGTGTCGGAACACGGGGCATCCTGAAAGCGGTGGTCCGACATGTGGCAAAGATGTTCGAAATCGACGAAACGTACCGTGGATGGTTCATCATGAAAAAGATTGCTGCGCTCGCTTTTCCCCTTGCATTGGCTTTGCTCGCTGGGGCGGCCAACTACAACTACGATGGCCGGCGGATTGCCGACGAGAAGGACGGCCGGAACTGGCTCTCCTACGGCCGTACCTACAGCGAACAGCATTACAGCCCGTTGCAGCAGATCACCGCGGAAAACATCGGCCGCCTGGGCCTCGCATGGTCGCTGGACCTGCCCAATGTGCACAACGGCCTGACGGTACCGCTGGAAGTGGATGGCGTCATCTACTTTACGGTGGATCAGAGCAAGGTGCATGCGGTCGACGCGAAGACCGGCAAGCTGCTGTGGCGCTTCGATCCGGAAGTGTGGAAGGTGGCTGGCGACAAGTTCCGTCTTTCCTGGGGACCCCGCGGCATCGCATACTGGAAAGACAAGATCTATATCGCCACGCTCGATGGCCGGCTGATCGCTCTCGCGGCGAAGACCGGCAAGCAGGTGTGGAGCGTGCAGACGGTGCCGAAAGACGACACCGCGAACATCACCGGCGCGCCGCGTGTGTTCAACGGCAAGGTAATCATTGGGCATGGCGGCGCGGACTTCGGTGCACTGCGTGGCTATGTCACCGCCTACGATGCGGAGACTGGCAAGCAGATCTGGCGCTGGTACGTAGTGCCGGGCAACCCGGCCGACGGTCCGGACCACGCGGCTTCCGATGACGTCATGCCGATGGCGGCGAAGACCTGGAGCGGCGAGTGGTGGAAGACCGGCGGCGGCGGTACCGCGTGGAACGCGCTGACCTACGACCCCGAACTGAACCGTGTATACATCGGCACCGGCAACGGTGGGCCGCATGGCTGGCAGCAGCGCAGTCCAGGTGGCGGCGATAACCTCTTCCTGTCCTCGATCGTCGCGCTGGATGCCGATACGGGAAAATACATCTGGCACTACCAGTGCGACCCGATGAACGACTGGGACTACAACTCGACGATGGACATCACCACCGCGACGGTGTCCATCGATGGCAAGCCGCGCAAGGTGCTGATGCAGGCGCCGAAGAACGGCTTTCTGTACGTGATCGACCGCGAGAACGGCAAGCTGATCTCGGCGGACAAGATCGACTATGTCACCTGGGCCGATCACATCGACCTGACGACGGGACGTCCCGTCGAGGATCCGGAGGTGCGCGCGGGCCGCAAGGAGCTCTGGCCGAGCGCCACTGGCGCGCATTCGGTGATGGCCTGGGCGTTCAGTCCGCAGACGGGCTATCTGTACATTCCTACCATCCGCTCGGCCAACAGCGCGCGCGGACCGCAGATTCAGCGCGTGGATTTTCCGGACCGGGACAGCACGCGTCTGCAGGCCTGGGATCCTGTCGCGAAGAAGGAAGTCTGGTCGGTGAAGACCACGGGTTTCTGGAACGGCGGCGTGGCGGCGACCGCGGGCAATGTGGTGTTCCATGGCCTGGGAGATGGGCATCTCAAGGCCTATGACGCGCGCAGCGGCAAGGAGATCTGGTCCTTCGATGCGCACTTCGGCATCTCCGGCGCGCCCATCACCTACGAGGTGGATGGCAAGCAGTACGTTTCCGTCGTCGCCGGCTGGGGCGGCACCGGTGCCGCGGCCTCGGGTCAGATGACTTACCAGTACGGTTGGCAGGCCCGCCGGCAAGTGCACCGGCTGCTGACCTTCGTGCTCGACGGCAAGGCGGCGCTACCGCCGCAACTGCCGCCGCTGGTGGCGCAGGCGCTGGATGCGCCGGAGTTCAAGGTGGATCCTGCCAAGGCGCGCGTGGGCGCGGCGGTATGGAACCGCTCGATGTGCCTCGGTTGCCATGGCTTCGTGATGATCGCCGGCGGCATGGCGCCGGACGTGCGCGCCTCGCCCGTGCCGCTGTCGAAGGATGCCTTTCGCGCGATCGTGCACGACGGCACCTTGCAGCAGCAGGGCATGCCGAAGTTCGACAAGCTCACCGACGAGGAGCTGGAAGGCCTGCAGCACTACATCCGGCAGCGGGCGCGCGAGACGCTGAATGGCGGGCTGAACCAGCCAACTCCGCCACTACCGTTCCAGACTCGCTGATGTCCACGGGGCGACGCAACCTTGAAGGGATAGCGGGATGAGCCGCAGCTTAGAAATAGTGCGGGCCTGTGTGGCAGCGTTGTTGCTGGTAGGCATGGCGGCGATGGCCAATCCCCTCGCCGCCCGGGCGAAGTTCGGCGACATCGATGCACGCCTGCGCAATGCCGACAGGGAGCCGCAGAACTGGCCGATGTACTCCGGCAACGACAGTGCTTGGCGTTACTCGGCCCTCGACCAGATCAACGTCGATACCGTCAAGGACCTGAAGCTCGCCCTACCTGAACGACGCCGCCGCGTGGAAACCCGTGGTCGAGGACTATGTCCTGAAGAACAAAAGCATGATCAGCTAGGCTCATAGCCTGCTGCCAGGCGGTGCCGAGACCATCCGCCATTGCGTGCAGAACGAAGCGCGCAAGGCGCTGGCCGCTCCGCCCACACCGGGACAGGGTGGTACCCCGCTGGCCCCGACCGAAGCGGCGATCCACGGCGCGCCGTAGTCACGCAGACGCGCGCACCGCTTCTCGCATTCGACATCGGGACGTTCTTCATTCATGCAACGCCGGGAATTGCTCACTTGCCGTCACGACGCCGTTGCGGACAGAGTTTCACACTGGCTGGGTTTGCTTGGAAAAAGTCGAGGGGATGCTTGATGACCAGTAGCTCGCCAATTGGCCATGGACTGCGCACCGGGCCATTTCTGGCTGCCCTGGCGGTTGGGGTTGTGGCCTGCATGCCGGTCGAGCGGCAGGCGGTTCAAGCCAATGGGGAGTTGTCCGCGGCGCCTGCCCGCGTGGATGCCGCGCGCCTCGCCAATGCTGTGTCCGAACCCGGCCAGTGGCTGACCAGCGATCGCGACTCGAACCACACGCATCACTCGCCACTGACAGTCATCAATAAGGAGAGTGCTGCGCGCCTCGGCTTCGCTTGGAGCTACGACACCGGTACGACGCGCGGCATGGAAGCCACGCCTATCGTCGTGGACGGCGTGATGTACACCTCCGGGCCCACTGGCCGCGTTTACGCATTGCACGCCGATACGGGCAGGGAGATCTGGAAATTCGATCCGCAGAGTGACGGCCAGGTGAACCGCTGGGCGTGCTGCGACGAGGTGAACCGCGGCGTCGCGGTGTGGCAGGGCATGGTCTACGTGGCCGCGCTGGACGGACGCCTGTTCGGTCTGGAGGCCACTACTGGCAGGAAGGTGTGGGAAGTGGATACCGTGGTCGATCACAGCCGCGGCTACACCTCCACCGGCGCACCGGAAGTGGCGGGCAACGTGGTGGTGATAGGCAACGCCGGCGCGGACTACGACGCGCGCGGTTATGTCTCCGCCTACGATCTCAGGACGGGCAAGTTCCGCTGGCGGTTCTTCGTCGTGCCGCACGATCCGAAGCTCGGGCCGCAGGAAAACAAGGCCGTTCAGGACATCGCGTTGCCGACATGGGATCCCGACAGCCGCTGGGACGTGGGCGGCGGCGGCACGCCGTGGGGACCGATGGTCTACGACCCCGAGTTGGACCTGCTGTACCTGGGCACCGGCAACGCCGCGCTGTTCAACTGGCACGAGCGTAGCCCGAAGGGCGGCGACAACCTGTTCCTGTGCTCCCTGCTGGCCATCCATCCGCAGACTGGCGAACTGGCGTGGTACTACCAGGAAACGCCACGCGATAGCTGGGATTTCACGGCCACACAGCAGATCGTGCTGGCGGACCTGGAAGTCGACGGCGTGGTGCGCAAGGTGCTGATGCAGGCGCCGAAGAATGGCTTCTTCTACGTGCTGGACCGCCGGACCGGCAAGGTGCTGCGCGCCAACAAGTACGTGCCGGTGACGTGGGCCACTCAGGTGGATCTTGCCACCGGCAAGCCGCAACTGAACAATGACGCGGCGGACTACGACTATGGTGGTCCGCCGAAGTTCGTCGTGCCATCGGGCATGGGCGGCCACTCGTGGAATGCGATGACCTGGGATGCGAAGCGCGGGCTGATGTTCATTCCGGCAATCGAGGGTGGCGCGCTGACCTCCGATACCACCAAGGGACATGTGTACCGGCCGAAGCTGACCAACTCCGGCAGTTCCATCCTGTTCGGCGATTCATTGCTGGCGAGCCCGGCCACGCTTCCCGAGCCGATGAAATCCGCATTGCAGAAGCTGCAGGCCTCGGGTCAGGCGCAGTCGTATTCCGTGCTGAAGGCCTTTGATCCGCTGAGCGGTCAGATAAAGTGGGAACGGCGCAGCACCGACTGGTGGGATCGCGGCGGCGTGCTGTCCACCGATGGTGGCGTGCTGTTCCAGGGCACCGACCGCGGCCAGTTCCGCGTGCTGGACGCGGATAGCGGCAAGGTGCTGAAGGAGATCGATGTGGGCACCTCCATCATCGACTCGCCAATGACCTATACCGTGAACAGCGTGCAATACGTGGCGGTGCAGGCGGCCTGGGGCGGCGGCGGCTGGTTCGCGCCGCATCCCACCAGCGCCGTGATCAAGTACGGCAACGAGGGACGCATCATCGCGTTCCGCCTCGATGGCGGCGCGACGCCCCTGCCGCGGGAGATCAACCGCAACCCGGTCATTCCCGAACCGCCGCCACGCATCGCCGACGCACAGGCCATCCAGCGTGGTGCGCGCGCCTTCGGCAACTGCCGCAGCTGCCATGCGAACCGTCCGGACGGCATGACGCCGGATCTGCGCATGACGCCGCTGCTGCGCTCGGCCGAGAGCTTCAGCGCCGTGGTGCTGAAGGGTGCGCTGCGCCCGCGCGGCATGCCGCAATGGGATGACGTGCTCAGCGCCGCCGACGCGGAAGGCATCCGCGCCTACCTGATCGACCAGGCCTGGCAAGCCTACGACGCGCGCAAGGCCGGGGTGAAGGATGAACCGCAGGCGGTGATCTCGGACACGGCGCACTGAATGTGCCGCGTTGGGCGCGACGACATCGACCGGCATTAAAAAAACTTCAAGGGAAGTTATCCCACAGTTGCGCGGGAAACTCCCTGTAGCGCCGGAAGGTGCGCGCCGCTGCAATGCGCGATCATTCGTTCCCGCATGCAGGTTGCCGCCGTGAAATCCCCGCGCTCGTTCGTGCTCGCGCTGCCCGTGGCGGCCGTCTGTCCCGCCACGCCCGGGGGTACGCGGATCTCGCAAGCTGCGCATCTGGTGCCCTTGCTGGCCGCGCTCGTCACTTCCGCCGCGTTCTCTGCCGACAGCCTCGATGTCGCAGCCGGCAAGACCATCTTCGAGCAGGTGTGCGGCATCTGCCATGCAGCCGCCAGCGACGGCAGCGGTCCGACCAGGGGTCCGAACCTTTTCGGCCTGATTGGCCGCGAGGCCGGCGGCGACCCGAACTTCGCGATGTATTCGCCCGCCTTGAAGGCCTACGGCCTGACGTGGAGCCTCAAGGCGCTGGACGAATTCCTCAGCGATCCGACGACCAAGGTGCCAGGCACCGCCATGCCGGTGGCGCTGCCTGACAAGCAGGAGCGCGCCGCGGTCATCGCTTATCTCGCTTCGCTCAAATAGGGAATCAGGAGAGGAGACATGATGCACGGATTTCGCACTACCGGTGCCTGCCTCGTGGCCGCCCTGGCACTGGCGAGCTGGCATGCGCTGGCTCAGCAGGGTACCCGGCTCGTCGACGATGCCGCGTTGAAGACCGCGGCCTCGAAGCCGGACGAGTGGCTCACCTATGGTCGCGACTACGCGGAAACGCATTTCACGCCGCTGAAGCAGATCGACGACAAGAACGTTGGCCGGCTCGGGCTTGCGTGGTCGTTCGCGACGCAGACGGATGGCGGCTTCGAAGACACGCCACTGGTCTCCAACGGCGTCATTTACGGCATGGGCAGTTGGAGCGTCGTGTTCGCCCTTGATGCCAGAACCGGTGCCGAGAAATGGCGCTGGGATCCCAAGGTGGATCGCGGCTTCGGGTCGCATGCCTGTTGCGGGCCGAACAGTCGCGGCGTCGCGTTGTACGATGGCAAGGTGTACGTCGGCGTTCTGGACGGCCGGCTGACCGCGCTGGACCAGGAAACGGGCAAAGAACTGTGGACGGTCAAGACTACCGAGGACGATTATCAGTCCATTACCGGCGCACCACGTGTGGTGAAGGGCAAGATCATCATCGGCAACGGCGGCGCCGAATTTGGTGTGCGCGGCTACGTCTCCGCCTACGACGCGCGCACCGGCAAGATGGCGTGGCGCTTCTACACCGTGCCGGGCGATCCTTCCAAACCGGTGGAGAACCCCGCGCTGACGAAGACGCTCGATACCTGGAAGGGCGGCGACTGCTGGAAAGTGGGTTGCGGCGGCACGGTGTGGGATGCGCTGGCCTACGATCCGGACGCGGACCTGCTGTACGTGGGCACTGGCAACGGCGCGCCGTGGAATCGCGAAGTGCGCAGCCCCGGCGGCGGCGACAACCTCTATCTCTCCAGCATCCTCGCGCTGAAGCCGGATAGCGGCACACTGGTATGGTACTACCAGACCACGCCGGGCGAATCCTGGGACTTCACCGCCACGCAAAGCCTGATCCTTGCGGATCTCCCCATCAACGGCCGCACGCGCAAAGTGATCATGCAGGCGCCGAAAAATGGCTTCTTCTATGTGCTGGACCGGCTTAAGGGCGAGCTGCTTTCCGCCCGGCCATTCACCGATATCAACTGGGCCACCGGCGTCGACATGAAGACCGGCCGGCCGATCGAGACCGACAACGCGCGCTATGTGAAGGGCCCTGAACTGGTGTGGGTGGCGGGCGGCGGTGCGCACAGCTGGCAACCCATGGCCTACAGCCCGCAGACCAGACTGGCCTACATTCCCGGCGCCAACAGCGCCTTCGCCTTCGCCCAGGATCCCAACTACAAGTACCAGCGCGGACGCCAGAACTTCGGTGCTGCGTTCACGCGGCCGCAGAATGCGCAGAATCCGCCGGGTCCGCCGGGCTTTCTGGTGGCCTGGGATCCTGCGACCAACAAGGAGCGCTGGCGCATTCCCAACACGGGACGGCCGGGCGGCGTGCTGGCCACCGGTGGCAACCTGGTGTTCAACGGCTCCGCCGATGGCAAGCTGGTGGCCTACAGCGCGGACAAAGGCGAGAAGCTGTGGGAACTCCCGCTGAATGGCGGCGGCGTGTCGACGCCGATGTCCTACCAGTTGGATGGCAAGCAGTACGTGTCGGTACTGGCCGGCCGCGGTACTGGCAGCGGCCGGCTGTACACGTTGGTGCTGGATGGCAAGGAGCCGCTGCCGGCTGCGCCAGCGGGACGGGGGCCACCTGCACCACCGCCGACCCAATAGACCATCTGACCTGCAGTTGGATCGTGTAGTCACTCAGGCGGTGCGTTTCTCGCCGATTTGAGCCCTCATTGCGTCCGATCAGGCTAAAGCGCTATTCCCGCCGGGGACTGTATACGTCACGCCATAAAGCAAGGCCTTCCTCACGATTCGTCGCGTCGGACGGCCTCTGCTACCCTTTCACTAGTCACTTCGCCCGCGAGGCCGCCGATCTTGTAGCCGGTGACGATCACCTCATCAAGCTCTCCCGGCACGCCACCGGCGTGAACCAGGGCGGGTATGCAGGAAAATGTGCAAACAGCGGCGGTAACAGCAAGGTGGACACTGAAGCGGACGGCCGCAATGGTCTGCGTGCCTCGATCCGCGACTATGGCGGCGGTTTTGATCCGGGTCATCCGCTGCCGCCCGGACGGCAGTTTCGCAGCAGCAAGCCCAATGGGCTGGGGATTGGCCTAGTGCTCTCGCATGCCACGGTGGAGCGACTCGGCGGCGCGCTGTCGGTGAAGCCGGCCGCCGAAGGACCGGGTGTCACCGTGTCGTTCTTTCTGCCGTCGCTGAGGCTTACATGAGCGGGGCTGCGCCGGCGCTGCGCGAGCCCGGCCTGCTGGTAGACGACGACGCGCTGTACCTGCGTACGCTGCAGCGCTCGCTGCAGCGGCGCGGCGTGGTCACCTGCACCGCGCAGACGGCAGCCGAGGCACTGGCGGCGGCGCGCTCGCAGCGGCCGGGTTTCGCGCTGGTGGATCTGCGGTTAGGCGGCGAATCCGGTCTCACGCTGATCGGGCCGCTGCGCGAGATCCGCGCGGACATGCGCATCCTGCTGGTCACCGGTTATGCCAGCATCGCCACCGCGGTGGAGGCCATCAAGCGCAGTGCCGACAACTACCTGGCCAAGCCGGTGACGGCGGAGGCCATCCTACGCGCGCTGGCTGACGAACCGGGTGCGGAGCCTGAGCCAGAAGACACGATGCTGCCGCTGTCGCGTGTGGAGTGGGAGCATATCCAGCAGGCGCTGAACGACACCGACGGCAACATCTCGGCGGCGGCGCGGCTGTTGGGCATGCACCGGCGCTCGCTGCAGCGCAAGCTTGCCAAGCGGCCGGGACCGGAGCGCCGCGGAGAACAGGCCGGCGATTGAGACGTCCGCCACCGGCATTCTGCGCAATCAACGCGGCGTGTGCGCGAAATCCACCACGCTGGTGAACCTCGACGTGGGTTACCACGTCACCGGCGGAGTTGAGCGCGACGCTGACGTTGCTCAACCTCTTCGACCAAAAGGGCAACGACATCACCTACTACCACGCATCGCAGCTGCCCGGCGAGGTCGCCCCAGTGGACGACATCCACTTCCATCCGGTGGAACCGCGGGAGGCGCGCGTGGCGCTGACGGCGCGGTTCTGAATTCGGGCCGCACTGCCCGCGGGGATGGAACCGGCGTGAGTCGCTCCTGAGTCAGTTCGGGGGAGGAGTCCTGACGTCCACGACCCACGCCGGTCCATCGGACCACCAATCTCCTCTTCCATTTAATGGAAATGAGAATTATTCTCAATAATACCTGTCGGGAGGAAGGCGGTAAAGAACGCGACCTCCTGCGATGGCCAGCAAGGCGGCGTGAGTCGCTCGGAGGATGCGTAATGAAACGAGGCACGATTCCGGCTGCCACAATCGCGCTGGTTCTCGCGGCGCTGGCCGTTGCCGCGGACAACCCGCAGCCGCAGAACCTGCGGGTGGCTTCGCGCTATACCTTCACGTGGCCGACCGGGCCGGGAGCGCCGGTGCCGCGCGGCGGCACCACGAACGGTGTTCCCGTGCAGCTGGCGACCTCGCCATCACCGCAATGGCAGGCGCTGCACGAACCCGGCCTGAAGACCGAGGAGCGCGACCGCCGCGCCATCCTGGCCATGGCCGGTAGCTATCGCGTGAACTTCGACTTCCTCGAGATTGCCGCGTTCGTCGGCGACGGTTCGCGAGCCCAGCCCTACCAGTCATGGGGCACCGAACGCGTGTTCGTGGACCGCAACGAGCCGGGGCTGGTCAGCTTGGTCCATATCCTGGAGATGCACGTCGTCGACGCCGACGGCAAAGCCGCGGCACCGATGGTCACCAAGCACTGGCGCCAGGAATGGCGTTACGAACCCACGTACCTGGTCGAGTATGCGGGCGGCAATCGCTGGATCCGCCGCGATCTGACGGCAGCCGAGCGGCGCGGCCGCTGGTCGCAGGTGGTCTACCAGGTCGATGAATCACCCCGTTACGGCGGCCTGGGCAAGTGGGAACACGACGCGTCGTTTTCCACCTGGATCAGTGGCGATACGGCGCGGCCGCTGCCGCGCCGCGAATGGACGGTGCGCAAGGACTACGATGTGCTGCGCGGCACGAACCGCCACACGATCACGCCCACCGGCTGGCTGCAGGAGGAGAACAACCTCAAGATCGCCAGCGGCACCCCGGAACGCTGCATCGCGCGCGAGTATGGCGTGGCGCGCTACGAGCGCATCGCCGCTGACTATTTCCAGCAGGCCGGCCAGTACTACGAGTCGACGCGCGCCTACTGGAACGAGGTGCTGGCGGCCTGGGACGAGCTGTGGGTCAAGCATCGTGCCGTGACGCTGAAAGCCAACAGCGATCAATCCGGTGCATACGCCGATCTGTTCCAGCAGGCCGATGACTTTGCGGACGGACAGCTGGATCTCGCCGCCGCAAGAAACCGCATCCGGGCAAGCCTCAGGCAGCAGCTGGCAGCGCCGGAGGCCCGGCAGTGAACGCCCGCATCCGTCACGTGGAAATCCGGCAGGAGGCACGCTTCGTGCTGTGGGCGCTGCGCTGCGCCGTGGCGCGCCTGCGCGGCGATCCCGCTATCGAACAGGAGATCGAGCGGGGATTCGAGATCGCCGATGTCACGGAAACAGCGGTGGAGTTCTGGGCTTTGGCGGATGCCCTGTATGCCGCCGCCTGGTCACATGCGGTATGGCACGATCCGCGCTGCTGCTGCGCGTCCAGCGAAGAGCTGCTGGTGCTGCAGGCGCTAGCGGAAGTGGCGGAGCGGCTGCGGAACGGACAGCCGGAACCGGCGCGCCGGTGGCGCGTGATTCTTCCGGCCGCCTCGGTGGAAGCCGTGGATGCATCGGCGCGCGCCTGGCTGGAAGTTCTGGATCGCGCCGGTGTGGTGTTTCCGTCAATGGGCGAACTCATCGACAGCCTGGGACCGCTGCAGAACATTGCCCGGCCGGCCGGCGCCGTACGGCTGAACTGAGCGCGACCCGGGATCCCGACACATGTTGCTGGAGATTCCGCGGGTGCTGAGCCCGGAGCAAGTGATGGATTTCCGCGCGCGCCTGGCGGCGGCTACTTGGATCGATGGGCGCGTGACTGCCGGCCACCAGTCCGTGCGTGTGAAGCACAACCTGCAGTTGCCCGAGTCCGATCCCGTCGCGCGGGAACTCGGCGCGGCGGTGCGCGCTGCGCTCGAACGCAGTCCGCTGTTCCTGGTGGCAGCGCTGCCGCGACGGATCTTTCCGCCACTGTTCAACTGCTATCGCGGCGGCGACATGTTCGGCAACCACGTCGACAACGCCGTGCGATACGACCGGACCGGCTGTGCGCCGGGCAAGAGTGGCCGGCCGATCCGCACGGACCTGTCGGCGACGCTGTTCCTGTCTTCTCCGGAGGAGTATGACGGCGGTGAACTGGTCATCGAGGAGCCTGCGGGCGCGCGGCGCATCAAGCTGGCGGCGGGCGACCTGGTGCTCTATCCCTCCACCAGCATCCATCGGGTCGAACCCGTTCGCCGCGGAATGCGCTTTGCGTCATTTTTCTGGCTGCAGAGCCTGGTGCGCGGCACGGAGCGGCGGCGCGTGCTGTTCGACCTCGACGTGGCCATCCAGAAACTCGATCGCGATGTCGCGGATCACCCTGCGCTGGTCGAACTGGCCGGTGTCTACCACAACCTGCTGCGGTTATGGGCCGACGTCTGAGAGCATCGCCGGGCCACATGGAACGGTGCTGGAGCGCGGCGCGCGCGCGGCGAGCATTGCCGCGAATTCACGCAGCGCCGGGTGGGGCGCGCGCTGCAGCGTCGCGATGAGGTGCTTGATGTACGCCGGCGTCGCGGTGGTTGCGGCGTGCCGCAGCCAATACAGGGCCTCGTTGATGCGTCCCTGTTCGGCGAGCACGGAAGCATGGCTGCATTGCCCGCGGAAGTCACCGCCCTCGGCCGAGCGCCGGTACCAGTCGAATGCAGTCGCACGGTCGGCCGGTACTTCCCAGCCGTTCTCGTAGAACTCGCCGAGGAAATTCATCGCGCGCGCGTGGCCGCGCGTGGCCGCGAGGCGGAACCACAGCAAGGCCGCGCGGCGGTCCTGCGGCACGCCGCGGCCATGGGCCAGCAGCTGCGCGTAGTTGTAGATCGCCCAGTCGCAATCGAAGGTGGCGGCGCGGTGATA
>Ga0335083_10004093_pt1 | contig 18669 bp, 17 predicted proteins | sample Lox_Sample_42_FD_206716 | JGI IMG/M metagenome (GOLD analysis project Ga0335083, IMG submission 206716) | Soil microbial communities from Loxahatchee National Wildlife Refuge, Florida, United States - Lox_Sample_4.2 | ecosystem: Environmental > Terrestrial > Soil > Wetlands | place: USA...
AGCCACCCGTTCCCCGGGGGGGAGGGGGAGACGGGTGGCTGGCGGGGCTCGGCCGGGCTGGTCAGTCTTCCGCGGCTGCCTCGGTGACCGCCCTGGTCTTTATCTCCTCGACGACGGCAGGATCGGCCAGCGTGGTGGTGTCGCCGAGCTCGCGGTTGTTCGCGACGTCCCGCAGCAGCCTGCGCATGATCTTCCCCGACCGGGTCTTCGGCAGCTCCGGCGTGAAGACGATGTTGGCAGGCATCGCGATCCGCCCGATCCGCATGGCCACGTGCTCACGCAACTCGGTCAGCTTGCCCGGTGAGGCATCGACGCCGCCCTTCAGCGTGACGTAACTGACGATAGCCTGGCCGGTCTGCGCGTCAGCCCGGCCGACCACCGCCGCCTCGGCCACATCCGGGTGATCGACCAGTGCGCTTTCCACCTCGATGGTGGACAGCCGGTGGCCGGAGACGTTCATGACGTCATCGACCCGGCCGAGCAGCCACAGATCACCATCGGAGTCGACACGGGCGCCGTCGCCGGTGAAGTACACACCCTCGTAGCGGCTCCAGTAGGTCGCACGGTAGCGCTCGTCATCCTTGTACAGGCCGCGCAGCATCGCGGGCCATGGGCGCTTGAGCACCAGGTAGCCGCCGGCGCCAGGCCCGACAGGCTCACCGCTCTCGTTGAATACGGCCGGCTGCACGCCGGGGAACGGCTGGGTGGCCGAGCCCGGCTTGAGCGTCGTGACACCGGGCAGCGGCGCGATCATGATCATGCCGGTCTCGGTCTGCCACCAGGTGTCCACCACCGGGGTGTGGTCGCCGCCGATGTGCTTCCGGTACCAGATCCACGCCTCGGGGTTGATCGGCTCGCCGACCGAGCCGAGCAGCCGGAGCGAGGACAGGTCGTGCTGCTGCGCGTGCTGCGGTCCCCACTTCATGTGCGTGCGGATCGCGGTGGGCGCGGTGTACAGCACGGTGACCCGGTACCGCTCGATGATGTCCCACCACCGGTCCCGCTCGGGGAAGTCGGGCACGCCCTCGTACAGGACGCTGGTGGTGCCGTTGGCGAGCGGCCCGAACACGATGTAGCTGTGCCCGGTGATCCAGCCGATGTCGGCGGCACACCAGTAGACGGTGGCCGGCGTGATGTCGAAGATGTAGTGATGCGTGGTGGCCACGCCCGTGAGGTAGCCCGCGGTCGTGTGCACGATCCCCTTGGGCTTGCCCGTGGTGCCGGAAGAGTACAGCAGGAACAGCAGGTCCTCACTGTCCATCGGCTCGCACGGGCACTCGGCGGGATCGTCCGGCTGGCCCTCCACGACCGACGCCCAGGTGTGATCGCGGCCCGGGACCAGCGCGGCGCCCCGGCCGGTGCGTTCCAGGACGACCACCGCCTTGACCTGCGGCGCGCGGCTGACCGCTTCGTCGGCGTTCGCCTTCAGCGGTACGGTGCGGCCCTTTCGCCAGCCCTGGTCCTGGGTGATGAGGACCTCGCATTCCATGTCGGTGAGCCGCCCGGCCAGGGCTTCGGCGGAGAAACCGCCGAACACGACCGTGAACGGCGCGCCGAGGCGCGCGCAGGCCAGCATGGCGATCGCCAGCTCGGGGACCATGCCCATGTAGATCCCGACCGGCGTGCCCTTGCGCACGCCGAGCTGGCGCAGGCCCGCGGCGAACCGGACCACCTCCCGCTGGAGGCCGGCGAACGTGAGCGTCCGCCGGTCTCCGAGCGGTTCGCCCTCCCAGTAGTACGCGACCTTGTCGCCGTTCCCGGCCTCGACGTGCCGGTCGACGCAGTTGTAGCAGACGTTGAGCGAGCCGCCGAGATACCACTTGGCATAGGGCAGTTGCCATTCGTAGAGGGTCTCAAAGTCGCGGAACCAGCTGATCCGCGCCTTGGCCTCGGTGGTCCAGAACTCGTCGAAGTCACGCTCGTAGATCGATGCGTCCGCGTTCGCTGCCGCCGCGAATATCTCATCAGGCGGGAACCGCCGGTCCTCGGCGAGCGCCGTGTCGATATCGCGGGAGAGCGGGCTGTCGTCAGTCTCGGGCACGGCTGTCACGTCTCCTGGCTCAGGCGCTGACGGCCACGGGAACCGTCCGGGGTGCCAGCAGCGCGGGCCCGACGGGCAGCTTGAGCCTGTTGCCCGCGATGCCGTTGGAGACACCGGCCGCGGAGGCGTACCAGGCCGCGGCCGCGGTGATGACACCGAGATAACCGCCGATGTGCACGATCGACGCGTTGCCGGCGAAGTTCCCGATGAACAGCACGATCTCGGTGATCTCCAGGGTCAGGAACACGGTGAACACCGCGATGTTGACCGCCGTGGACATGATGAGCATGTAGGTGTTGAAGATCGCGAACGCGAGCAGGATCCAGCCGAGATCGTGGTCGGCCGCGGAGGCGCTCGCGGCGTGCGGCGCCACGAACTGGACCCAGAGGAACAGGCCGATCCAGAATCCGCCGTAGGTGGAGAACGCGGTGGCGCCGAAGACGTTCCTGTTCCTGAACTCCCACATGCCGGCGAGCAGCTGAATGGCGCCGCCGTAGGCCAGCGCGTACCCCAGCCACGCGCTGCCGGTGGCGGCGGTCATCCAGTTGGCGTTGGCGGCCGAGAGCAGGAAGGTGGTCAGCGCGAACGCCGCCAGCCCGAGAGGGGCCGGGTCGGCGACCGGTGCGGGGACAGTAGGTACTTCGTCGGCCATGGCTGCTCCATTGCGTCGTTGCCGGATGTACTAAGGCGGAAAGTACGGTGCCGGCCGCCACCGCAGGCAGGCCGTGCGATGAACGCAGCGGATAATGCGCGGAACGGGCCTGCCGGGGCGAGGAACGGTCATCTCCCGCCGGCAAGCGGTCATGGCGCAGATCTTTATCGAAAGGCGGAGTAACGCCGGTATTTCCCGGGGGTATCGGCGAAAGTGCCGGCTGGTTTATAGTGCGGCGATGGTGGTGCTCACTATCATGTTCGTTTCCGTTGCCGCGGCACTGTGCTGCGCCTTCTTGTTCTGGAGGCTAAGCTCGCGCCGCGTTGGCGCACCGCCGCAACGGGCCACCTACGAGGTTCTGCACACCGCGAGCCAGGCGGTCTCCGTGCTGCGCGACGGCTTGACCGCCGTGACTGCGGTCAAGGCCGCGCCGAGCCTGCGCCACCTGCTCGGTACGCCCACCGTCGCCCTCGCGGACCAAACTGGCCTGCTCGCCTGCCACGGCTGCGACCAGCATGCCGAGACTCTCGCCGGTCACCTGCGGGGCGTGGTGACTTCCGGCCGCTCGCAGTGGCTTTCCGCCTCGGATCTCGGCTGCGGACACGGCGGCGACTGCCTGATGCGGGCCGGCGTCGCGGTGCCGATCGCCGTCGACGGCGCGGTCATCGGGGCACTGGCGGCGCTCGGCCCGTCCGCCGACGCGGCCCTGATGCGGACCGCGACCGAGGTTGCCAGGTTCCTGTCCACCCACTTCGCGCTGGCCGAACTCGACGCGTCCCGCACGCGCACGGTGCAGGCGCAGCTGAACTTTCTGCGGGCCCAGATAAGCCCGCATTTCGTCTACAACGCGCTTACCGCGATCGAATCTTTCGTCCGGTCCGATCCGGAGCGGGCGAGGGACCTTCTCGTCGGCTTCGCGGAATTCATCCGCTGGTCCTTCCGTGAGCACAGCCAGTATGCGACCCTGGCCGAGGAATTGCGGTTTGTTGATACCTACCTGGAACTTGAGCGCGCACGCTTCGGCGACCGCCTCGCGGTCAGCCTGCGAGTAGCCCCGGAGGTGCTTCCCGTGCGGGTGCCGTCGCTGGTGCTGCAGCCACTCGTGGAAAACGCCGTCAGGCACGGCCTTGAGCGGCTCGCCGGGACCGCCCGGCTGCAGATCTCCGCGGAAGACGGCGGCCACGAGGCCATCGTCACAGTCGAGGATCACGGCATCGGTGTTGATCCAGGGCACCTGGCGGACGTGCTCGCCGGGCGGACCGGCGGCCAGTCTGTCGGGCTGCGCAACGTCGACGAGCGGCTGCGCGCCACGTTCGGCAACGACCACGGGCTGACGATAGAAACCGGGGTGGGCGCGGGCACGAAGGTCACGATGCGGCTGCCCAAGTTCGCCCCGGCGGTGAGCGGGCAATGAGCCCTCTGCCGACCTCCCCGCCCGCCACCCCTGCACGCACCGCATCGGCGCTCGTCATCGACGACGAGGCGCCCGCCAGGGACGAGCTGAGCTACCTGCTGCGCACGACATTCTCGATCGCCCCGGTGGATGCCGCGCAGAATTCAAGCGACGCATTCCGCTACCTTCAGGAGCGTTCTTACGACGTCGTGTTCCTTGATGTCCGGATGCCCGCGCTCAACGGCATCGAGCTCGGCAATATCCTGCGCAGGTTCGCCTCGCCCCCGGCCATCGTTTTCGTTACCGCCTTCGAGGAGTACGCGGTTCGCGCCTTCGAGCTCGGGGCGTGCGACTACCTGCTCAAACCAGTATCAGCCGAGCGGCTGAGCACCGCACTCGGGCGTGCGCTCAAACGCTCCCCCGATCATCAGGATTCGCCGGACGACGACCCGTTCGCCACCATCCCCGTGGAGACGGCGGGACGCACCAGATTTATCCCCCGTGACCAGGTGCGCTGGGTGGAAGCCGAAGGGGATTACGTGCGGCTGCACACCACAGAGGGCGGCGCTCACCTGCTCCGCATGCCGATTTCTCACCTGGAAGAACGCTGGTCGGCCTACGGGTTCATTCGCATACACCGCGGCTTTCTCGTGCAGTTCAAGCACATCACCGAATTCTCCGTGACGAATGGCGTTCATGCCGTGACGGTCGACGGCCATTCCCTGCCGGTAAGCCGCCGCCACGTGCGGGATGTCCGTGACCGGATCCTGCGGGCCGGAAGGCGGGGCTTAACGTGACGGCGCCCGACCTGGGCGATCCCCCGCCCGACCTCGGCGATCCCGCGCCCAGCAGGCAGCGCGTTGTCTGGCGGCCCGATCAGGTACTCGTCCAGCACGACATTCCAGGACTGAGCGACCTGCGCGACGATACCCCTGGCGGCCGCCTGCTGCTGCGGTCGTTCATGCGCGCCCAGCTCGGCCTGTCCCTGATGTGCCTCACGTTCGCACTCACCGTGACCGCCTCGTTCCCGGTCATCGCGGCCATGGTGCCGGCGGTCAGCAGGATCACGGTGGCCGGCGTGCCGCTCACGCTGATCGTGCTCGGGTTCGCGTTCTACCCCGTCTTTCTCGCGGTCGGCTGGTTCTACAACCGTCACGCGCGGCAGCTAGAGGTCAGGTTCACCAGCCTGGTCGACCCGGTGAGCCGGCGGCCCGATGCCTGACGCCGCCGTTGGCGCCATCGCGTTCGTCACGCTGCTGACGATCATGGTCGGCGCGCGCGGCATCCGGGTCGCCAGGACACCGGATGACTTCATGGTCGCCGCCCGCCAGGTCCAGCCGGCACTCAATGCCGCCGCCATCTCGGGTGAGTATCTCTCGGCCGCGTCCTTCCTCGGCATTGCCGGGCTTGTCGTGGCGCAAGGCCTCGGCGCGCTGTGGTACTCGGTCGGCTACACAGCCGGCTATCTGGTGCTGCTGCTGCTGGTGGCGGCGCCACTGCGGCGTTTCGGCGCGTACACCATCCCCGATTTCGCCGTCGGCAGGCTGGGATCCCGCGGCTTGCGCCAGACCGCCACCGCGCTCGTCCTTGTCATCGGCTGGTTCTACCTGCTGCCGCAGATGAAGGGCGCGGGCATCACGCTGCAGTGGGTGCTCGGCACGCCGTACTGGGTTGGCGCGGCGACGCTCGGCGTGGTCGTGAGCTGCAACATCGCGATGGGCGGCATGAAGGGAATCACCTTCGTCCAGTGCTTTCAGTACTGGCTGAAGCTGTGCGCGATCGGCATTCCCGCGCTCGTGCTGCTGATCGCGGCAGGGCACCATCCCAGTCCCAACCTGACCCCGGATCGCGCCGCGGTGTTCACCCGCGCCACCGTCGTCGACCTGCCGCAGGCCACCGGCTTCACCCTGACCCGCCCCGCGCAGGCCACGGTGACCGGCCTTCTCGATCAGCGCACATACCGGAACCAGGCGGTGCTCCTGTGCGCGTGCCGGCACGACGCGGGCGCGGGCACCCGGATCGGCTTCGCCGCCGGCGCTCCCGTCCCGGTCAGCCTGGCCATGGCACCGTCTTCGAGCGAGTCGTGGGATTCGCCGTTCCTGACGTCGACCACAAGCGGCGCGCACCCCCTGGCGGCGACGTACGGCGTCATCATCGCCACGTTCTTCGGCGCGATCGGGCTCCCGCACATCCTGGTGCGGTTCTACACCAACCCGGATGGCGAGGCGGCCAGGCGGACAACGTTGATCGTGGTCCTGCTGCTGAGCAGCTTCTACCTGTTCCCGACGGTGCTCGCGGTGCTGGCCAGGGCGCAAGCGCCCCAGCTCTACCTCTCCAGCGACTCCGACAGCGTCGTCCTTGCCCTGCCAACGGTGCTGCTGCCCGGGCTGCCTGGCGAACTCCTCGCGGCGCTGGTCGCCGCGGGGGCGTTCGCCGCGTTCCTGTCCACCTCGTCCGGTCTGCTCGTCAGCGTGGCCGGCGCGATGTCGCACGACTTCCTGAAGCGCGGGGTCACCACCTTCCGCTGGTGCGCGATCACCGCGGGCGCCATCGCGACCATCGCCGCCCTGCTGATCGAGCGCTTCTCGCTGACCCTCCTGGTGGGCTGGGCCTTCGCCATCGCCGCGTCGTCGTTCTGCCCGTTGATGGTGCTCGGAATCTGGTGGCGGCGGCTCACCAGGATCGGTGCCATGGCGGGCATCGTCATCGGCGGCGGATCCTGCCTGGCGGCCATCGTGTCGACGATGCTCGGCGTGGCGGCGAGCGGCTGGGGCGCGGTGCTCACCGGCCAGCCAGCGATCTGGACGGTCCCGCTGGCGTTCGGCGTGATGATCGTGGTGTCGCTGCTCACCCAGCGGGCCGTCCCCGCCAACGTCGGTCAGGTGATGCTGCGGATGCACCTGCCCGAGGCGCTCAGCAGGCAGGCCTACCGCCCGGCGGGCCAGGCGTCGTGGCACGCACCTGACCGGCGGGCGCCTGGCCCCGGGCCTGGCTTGGCGGGCCCGGGGCATCCCTGACCGTCAGGCCGGCAGCGGCTTGACCGTCAGCTGGTAGTCCTCCTTGATCCGGCCGCCGTCGCCAAGCAGCAGGAAGACACGGGTGGCAAAGTCGACTACCCCGGCGGGCGTGACCAGCTGAGCGGTGAACATCACGATGTCACCGTGACGCGTCACGTCGCCGGCGCCTTCGACCGTGTACTTGCCGTCGGCCACGAACGCCTGGTACGGGCTCGCGACCCTCGCCTCGAGTCCCGCATAGCCGTGGTGCTGCACTTCGTGGACGTATTTACCGGCGCCTCCCGCTCAGCCCGGGTGCCGATGGGGGTGGAGGGGAACCACGAACCCGTTCCGTAGCGTCAATGGCGTCGGCCGTCGCGGACGGGCACGGACCCTCCGCACCCGCCGTCGGACCGGGCCGTTCGACGAGCACGCGGCCAAGAACGTCCTCGGCCGTCTCGGCATCGCCACCATGCCCCGCCGCGCCTGCGGTGACCGGGGCGCCGCGCACGCGGCTCTCGCGGAGCTCGAGGTCACCGATGCCCAGCCCGATCAGCCAGCACGTCGTACCCTGGCCTGAGGCGGACGCGGCCCGCTACCAGGCCGCCGGGTACTGGGCGGGAGTCCCGCTCGGGTCCTTGCTGCGCCGGGCCGCCGACCGAATGCCGAATGCGCCCGCCCTCGCGGACCCGGCCGCCGGGGTCCGGCTGACCCACCGCGAACTGGCCGAACGGGCCGACGCCAGCGTCTCATCGAGGGAGCGGCCCTGGGCGCCGCCCAACTCCCGGGGGCGGAACTCCAAGGTCACGCAACCGCACCGGCGGTTCCTCGGCCAGCCCTAACTCCAGCCACGTCACGCTGACAACGACCACCCTGCGCTGTTCCTCCAAGATGACGTAGACAGCCATTCCCTCGGCTCTCTTCCCGAAGGGCATGGTCCGCATACTGCCGTCCGCTTTGTCATCTCGGTATGGAGTACCTTCCCAGGGCGTAAGCTCGAGGAAGCGGGTACGTCATCGCCGCTCTGCAGTCGCGTGACCTGATCCAGCATCCTCCGGTGCGCGGCGGCCCCCTGGCGCTGCGTAATCTCAGCAATCTTGCGGTAGGTGCCGAGTACTTGGAGCACACCCGTCAGGTCCAGCGTCTGCGCCGCGCTTGCCATCTCCTCGGCGAAACGCCGCTCGAACTCGGCGCGCTCCACGTCAATGAGCGCGTCACGGATGCTACGCGCGGTGCCAGACGAAAGCAGCGTCGGCGTCGCTTTCCCATCCCCGGGCATCGCGGGAGAACTCATGCAAGCACCTTACTCTTAATCCCGGGCTCGGATGCTGCCTGTAGAACGGCATGGCAACATCTTGGCTGCGCTTGCTCCGGGCTCGCTCGGGCCGAATGTTGGCAACGCACCGGCTTGTCACCTCGAATGACAGGCAAGCGGACCCGGCGCTGGTGGCTGCTCCTCGCCTGGCTAGCCGTGGCCGCCCTCGCGGTGAAACTTTCCGCGTGTTAGCCGTAGCTCGTTACACTCCGCCGATCCAGGCGACCTCGCCGTCGGGCATTGCCAGCGCGACGGTGAAGGTGACGATGTCCCCATGCCGCGTCACGTCCTGATGCGGCATGGGACGAATGACTCATGAGCCCGGGATCTTCGGCCCTGCTCGGCTGGGGCGGATCTTGCTGGAATCAAGTTGGATGCGTGTTCACCGCCGACGTGTGGGCGGTGGCGGACCCTTGATCCGATGTGCACGGGGGAAGGTGATGACGATGGTCGTGCTGGTCGGATACGCGACCGAGCACGGTTCTACGTGGGGCGTGGCGATGCGGATTCGAGACCGGTTGCAGCAGCGCGGGGTTGTGGCTGACATCCGGTCGATGAGTGAGGTCCAGGATCTCGGCCGCTACGACGCGGCTGTGCTCGGCAGCGCGGTCCATGACGGGAAGTGGCTGCCGCCCGCCAGGCAGTTCGCGGACCGGAATGCGGCGGTCCTTCGCGAGCGCCCGGTGTGGATGTTCAGCGTCAGCACGCTCGGCGACGAGGAGAGCATGTTCCTGCCGCAAGTGGCGAGGCGACTGCGGGCGCTGCGCAAGGAGACGCCGGAAATCGCCGGGTTCCGGGCGGCGATAGCTCCGCGCGAGCATCGCAACTTCGCTGGGGCAATCGCCCGGTCCGACTGGCCGGCATCCGGGCGCGCCGTCTTCCGTGCCATGGGCGGCCGCTACGGAGACTTCCGTAACTGGGCGGGGATCGAGGCGTGGGCCGACCGTATCGCGGCGCAGCTACTCCCAGCCGCTGTTGCGCAAGACCTCAGCCGCTTGCGACTAGGGCGATGAGGTCGATGGAAAGCCCGCTCCGGTCGCCTGGCCGCGGGGAAGTCGTGGCCGAACGGCCGCCGCTTGCCTACCCGGCAGCGCTGCGGGCGCTGGCCGGCTGCTTCGCGAATACCGCGCGACTGTTGTGGCAGCGCCGGATGCACCTGCCGCAGGGACGGGTGGGGATGCGGCTGCAATTTGCCGACGGAACCTCGGCGCGGGTGTACCGGGAAACCGCGGTGGAGCGGGACCCGGCAAAGGACCCGTGCGTGCTCATCGTGGAGTTCCGGCTGCGGGCCGTGCGCGGTCGCGGGCATGCCGCGTTCCGCCTGGAGAGCACGCTGAATACCCCGCTGTTCGTTGGCTTTCCTGGCTTCGTATCAAAGCTGTGGCTGGCTGACGACGAGCGCGGCCGGTACCGGGGCGTGTATGAGTGGGACGGGCCGAAGCTTGCCGAGAACTACGCTCGTGCGCTGTGGCGGGTACTGGCGCTAGTGTCGGTGCGCGGATCGGTGCACTACGTGGTGCTGCCGGGGCTGCGTCGTGACGCGCTGCTTGACAGGCCGGCCGTGGCGGCCGGCACCGGGGGAAGCGCGCCAGCCTGGTGGCGCTTGACCAGGGCGGCATGAGGGAGCCTGCTGGCATCCTGGTGGCGGGCGCGGGCCCGGCCGGGCTCACCCTCGCCTTGCAAGCCCACGACCACGGCGGCGTTGTCCGGGTCATCGACCGGCGGCCGGAGGCGGCCCGGCCCTCCCGCGCGCTGATCCTGCATCCGCGCACGCTCGAGGTGCTGCGCCCACTGGGAGTGACGCAGGCGCTGCTGGACCGGGCCGACATCAGCCCCACGGCGGACCTGCAACTCGGCTCACGGATGGTCCGGGTCACGCTGTCCGACCTCGCCTTGCCCGATACCGCCTTCCCGCATCTGTCACTGATCCGGCAGATGGATGTGGAACGGGTACTCGCGATGGCCCTGGCCGACCGCGGGATCCGGGTGGAGCGCGGCACTGAGCTGATCCGGGTGCGTGACGGTCCCGACGGCGTGCTTGCCACCCTGCGGTCATCGGCCGGGACCGAGCACACCCTGTTCAGTCGCGTGGCCGGCTGCGACGGCCCAGCCAGTACTGTGCGCGCCCAGGCCGGCATCGGCTGGCCGGGGCGCCTGTATCCCGTTGAGGTCATCCTGGCCGACATCGAGTTTGATGGTGATCTCGCCGAAGGCTCTGCCCGTGTCGTGGCAGGGCGGAGAGGGCTGCTGTTCGTCTTCCGGCTCGGGGAGCAGGCGCCCTGGCGACTGCTCGCCACCCGGGCCGCCTGCCGGGATTCGCTGCCGCCTGGGCAGTTCGGGCCCCCGGTCACCACGGCTGAGTTGCAGGCCCTGCTGGACGAGGCAGACCTAGGCGCACAGATCACCGGCCTTGCCTGGTCCTCGCGGATCAGGGTGCAGCACCGCGTGGCCAGCCAGTTCTGCCAGGGACGGCTTTTCCTGGCCGGTGATGCCGCGCACGCATACTCTCCGGCTACCGGCCAGGGGATGAACGCCGCCATTCAGGATGCGGCCAATCTCGGCTGGAAGCTCGCGTTCGCGGCGGACTGGCCGGGCAGCGGGCCGCTGCTGGACTCCTACGACCTGGAACGCCGCGCGGTGGCGCGTCAGGTCCTGGCGATGACGCACCTGGCGTTCTGGGCCGAAGCCGGCACCGGGCCTGTCGCAGCCACGCTCCGCGCGCGCCTCGCGCCGCTTGCCGCCCTGGCCGTGCCCGCGCTGATGGGACGCCGCCGCCTGATCGCCGCGGGGATCCGGCTCGTATCGCAGCTGCGGGTCGGCTACCGTGCCAGCCCCTTGTCGGTGGAGGGGATACCACGCCGGCGCGGCGGGCCTTATGCCGGGGAGCGGCTGCCGGACCAGTTGGTGATCTCGGCCGGGCGCAGCATCCGGCTGCATGAATTGCTCGCCGGGCCCGGGGTGCACATCCTGCTGGACCGCGACGCGCCCCGGCTCGACACGCTCCCGCCGGACCGGCTCGTCAACGTGCACCGCCTGGCCAGCATGCCCGGCCGGGGCCTGATCGCTGTTCGCCCGGACGGCTACATCGGCTTCCGCTGCGGAACAGCCGAGATTAGCCAGCTCGCCGGCTGGCTTACCCGCCTCAGCGGGTGGCGAGAGCTTCGACGATGAGATCGGCAAGCTGGGCGGGGTGCTCGTTGGGCAGGAAGAAGCTACGGCCGGGGATTGTCACGATGGTGACGTTAGGGCACTTCTCCAGCGAGTCGCGCTCCTGGCTGGTGAGCTGTCCGTCGCCCTTGTCGGCGTGCACGATCCAAACGGGCGCGTCCAGTGCACGCAGTCGCTCACCGATCAACGGTTCACGTCGTAGGTCCCGTAGGTAGGCTCGAATGAGTTTGCGCAGCGCGTCAGGCCGATTGCGCTTGAATTCGGCCAGGAGCTCGGCTTGCCGCTGCGCGGGGAGCGTACTCTGCTTGAGCATCGGGCCAAACATTGAACGCATGAACGCGTACGGCAACGCGCCGGTCACGTAGGCGAGAGCGTCCAGCACCTCCAGCATCGTGGATTCGGCCTTCTTCGAGAAGCTGGCGCCGGTCAGGATCAGCGGGCCAGAGAAGCCGGCCGTGGTGGCCATCTCCAGCGCGACGGTGGAGCCCATGCTGAACCCGAGCACCGTGCCGCAGTGCTTCACGGCCGCGAGATGGGCTGCCAATCGGCCGTAGTTCTGGGTGGACAGGTCTCTCGGCGCAGGCGTGCCTGCATGCCCGGGGAGAGTCGCAGCGACGAGCCGAAGGCCGGCCAGTGCGGGCTCGGCCGTCAGCTCGTTGTAGAAGGCCGCTGAGCAGGCACCGCCGGGGAGCAGCAGGACGCCGTGCCGTGCCTCGGCCGGGCCGGTCTCTCGCAGTTCCCAGTCCACGTCCAACACCGGCGAGGTCATCGACGCTCCCTCCCGCCGGCCGCTCGCTCGGAGCCCGTCGGCGGCACGGCCTTCATCTCCGCGGCCGGCTCGGTCATCATCATGAGCCAGACGCTACGGCGGCCAGCGTCTCGCCGCATGAGGCGTTTACCCCATTGCCTGGTAGGTTCCCATCAGGCCGTGCTGGGTCGCGAACAGTGTCGCGGCGGCGCGACTGGATACGCCGAGCTTCGCGTAGATGTGCTCGACATGGTTGGAGACGGTCTTCGGGCTGACCGCGAGGCGCTGTGCGATCTGCTTGTTCGGATGACCGCGGGCGAGCATCCGCAGCACCTCCACTTCGCGGCCGGTGAGGCCGCCCGGCCAGTCCCGGCGTGCCGGTGCGCGATGGCCGGCGGCGCGCAGCACGGCGTTCGCTGCCTCCCCGTCCAGCAGTCCGCGGCGCACCTGGTCGCGTAGTTCGCCGGCAGCGTGGCCTGCGTCGAACGGCGGGCGGTGCGGGCGCGGCTCGGTAAGCGCGTGATAGACGTCGGCCGCGGCGAGCAGATTGTCGGGCGGGGTGAGCAATGCGGCGGTGAGCCCGTGCGGGTAACCCGAGCCGTCCAGCCGCTCGTGGTGGCGCGCCGCGATCTCCCGAATCCGACGCAGCGCCGGGATTCGCGCCAGCACCCGATCGGTGAGATACGGATGGAGGCGGACCCGCTCGAGCTCTGTCTCGGTGAGCGGGCCGGGCTTGTCCCAGATCCCGGACGACACGCCGAGCCGCCCCAGGTCATGCAGCAGTCCGGCCCGGCGCAGCGCCGACACCTCCTCGCCGGCGAGCCCGCTGACCCGTCCGGCCTCGGCTGCGAGGTTCGCCACTCCCCGCGAGTGACCGGCCAGGTACGGGCTCTTCATGTCGACCATGTCGGCGATCGCGACCAGCACATCGTCCAACCCGGTGGCCGGCACCCGGCGGGCCAACCCGGGCTCGGCGGCCAGCAGCGCGGCCCAGGAGCCGGCCTGGTCGATGCCGTCCAGAATCTCGCGGGCGTGCGCGCCGAATGCGTCCACGACTTCAGGCGAGAACCGGCTGCCGCGCCACCGGTGCCCCATTGCCACCGCCGCGTGCAGGCCATGCCGTCGAGCGAACGTCTCCGCCGGGCCCGCGAACTGCACCAAACGCGCGGGAAGGCAGATTTGGTTGCCGCGCAGATGGCGCGGCTGTCCGTTGCCATCCCACTGCTCGTACGCCTGCCCGATCGCCGTCGAGACCAGGGCGTCGAAGCCGACCCGTTCAGCGAACTGCGCACCCAGCGTGGAGTGCGTGGCCAGGAACGTCTCCATCTGCTTGAAGCCGGCACCGGGGAAGCTCGCCAGGCGCTTGGCGCGATCCATGGCAGTGCCATGCGAGGCGAGCGTGCGCAACAGCACGCCAATCATCTGGGCCGTGTTCATGCCAAGCACTTCGACGCCCTCGCCCTTGAAGGCAATGTCATCGCCGAACCAGCGGGCCTGCTCCGTCGCGTCGGCATGACAATGTGCGTTCATCAGCATGCCGGCGTAATAGGTCGCTTGGCGCTCATCAGCGCCGGCACCGAGGCGCTCGGCTAGCCGCAGCGCGATCACCGTCTGCCGCATGCAATGCTCGACCGGCTGGCCCAGCCCGAGATCGGCCGCGTAGGACAGCGCTCCCATCAGCTCAGCCAGCCGGACGCCGCCCACTTCCGTCCGTGGCTCCACGTCCGAACCCTACCCGCACGCAGCGTGCAGCTTCCGATTCCAGGTGTCCCCGCATACCCCTGTGAGCAGGGCGCACCGTGACACTGCGGCTGTGGGCGGCGCTGCGGGTCCGCGTACTTGGCGCCCGGCTTGCCGGGCTATGCCGGCTCGCCGGGCTATGGCTGGGGGTAGCGGGTGCCCGCGCTGCCGCTGCCACGGGCACCCGCAGTCTGAGCGGCGTCAGCAGGCGCCGTCGTTGTTCCACGCGCCCGAGGGGCCGCCGGGAACCTCGTTGTAATTCCACTGATTGGCGGTCCACTGGTTGCCGCCGTAGGACACCACGTTGCCCGAGACGTAGGCCGTGCTCGACGACCAGGCGGCGGCCGTGCAGGAGCCCGTCGTCGGCGTCGTCGTGGGAGTGGGAGTGGGAGTCGGGCTCGATGTCGGACTCGTTGTCGGCGTCGGGGTCGGGCTCGGAGTCGTCACCGGCGCGCTCTTGGCGAAGGCGACCGTGTAGGCGGTGAAGTCCCACGAGTTCTGCGTCACGCTGCTGCACTCGCTCGACAGGTTGCCGTTGTTGCCCGGCGGGTTGCATTCACGGTCGCGGTTGACCGACCAGAACGTGTACCTGCCGAGGCCGACGCTCTGCGCGAAGCTGAGCACCGTCTGGAAGTCGCTCTGGTAGAAGTACTCGGCGGAGTCGGTGCGGCCGTTCATGCCGGAGAAGCCCTCGTGCGAGTACGCCTGCGAGCTGCTCCACCCGAACGTGCTCACCAGCTGCGCGTTGAAGTCCCTCAGCGCGGTGACCTGCGACGACCCGCCGTTGAAGCCGCCGTCGAACGGCATGATGGTGTAGTCGTCCGGCGTGAAGCCGAGGGTCTTGGCCTCGTTGAGCAACAGCTGGCCGAAGTAGTTGGCGCCGGTCGTGGCGGACGGAATGGTCACCGAGACGAACAGGCCCGGGTTGTTCCGCTGCAGGATCTGCGCCGCGCCCAGTTCACTGGCGATCGCCGCGGAGTTCTCGATCTCCGGTTCCTCAAGGTCGAAGTCGATCGCGTGCAGCCCGTACGCGCTGATGACCTGCTGGTAGGCGGCCGCGGTAGCAGCGGCGGTCCCGCAGACCTGGCCGAGCTTGGTGCCGTTGTAACCGCCTGCGGACACGATCACGTCGCCGCCGTCGGAGCGCACCTCGTTGATGACCGCGGCCACCTGCGTGTCGCCGGACACCGGGTCGGTTCCGTTCCAGGCCGGGACGCAGCCGCCGTCCGCCAGGATGAACGCCATCTCGAACGCCTTCTGGCCGGTGGCGGCCATGACCGTGCCGAGATCGGGTCCGCCAGGGTCGAGCACGCTGTAGTACGGCGCGGACTCATACCAGTTGGCGGACAGCGCGGAGTCAGCGGTCAGGCTCACCGTCTGGCGCGCGTGACCCGAGGCGGGAGAGTCTGCCAGTGTCGCTACCGCGGCGCCGGCGCCGGCGGCAGCGAGCAGCGCCGCGCCCGTGGTCGCGATCGCCATGCGCACCCGTCGCCGCCTGCCTCTGGCGCCGCGGCGCGGTTCCGGGACGGCTGGATCCATCGTTCCTCCTGGATGCTCGAGGTCAGCTTCCCCCATCGCGTTAGCTGAATTAAATAACAAAGTTTCTTAATAGTTAATCCGCACAGCCTTAAATCTTCCTTAAGCGGAGCCGCCTCCGGGCGGGAGCCGCCGTCCCGCCGCGCGAGCTTCGTCGCGCTCTGCAGGTTCCGGAACCTGCGGCCGGGCCCGTGGTCCGTTCTGAGCGCTGTCGATGAGCCATGGGGATTTACGGTTTTTTTACGACTTGCATTATTGACGCGATGAAACCGTGACGTTACATTTCTGGACAAATAGGAAAGTTTGTTTCCTATTTAAGCCCTGGAGCGGGGTAAGGAGTCCGAGTACATGCCTGGCGTATCGGAACACGTCACGGGTATCTGCAAGCGCGCTACATGGTGGCGCCTGAGAGGCGGGCTAGCGATCGCCATCATCGCGCCGGTCATCGCGGTGACGGGGGCCACAGTGCCCGCCGCCTCGGCTCTCGCCGCACCAGCCGCCTCCTCGGCGGCGTCTGTCGCGGCAGCGCCTGCCGCGGTCCCCGGGCCGCCATCCGGCTGGTCCACCGTCTTCAGCGACGACTTCAACGGCGCGTCCGGCTCCGGCGTGGATTCGCAGTGGATGTACGACACCGGGCCTGGCTCGAACTTCGGCACGGGCGAAATCGAGACGATGACCAACTCGACAAGCAACGTGTATCAAGACGGCAGCGGCAATCTCGACATCAAGGCCATCGGCAGCGGCAGCTCGTGGACGTCCGGCCGCGTCCAGACCACCAGCGCCAACGTCGGCGCGCCAGCGGGCGGCGAGCTGGAAGTCACCGCCTCCATTCAGCAGCCGACCGGCGGCTTGGGCTACTGGCCGGCGTTCTGGATGCTCGGCCCTGGCCAGTGGCCGGAGAACGGCGAGATCGACATCATGGAGGACGTCAACTCGCTGTCCGAGGTATCAGGAACCGTCCATTGCGGCACCGACCCCGGCGGCCCGTGCAACGAGCCGAACGGCATCGGCAGCGGGCTGCGCGCCTGTTCCGGCTGCCAGTCCGGCTACCACACCTACACGATGATCCTCAACCGGACGAACACCTCCGCTGAGTCCATCACCTTCTACCTGGACGGCAGCGCCTACTTCACCGTGACCGAGGCCCAGGTCGGCACGTCGACATGGCAGGCGGCGTTCGACCACAATCTGTCCATCATCCTGGACCTGGCGATGGGCGGCGGCTATCCGAACGGCGTCTGCGGCTGCACCTCGCCGACCAGTTCAACGACCTCAGGCGGCACGATGAGCGTGGCCTACGTGGCCGCTTACTCGACCAGCGGCGGCGGGGGCGGCGGAAACGCCACTGGCCCTGTCACCGGCTACAACGGCCTGTGCCTCGACGTCCGCGGTGCGAACACCGCCAATTTCACGCCCGTCCAGGTGTACACCTGCAACGGGAGCAACGCACAGCAGTGGACCGTGGTCCAGGCGGGCAGCACCTTGCACGCCCTCGGCAAGTGCCTGGACATCAACGGCGGCGGCACCGCCGACGGGACCACCGTGGACCTGTACGACTGCAACAGCACCGCCGCCCAGGTCTTCATCCCCCAATCCAACGGAAGCCTCTACAACCCGCAATCGAATAAGTGCCTCGATGACACCAACTTCGGCGGCTCCGGTACCCAGCTGCAGATCTGGGACTGCACCGCAGGCGACGCCGCTCAGGTGTGGCACCTGCCGTAACCCTTGCCCCGGTGCAGCAGGGCGTCCCTGCTGCACCGGGGGCTTTCCCGCAGGTAGCGGCGCAGGGCCGGCGTTAGTCAGGCCTGGTAAGCGGTCGAACGGGGCTTGATCGCGAGAATCGTCAGGGTCTTATCGTCGAACCGGAACCCGATCCGGTGAGTCCCACGCCGCGCGGTCCAGTCGCCCGCATACGGCTCCATGAGCGGCATGCCGGCAATCTGCGGCTCATCCCTCATGTCTCGCTGGATGAGCTCCCAGGCCGCCCGAACCGCGCGTCCGATTCGCGGGAGTGGCCGATCCTTGCTAACATCTGGACGTTGCTAGCGCGCCGCTAGCTCAATTGGCAGAGCAGCGGACTCTTAATCCGCGGGTTCGGGGTTCAAGTCCCTGGCGGCGCACCCGTTCTGACCTGGGGTTTTACTAGCCCCAGGTCATTTTTTTGTGTCCGTTTTGTCCCCGTGGTTGCTCCGTGGTTGCTCGCGCGCACGGACCCAGCAATCCGGGCTTGTCAAAAACGGCCCGCCTGGCGCCCTGTGCGGGGCATTCGACCCGGAGTTGCGCCGTCTCGCACGGCCGGCGCCGCCCCGGCTTCATCAGACCAATGGTCTAGACCTCCCACGCGGGCACCGGGAGCGCACCCGGGGTCCCCTATACCGATGCAATCACGCTCGGTGAGATTTGCTGATAAGCGGCACTCGCATGGTGGATACGTCGCTGGCGCTGACGTCCCAGACCGGCAGGTTGCCTGTACGCGCTTCCGGGCGAGGCTAAGGGTGTGGGTGCCGAAAAATAGCGTCACCTCATGCGACCTGCGAATATTCATGGATCAGACCGCCGAGCCGGTCGCGACGCAGGACTCGGATATTAGCTGCCGAAGCAGGTTGAAGCGGACGCCCGGCAGGTGGTCCCTGCTGCAGTGCCCGATGCGGGCGATGCGAGTTGTAATGGTCGGCGTACTCGCCCAGGACCAGCCGAGGTGCCGCTCGCCGGTGATCAGCATCCGGTCCAGGCACTCGCGGCGGGCGCTGGAAATCCAGCGTTCCGCGATAGCGTTCGCCCGGGGCGCCCGGGCCGGCGTCTTGATGATCCGGATCCCGGCCGCCACGAGCACGGCATCGAACGCCGCGGTGAACTTGGCGTCCCGGTCCCGGATCAAGAACTTGAAGCCGTCCGCGCGATCCTCAAGGTTCATTAGCAGGTTACGGGCCTGCTGCGTCACCCACTCCCCCGTCGGGTGGGCCGTGATGCCGGCCAGATGCACCCGCCGGGTGCCATGCTCGATGACGAACAGCACGTACAGGCGGCGCAAGAGGACGGTATCGACGTGAAAGAAGTCGACCGCCAGGATCGTCTTG
>Ga0335083_10004094_pt1 | contig 18663 bp, 17 predicted proteins | sample Lox_Sample_42_FD_206716 | JGI IMG/M metagenome (GOLD analysis project Ga0335083, IMG submission 206716) | Soil microbial communities from Loxahatchee National Wildlife Refuge, Florida, United States - Lox_Sample_4.2 | ecosystem: Environmental > Terrestrial > Soil > Wetlands | place: USA...
CGAGGGCAGCGCGTCGCGTCTGCAGCAGTTCGCGGTGCAGTGGATTACGGGCTGCCTTGCGCAGCGGGCGCGTTTCGGTCGGGTCGATGCCCACCGCCGCTTGCAGCGTCGGCGACCCATAGATCGATAAGAAGGTGCGTTCCGCCAACGTCTCGCAGCAAACCCGCCACGCATCCAGCGCGGTCGCGATGTCGTGCGAAGCATGCTCCTGCACCGCCACGAACGCATTGTCGTCCGCTACCGGCTTGCGCTCAGCGCGAACCCGCTCGGCGAGCGTGGCGAGCGGCGCCATCAGCGGATTGGCATCTGAGAGGAACTCGTATTGCAGCCGCAAGGGGTGCAGGTGCCGGAGCAGTTCGGCGAGCGGCGCCCCGACCATGGCACGGATCAGGGGCTGTGCGAAGGTCCGATAGAGCGCCAGATTGATCTCAGAAACCCGGGCGGCGGTGGCAAACCGGCGTTCATCTGCCGCATCGTTTCCCCCGAGGGCTCGAATGTCGTCCAACGTTCTCGCCTCGCAGCGCATCACCCAGTTACCGCTGACGAGGTCGGCGTGCGCAGTATCTTCAGTCTTTGCCTCGAGCACTGCCTCATAGAGGCCGGGCGGCAGAGCTTCGATCAGGTCGATGTTGCTCGCGAACTGTTCGTGCTCCTTCCTGGCCACGCGGGAGGAAACGAAGATACCGAGGTGGCCGATGGATTCGTGGATGGTGTAGACGATGGTCTGCCCATAGGAGCGGATCTCATCTACGCTGTCATACAGATCGAGAACCCACCCGAGTGCCTGCTGGGGCGGCGTGATGTTGTCGCCCTTCGAGCACAGCACCACGATCGGCGAGCGGATGTTGCGCAGATCGATGGCCGTGCCGTTTGAAGTGACAATTCCGCCTGCGGCAAGCTCGTTGCCGATGAACAGCTCGTCTACGATGAATTGGATTTCCGCTGCGTTGAGATTGACGTGACCTCCCCACCAGCGTTCAAAACCGAGGTAACGCGGCGGTTCGGTATCGATCTTCGAATAGAGGTTGTACGGCTTGCTCCATAGGGTATTCGCGGGGTTCTGGTTCTCGAAGTTCTGCACGAGCCAGGCGCCGTCGAACCTGCCGCGGCCCAGGTCGCTGGCGAACGCGGTCAGCCAGCTGCCGCCGAGGAGGCCGCCGCTGTAACGCATCGGATTCTGGCCGTGCACGCCCGCCCAGTACGAGAGGGGCGAGCCGGCAACGATCAGAGGCCCTGGGAGCTCGGGCCGCAATGCCGCCAGCATCATCAATGCCCAGCCCGCCTGGCAGTTACCGATCACGCAGGGCTTGCCTTCGGCGCCGGGATGCAAGGCGATGACCTTCTCGATGAAGGCCGCTTCGGCGACTCCGATGTCCTCTATCGTCTGGCCTGGCACCGGCTCGGGAAGGAAGCCGATGAAGTAGCAGGGGTGACCGGCCTTGAAGATGGCCCCGACCTCGCTCTCCGACTTGAACCCACCGATGCCCGGGCCGTGACCGGCGCGCGGGTCGATGATGATGAAGGGCCGCCGCGCCGGATCAATCTCCACCCCCGGGGGCGGAGCTACTCGCACGAGCAGATAGTTCACCGGTCGCGGCAACGTTCTACCGTCGAGGATGAGCTCCGCTGCGTAGTCGAGCACGTGTGGGACAGCTTCGGCTTCGTGCTCGCGATACTGGTTGCCGCGCTGACGCAGCACATCCCAGAACAGGATGCTGCGTTGGGCCGCATCAACCATGTATTCGACGGCCGGCGTGAACATGCCGAAGGGCGCAGCCGAAGAACCGACCGGCGGGCTGGGTTGCTTGGTGGACATCGTCTCCTCGTTCCCTGATCTACGCGCGCATGGCGACGAAGCAAGTACAAATACTAAGTGGCGGCGCGGGTGGATCAATAGGTAATAATCGCGGCTCGGACGCCCCACGGAGCGATTTCGCCATGATTCCGGCCGTGAAAGCCAAACTGCTCGAGGGCAAGAGGGGGCTCGTCGTCGGAATTGCGAACGAGAACTCCATCGCCTGGGGCTGTGCCAGGGCATTCAGGGCGTTTGGCGCCGAGCTGGCGGTGACCTATCTCAACGACAAGGCGAAGACCTTCGTCGAGCCCTTGGCTCGCGAACTCGAGGCTCCGATCGTGATGCCGCTCGACGCGCGCACAGCCGGGGAGATGGAGGCGGTCTTCGAGCAGATACGCAGGCAGTGGGGCAAACTCGATTTCGTAGTCCATTCGATCGCTTTCTCGCCGAAGGAAGCCTTGCAGGGACGCGTCGTCGACGTGCAACGGGAAGGCTTTCTCGTCACGATGGAGGTGTCCTGCTGGACATTCATACGAATGGCGCATCTGGCAGAGCCGCTGATGCCCGATGGCGGCACTCTCTTCACGATGACCTACTACGGCAGCCAGGCAGTCGTGGAGAACTACAACATCATGGGCGTTGCGAAAGCCGCGCTCGAAAGCGCGGTACGCTATCTCGCGGCCGAGCTCGGCCCCAAGGGCATCCGTGTGCATGCCATCTCCCCCGGCCCGCTCGCGACCCGCGCAGCCTCCGGGATCCCAGAATTCGACGCGCTGCTCGAGAGGGCGAAGACCAAGGCCCCGGCCCGGGGCCTGGTGAGCATAGAAGACGTCGGCGTTGCCACTGCATTCCTGGCGCACGACGCCGCTCGGCTCATCACGGGCGACACGCTGTACATCGACGGGGGCTACCACATCATCGACTAGCACCACTCTCGTGCAGCAAGCAGATCCGCTCCTGCTCGCGGGCGCCCGCCCGCACCACGAACGCTGGATCGTGACCCCCACACCGACCACCGCATCGCTCCTCCTCTGGCTCACGCCGGCACTGCTCGCGGTTCTGCTCTATGGCCTCGGGCAGGGCTTGGTGAAGATGTGGATTGGAGAAGTCTCCCCGGCGCGGTTCTGCCTCTATTTCGCCTGTGCCCGCGCATTGGTGATGCTCTGCTACTTCCTCGCAAACACACGCACGAGCCAGTTCATGCTCCAGAGCCGCGGCGTGTCTGCCGTCGGCGTACTCGCTTACCTGCTCGATGGCAGCGCGTGGATCTTGTACTTCCAGTCGATCATCGCGGGCCCGATCACGATCGTGGGCACCCTCTCGGCCGCCTATCCCGCGGTCACGATCGTATTCGCGCACTGGTTCCTGGGCGAGACGCTTTCGCCGCTGCAGTACTGGGCGGTGATCCTCGTGATCGGCGGTTGCATCGGGCTTGCCTACCAGCCGTCGGATGCCGCGAACAAGGTCACCGGGCGAGCATGGATTGCGCTGGCGTTGCTCGCACTCGTGCTGTGGGGCGGCGCACAAACCGTCATCAAGTACGACTACGGCCTGGGTGCTACCGACACCGACATGGCGCTCTACAGCGCTGGCGGCGCACTGCTCACGCTCGGGGTGTACGGCTTCTGGAAGGGACGTGCGGGTGCGCACTCCGTGGTCGAGTGGACGCGCTCGTTCTTGCCGATGGGGATGATGGCAGCGGGCGATCTTGGCGTGTTGATCGCCAGCCGCTACGGCAAGATCTCGATCGTAACGCCGCTCACCGGCGCCTACCCGCTGGTCACGCTCGCGTTCGCGGCCCTCGTGCTGCGTGAGCGCATCCGCCCGTTGCAGTGGGTGTGCATTGTCGCAATTCTGAGCGGCATGTTCCTGTGCACCTCTTAAGGCGCGAGGGCTCGACGCTGTCCGGTGGAACGTCCGCGGCCACGATTGCCACCGGAGCGGTGTTCGTTGCGGCCGGCGGCAGACTGAGGGCCGCGCCGCGGATGCGACCCGCGCAAGTGCTGCCCGTGCGCGTGCCCCCGCCCCTGTCCTGACGGCTCGCCGAGCCGATCGGGCGGCAACAAATGCTGCGGCGCTGCAGATACCGGGTACGCGGGGGAGGCAGTCACGGGAAGCGACCGCTTCAGCAGTTTCTCGATGTCCCGCAGCAGCGGCGCCTCTTCCGGCGAGACCAGCGACACGGCGCATCCCGCACCGCCGGCCCGGGCGGTGCGTCCAATGCGGTGAACGTAGTCTTCCGGCACGTTTGGGAGCTCGTAATTGACGACGTGCGGAAGCTCCTTGATGTCGAGTCCGCGGGCTGCCACCTCGGTAGCGACCAGGGCGGTGATCCGGTTGCTCTTGAAATCCGACAAGGCGCGTGTGCGCGCGCCCTGGCTCTTGTTGCCGTGGATCGCCGCCGCGCGGATACCGCTCGACTCGAGCTGCTGCGTGAGTCGGTTCGCGCCATGCTTGGTTCGGGTGAATACCAACACCTGGTGCCAGTTGCCGCTGGCGATGAGATGAGCCAGCAGATGCCGCTTGTGCTCCTTCGGCACGCGGTACACCTGCTGGTCGACGCGGTCCGCCGTCGCGTTGCGCATGGCCACTTCGATCGTCGCGGGTTCACGCAGGAAGCGGCTGGCGAGAGTGCGGATCTCATCCGAGTAGGTGGCAGAGAACATCAGATTCTGCCGCTGCGGGGGCAGCAGCTTGAGCACCCGACGGATCGCAGGAATGAAGCCCATGTCGAGCATGCGATCGGCTTCATCGAGCACAAAACATTCGACGCTCCGCAGATCGAGCGCGCGTTGCTCGGCGAGATCCAGCAGCCGTCCGGGAGTGGCGACCAGGAGGTCGCATCCGGCCCGGAGGGAATCGATCTGTGGGTTGATGCTCACGCCGCCGAACACGACGTTCGTGCGCAGATCGAGATATCTTCCATAGGTACGCGCGCTCTCCGCCACCTGGGCCGCGAGCTCCCGAGTCGGCGTGAGTATCAGCGCACGCGGCAGCCGCCCGTTGGCCCGTCCCAGCTTCTGCAGGATGGGCAGCACGAATGCCGCCGTCTTCCCCGTGCCGGTCTGCGCGCCGGCGAGAACGTCACGGCCCGCGAGCACGACGGGGACTGCCTGGGATTGAATGGGAGTTGCGGTGACATAGCCCTTTTCGGCTACGGCACGGGCGAGTTCGGACCTGAGTCCGAGATTTGCAAATGACATCGAAAACCTCAATGTTGAGCTCGCTCGGCAGCACCGTAGTGGCCCCGCACGCCGGAAGATCGGCATGCGGGCGTAGGCTGCGGCGGTCAGACGCGAGGGTGGTTGATCGTAGGAATCGAAGTAAGCCAGGAGGGACAGACTGCGAGCAAAACGGGTGCTGACCGCGCACCCCTTTGTGTTTTAGCGCGCGCAGACTACAGGCTTTTCCCCGCGCCGTCCAATCGGGCAAGCGACGATATGTCGCCCGTCACACTGCCCGCTGCTCACCGAGGGCAAGGTGCATGTCTTGAAATTCCCTCCGGACGACCCCAAATCGGGGTGCGAACCTCCCAATTACTGGTTTTGTCATGGAACTGATCAAACTCTCGATCGCGGGCAGTACATTGCTTGTTGCGGCACATTGGTACGCAGTGGTTCGGGATCGATTCTTTCCTTCAAAGTAACGCGCGCACCCGCGCGAGACACCTCTTGCGGCCGGTGTGCCGCGCACGTCGTGCCAGGCCCTCCGCCCGGCGAAATTGCCGGCTCAGATCCGCGCCCTGATCCCCCCTGAACCCCGCCATTCTGAGCCATCCGCGTTTTTGCGTATGGCGTAGCGTCAACCGCCCTGAAAAATAGCGGTATGCTGACTGAGCAAAAGATGCAGACCCCGCACACACCGAGGACACCTCCTGCCTCACGGACGCCGCACGTCCGGCCTCCAGGTCATTCCTCGGGCCCGCCGGTCGAGCAGCTCGCCCATGAATCGGGCCACTCGATGGAGTTCGTGCAAGATCTCTACGAGCGGGAGCTACGGCTTCTGGGGCACGGCGCGCGTATACACTCCTACATCCCGGTGCTGGCGATGAAGCGCGTCCGCAATGCACTGCGAAGCGACCGAAGCGCTGCACACACTCGCTCGAGAGTCCGAGCTGTTGCGGGCGGGTCGCAGATTGGATCTTAATTTTTCAGCAGACGAGGAGCGCTTCCGCAGCGAGGTGCGCGCGTTCGTCGCCGCGGAATTGCCCGATTCGATCCGCGACAAGGTGCTCGGTCACAAGCGCCTCGATCGCGAGGATTTCCTCACCTGGGTGCGGATCCTGAATAAGCGTGGCTGGGTCGCGCCCAGCTGGCCGCGGCGTTTTGGCGGCCAGGAGTGGGATCCCGCGCGCGGGCTCATCTTTGAGGAGGAATGCGCCCTCGCCGGCGCGCCTCCGGTGCTGCCCTTCGGTCCACGGATGGTGGCACCGGTCATCATGGCGTTCGGCAGTGCGGGCCAGCAGGAGTACTTCCTGCCACGGATCCTGAACGGCGAGCACTGGTGGTGCCAGGGGTATTCCGAGCCCGGTGCCGGCTCCGACCTCGCCTCGCTCAAGACCCGGGCCGAGCGCCGTGGCGACAGCTATGTCGTGAACGGCCAGAAAACGTGGACCACGCTCGCCCAGTACGCCGACTGGATCTTCTGTCTGGTGCGAACCTCGAGCGAGGGGCGCCCGCAGAACGGCATCTCCTTCCTCCTGATCGACATGAAGTCGCCGGGGATCACCGTGCGCCCCATCGTGATGCTCGACGGGGAGCATGAGATCAACGAGGTGTGGTTCAACGACGTCGAGGTCCCGGTCGTCAATCGGGTTGGCGAAGAGAACAAGGGCTGGACCTATGCGAAGTTCCTGCTCGGTCATGAGCGCGTGTCGAACGCCGCTCTGGGGCCGAGCAAGCGCGCTTTGCGGGAATTGAAGGCCATCGCCGCGGCGGCACCCACCGGCGGCGGCCGACCGTTGATCGAGACGCCCCGCTTCCGCGACCGGATCGCGGAAGCGGAGATTGACCTCATGGCGCTCGAAGTACTGGTGCTGCGGGTCATTGCCATGGACCGCGAGCGTCATGCCCCCGGTCCCGAGGCCTCGCTCCTCAAGCTCCGGGGCAGCCAGATTCTGCAGACGATCTCGGAACTGGCGATGGAAGCGTTGGGCCCCTATGCCCCGCTGCATCAGCCGCAGGCCCTGGCCGCGGACTGGACCGGCCCGCTCGCGGGTCCGCCCGCCGGCGTCGGCGTCACCGGTCGCTACTTCAACTATCGCAAGGCCTCTATCTACGCCGGCTCGAACGAGATTCAGCGCAACATCATCGCGCGGCACATGCTGGGACTGTGACAGCCATGAATTTCGCCTTCACTGAGGAGCAGATTCAACTGCGCGACTCGTTGCGCCGCTTTCTCACGGCGACCTACACCCTCGAACGGCGTCGGGCCATCGCGCGCTCAGGCAGCGGGTGCGACCCGCAGATCTGGCGGCAGTTTGCGGAGCTCGGAATTCTCGGACTTGCGATCCCCGAGTCGCTGGGAGGGATCGGCGGAACTGCGTTCGATGCCCTGGTGGTGATGGAGGAATTGGGACGCGCGCTCGTCCTGGAGCCGTATCTCTCGACCGCGCTCGTCGGCGCCGGCATCCTCGTGCGAGCGGGCAGCGAGCGGCAGCGCCAGCTCCTGCCCGCGGTCGCCGCGGGAGAAATCCGGCTCGCCTTTGCGCACGGCGAGCCGGACTCGCGCTGGCAGCTGGATGCCGTGACGACCCGGGCGGTGCACGCAGCCGACGGCTGGGTCCTCGAGGGCCGCAAGGCGATGGTGACGGACGGTGCCGGCGCGCATTACCTCCTCGTCTCGGCGCGCACGGTAACCGGTATCTCCCTGTTTCTGCTCCCGGGCGCGAGCGAGCGCATGACACGCACCGCGCTCACGACACATGACGGCCCGAGCGTCGCGGAGATCACGCTCGACGCGGTCCGCTTGTCGGCAGATGCGCTGATCGGTAGCGAGGGCGGCGGATTGCCGCTGATCGAAGCGGCCAGCGATGTGGCCATCGCCGGGCTGTGCGCCGAGGCGGTAGGCGCGATGGATGCCCTGCTCGCGCTCACCCTCGGGTACGTCAGGACGCGCAAGCAGTTCGGCGCGCCCATCGGAAGCTTTCAGGCGCTGCAGCACCGCCTGGCCGACATGCTGCTGCATGCAGAGCTGGCGCGCTCGATGAGCTACCTCGCGAGCTCCAAGCTCTCCATCGGCGATGCAGGGGAACGGCGTCGCGCGCTCTGCGCGGCGAAGTTCCTCGTGGGCCGCTCAGCGCGTTCGGTCGGGCAAGAGGCGGTGCAGCTGCACGGGGGGATGGGAGTGAGCGATGAGCTGGCGGCCTCCCACTACTTCAAGCGGCTCACCCTCATCAATGCGAGCTTCGGCGACACGGATCACCATCTCGAGCGATTCGGATCGCTGATGGTGGCATGAGCTGCACAGGTCTCACGCCTGCGCCGTGGGCCTGGAAGGCCCGCGTCTGCATCGCTCACGGCGCCCCCGGCGTAATGACCAGCTTCCCGAAAGCCCTGCGTGCGAGCAGTGCCGACAGCGCCTCTGCACCGCGCTCGAGCGGATAGCGCTCGGCCACGTGGGGACGAAGGCGGCCTTCGCGCAGCCACTTGAAGAGAGTCTGCAGGTCGGTAGCCCAGGCAGCCGGCTCGGTCTTGACGTAGCGGCCCCAGAAGACGCCGATCAGCGAGCAGCCCTTGAGAAGGGTGAGGTTCGCCGGCACGCGCGGGATCTCGCCGTTCGCAAAGCCGATGACGAGGTGCCGTCCCCGCCACGCGCAGTTGCGCAGCGCCGCCTCGGTGAACGGTCCGCCCACCGGATCGAACACCACATCGACGCCCTTTCCTGAGGTCAGTGCCGCGAGCGCCGACTTGAGTTCCGCGGCGGCATAGTCGATCACCTCGTCGGCGCCGTGCTCGCGGCAGATGGCGCGCTTCTCCGCCGAGGAGGCGCCGGCAATGACCCGCGCACCGAGTGCCTTGCCGATCTCGATCGCGGCAAGACCTACGCCCCCGGCGGCCCCGAGAACGAGCAGCGTCTCGCCTCGCTTGAGGGCCGCGCGATCGGCGAGCGCGTGATAGGCGGTGCCGTAGGTCAGGAGGAAGGCCGACGCGGTGACGAAATCGATGCCCTCGGGCAGCGGAGTCAGCGCGTCCACGGAAGCTGCCACCTTCTCGGCGAAAGCCCCTGATGCGGTCAGGGCGATGACCCGATCGCCGGGCCTGACCCGTTGGACTCCCTCGCCAACGCTCGCAACCACGCCGGCGCACTCGCTTCCGGGGATGAAAGGCAGCGCCGGGGTGAACTGATACTTGTTCTGAATGATCAGCGCGTCGGGGTAATTGACCCCGGCGGCACGCACGCGGATGACCGCCTGCCCTGGTCCGGCCACCGGATCGGTCTGGTCCTCCAGGACCAGCGTCTCGGGCAGCCCCCAAGCCTTGCATACCAGTGCTTTCATCCTGTGTCACCCGACGATATGTAGCCTTGTACGACTTTGGCAGAACTTGCCGCAGGATGGGAGAATCAGCGCGTGAGCGCGCAACGTGCCATCGTGCCACTGACGGGCCTCGACGGGGTATTTCTCGATCTGGAGACGCCCGCCACGCCGATGCACGTCGGCTCGGTGCATCTGTTCGCCAGGCCCGAGGGCCGCCAGCGTGACTTCCACGGGGCGGTCAGGCGGCTGCTCGCCAATGGAACCCGGGTCGCGCCGGTCCTGGGCCGACGGCTCGCCGAGGTGCCGCTCCATATTGCCCATCCGGTCTGGGTGGAGGGAGAAGAGATCGACCTCGACTTCCACGTCCGCCGCGTGCAGGTGCCCGCGCCCGGTACCCAGGCGGCTCTCGAGGACTGCGTCGCGGAGCTCCATTCGCAGCTGATGGACCGCAGCCGGCCACTGTGGACGATCTACGTCCTCGAGGGGCTCGCGGACGGGCGGCGCGCCTACTATTTCAAGATTCACCATGCCGTGCTCGACGGAGCAGCCGGTGTCGCCCTGGCCGCAGCGCTGTTTTCGCCATCCGCGCGCCGGGCATCGCTGCGAACGTCCCCCGGGACGAGCGGCGATCGGCCGGGATGGCTCGCGGCAGCGGGAGCGGCGTTCAGCCACGATGCCGCGCAGTACGTGCGGCTGGTGCGTTACCTTCCGACCGCGGTGAGCGCCCTGGCAGGGATCGTGCGCAGCCCGGCTGCGAGCGGCGGCAGCCAGCTGCTTGGCAATCTGGCATTCGGACCGCGGACGCCGCTCAACGTGACCGTCACGGCGGAACGCCGTTTTGCCGTCGGCTCGCTGCCGCTCGATGAGGTCAGGGCGATCGGCGCACGCTGCGGCGCGACCATCAACGACGTGGTACTCGCCGTGTGCGGCGGGACATTGAGACGCTATCTCGCGCGGCACGGGGGCCTGCCACGGGCGCCGCTGATCGCCACCATGCCGATCTCGCTGCGCGAGCGCGGCGACACGCATTTCGGCACCGCCGCCACGCTGAGCCTCGTCAACCTGGCGACGCACATCGCCGACCCGTTACGGCGGCTGCGGGCCGTGAGTGCCGCCGCCGGTGCCACCAAGTCGCTGGCCCGCAGCGCCCGCTCGCTGCTTCCGACCGACTTCCCTTCGATCGGCGTGCCGTGGATCGTCAGCAGCATGGCGGCGTTGTACGGCCGCAGCCACATCGCTGACGTGATCCCGCCGATCGCGAACGTCGTGATCTCCAACGTGCCTGGGCCGCAGGTGCCGCTCTACACCGCGGGTGCACGCATGGAAGCCTACTGGCCGGTGTCGATCGTCGAACACGGGCTGGGCCTCAACATCACAGTGCTGAGCTATACGGGGACGTTAGCGTTTGGGTTCACGGCAGCCCGCACCGCAGTCGCGGACGCACGCGAGCTCGCCTCGGACCTCGCAGTGGCGCATGCCGAGCTCAAGCGCTGCGCCTCACGGCGGCCACGCCGCCCTGCGGGCACAACTCACCGCCGGAGGCGAGCTCCATGAGGAGAGCAAAGCGCGTGCACGATGCGAACCATCGAGAGGACAGCAACTCGGTTCCGCGTCCCGGTCTGTTGCGCATGGCGCTCGAGTGGCGCGCGGGACTCGAGTACGGCGCGGGCCTCGCCACGCGGCCACTATTGCGCTTCGCTCCACGCGGCGACGGCCATCCCGTCCTGGTCTTGCCAGGCATGCTGGCGGGTGACCTCACGACGCGGCCACTGCGGCGGTGCCTGAAGCGCCTCAACTATGTGCCCTACGGATGGGAACAGGGGATCAACCTCGGGCCGCGCGCCGGGGTGATGCAGCGCTGCCTGGCGCTGCTGCAGGGGCTGCGGCGCACGCACAATCGCAAGGTCAGCCTCATCGGCTGGAGCCTGGGCGGTATCTATGCCCGCGAGCTCGCCAAGGCCGTCCCCGAGCATGTCCGCGTCGTGATCACTCTCGGCACACCGTTCACCGGCCATCCGAAGGCGACCAATGCGTGGCGGTTATACGAGTGGCTCACCGGGCACCGGATCGGCGCACCGGACATCCACGGGCCGTTGCGCAAGCCGCCGCGCGTCCCGACCACCTCCATCTTCAGCCGTACCGACGGTATCGTGGCCTGGCAATGCAGCGTGGAGCACCCTGGGCCGATCAGCGAAAGCATCGAGGTCGAAGCCAGTCACCTGGGGATGGGCTTCAATCCGCTGGCGCTCTACGCCATCGCAGACCGCCTGTCTCAGCCGGAAGGCGCCTGGCAGCCTTTCGAGCGCCAGGGACTCCGGCGCCTGATCTATGGCAGCGCGCGGCGGTCGGGCGGCCCCTGAGCGGAGCGCTGTTGCATGCCCGCCGTATTGGCCAACGGGCTGACCATCGAGTACGAATCACTGGGCGATCCTTCGAGCCCGGCGCTCGTGCTCATCATGGGACTTGGCATGCAGCTGGTCGGCTGGCCCGACGACTTCTGTCGGCGGCTCGCCGCCGAAGGCTATCGCGTAGTGCGCTTCGACAACCGCGACTGCGGCCTGTCGAGCCGCATCCGTGCGCGCCGGTGGCCGAGTCCGCTGCTGGCCTTCGCCGCCGCGCGCCTCGGGCTGCCGGTGCTCGCGCCGTATTCACTCGAGGACATGGCGCAGGATACCGTCGCCCTGATGGACGCCCTCGGCATCGAGAAGGCTCACGTGGTCGGCGCCTCAATGGGCGGCATGATCGCTCAGGTGCTCGCTGCGCGCTTCCCGAATCGCCTCCTCAGCCTGACGTCGATGATGTCCGCGAGTGGCCGACGCAAGGGCTCCCGGCCGACGAAGGAAGCGCTGCGGGTATTCCTGCACCGTCCCCCGGCGCACGCGGACCGCGCGGCGGTGATCGATTATCTCGTGGAGGTATTTACCGTCATCGGCAGCCCGGGCTTCCCGACGGAACGGGGGCTGCTGCGAGAGCGCATCACGGGCTGGGTGCGACGCGCCTACGATCCGGCGGGAACGACCCGGCAGCTGCTCGCGGTCGTGGCCTCCGGCGACCGTCGTCGGCTGCTGCGACGAATCGTTGCACCCACGCTGGTGATCCACGGGGCTGACGACCCGCTGGTACCGGTGGAGGCCGGACGTGACACCGCGCGCAACGTACCGGGCGCGAAACTCGTCATCATCGACGGCATGGGACACGACCTGCCCGACGCGTTGCTGCCGAGGCTCGCACAGGAAATCGCCGGCCATTGCCGCAGGACCGGCTAAGGGCGACTCCTGCCCAGAGCCTCGTGAGCGGACACCCACTCGTCCGCGACGATCGCCGAGCCCAACGACAGCTCGCCACATAGAACCGTGGCGGCGACGATCTCGGCGAACTTCATCACCTTGTCGTGACCATAGGCTCCCAGCACCTCGAGGCATTCGCGCTGCGTGGGAAGACCGGTACCGCCGCCGTACGTCGCCACGATCAGCGAGGGTATCGTCACGGAAAGGTAGTAGTCGCCGTTGTTCTTGATCTCGCCGTAGCTGAAGCCCGCGGAGGACTCCGCTACGTTGGCCACGTCCTGGCCACAGGCGATGAACATCGCGGCGATCGCATTCGCATAATGAGCCCCGTTGCTGATCGAGCCCGACAGCAGGCTGCCCAGGTTCGAGAGCTGCCGCTGCTCGAAGAGCGCCTGGGCCGTGGTATGCATGATCGTCTCTATCAGTCTGGCGGGGAGCGTGACCTCCGCTACCACGCGCTTGCCGCGCGTGTGCAGGCTGTTGAGCAACGAGTGCTTCTTGTCGGTGTCGAGGTTGGCAGCCAGCGCGAAATGCTCAAGGCCGTCGATTCCCTGCTCCTGGATCCACAGGCAGGCCTGACGGGTCGCCTTCGTCACCATGTTCTGTCCGGCTGCATCGCCGGTCGTGAAGTCGAGGCGCAGGAAGCGCATCTTGCCCACTGCGTACTGCTCGATGTTGCGCAGCCTGCCGTAGTGCGTGGTCTCCTCCGCCTTTGCCTTGATGGCATCGAAGTTGCTCACGACCCAGTTTCCGAAGGCGCGCGCCGCACGGGCATCGCGGAACACGAAGCACGGCGCACGTTGCATCGCGTCGTCGACCACCGTCGTGCGCACACCGCCCGCCTCTCTCGTCAATCGCATGCCGCGGTTATAGCTGGCGACCAACGTGCCTTCGGTCGTGGCCAGGGGCACGTAGAACTCGCCCCGGGCGTGTTCGCCGTCAACCAGCAGCGGCCCTGCAAATCCGAGCGGCACCTGTGCGACGCCGGCGAACCCCTCCAGGTGACCCGGCAGAGTCGCGGGGTCGAACGAGAATGATCCGACATGCGTCAGCGAGGCATTGGCCGCTCGACCGACGAACTGCCGGCGCGCTGCGGCAATCTCGCGCGTGTAGTCGTTGTCGGGGTCGCGCGGCAGCCTGTTCATTGCCGCTGCAACGTGCGCGGCACGTTGTCATTTTGCAATCAGTGCTAGTACCTAACGCGGCGGACGCTCGACCGCACGAAGCGCCGTCCCTCATGAGCCCGCGCCCAGGGCGACGAGAAGCTCGTCCAGTATGCAAGGGGAGCCCAGCGCGCGCATCAGATGACGAGGACGACCTTGCCCGTGCTCTTGCGTGACTCGATATAGGCCTGCGCTTCACCGGCCTGTGCGAGCGGGAACGTCCGGTCCACGTGGGGGCGTACCCAACCTGCATTCACGCCATCCACCAAGGCGTTCATCCAGGTCCGGATCTTCGGCGCCTCGTGCCACAGGTGGCCAAGATTGACCCCAAACACTGACCGATTACGGTTCATCAACGCCACCGGGTTGAACCAGGGCATGCCCAATCCCACACTTCAGCGGGCCGGGCAGGCGCGATTCGGTCATCTTGGAAGCGCCAAACATTCCCAATCTGCCGGTGTGTCGCAGAGCGCCATAGCTCTTCTTCCATTCCGAGCCGCCGAGTGGGTCGGTAATGAGCTCCACGCCGCGCCCGTGTGTCAGCCTTGCCACCTCGCGCGTCCAGTCGAGCCTGGTGTAGTCGATCGCCTCGTGCAGGCCGCGCTGCTTCAGAAAACTGTGCTTGCGAGCGCTCGCCGTGCCGTAGATCGTGGCGCCGATGTGGCGGGCAATGTCGATCGCCGCCAGTCCTACGCCGCCGCCGGCGTTGTGGATGAGCACCGTCTCGTCTGGCTTCAGTGCCCCCATCACTACCAGTAGCTGCCAGGCAGTCAGATAGTTGACTGGAATCGCCGCCGCCTGTTCGAAGCTCAAGCCGGGCGGCTTCTCGAAGGTCTGAGTCGCAGGCACCACCACGGTGTCGGCATAACCCCGAAAGCGAGTGAGAGCGAAGACGTCCTTGCCCTGCCACGCTGTATCGGCCTGCAGGCCGACGGCATCGACTGTGCCGGAGACCTCGTAGCCAACTACAGCCGGAAGCCGCGGCGCATCGGGATACAGACCTTGGCGGGCCAGGATGTCCGCAAAGTTGACACCACTGGCCTTGACCCTGATGCGTAGTTCCCCGATTTGCGGCTGCACATCGGGGGCCTCGCGCAGCTGCAGCTTCGCGGGGCCTCCGGTGGCCAGGATCCAGACTTGCTTCATGCCGGGTTTAAAGCGGCCGCACCTGGATGTGGTTGGCGACGGCGCTCACACCGCGCACCCGCTTGACGGCATCCTCGGCGCCGTACTTGTCGACGTGCCTGCGCACGTAGCCGCTCAGGGTGACGGTACCGCCGGTCACCGTGACGGCGATGTCTGTCTCATCGACGTCCGGGTAGGCGAACAGCTCATACTCCACGTTGTACTGAATGTCCCGATCCGGGCGGCTTTCCATAGCGTCCTCCTGTCCGGTTGCGCATCATGCGACCGGAGTGGAGGCCAGCGCACAAAAGGCGACCCGGCCCAGAGTGGGCATCGGACGCTCGTCCCCTCCTCTTGCATCGCTCAGCATGGTCTCCGTCATCACCGCAGACACGCCATTTGATGCCAAGTCCAGCCACTCGACGGCCATCGTTCCGGAGCCCGCGCGAAGGACAACAGCCGGGAGCTGGCGGCCCGGCAAACCGAGAGCCGGGGTCAGCGTTTCGACCACGACGTTGAGCGCAGGTCGGATACCGACCTCGGTTCTGATGCAGGCTCCCGTGGTACTGATGCTCTCCACGCGACCGAGGCACCTGCAACCACTGTCACACGACTGTACACATCTCAGGCGCACCGGAATGTTGGTCGAAAGCGAATGTCCCCACCAATGTTCCATTGACTTCTCCCAGGATCCCAGTTGCGGTCACAGTGCATCTGGCCGGGACAGTCCGCTATCCGGAATACTTCGTACCTGCCAGTCTTCTACTTTGATCTACGCTGCGGCTCGCCCTGCGGGGTGATCACCTGGTAGCCGTTACGCGCCGTGTCCCGCACATAAAAGGTGTCGTTCGCGTAGTAGTAAGGGATCCCGCTCCGCCAGATGGTCGTGTAATAGGGCGGCAGCGCGGGCACGAACACGCCGAGGGGTGCATCGATAACGACCCACGCCCCGCCCCAGCATCGGTACCACTCGCCTCGCCAGCGGTACCAGTTGCCCCCCTGGAAATGGTAGCGCTCGCCGTTCGGGCCCATGAGGTCCTCCGCCACACCGCCCGCGGGGGGTCTGTGCACGGCATAGCCCCGGTCGTAGTAATAGCGATCGTGCGAGAAGCGCGAGTCGAGATGCTGATGGGTTGCCGTGCCGGACTCGCCAGCACCGCCACCACCGCCACCGTTCGCCTTCGCAGGTCGAGTCGACGCGAGTCCCGCCACCAGCAGAACGGCTACGCTCGCGGTCGCCGTCAGCGAGCCTGCGGCCGGCGCCGGCGGCGTTCTTCTCACGATCTGCGCCGGGTGACCACGAAGGTCTCATCGTTGAACCATAAGCCGCCATGCCGCTGCAGCACGGCCTGGGTCGCTTCCAGATACGCGCCCGTCTGCACCACCGGATCCAGCCGCTCGTCCTCGATCTGATTCACATAGATGGCCGCGTTCCAGGCCGCAAACAGCGTCGAGGTGCCGATGCGGTCGCCGATCTCCGAAGGCAAGGTATGCATCTGGTAGCGAAAGATCGCCTTGTCGTCGGGCTGCGCGGCCAGGGAAAACTCGCGCGCCTGCCGGCCGAGCTCGGATTTCAGCGCCGCGATCAGCTGATGCCGATCCACCCTGAACGGGTTCTCTCCCGGCCACAGTTTCTGAATGATCTCCAGAGCCGGATCTCTGCCGTATGACTGGATCGCGAGCATGCGTCCGCCGGGCGCCAGACTGCGCGCCAGCGGCGCCAGGACCTTCTGTACCTTGAATTTGGCCGTCATGCGCGCGCGCCACGGCTGCGAAGCAAGAATGAAATCGTAATCCTCGAACGTTTGCCCGGGTTTGGGAATGACCGAATCGAGCAGAAATCTCTGGTCGTCGCGGTAGATGCAGAGCACCGACGGGCGTACGTAGACCGGATTGCCGGAGCTCTCGCTCGGCTTGGTTTCCCATCCGTGGCCGAGCGTTGTGGCAAGCTCCTCGATCTGCTCGGCGTACTGGTGCGCCGAGTCCCCGCTGAGGTGAACTTCCTGCCAGTTCAGGGCGGCTGCGAGCTTCACGTCCCGCGGCATGAGTCGCGGCGCTTCGGCGTAGTGCAGGTTGGTGATCACGAGCACGGTGGCCGGGTGCTCCTGAAAGCGGTCCGGCATCTTCTCCAATCCGAGCCGCACGTCCTCCAGGCTGATCTCTTTGGCAACCACCAGCATCGGAACCACGGGAAAGGCGTGATGGGCGCTGCGCATGAGCCGTGCCAGCACCGTCGCGTCCCCCATTCCGGCGTCAAACAGCCGCAGCGCCGGAGGCGAGGGATGCACGAGCTGTAACTCGCGCGCGGCGCGGCGCGCAATGGAGGCCTTCTCGTTGCAGGTGTTCACGAAGGCGAGATACTTCTGGCGGTTGTCGTAGAAGCGGAAAGGGGTCGAAGGCCCGCTCGCGCCCGCCGCGAGTCCGGAGAGCGCCGCCGGGCTCGTAGCCGCCGGAGCGTCGGAGCGCGTCACAGTGGCCGGGGTACGAGGCACGGCCTGCCGCATTAGCTCCACAGCCGACGTGAGGCGATGCGGGCGCCCTCGACCAGAGACTTGAGCTTCAGATACGCAATATCGGGCTCGACCGGTCCGAAACCCGCGAAGGTGCCGAACCCGCAGTCGGTGCCGGCCATGACCCGCTCGCGACCGACGAGGTGTGCGAAGCGCTCGAGTCGCTCCGCGACCAGCTCCGGATGCTCGACATAGTTGGTGGTGGTGGCGAGCATTCCAGGAATCAGGATCTTGTCTTGTGGGATGTCGGCATCCCGGAAGACCGACCACTCGTGAGCGTGCCGTGGGTTGGCCGCCTCGAACAGCAGTCCCTGCGGCCTGGCCTTGAGCACGATCGGCAGGAGGCGCGCCATCGGCACGTCGTAATGGTGCGGCCCCTCGTAGTTCCCCCAGCACACGTGCATGCGCACGCGCTCCGCCGGCACGTTGCGCAGGGCGTGGTTGAGAACCTCGACGTGCCGCGCGGCGAGAGTCTCGAACTCCTCCAGCGACCGGTCGCGATACATCGTGTGACGTCCCATCGCCAGATCCGGGGCGTCGATCTGCAGGACGATGCCGGCGCCGACGATCGACTCGTATTCGACCTGCAATGCGGCGGCGAGCGCCTCGAGGTACTCATCCTGCGTGCGGTAGTAGTCGTTCGGCTGAAAGAGTGCGATCACCCCGGGCGAGGCCGCGTTCATGAAGGTGCCGATGGGACGGGCGGCCGCGGCCGCGGCGTTGAGGTTGCGGATGTCCGTCTCCAGCGGCTTCAGGTCCTTGACGGTCACCGCCGCCACGCAGCGCGGGCGCCGGTACCTGGCCGTCGAGCCCCGTTCGGCGAGCTTGCGCAGCAGGCCCGGGAACTCGACCAGGTCCTGGCCCGGCTCGCGCGGGGTGTCGCCGGCGAATCCCGCCAGACGGTGTGCTACGTAGGTCGCATAGCTGATCTTGCTCATCTCGCCATCGCTGACGATGTCGATGCCGACCTCGACCTGCCGGCGCACCACCTCGGCTACCGCGTCGGTGATGACCGCATCGTCCCGCGCGAGGTCGCGCGATTCCTCACGCTCGCGCGCGAACAGCACGTCCGTCACCGCCTGGCTGCGTGGCAGGCTGCCGACGTGGGTGGTCAGGATGCGGCCCGCGCTGGCACTCATGATCGGGGGCCCCTGCTCCCTCAGGTCCCGCCCGAGGCCACGGGGGCGGGCCGCAGCCGGAAGTCGTAGCCGACCGTGTAGAAGGGCCTGTCCAGTTGCTCGCCGTTCGGGCCCGGTCCCGCGGGATGCCGCTTGAACTCCGCCACCAGCGACTCCTTCATGCCGAA
>Ga0335083_10004095_pt1 | contig 18663 bp, 20 predicted proteins | sample Lox_Sample_42_FD_206716 | JGI IMG/M metagenome (GOLD analysis project Ga0335083, IMG submission 206716) | Soil microbial communities from Loxahatchee National Wildlife Refuge, Florida, United States - Lox_Sample_4.2 | ecosystem: Environmental > Terrestrial > Soil > Wetlands | place: USA...
AGCGAGAACGTCGCCGCGTCGGCGGTGCGCACGAGGCTGCCCCCGCCGTCGAGCACGAAACGCCCCGCGGTGAGGCGCGTGCCCGTGAGCGCGACGCTCTTGCCGTCGGGCGCGAACGTGAGGTTCGTCTCGACCGTGGTCACGTCGCCGAAGACGAAACCGTCGAGCTCGGCGGGGTGCGGCGGCACGAAACCGTGGAGCTCGGCGTGAACGGCGCCGAGCTCGGGCAAGCTCGCTTCTTTCGCCGGGAACTCGAAGCCGGCGCTCACGCCGAGTGAAACGCCGTGGACCGGCAGCGCGACGGCGAGCGGTCCGGCGAGCCGCTCGAGCGGCGTCACGGCGAGCTCGAAGCCGACCCGCGGCTTGGGCGCGGAGAGATCGACCGTGACGCGCAGCGGGGCGCGTGCGAGGTCCGTCTCACCGAGGCCGAGGGCGACGCTCGTGGCGGTCGGGATCCAGGTGGCCCCGATGCGGCCGGCGTCGAGCCCGGCGATTTTCGCGTGCTCCGCCGTGACGATGCTGCCGCCCGGCGTGCTCGCGACGTTGCCTTCGGTGAGCTCGAGCCAGGGCGGTTGCGTGGCGTCCGGCCGCCACGCCGCGCCGAGGCTCTTCGCGAAGAGCGGCAGCGAGAACGCCGTCGCGTAACGCTTCGACCAGGCGCCGAGCGCGAGCCCGAGCGCCGGGAGCGAGCCGGTCGCGTCGATGTTGACGCCCGTGAGATCGACCCGCAAGAGCTTCAAAAAATCGAGATCCGCGTCGAGGCGGTCGATCGCGAGCGTGAGGCCGTCGACGCCGACGAGCGTCGCCTTCACCTGCTTGAGCTCGGCCCAATTCCAGCCGAAATCGAGCGAAGCGTAGCTCAGCGCGAGGCCTTGCTCGCGCGAACGGCTCTCGACCTCGCGCTCGATGAAGCCCGGCAGCGCGAGAAATGCAGCGACCCCGAGCGCCGCCACGAGCGCGACGCCCGTGCCCGCGAGCACGAGGAGGAGGCGCGAAGTCCTCACGCTGAGCTACGCTACGCCGCCTCGGGCGAGGTTCCAACCGTCGTCGCGAGGTCGCCGTCCGAAGAACGCATGCCGAATTATCTCACCCCCGAAGGCGCGAAGAAGCTCGCCGACGAGCTCCGGGTGCTCACGCTGACCGAGCGGCCGCGCGTCGTGCAGGAAGTGTCGGACGCCGCGGCGCAGGGCGATCGCTCCGAGAACGCCGAGTACATCTACGGTAAGCGCCGCTTGCGCGAGATCGACCGCCGCATCCGCTTCATCACGAAGCGGCTCGACGGCGCCGTGGTCGTGAAAAAGTCGGAGGTGGTGTGCGACGTGGTGCGCTTCGGCGCGCTCGTGTGCGTGGTGGACGAAAACGGCAAAGAGAGCCGGTACACCATCGTGGGCCCCGACGAAGCGGATCCGAGCGCCGGGCGCATCAGCTTTCAGTCGCCGCTCGGCCAGAGCTTGATGAAGCGCAAGGTGGGTGACAGCGTGACCGTGCGGCGTCCAGCCGGCGAGATCGAGATCGAAATTCAGTCGATTGACTACGAGTGAAGGCGCGGGACGCGGGCGCCCTCAAAAATTACCGCTCACGCCGAGGGTGAGCTCGCCCGGACCGACGCTGAGGGCGACGGCCGGCACGGCGTCGTTGTGCCAGAGCTCGGCCGTGATGCCGCCGCCGAGCACGAGCAAGCCGCCGAGCCCGAGCAGCACGTAGCCGGTTTCGCGCCGCGAGCGTTCTTCGTCGAGCAGGCGGCGGTAGGTCGCGCAGGCCGGGCTCGCGAGGTCGTCGCAGAAGTAGCGCGGCTGGCTGTGCTTGAAGCTCTCGGCGTCGTCGTGCTTCGAGCTCGCGGAGAACAGCGTGGCGACGCCGACCCCGACGCTCGTCGCGGCGCCGACGTACAAGGTGGCGATGAGCGCGAGCTTTTCGGTCGGGAGCTCGCCCGGGCTCGTGCCGCGGAAGAAGCGATCGCCGAAGCTGCCGGAGCTCTCGCTCGGGGAAACGGCCGGGGGCGCGGCCGTCGGCGCGCTCGCCGTCGGGGCGGCGGGCGGCTCGGCCCGAACCCCCGGTGCGATCAAGAGCAAGGCGGCCGTCGCGCCCGCGACCCTCGGCAGCATGGTTTCCCCCGTATCACCTCGGCGCGCCCGAGAGAACACTCACAAGAAGAAATCGGGCGCGAGCTCGGCGCCGGGCGTCACCGCGTACGCGTCGAAGTCCGTCACGCCCGCCTCGCGGAGCACGTCCTCGTCGATGAAGAAGCGGCCGGTCGTCGCGCGGCTCGAGCGCGTGAGGACGGCGTGCGCCGCGTCGGCGACGATCTCTGGCCGGCGGGCCCGCGCGACGAGCGGCGCGCCGCCGAGCAGATTTTCCACGGCGGCCGTGGCGATCGCCGTGCGCGGCCAGAGCGCGTTCACGCCGATTCCGGCCGGTTCGAGCTCCTCGGCGAGCCCGAGGACGCAGAGGCTCATGCCGAGCTTCGAGAGCGTGTAGGCGAGGTGCGGGGCGAACCAGCGCGGTTCGAGCGTGGGCGGCGGCGCGAGCACGAGGATGTGGGGGTTTTCGCGCTTCGCGAGCTCCGGGATGCACGCCTTGGAGCAGAGGAAGGTGCCGCGCGCGTTCACCTGCTGCATGAGGTCGAAGCGCTTCATGTCCGTCGCGAGCGTGCCGGTGAGCTGAATGGCGCTCGCGTTGTTCACGAGGATGTCGATGCCGCCGAACGCGCGCACCGTCTTGTCGACGGCGGCGAGCACCTGTTCTTCGTGGCGAATGTCCGCGACGCAGTCGATGGCGCGGCCCCCGGCCGCTTCGATCTCGCGAACGCTGTCGTGTACGGTTCCGCGAAGTTTCGGATGCGGCGCGTCCGTCTTCCCGACCACGGCGATGCTCGCGCCGTCCCGGGCCGCCCTGAGTGCAATCGCCTTGCCGATGCCCCGCGTGGCGCCGGTGATGAAGAGGGTCTTGCCCGCGAGGCTCATCGGCCGCGAGGATAGCGCGGGTCCGCGCATGGCCGACGAGAGAAGTGTCAGCAGGCCGCCGACGACCCGGCGGTCGTTCCCGCCGGGAGCGGAGTTCGCCGGGCGCTTTCGTATTCGCTCGCTGATCGGGCGGGGCAGCATGGGGACGGTGTACGAAGCCGAGCGGCTCGCCGACGGGACGACCGTGGCGCTCAAGCTGAGCGCGCTCACGGGCGGGGACGCGCGCGCTCGCCGCCGCTTCACGCGCGAAGCCGAGGCCGCGACGAAGATCGAGAGCCCGCACGTCGCCCGCGCGCTCGCGTCCGGCGAAGATCCGGCGAGCGGTTGCGCATGGATCGCGTTCGAGCTCGCGCGCGGGCCGACGCTCGACGTTTACCTGCGCGAGCAGCAGGAGCTTTCGCTCGAGACGGCGGCGCGCCTGCTCGCCGAGCTCGGCGACGCCCTCGCCGCCGCGCACCGCGCGGGGCTCGTGCACCGCGATCTCAAACCCGAGAACCTCCGCGTCGACGAGCGCGACGGCGCGCCGTACCTGATGGTGCTCGACTTCGGCATCGCGAAGGAGTTTCAGGGGCTCGAGGTCTCGGCGACGGCTCCGGGGCTCGGCACGCCGCTCTGGGTCGCACCGGAGCAGAGCCGCGAAGGCTACACGGCGGCTCCGAGCGCCGACGTGTGGGCGTTCGGGCTGCTCGCGTTCTTCGTGCTCACGGGCAGGCTCTATTGGCGCCACGCGGCCGACGCGTCGAGTCTCGCCGATCTGGCGCTCGAGCTCCTGAAGAGCCCGATCGAGCCGGCGAGCGAGCGCGCGCGGGCGCTCGGCGTGACGCGCGCGCTGCCGGCCGGATTCGACGCGTGGTTCGCGCGCGCCGTCAACCGCGATCCGCTCGCGCGCTTTGCCGACGCGGGCGCGGCGAGCGAGGAGCTCGCCACGGTGCTCGCCGGGCGCGCCGAGCGCGGCGGTCCCGTCGTCGAGCGACCCTGGGTCCTCATTCTCGTGCTCGTCGGCGGCCTGATCGCGATGGGTTACGCGCTCGCGCGCATCGTCCGCGGCGGGTGAGTTACGCTCGGGGCCGTGGTCTCTCTCTGCTTCGTTTGTCTCGGCAACATCTGCCGGTCGCCCACGGCCGAAGGCGTCATGCGCCACCTCGTGCAAGAGGCCGGGCTCGAGCGTGCCATCCGCGTGGATAGCGCGGGCACGGCGGGCTACCACGAGGGTGATCCGCCCGATTTTCGCGCCTGCGCGGCCGGCGAGCGGCGCGGCATCCTGATCGGCGGCGCGGCGCGCCAGTTCGAGCGCGCCGACTGGCAGCACTTCCACTACGTGCTCGCGATGGATCGCTCGAACTACGACGACTTGCTCGCGACCGCGCCGAACGCCGAAGCGAAGAAGAAGCTCTACCTCTTGCGGAGCTTCGACCCGAAGTCGCCGGCCGGCGCCTCCGTGCCGGACCCGTACTACGGAAGCGAGGACGGCTTCGACCTCGTGCTCGATCTGTGTCTCGCCGCCTGCAAGCCGCTGCTCGAAACGGTGCGGCGCGAGCACGGGCTGTGAGCGCGCTCGGCGGCGCGCTCGAGGCGGCGCTCGCCGAGCGGCTCGGCTCGCGCGTCACCGGAGCGTCGGCGCTCGCGGGCGGCGACATCAACGCGGCGTTCGAGCTCGAGCTCGCGGACGGCCGGCGGCTCTTCATGAAGACGAACGCCGACGCGCCGAACGGCATGTTTCGTGCGGAAGCGCGCGGCCTCGCGTGGCTCGGCGAAGCGCGGGCCGTGCGGCTGCCGGCGGTCGTCGCCGTGTCGGGCGAGACGGGGCCGAGCTTTCTCGTGCTCGAGCTCCTCGAGTCCGCGCCGCGGCGGAAGAATTTCGACGAAGAGCTCGGCCGAGCGCTCGCGGCGCTCCACCGCGCGACGCCCGGCGCGTTCGGGCTCGACCACTCGAACTTCATCGGCAGCCTGCCGCAGTCGAACGCGGCGCACGGGCGCTGGGTCGACTTTTTCCGGAGTGAACGGCTCGCGCCGATGCTCGAGCGCGCGCAGGAACGAGGCCGCGCGACGAGCGCCATGCGCCGCGGCTTCGAGCGCCTCTTTGCGCGTCTGCCCGAGCTCGCCGGGCCCGAGGAGCCGCCCGCGCGCCTCCACGGCGACCTCTGGGGCGGCAACCTGCACGTCGACGAGACGGGCGCGCCCTGCCTCATCGACCCGGCGGCGTACGGTGGGCACCGCGAGATGGATCTCGCGATGATGCGGCTCTTCGGCGGTTTTTCGGAGCGCGTGTTCGCGGCTTATGCCGAGGCTTTTCCGCTCGCCGGCCGGCACGCCGAGCGCGTCCCGCTCTATCAGCTCTACCCGCTCCTGGTGCACGTGAACCTGTTCGGCGGCGGCTACGCGAGCTCGGTCGAACGCGTGCTCGAGCGGTACGCGTGAGAGCTACTCTTTGCAGGCCTTCGCGGTCGCGTCGTACTTTTGATCGGCAGCCTTGAGCTCTGCCGTGAAGAGGGAGAAGTTGTCCTTGGCGAAGAAGCCTTGAAACTTCTGATCGGCTTCCTGGCGGGCGGGGTCCGCCGTCTTCCAGGTGATGCGCTCGTAGGCGAACGACTTGAAGACCATGTCGGACTGGGTCTCGATGGCGCCCCAGGTCTTCACGCTGTCGGCCTTCTGCGCCTCGCTGAGGTCGTCGAAGCCGGGCCAGCCGTTGACCTTCATGTTGCCGGCCTGCGTGACCACGGTCTGCCAAGCGTCCGAGGCCGCGAGGCGTGCCTTCGTGCATTCGTCGCTTGCACTCTTGTCGCAACCGACTGCCAGAGCCACACACGCGAGCAAACCGAAGCGTCCCATCGCCGTCCTTTTTGCCGACCGGGAGGTCGCGGCCGCGGAGCTTACACCGGGACCGAGCTGGGGGTCTCTCCCTACGCCGGCGCGGAATATTCTCGGATTCGAGGCCGGGCCCGCGGCCGCCGGGACCCGCCACCCCCGAATTGCCGCGAGGACGTTGCACGGCCTCAAAAGATCGACGACGCTACGCGAGCCCGGCTCGGTCAATCGGAGTCATGCCTCACCCTTCCCGCAATGCCCCGCCGCTCGGCCAGGGCACGGTCGTCAACGACCGGTATGAAATTCGCCAGAGTCTGGGGAAGGGCGGCATGGGCGAGGTGTTCCTCGCCTACGATCGGACGACGCAGCAGCCCTCGGCCCTCAAGGTGGTGCGTGAGGAGTCGCGCATGCCGGGCGACGACGAGGCGCTCCGCCAAGAGCTACTGCTCGCCCGCTCCGTGAGTCATCCGAACGTCTGTCGCGTTCACGACCTCGCTCCGAGCCCGTGGGGACCCATCCTCGTGATGGAGCACATCGCGGGCCAGACGCTCCACACGCACATCCGGCGGCGCAAGGCGCAAGGCGGTTACACCGCCGATGAATTCCGGAAGATTGCGAGCGAGACGGCGGCGGGGCTCGCGGCCATTCACGCGCAGGGTCTCGTGCACGGCGATCTCAAGCCGGGCAACGTGATGGTGACGAACGATCGCGCCATCATCCTCGACTTCGGTTTCGCGCAGGAGCGCGCTCGCTTGAGCGCGCGCAGGCCCGGCGCTCCCCCCGACGGCGGCACGCCGAACTACATGGCGCCCGAACGCCTGCGTTCCGGCGGCGCGAGCCCCGAAGACGACATGTACGCGCTCGGGCTCACGCTCTGGGAGATGTGGACGTGCCGCGTGCCGGAGCCGGGGTATCGCCCGCGCGCGAAGCCGATGCGCTCGCAGATCATGTTCGACGTGCCCGCGTCGCTCTCGGTCGACGAGATCAAGCAGATCTTCCGCTGCTTGACCGACGATCCGAGCGCCCGGCCGACGGCGCGCCACATGCGCTTCTTCAACCCCACCTCGCTCACGACGAGCCAGGTGCAGATCCCGCGTGAGCGCATCAACCCCGGTCCGCCTCCGGGGCGCGGCGCGAGCGACCTGTTCGTCGCGAGCTCCCAGTCGCTGCTCGTGACGTATTCGGCGAACGCACCCGACGCCGCCGGCACCATGTTCCCGCTCGCGAAGCCCGTCATCACGATCGGGCGGCGCGCGGGGCAGGACATCGTGATGCCGGAGCCGACCGTGTCGGGCTCGCACGCGATCCTGCGCTGGCAGTCCGGCTCCTGGTCGATCGAGGACACCGGCAGCACGAACGGCACGTTCGCCGACCACAGCTACGACCGCAAACAGACGATTCAGCTGCTCCACGGCGCCGAGATCCAACTCGGCGAGTCGCGCGTGAAGATCGTGAGCTTTCCGGAGGGCTCGCCGCAGCACGAACGCGCGCGCGCCTACCTCGCGCGGCGCGACGGGCTCACCGGCTTGCTCTCGCGCGAGCAGCTCATCCGCGTGATGGAGGACGATCGCGGCTTCGGCGAATGGTCCGGCGTGCCGCTCACGGTGGCGCGCTACCAGATCCGCGGACCGAACCGTCACGTGAGCGATCGCCCCGCCATCCTCGAGATGCTCGCGCTCAGGCGCGCCGCTCAGCGCGTCGTCGAGCTCACCGAGATGCTGCTCTTGAGCCTCGTGCCGGTGACGGGCGGGCGCACGGGGCCGCTCAAGTTCGCGATCGCCATGACCGGCCCGAGCCTCGACGAGGCGCGCAACGTGGTCGAGCAGGTGGTCTCGCAAGTGCAGGGGAACATGCCGGATTCGCTCGATCTCGCCGCCACCATCGTGCGTGCCGAGCCGGGCCAGCAGGTCCAGGCCCTGCTCGACGACTGACCCTCACTCCTCCACGCCTTCCCATGGCGCGCCCCCCGCGCACTTCCATCCCTTCGCTCTCCGGAGAGCCTCGTTCCCGCCGCCTCGGCGTCGGCACGAGCACCAGCAGCGAGCGCCCGTTGCGCGCCCAGCTCGTCGTTGCGGGCGTCGTGTGCGTGATTCTGATCGCGGTGCCGCTCTACCTCTTGCGCCGGCCGTCGAGCGCGAGCGCGACCGCCGTCGTCGCGAGCGCGTCGGCGAGCGCGCCGCGGCTCGCGCCGGCCCCGATCGCGGTGGACGCCGGCGCTCCGCCGCCCGTGAAGCCGGCCGAGCGCGTGCGGCTCGCGCCGGCCCAGCGCGTCAAATGCGGGACCTCGGCGACGCAGGCGCGCGTGGAAGGCGGACTCTGCGACAGCATGCCGCCCATCGAGCAAGCGCTCGGGAACGCGATCCGCGCCTCCGTCGATTGCGCCCCGAAGCGCAAAGAAGAAGGCTCGATCAACTACGTCCTCAACATCGACTTCAATCAGCGCAAATTCCACGTGTTTCCCGGGGCGAGCGGCAGCTGGCGCGGGCCCGCCGCGCGCAAGGCCGCCGAGTGCGTGAACCGCGCGTTCGCGAACCCGGATTGGGGCGCGGTGCCGCACCAGTACCGATATTACTGGGTCGCGATCCTCGCGACGTACCCGCTGCCGAGCGCCGTCGCCGCGCCGCCCGGCACGCCGACGTTCGAATAGTCAGCGCCGCTCGGCGTCGGGCTTCGGATCGCCGCCCGGCACGACGAGCTCGCCCTCGAGCCGCACGTCGCGCACGTCCGCGCCGAGCACGTCGCGCCGTCGCTCGGGCGGGGTGAGGCGGCGGAGCGCCGCGTGCCGCTCGGCGAACGCGGCGAGACCCGAACGCGCGAACAGGTCCTCGAAGAGCTCGCGGAGCCGACGCGCGAGCGCCGGAGCCTCGCCGTTCGTGCCGATCGCCACGACGACGTGGCCGGCGCGCGCGAGCGCGAGGTGCGAGTAGCTGCCGAAGCGCGGCTCGTCGACCGCGGCGAAGAAAATGCGCCGCGCCTCGCACTCGGCGTCCATCCGCGCCGCGAGCGCGGCGTCGCGATCCGCGAGCACGGCGAGCCAAACTCCGTCGAGATCCTCCGGCGAAAAGCTCGTCTTCTCGAGCACCGCGGCGCCGGCTTCGGTGAGCGCGCGCGCGCGCGCGTGTGCTTCCTCGCCCGTGCCGACGACGAGGCAGCGGCGTCCGCCGAGCTTGAGCGCTACCGGAAACCAGGGTGCCACGCCCGTCGCCGTAGCATTCGCGCCAAGGTCCGTCATTGACCCTGAGCCTTTTTCTCTTCGGCCTTGCTGCTGAAGCGCGTCGGCAGCCGCGGGCGCGTGAAGAAGTGCACCTCGCGCTCGGCGTCGCCGATGCGTTGCATGAAGAGCCCCGCGAAGGTGCTGAAGAGCGCGTCTCCCGGCGCCGCGGTGCCGGTGCTGCTCGGGCGCATCACCCAGCGCTGGAGCTGTTGCAGGACCGCCGGGCTCACCGGGTTGATTTGAATCGTGCCGCGCGCGTAAAGCGGCACGTTGGGCGAGACTTGCGAGGCGTCGCCCGCGAGCAGGCGGTGAGCTTCCGCGCAGCGCCGGAACACGCCTTCGAGCGTCGTCGTCCAGCGCGCCTGACTCGAGCCGGGTCGCACGATTTCCACGTAATAAGCCTCTTCCCACACGTGCCAGGTGATGCGGCAGCTCTGCGTCGTGGTCGAGAGCGGCTCGGGGCTGCCCACGCGCTGGATCGTGGCGGTGAGGACGATCGTCGTCGGCAGGCCGCGGCTCAGCTTGCTGCGAATGCCCGCGTCGAGCACGTCGCGAAAGCCGATGTCCACGTAGAGCAGGCTGCGATCGGTATCCCAGCTGAGCTCGACGTCGCGCTGCACGGGAGCCGACTCCGCTTGCGCCGCCGCGCCTCGACTGACGAGGACGGCGAGAGCGAGGAGCAGCCAGCCGAGGCGGCGCCGGCGCGTCGGCTCGCGCCTCACGGAGGGCTGCCTCCCGCCGGCCCGCGGCCCACGAACACGAAACCGAGGGCGTTCGAGAGCGAGAAGGTGAAGCCGCCGACGGACGTATCGGCGCGAAAGCCGAGCGTGGCGGTCAGATCGATGGGGACGCGCGCGAGACCCGAGTACGCGCGCGGCGGATCGGTGAGCGTGCGGTCGCTCGCGAGGCCGTACACGCCGCCGCCGCCGTAAAGGTCGATGCCGTAGATGGAGCGCTGGCCGCGGTAGAGCGGAATGCGGTATTCGGCCGCGATCTTGAACGCGTAGTTGCCGTAGCGTTCTTCGACGATCTGCGTGCCCAAGAAATTCGGCGGCGGGCGCCGGTCGAACGTCATCCCGAGCACGCGGTCGGGCAAGAAATCACTGAGGTCGCCGACGTAGAACTGCTCGAAGAACGGCGCGTGACCCGCGATCGCGCCGCCGTAGAGGTCGAGCGAGAGCACGTGGCGACCCCACGGCAGCTGCCACCAGCGCGAGGCGCGCGCTTCGACCTTCTGGTAGTCGTAGTCGAGCGCGGCGGGCAGGAGCGAGACCTCGCCGTTCAACGTCACGAGCCAGCCGCGCGTCGGCAAGAACGGCTGGTCGCGCGTGTCGTGCTGCAACGTCGCGCGCACGGTGGAGAGCACGCTCTTGCCGCGGATGATGCCGAAGTCGATCGGTTCGACGTCGTAGCCCGTCACCTGCGACGCGCTCTTCGGATAGTCGGCGTAGAGGCTCTCGAGCCGGTAGTTCGCCCACACCTGCGTCGAGACGGAGAGGTCGCGCCCGAAACCGAGGGTGCCGCCGAAGCGCTTGTAAGCGACGATCGCGTAATCGGTGTAGCCGCCTTCGCCCGCGGGGGACCCCGCCTGAATCACCTGCGAATTGCCGAAGAAATCGTGGGCGTTCGTGTAGAGCAGCGTGCCCGCGACCATCCAGTTGCTGCCGAGAAACGCCGGGTCGAGGAAGCGCGCGCGGACCGCGAGCTGATACTGAGCGAACGCGGCGGCGCCGCCGAGCGTGATGCCCGTGCCGGCGAGGTTCGTCTCCGCGCCGTCGAGGCCCGCGTAAGCCGTGAGCGGACGCGCGTGTCCCTTGGCCGCGCCCTGCACGTCCGCGTCCTTCGAGAGCCCCATCCAGAGGTCGTTCAGGACGAGCGTGTTGCGCTCGCTCACCTCGATGACCAAGAGCACCTGGCCCCGGTGCGAACCCTTCTCGAGCGAGAGATCGACCTCGCGGAAGAAGCCGGTGCCGAGCAGGCGATAGCGCAAGAGCTGGAACGCCGTGTCGTTCACGTCGATGATGTCGCCCGGCTTGAACGGCACGTAGCGCATCACCACACGACGATTCGTGCGCGTGTTGCCGCGCACGACGATGCCCTCGAGCTCGTAGCGCACGCGCGAGGTTTCGCGCGGGCCGTGTTCGTCGCAGTCGCACGGCGCGGGCGGCAGCGTGCTCGCGGGCGGCGAGGCGGGGGCGCTCGGCGGCGACGCGGTTTCGGAAAAAGCCGCGGGCGGTGGCGGCGCTTCGGGCTGCGCGGCGCCGGCCGAACCGGGCGCCGCCGGTGCGCCGGGGGCGGCCGCGCTCGTGGCGGCGTCGCTCGCGGCCGGAGCGGTCGCGGGCTTCGGCACCGCCGTGTCCGGCGCCGTTTGCGCGAACGCCGTGTGCGGCAGTGCGACGAGCGCGGCGAAGCCGGCGAAGCGACGGAACGAAAACGAGCCGCGCGCGCCGAGCATGACGTTACGGCGAGCGCCGGATCCCGGCTGGAACGCGCTCGTACGTGTCGCAGAGCCGGCCGAGGCGTTCGGCGAGCGCGGGGGTGAGCTCGGCCGCGCGCGCGCGGTACGTCCAGTTGCCGGAGGCGACGCCGGGGACGTTCATGCGCGCTTCGGAGCCGAGACCGAGCAAGTCTTGCAGCGGGAAAATCGTCGTGTTCGCGACGGAGGCGACGAGGGTGCGCACCATGTCCCAGTGCGGTTCCCGACCGTCACTCGCGGCGTAGGCGAGCGCGCGTTGCCGTTCGGCGAGCAGCGCGGCGGCGCGATGGGGGTCGCTCTCGCGCGCGTGCGAGCCGAGCCAGCCGACCATCGTGTCGTTGTCGTGCGTGCCGGTGTAGGCGACCACGTTTTTCGGGAAGCGGTGCGGCTGGTATTCGCGCCAATCGCCGCCGAACGCGAACGCGAGCACGCGCATCCCGGGCAGCCCGAAGTCGTCCCTCAGCCGCACCACGCCGTCGGTGAGCACGCCGAGGTCCTCGGCGACGAAAGGCAGCTGGCCGAGCGTCGCGGCGAGCCGCTCGAAGAGCTCGTGCCCGGGCGCCTCGACGAAATGCCCGTCGCGCGCGGAGGTGGCGCCCGCCGGCACCTCCCAGTAGCGGTGAAAGCCGATGAAGTGATCGAGCCGCACCGAGTCGAAGCGTGCGAGCGTCGCGCGGAGGCGGCTGATCCACCACGCATAGCCGGTCTCCCGCAGCCGCGGCCAGTCGTAGATGGGATTGCCCCAGAGCTGGCCGTCGGCGCTGAAGTAATCGGGTGGAACGCCCGCGACCACGCGCTTGCGCCCGTCCGGGTCGAGCTGGAAGAGCGACTGGTTCGCCCACACGTCCGCGGCGTCGTGCGCGACGAACATCGGCACGTCGCCGAGGAGCCGCACGCCGAGCTCGTGGCAGCGGCTCCGGAGCGCGGCCCATTGCCGCAGAAACTCGCGCTGCACGAAGACTTCGTACGCGACCTCGGCGGCGAGCTCGCGCCGCGCGCTCTCGAGCGCGGCGGGCTTGCGCTGGGCGAGCTCGAGGTGCCATTCGACCCAGGGTTTGCCGCCGTTCGCGCGTTTCAAGGCGCGAAAGAGCGCGTAGTCCGGCAGCCACTCGCGATTCTCTTCGAGGGCCCGGTCGAGCTCGCGCCGGGCGTCCGCGCGCTCGAGAAACGCCGCGCACGCCTTGCGCAGCCGCCGCTCGCGAAAGCGCCGCGTGGCCTGGAACAGCGTGTGCGGCGCGTTCACGAGGCGCGCCGGCGCGACCAAATCGGAGGGCTCGAGCAGGCCTTCGCGTTCGAGCGCTTCGAGGCTCACGAGCCACGGGCTCCCCGCGAACGCCGAGGGGCTGTCGTAGGGCGAGTTACCGCCGCCCGGCGGCACCACCGGTAACATCTGCCAATGGCGCTGGCCGGCACGCGCCAAGAATTCGGCGAAATGGTGCGCCGCGGGGCCGAGGTCGCCCGCGCCGTAAGGGCCGGGCAGGGACGTGAGGTGCAAGAGCACGCCGCTCGAGCGTTCCGCGAAAGGGCCGGTCATCCGTCGTTCTCCTTGCCGCGCACGAGCGACGCGCCGATCGCGACGCCGAGCACGATACCGATCGCAGCCAGGGACTCTAGTGACGAGACGTGAAGGAAGTTGGAAGCGACCATCTTCGCTCCGATCAGGATGAGCACGATGGCGAGGCCGGTGCCGAGGTAGTGGAAGCGGCTCATCATGCCCGAGAGCACGAAGTAGAGCGCGCGCAGCCCCAGAATGGCCATGATGTTCGACGTATACACGACGAAAACGTCGTTCGAGATGGCGAGCACGGCCGGCACGGAATCGACCGCGAAGAGCAGGTCGGTGAACTCGACGACGACGAGCACGAGGAAGAGCGGCGTCGCGTAACGCGCGCCGTCCTTCATCACGAAGAAGTGATCGCCGTGGGTTTCCTTCGTGGTGCGGAGGTAACGGCGCGCGAGCTTGAGCGCGAGGTTGTCCTCGGGGTCCACCTCTTCTTCCTTGCGCACGAGGAGTTTCGCGCCGGTGAACAAGAGGAAGCCGCCGAACACCCAGGTCATGAAATGGAAGCGGTGGAGCAGGGCGCTGCCGAGAAAGATGAAGACCGCGCGCATCACGATCGCGCCGAGCACGCCCCAGACGAGCACGCGCTGTTGCTGCGTCTCCGTCACGCGGAAGTAGGTGAAGAGGACGAGGAAGACGAACAGGTTGTCGACCGAGAGCGACTCCTCCACGACGTACGCGAGCAGGTAGGTGACGGCAGCGTTCGCGTCCTCGCGGAAGCGCACGTAGAGAGCGAACCCGAGCCCGACGAGCACGAAGAACACGCTGCGGATCGCCGCCTCGCGGAACGACACGCGCGCCTTCACGCCGCCGAAGACCGCGCGATCGAGCCCGAGGGAGAGCAGCACGACGCCTCCGAAAACGGCCCAGTCCACGGGCCCTAGAGCGCCGCTCATCGCTCGCCTCGTATCATGCCGGGTACGGGCATGCTATATGCGCGCCGGTGAAAAGCCTCGTTTTTACCGTGTGCTTCGTGCTGCCGGTCGGCCTCGCCGCTTGCAAGAGCAGCTCGCCGCCGAACGGAAATGCGGCGACCGCGTCGAGCGTCACACCGGCGGCGGCGCCCGCTCCGGCGCGACCCTCCGCGTCGGGCGCGGCCAATCAAGGCGTCGAGCTCGCGTGGACGGATCCGCCCACGTGGCGACGTTCACCGCGTGTCATCCCCATGCGCAAGGCGACCTACGAAGTGCCGCGCGCCGACAAGGATCTCGAAGACGGCGAGTGCGGCGTCTTCTACTTCGGTCCCGGCATGGGCGGCTCGATCGACGCCAACATCGACCGCTGGGTGAAGCAATTCAAGGATCTCCCCGCCGACAAGGTGAAGCGCGCCGATCGTTCGGTGAACGGCCTCGTCGCGCACACCGTCGAGATCGACTCGGGCAGCTTCAACGCGAACTCCATGGGCCGCGCCGGCCAGGACATGATCAAGCCCAATTTCGGCCTGCTCGGCGCGATCGTGGAGGAGCCGAGCGGTGAGTATTTCTTCAAGCTCACCGCACCGGAGCGCACGATCGCTCAGGCGCGCGCGGACTTCTATCGCATGCTCGACAGCGTGCACGTGAAGTAGCCCGGCCGTCGGGCGCGTCTCAAAACTTGAGCTCGAGCCCCTCGCGCGCGCCGAAGAGCAGCGTGCGCGAGCCGCGCGCGTCGAGCCGCGCGGTCGCAGCGCGGATCTTGTCTTCGACCGCCTCGTCCGAGTGCAGCGGGTCGTGATGGAAGACGGCGCATTGTTTCACGCCGGCCTGGTGCGCGAGATCGGCGACCGTGTTCGCGCGCGCGTGACCCCAACCGACCTTCTGCGGGTACTCCGCGTCGGTGTACTGGCCGTCGGCGATCAGCAGATCGGCGCCCTCGACGAACGCGACGAGCGCGTCCGGGAGTCGCCGCAGCGCCTCGGGGTCCTGCGCGGATTCGTCGGCGTTCGAGAGCAGGAGATCGAGCTCGCTGTCCGTCGCGTACACGATCTTCTTGCCGCCGCATTCGAACGCGTACGCGTAGCTCTTGCCCGGGTGAGGCTGCTCGAACGAGCGCACCGTGACGCCGCCGAGCTCGACCGTGAACTGCTCGAAGGTGCGCGCGCGGATCTCGGCGCCGAGATCGCTGAAGTTCACCGGGAAATACTCGGAGCGCATCTGCCCGTGGAGCAGTTCCTCGACGCGCGTTCGGCCCGCTTCCACGTCGTAGACCACGATCTCGCTGTCCTTCGCGTAAGCCGGCACGAAGAACGGGAAGCCCTGGATGTGATCCCAGTGCATGTGGCTGAAGAACAAGTGCGCGGACACGCGCGGCCGTCCGCGCTGCACGAGATCGAGCCCGAGCTCGCGCAGCCCCGTCCCCCCGTCGCAGACGAGCTCGAACTCGCCGTAACGGAGCTCGACGCACGAGGTGTTGCCGCCGTAGCGCCGCGTCTTGTGGCCGGGCGTGGGGATCGACCCGCGCGTCCCCCAGAAGCGCACGAACGTCGCTTCGCTCACTCGGCCTCGTGCAGCACGAACACGACGTCGCCGATTTGAATCGTGTCGCCCTGATGCAGCACGGCCGCGTGCGCCTTCACCCCGTTCACGAACACGCCGTTTTGACTGTCGAGATCCGCAAGCGAGAGCTCGGCGCCTTGGCGGCGAAAGACGACGTGGCGGCGCGACAAGAGCGCGCTGTCGATGGTGACGTTCGCCTGCTGGCCGCGCCCGACGACCGTCTCGGCGAGGGACAGGGCGAAGCGCCGCGGCGCGCCCGGCCCCCGCACTTGTTCGAGCGTCGGCAGTTTTCCGCCCCGCGGCAAGCCGCTCACGATGGCGACGGCGCCCGCCAGCGTGGAATCGGGATCGAGCGAACCTGTCTTCGACACGCGCGCTAGAGGTTAGACGAGGTGATAGAGAGAGTCATGCAGAAGCTCATCTTGATCGGCGTGGCCGGCGGCGCGGGGACGCTCGCGCGCTACGGTGTCGCGACGCTGGCCCAGCGGCTCTTCGGCGCCGGATTTCCTTGGGGCACCGTGTGCGTGAACCTGATCGGCGCGTTCCTGTTCGGACTCGTGTTCACCCTGTGGCGCGAGCGAGGCACCCTCGACCCGGAGGCGGCGAGTATTCTCCTCATCGGCGTGATGGGCGGCTTCACGACGTTCTCGAGCTACGTGAACGACCTCGTGGGGCTCGCGCGCGGCGCGCGGCTCGCCGCCGCCGGCTTCGATTTCGTGCTGCAGAACGTCGGCGGCGTCGCCGGCTTTCTCGCCGGCGCGGCGCTCGGTCGGCACGCGTAGCGCGCTGCGTCGGTCGTGCTCGCCGCGGCTCCGGCGGGAACACTTCGTGGTAGAGATCGCTCCGCATGCGCGCCGTCGCGGCGCGGAGGTGAGAACGCCCATGTTTCGCTCCATCCTCGTGCCCGTCGATTACTCCGAGCATTCGAAGACCAGCCTGCGCTACGCGGCGGAGCTCGCGCGGAGCGTCGGCGCCACGCTCGACGTGGTCCACGTGTGGGATCGCCCGTCGTACGCGTCCGACGCCGTGCTCGTCCGCCGCCCCGGGGAGGATCACTGCTCGCTCGCCGAGCTCATCCAGAAGAACGCCGAGAACGACATGAACGACTTTCTCGGCTCGCTCGCGCTGCCCCTCGAGACGAAGCTCGGCCACCGCTTGTTGTCCGGCGATCCCGCGGCCAAGCTCGTCGAGGAGCTCCGGAGCGGCAAGCACGATTTGGTCGTGCTCGGCACGCACGGCCGGACGGGCCTCATGCATCTCTTGCTCGGCTCGGTCGCCGAGAAGCTCGTGCGGCTCTCGCCGGTGCCGGTGCTCACCGTTCCGCCCGCCGCGCGCGCATAGCGCATCGCAAAAAAGCTCAAGCTTTGGTGCATTCGCGCTGAGAACTTGCGGCGCTCGCGGCCTCAAATCGGGGCTTGCTCGCGGGCCCGAGGGCCGCTTATTCTCGCGCCTCACTCGTGAAGCAAGCCGTTCCCGCGCACTGCAAGTCCCGGTACCGAGTGCGCGTTCGCTTCGGTGAGACGGACCTGATGGGGATCGTTCACCATGGCACCTACATCAGCTACTTCGAGGTAGGCCGCGTCGAATACATGCGGCGGCGCGGTCTCGACTACCACTCTTGGACCGAGCTCGGCATTCACCTGCCCGTGGTGGAAGCGTACGTGCGGTATCGCCGTACGGCTCGTTTCGACGAGCTCCTGTGTATCGAGACGCGGTTGAGCGAGCTCTCCCGCGTCAAGGTGCGCTTCGACTACCGGCTGCTCAGGGAGCCCGAGGGCGACGTCGCGCCGAGCGGCGGCGCCGACCAACAGCTGGTCGCCGAGGGCCATACGCTCCTCGCCTGTGTCGATCAGCACCACATTCCGCGCCGTATCCCGCCCGAGGCGGAGGCGGTTTTGCTCGGGCCCGAGCTTGACATTCCTGCTCGCATCGGCGCCGACGGCCGCCCGCGGCACGCCGCCGTCGCGCCCGGCCACACCGAGGGCGACGCCGCGACCCACGCCTCCCCGAGCGAGCGAGTCGCTGGTTCGAAGTCGTAGGCGGGGCGGCGTGTTACGCTCGGAGTATGTCCGAACGTCGGCCCGTCACGCCTGACCCGCGCGCGTCGCTGGTCGATTCGGGCTGGTCGGAGCCGGCGCCGGCGTCCGAGCGCGAGCTGCCGTCGTACGCCGACAGCGCGCGCGAGCACCTCGTCACGCGCGTGGACGATCAGATTCAGGCGCGTATCGCGGCGATGAACTACGAAGATCGCACGGACGTCGTCGACGTTCCGAATCTCGCGCCGCCGCCGCCCCCGCCCCCGTCCGCCGCGCCTGCGACGAAGTCGCGGCCGCAGCACGCGGTGCCGCAACCCCCGTCACGGCCCCAGCACGCCGCGCCGCAACCGCCGTCGCGACCCCAGCACGCGGTCGCGACGCCGCCGCAGATGCCGTTGCCGCCGCCGCAGTTGCCGCCGCCTCCGCTGCCGGTGCCCGAGCTCTCCGCCGCCCCCACCGACGAGCGCACCTTCGTCGACTCGAATCCGGCGCCCGTCTCGACGACGCCGCCCCCGTCGCCGCCGTCTCACCCGCCGCCGCGGCCCTCGCGCCCGCCGCCGCCGTCGTCGCGTCCGCCGCCGCAGAAGTTCGGTTCGCTCCCGCCGCCCTCGTTGCCGCCGCCGCGCACGCCGTCGTTCTCGCCGATGCCGCCGCCGCCGACGCCGACGTCGTTCACGCCGCCGCCGAATCTGAGCGAAGCGCTCTTCGAAAAGGTGGGACTTTGGGGTTCCGAAATCCCGCTCTGGGGCGTGCTCCTGCCCGCGTTCGCGGCCACCGCCCTCGCCGCGGCGTTCATCGCCGGCGTGTTCGCGTCGTCGCCGCGCGAGCAGGCGGCCGCGCCGTCCGCGTCCGCCGCCGCCGACACCACCGCCGCTTCGGCTCCGAGCTCGCCGGCTGCCGCGACCGGCGCCGACGCGAGCTCGGGCTCGAACGCCGCCGCCTCGTTGCTCGACCGCGCGCGGAGCGGCGACGAGCGGGCCATCGGCGTGCTCGAGCACCAGCGCCCGGAAGATCGCGGGACGGACGAAGCGCTCGCGCTCGCGGCGGGTAAAGTCGCCGAGGAGCTCGCGTCGGTGAGCAAGCTGCGCGCGCGCCTCGGATCCGACCCCGGTCTCGCCAAGGATCCGAAGGTCA
>Ga0335083_10004096_pt1 | contig 18662 bp, 22 predicted proteins | sample Lox_Sample_42_FD_206716 | JGI IMG/M metagenome (GOLD analysis project Ga0335083, IMG submission 206716) | Soil microbial communities from Loxahatchee National Wildlife Refuge, Florida, United States - Lox_Sample_4.2 | ecosystem: Environmental > Terrestrial > Soil > Wetlands | place: USA...
GACTACGAGGGGCTGAACAGCGAATGGACGGTCGGTCCCATGCTCGGGTATGCCACGCTCGACTCGATCATCGCCGTCGAGCACTTCGCCCCGGCAGGCCTCGACGGAGTCAGGACCGAGGTCACTCTCAACGGTTACTCGGGCGGCTCGGAAGCGTCGACATGGGCGGCGGCGTTCGCGCCAAAGTACGCCCCCAAGCTCGACATCGTCGGCGTCGCCGCCGGCGGCAACTTCCCGGACCTCGTCTACACCACCGAGAACCTCGACAACTCGATCTGGTACGGCACCGAGATCGGCGTGCTCGAAAGCTTCAGCCGCGCGCTGCCGCAGGATTTCGACCTGACCAGGCTGCTGAACGCCTCAGGCCAGGCCCTGGCGGCGAAGGACGGGCAGGACGGAAGCGGCTGCGCCGGCTCGACCCTCAACGAGCCCTTCGGCAACGCCTCTCAGTACACCAACTTCCCCGACTCCGCGGCTCTGGCCGCCTACCCGCCGGTCAACGAGGGTCTCGAGCAGCTGAGCCTGAAGAACGGACCGCTGCCGAAGGCCCCGATGCTCCTCTACAACTCGGTCGACGACGACCTCGCATTCATCCAGCCGGTCGACGCGTGGGTCGCGAACTACTGCCGGCACGGGGTGACCGTCGACTACGACCGGGATCCGGCCGGAGGCGATCACCTCAGCGGGATCGTCCCGTACTGGAAGGCGACACTGCCCTATCTCGAGAACGCGTTCGCCGGGGTCAAACCGCCCGACAGCTGCCCGACCTGAGCCGAGTCACCGCCTCGCGTCGGCGGTCAGCCGTCGCTGCGCGGACGCGTCAACGTGAACGTGTCGAACACCTCGAGGTCACCTCCGAAGTTGTGGCGACCGCACCCCGCCGGCGGCTCACCGAGCCAGGAGGTCCGAGTGCCTCTGTCGCCTCGCGCCCGTCTTCCGTTCCCCGATCACGGTCCATCGGCGGCCTCCTCTCGAACCTGTGATTTCTGAACGGGCTCCCAGAGGGCCGGCGAGGCGAGGTTAGGAATCTGTGGCCGCTGGCGGGGACGAGATGGCCAGCGGCCGCGGGCGGTGCCAGGCCTTTTCCCCACGCAGGTAATAGAGCGTGGCTTGAAGCTCCGAGATGTGGATGTCGGGGTTGTACAGCGGGCTCTCGCAGCCGTCGGTGAGCAGCTTGTCGACCGTTCGAATCCATGTGGCGTCGAGATCGTCGACGCCCTCGAGCATCACCGCGATCTCGAGCAGTTCGGTACGAACAGCGGCAACCCGATCGGAGAGCAACACCGTACGCCGCGTCGGTGTCACGGTCGCGGCCCGACGTGCGCTTGCGGCGAGACTCCGGCGCTTGCGGCTACTGAGCAGTTTCCGCATGCTCGGATGAGGCCGCTCGAGCCGATCTGATACGTGCGTCAGTGTCACGCACTCGCGCCCGCTGTGTCTTCATATCGACACGCACAACGGACACGGAGGAAACGATGGCGCTACGCGTTCCGAAGGCGGAACTCACCGCCGAGCTCAGCGAAGGCTCGAAACACTCGGACCGACGGAGCGGGCCGTGTTCGTCCTGCGTGAGGTCTTTGATGTGCCACACGACGAGATCGGCGAGGCGATCGGGAAGTCGCCGGTCGCGGTGCGGCAGATCGCGAGGCGAGCGCGCGAGCACGTCGCATCTCGACGGCCGCGGGTGCGCGTGAGCCGGTCAGAGCAGCAGGCGGTGGTGGAGCGGTTCCTGATCGCGCTCCGCACCGGGCAGCTGCAGGAGCTGATGGAGATCCTTGCGCCGGACGTGGTCTTCATCGCCGATGGCGGCGGCCTTGCGGCCGCAGCACGGACTCCGATCCACGGGTTGGAACGGATCGCGAAGATCCTGGCGCGCGCAAACCGGGCGGTGGAGACGTTCGAGACGAAGAGCGTGTGGCTCAACGGCGCACCCGCGGGCCTCATCGAGATCAACAGCGAGCCCGCGGCGGTGAGCGTCACCGTTGAGAACGGGCACGTCACCCGTATCTACGTCATGGTCAACCCGCGGAAGCTGACCCGGCTGAATGAGCCCTCCGAACTGGCTCGGTGACGGACCCGGCACCGGTTGCCGGCGGGAACGAGACGTCGACCATGAGCCCGCCGTCCGGCCGGGCGCGCGCACTCAGCTCGGCATGGTGGGCGTTGGCGATCGCCTGGACGATCGACAGTCCCAGTCCGTGTCCGTTGGTGTGCTGGGTACGGGCGGCGCCGAGTCGCTGGAACGGCTGGAAGAGACGCTCGATCTCTTCGGGCGGGACGTTCGGCCCGGTGTTCGCGACTGACACGACGGCGTGCCGGTCACGGGTTACGGTGGTGATCTCGACTTGTCCGCCGGGGCGGTTGTGCCGTACCGCGTTGTCGATCAAGTTCGCGATCAGGCGCTCGAGCAATCGTGGATCGCCGTCCGCGGGCGCCGGGTCGATCGTCGCGCAGACATCGACATCGAGGCTCGCGAGCTCCGACTCGCGAGCGAGCAGGGCCTGGGATGCGAGGCCCGCGAGGTCCAGGTGCTCGCGCCGCTCGAGCCCGGCCTGGCCGCGCGTGAGCGCGAGCAGCCCGTCGATCAACTGCTCGAGGTGCTGCTCGGATGCGAGCACCCGCTCGTGCGCTCTTCGCAGGGAGGCGACGTTTGACTCGGGGCTCGCGAGCGCGACCTCGATCAAGGCACGCTGACGCGTCAGCGGTGCGCGCAGCTCGTGCGACGCGTTGGCCACGAACTGGCGCTGCGCCCGGTAAGAGTCCTCGAGCGGTTGAAGGACGCGCCCTGCGACGAACCATCCGAGCGCGAGCGACAGCAGCGACATACCCGCGAGCGCGATGCCCGACTCGAGTGCCAGGTATCTCAGTACATGCGTGTGCTCGCGGTTGCCATAGGCGGCCAGTGCGCCCTGCTCGGCGCCGGTGTTCACCTGACTGGCCGGCGAGTCGAACATCGCGGCGACCTGCTGGGCGGTGAGCTTCGGGTACCGCGTGTGCAGTATCGAAACGGCCTTTGTCACGCTTTGGCTGAGGCCCACGGGGTGTCCGTTGACAAGTTCGGTCGACCATCCGTTCTGTCCGGTGACCACGAAACCGGTGGCGTTCACGAACAGCGCCCAGGTGATCGCCAGCAGCGCGGCACCGGACACGAGAAACAGGCCGCCGTAGAGCAGCGTCAACCGCACCCGCACCGTGCGGTGCGGGAGGTGTCGCCCGACCGCGAGCTGGGTGATCCGGCGGTTCAACCGCGCCGCGATGCTCATATGCGGTATCCGGCCTTGGCGACCGTCTCGATTACGGGCGGGTCGCCGAGCTTGGCCCGCAGGCGGCTGACCGTGATCTTGACCGTGTGCGTGAACGGGTCGGCCTGCTCGTCCCACACGCGTTCGAGCAGCTCCTCGGCGGAGACGACCCGGCCTTGGGCGGCGAGCAGGAGCTCGAGCACGCCGAACTCCTTGGGCCTCAGCGCGAGCGGCCTGCCGGCCCGCTTGGCGGAGCGTTTGGCGCTGTCGAGCACGACGTCCCCGCGCTCGAGCACGGGCGGGATTGTCGGCTGCGCCCGGCGAGCCAGCGCGCCGATCCGGGCGACGAGCACGGCGAACGCGAACGGCTTGGTCAGGTAGTCGTCCGCGCCGAGCCCGAGACCGTCGACGAGGTCCTCGTTCTCGGCCGCGCCGGTCAGCATCAGCACGCGGCTGCGGCCGCCTGTGGCGACGAGCTTCGCGCACACGTCATCGCCGTGGACGGCCGGTAGGTCACGGTCGAGCACGATCACGTCGTAGTCGTGCAGGAGCGCCCGCGCCAGTCCGGCTTCGCCGTCGAGAGCGACATCCACTGCCATCCGCGCCTCGCGCAACCCGGCGGCCACGGTCTCTGCCAGTTCCTCGTCGTCCTCGATTACAAGCACCCGCATCGGCCGCTCCTCGTCAGATGAAGGTACCGCGCGCTCGTTTCACCGCGGTTTCACCGTCGCCGGCGCACGGAGCGCTCCCGCTCGGCCAGGGCGAAACCGGGCGGAAACCACCGGGCGCGTAGAACCGCTCCGCACACCCGAAAGGAGACGAGATGCAACACAGCATGGGCCCAAGACGGCGGACCCACCCGTCGCGACTGCGTCCGCTCGCCGCCGGAACACTCGGGGGTCTGGTCCTGCTGACAGGCTGCGGCGGAAGCTCGCAGACCGTGGCTACGACAACGGTGGCCGCCGCGACCACCTCGGCAAGCGCCGGCCCCGCACCCGCCGGCGGGAGCCCGGGGCTGGCGTTCGCCGACTGCATGCGCTCGAGCGGCGTGCCGAACTTCCCAGACCCGAGCCCCGGACGGGGATTGCTGTTCAACGCGTCCGGGGTCAATCGTTCATCGCCTGCGTTCAGAGCCGCACAGGCGAAGTGCAGAAAGCTCCTGCCGGGCGGCCCCCCCGGCCCGGGCGCGAGGACGCACCCCTCCACACAGACGCTGGCGAAGCTGCTCCGGATCGCGGTCTGCATGCGCCGGCACGGGATTTCCCAGTTCCCGGACCCCAGGACCTCGGTCCCGTCCGACCTCGCCGGTATCGAGGACATAACCGATTTCGACGGCGCGATCCTGCTGTTCCCGCAGACGATCAACCTGCAGTCGCCGGCGTACAAGCAGGCCTTGGCCGCGTGCGGTGCGCCACCGCTTGGCCTGCCGCACTGACCGAGGCTCTTGAAGCGCGTCAGAGCTCGCGACGTTCGAAGCTGGCCACCGCGGCAATCAGGACGATGAGGAACCAGCAGGCCACCCAGACCAAGTAGGGCCAGGACGGCGCCCCCTGTGCGTAGAACGGATCCTGCCGTCCGCCTTCGGCCACGTGCTCGGCGATCAGCGACGGTGGCTGGAGGTAAAAGATCGCGGCGTGCCACAGGCCGTCGGTAGGGATGAGGAATCGGCCAATCTGTCCGACCGTCCGCAGCGCGGCGATGTTGAGCGCCGACCCGAGCGTGCCCACGACGCCGGCCAGCCATCCCGCGCCAAACACCGCGACGCCGATCACGCCCGCGGCGATCACCGGTATCCGCGTACTCAGGAACAGAGCCAGGGTCAGCAGCAGCGCTCCTTCGGCGAACAGGTACACGCCGGCGAGCACCGGGTTTGGCGGGACGAAGCCGCTCGCCAGCCGGACGACTCCGAACTCGAGCGCGCAGACGCCGCCGGCGTAGCCGGCGAGCAGTAACGCCAGCCCGAGCCATTTGCCGAGGACGACCTCGCTCCGTCGGATCGGCCGGGTCACGATCGTCATTAGCACGCCGGACTCGAGCTCCGACGAGATCGACGGAGAGGCGATCGCCGAGGCACTCAGGGCCAGCACGAAGCTGAACATGAACATGAAGAGGATGAGAGCGTCGGGCACGGCGAGATTGGTCTCGCCGGAGGTCAGGCTGTTGGCGTGACTCAGGCGGTCAAAACCCCACGCGCTGAGCCCCACGACGACCACGGTGATCGCAAGGAAGGCGAGCAACAGGCGTCGCCGGACTGCCTCTTTGATCGTGAGCGCGGCGATGGTCACGGTCGGGTTCATCGCTCTCCCAGCAGCTCCAGGAAGCGAGCTTCCAGACTCTGGTGCTCGGGAATGACCGCCTGGACCTGGCCGCCTAGCGCGACCAGATCCCTGACCAGGTCGGCGATCTGCGACGGGTCGATGTCGTCGATCACGGCCCATTCGTCCTCGCCGCGCCAGCGGCCGAACCGGCTTAGCCCGCTCCACCAGTTCTCGCCGAGGCCCGCCACTTTCACGCGCACGCTGCTGTTGCGCCCGAGCAGCTCGTTGAGGCTGCCGATCGCGACCGTCGTCCCCTTATCGATGACCGCCACGCGATCGCAAACATGCTCGGCCTCCGCGAGCAGGTGGGTGTTCAGGAACACGGTGGTCCCCCGCTCGCGGAGCCGCCGGATGATCTCGCGGACGTCGTGGCGCCCCACGGGATCGAGCGCGCTCGTCGGCTCGTCGAGCACGACCAGCCTCGGGTCCCCAAGCAGCGCCACGCCGAGCCCGAGCCGCTGCTGCATCCCCTTCGAGAACGTGCCGACCCGGTCGTCGCCTCGCTCGAGCAGGCCAACCGTCTCGAGCGCTGTGCGCTCCTCCTCCCCCCACGTTGCCTTCGGCAGCGCGAGGAGCCGGCAATGCAGCCGCAGCACCTCCCGCGCCGTCAGCAGCGCCTGGAACCGGAACAGTTCGGGCAGATATCCGATCTGACGCCTCGTCTCCCGATCGCCGAGCCGCGCGCCGAGCACGAGGGCCTCGCCGGCCGTCGGGCGCGCCAGCCCGAGCAAGAGCTTCACGACGGTCGTCTTGCCTGCTCCGTTCGGTCCGAGGAAGCCGAACACCTCGCCCCGCTCCACGGTCATCGACAGCGAGTTCACCGCGAGCGTGCCGCCGAACCGTTTACTCAGGCCCATCGTGTGAATCGCCGGCGATCCCGCGGCGAGCGGCGAGCGGGTCCGCGGCGATGTGGCCGCGGACCGCTCGAGGGCGGCATCGGCCACGGGTTCGGCGTCCCTGCGAACGGTGGTGGGCTCAGCGGAGTTGGTCCGCGACATTCAGCACATCTTGAGGATCGAGGATTCCGGCGACGGCGTGCACCATGCCGCGACCGTCCTCCCACACCACGGCGGCGGCGGCGTTCGAGGAGTCGGCGAGGAGCACCCCGGGCCAGCCGGCAACCTGAACCGAGTGGACCGAGGCGCCCGGCGGGACCGGGACCGGGAGGGTGGTCCTTAGGTCGCCCACGAGCCGGATCTCCTCGGCGAGCTGTGGCGGGATGCCCGGCTGAGCCAACAGGAAGGCTTCGATCTCGGTCAGGTCCGCTCCCGTTGAGCGAGCCGTCGGGCGCGGCATCGTCGCCACGGCGAGCGTGGGCACGTCGGTCCCGCTCGCGCCCGCGTACTCCGCCAGCACCCCGGGACCCGCGTCCACGGTCACCGAGCTGCCGGCCACGCGCCGCGCGGTGGACTTGAAGGTCACGGTCGCGCTCACCCGCGGCTGAACCATGAACTGCTGGACCGGGCCCACTCCGCCGGGAAGGTGGGTGGGCAACGACACCGAGAACCCGGCCTGGGCGCCTGCCGCGGCGGCCGAGGAGGCAGGCTCCGCGGATCCAGAAGACCACTTGATCGTCCCGAACCGGAACGTGCTCGATCCGTTCGGCGTGGAGAAGCCCCCGAGCGCGTTGCTGTCGCCCAACCCCATGAACGACGCGATCGCTCGCAGGTCGCCTTGACTTACCGACACCGGCGCGACGTGGGTCGGCGCGAAGATCGTGGTGAGCGAGGCGGCCGCGGCCGTCCCGACGACCAGGACGCCGATCGCGGCGATGACCAATCCGGCCCGCAGCGAGACTCTCGGGAACCGAGGAGGTCGCCCAGTCACGGGCGTCGATCGTTCCTGGCCGGGGGCACGTCGCCCGGACCGCCGTTCCAGCTCGCGCCGGAGCCGCACCCAAGCGATGTCGGTATCCGGCACCAGTCGTGGGGCCGACAACAGCCGGACGGCCTGTTCGGCGTCGCATGCGATCTCCGATCGCCGCGCGCTGCACCGCGCGCAGTCGGCCACGTGCTCGGCAACCCGGTCCGGAACGGCCAGGGGCTCGTCGTCGAGCCGCCTCAGCACCCCGTCAGGAATGTGTCTCACGGTCCATCTCCTTTCGAAGCGCGGACTCCGCCCTTCTCAGCAGAGTCCCCACCTGTCCAACCTTCACGCCAAGCGCATCCGCGATCTCGAGGTAGCTCATGCCGCCGTGCCGCATCACCAGCACCGCCGCCGACCGGCGCGGCAGGCGACGCAGCACGCGCCGGACCTCCGCGCCCGCCTCCCGCTCAATCACCGTCTCCTCGGGGCCGAGCGGGTATCCCCCGGGCGGCACGAGGAGCTGACGCTTGTCGCGGCGCCGCTCACCGCGAAGCCGGTTCAGCGCCGTATGGACGGCGGCGACCCTGACCCATCCCGCCGCCTGCTCGTAGTCGCCTGGGAACCGCCGGTACGCGGCGAGAAAGACATCCTGCGCCACATCCTGGGCCCCCTGCGAGTCGCCGACGACGTTGTGTGCGAGGCGCACGACCGTGCGGTATTGGCTCCGAAAGAACGACTCGAACGCCGCGATGCCGGGATCGGAGTCAAGCCGCTCGGCCGGGTCGTTATGTCGCGCCTGCAACCCCATCACACCGGATAAGCACCGCCGCAGGCCTAAATGTGACAGCTCGAAGACTCCCCCGCACATCCACCGATGTACGCTCGACACGTGCCCGAGCTGCAGCGCCTCCGCAGCGATCACGCCGATGCGGTTCTGGCATTCGAACTGGAGAATCGGGCGTTCTTCGCAATCTCGATCAGTGATCGCGGCGACGCTTTCTTCGAGGAGTTCCCCGCGCGACACCGCGAGCTGTTGGCCGAACAGCAAACGGGAGCTTGCTTTGCGCACGTGCTGGTCGACGACGACGGAACGGTGTTGGGCCGTTTCAACCTTGTCACCCTGGAGGACGGAACGGCGGCGGTCGGCTACCGGGTGGCGGAGCGAGTCGCCGGCCACGGCGTGGCGACTAAGACCCTCCGTGAGCTGTGCCAGCTGGCTGCCAACGAGTACGCGCTGCGGACCCTGATAGCCGAGACCAGTTACGAAAACCTCGCCTCACAGAGGGTGCTTGCGAAGGCCGGGTTTGTTCCGATCGGACCGGCTGAAGTCGCCGGTCGCCCCGGTATCCGCTACGAGCTCGACGTCAGCCCGGGCTACTCGTACTGAAGCTCGACCGCGATCCCGATGACGCGGCCATTGGTGGCCACGATGAATTCTGTATCGCGGGTGCCGGGTTCAGGGGCACGCCCTCGTGGATCTTGCGCACCGAGGCGACGCACCTAATGTGCGGGTAGACCCGCTTGAGCCGGCGCTTGGTGGACCCCAGGTGAATGCCCTGCGGCGTGCGGTATGCGCCGCGGTTCAGCAGGATCGAGTCCGCCGGGTCTCCGGCGTGCACGCTGTCGAAGCTGATCGAGAAGTCGTTGGCGCCGAAGTACGAGTAGCTGGTGATCTCGCCATCGAACCGGTCGACCGCCGAGGGGCGTCCGAGCGCTCGCCTGACCCGAGCCGGGGTCATCCCGAGCGAGACCTTGCCGATCGACTTGAACGCCCGGATCCCAGCCTTGTGGCGATTCGCGACTCTGGCCTGTGGTCCAGCGGCCAATGCGACGGCCGGAGCCGCCGTGACGGCCAATAACAGCCATCCAGGCGCGAGCAACCCAGGTCGCACGACGCATAGATACCCGCCAAAAAGAGGTCCAATCGCGCCCGAGTAGGCGGATCGATCATCATCCCGCGCACGCGCGCCGCGTCTCCCCTTCCACATCCACCAACGGAGCACACATGAGTCCTGAGACATCGATGGCCGAGCTTGAGGCCGAGCAGATCACACGGGCCAAGGAGTCCGGCCGGACCCCGGTCGTGTTCGTCCACGGATTGTGGCTGTTGCCCTCCAGCTGGGATAGGTGGGCCACGTTCTTCGAAGAGGATGACTTCGTCGCGCTCACCCCTGGTTGGCCCGATGACCCGGTGACCGTCGAGGAGGCGAACGCGCACCCGGAGGTGTTCGCCGGCAAATCGATCGGTGACGTCGCCGCCCACTACGAGTCGATCATCACGCAGCTCGACCACACGCCGGTGATCATCGGCCACTCGTTCGGCGGTCTCATCGCCCAGATCCTGGCGGGCCGCGGCCTCTCGGCCGCCGCCGTGGCGATCGATCCCGCGCCGTTCCGCGGCGTGCTGCCGTTGCCGATCTCCGCGCTGCGGGCCGCCCGCCCGGCGCTTGGCAACCCCACAAATCGTCACAAGGCGATCCCGCTCACCTATGACCAGTTCCGCTACGCGTTCGCGAACGCCGTCGACGAGGAGGAGGCCAAGGCCCTTTATGAGGAGTTCGCCGTACCCGCACCGGCCGAGCCGCTGTTCCAGGCCGCGGCGAGCAACCTCAACCCGTGGACCGAGGCGAAGGTGGACACCGAGACCCCGGATCGTGGACCGTTGCTGATCGTCTCCGGCGAGAGGGACCACACGGTGCCGCCGGTACTGGCCAACGCAGCCTACGAGCGACAGTCGCGCAACAAGGCCGTGACCGAAATCGTCGAGATGCCCGGACGCGGCCACGCGCTCACGATCGACCACGGCTGGCGCGAGGTGGCCGAGACGGCGCGCGCGTTCGTGCGTCGGTTTGTCTGAGCCCGTAGCTCACGCGACGCGCGACATCGCCTCGAACGGCACAAGCTCCCGCATACCGTCCGCTCCGGCGGCGCTCTCCGCAAGTGCTCGCGATCCGGTGCCGATAGAACGGTCCGATCGTGATTGGTTCGAGCCTGATCAGCATCAAGGATGTCGCCAGCGCCCAGTTCGAGTTCCGGACCGAGCACTGGGCGGACCGCTCCCACTGGGCGCGGAACCTGGCCCTCAGCATCAACGGCTACGAGGTTTCGCCCCGGCCGCGCGGATACGCCTGCCACCGGCCCAGCTGGGTGTGGGTGGAGGCCGATGCGGCTGGCCGTAGGGTGCCCTGGAGCGACTTCCGGCTACTCGTACCGACTGATTCACTGACCCCGATCACGCTGCACGTCGGCTAAGTCCGTTCGATCCTTGCAAGCCAGGCTGCGGCACCCTGCGCGTGAGACCTCGTCTCGAGCCGCTCGGGGCTGACGGACGTCACGCTCCAGTCGGCGCCACCGAACGGCGCCCTCAGCTCCTCCTGCCTGACGGGATGCGGTCCGAGGGTTCCGGGGCCGGCGTCGCCGAAACACAGCACGTAGACGTTCGTCCCGGGGCTCGTCACGGTGGCCAGACTCGCGACGTATTCCCGTCGCTCGTCGCGATCGAAGCTGTGGAACAGCGCGCAATCGAGCACGGTCTCGAACGTCCGGCCCAGACGGTCGAGGTGCAAGGCATCGGCTACGACGAAGTCGGCGTCCAGGCCTCGCGCGGCGGCCGATTCCCGCGCGATCGACACGGCGGTCTCCGCGACGTCAACTCCCAGTACGCGCACCCCCAGAGAAGCGACGTGGAGAGCGTTCTCGCCGGTCCCGCATCCCGCATCCAGCACCGCCCCCGCGAACGCGCCCTGGCTCGCCAGGCGCACCACCGCCGGCTGTGGTCGCCCGATGTCCCACGGCGCCGGGCCGTCGAGGTAGGACGCGTCCCAGGGCTGCCCCGCCATCCGCTCGTGACTGGTGGGCTCCCGCCCCCCGTACGGGTCCTCGACCTCCGCCGTCACGAATAGTCCAGCCGCTAGGACGACGCCCGGGCCGCGACCTCGGCGGGTGTGACGGTCTCGATCCGGGCGGACAGCATCCACTGGTTGCCGAACGGATCGCCGACGCGACCCCCGCGCTCGCCATAGAAGTGGTCAGCCAGGGGGTAGATGACCTCCGCCCCGGCGCGCACAGCGCGGTCCCACGCCGCGTCGACGTCCGGCCAGTACGTGCACAGCAGCGCGTTGAACCGGTCTTCCTGGGCGTCCTTGACCATGACCACGGAGTCGCCGATCAGCAGCTCCGCATGGACGACCGTCCCATCGGGCATGTTGTAGCGCTCGCCTAGTTCCCTGGCGTCGAACGCGGCCTTGTAAAAATCGATCCCGGCCGCAGCATCGCTCAGCGCGAGCCGCGGCGTGACAGTGTGCAGGTGCTCCGGCACAGGGCCGACCCTCCGTTCGCGTTCAGCCAGCCCGGGCTCCTGGTAGATCCCGAGCACGTTGCCGAACGGGTCGCGAACGTGCCCGACCCGCTCGCCAGGCTCGGCGTCCTCGTTCAGCACCTCGCCGCCGGCGGAGCGGACGGCCGCGAGCGCCGCCGCGAGATCGGCGACCATGATGTGAACCATGATCCCCGGCTCAGCCGACGGTGGCCGGCCGGTCACCCACGAGCCGCTCACCTCCTTGACGGCGTCGTCGAATGCGATCGCGCCGTCGCCGCGGGAGCGCAGCTCCCAGCCGAACGCGTCGCGGTAGAAGCGCGACGAGCGCTCAACGTCGGCCGCGGGGATCTCGAGGTAGCAGATCTTGCCGGTCGCCAGTGTGGGGATTCCGTGTGCCATCGGATTAATATACATGTAAATCAAATGTCGGCAAAGTCGTCCACAGAGAGCTCATCGGAGCGGTCGCCGGGTGACGGATCCCCCAGGCACCGCCGCGGCCGCCCCGCGACGATCGATCGCGAAGCCGTGCTCGATGCGGCGATCCGATTGCTCGACGCCGAAGGCGTCGACGCCCTCACGATGAGAAGGCTCGCGAGCGAGCTCGGCGTGTCAGCGATGGCGCCCTACCGTCACGTGGGCAGCAAGGACGAGCTGCTGATGGTGCTGGTGGACCGCCTGGCGGCACGGCTTGTCTACCCGCTGCGTCCGCCGGATCCGAAGGGCGTGATGCTCGTGTTGTGGTCGACGATCTACGACAGCCTCGCGGAGCACCCGTGGGTCCCCGAGGTCCTGGCACGGCGCCGGATGATGGCACCATCGGTGCTCGGCGCGATCGAGGAGATCCACTCCGCGTTGCGCGACGCGGGTCTGTCGATCGAGGCGGCGGTTCGGGCCTACCGCTTGATGTGGAACTTCACGCTCGGCTCACTGCTGGTGCGCGCCGGCGCGAGCTCAGAGCAGCCGAGCCAGCAGCGGGAACTTCGCGGCGCGCCCGATCCCGAGTGCTACCCGATGCTGGCGGCCGCCGCCGCGCTGTGGACGGCGACGCACGACCGCGATACCTACCGCGATGATCTGGCCACGCTCATCGACGCGCTGCTGGCGGACGCGCGTCCGTGAGATGGCGTCGTCGGCTTTCACCATCCTCGTCTGCACGCCGCTCCCCCGTGGTGGAGTAGTCGACTCCAACGCCGCCGTGGGATCCTTTCCAGACGTGAATCGATGTCCGGCAAGTTCGACCTCTCGTCCTATGCCGACGTCAAGGCGAGTGCTGAGAGCATCCTCGCGGCCGTCTCGAATGGGTCGATGCCATGCGACGGGGCATGGCCGGCGGATCGGGTAGCGCTGTTCCGCGAATGGGTGGGCGCGGGCCGTCCTCCGTAGGTCCTCTCCTGAACGGCCGGACCGCGAGCTCGCGAGCATCCGGGAAGTGCCTTCTCTGAGTTTGCCCGCGGCCTCGGTCTCGCCGCGTTGCGCTGCTGGTAGCAAAGTGATATCATCTGGCTATTAGCTCATCTGTGGACTGGTTTGAGGGAAAGCTCGCGGTGGTGACCGGCGGCGGCTCGGGCATGGGCCGCGAGCTCGTCAGGCAGCTGGCCTCGCGGGGATGCTCGGTGGCGGCCTGCGACTGGCAGGCGGAGGCGGTCGCTGCGGCCGCAGCCACCGCCCAAGCCGGCGCCGCGGCCGGCGTCGTGGTGAGCGACCACGCCTGCGACGTAAGCGACGAGTCGCAGGTTCTCCGGTTTCGCGACGAGGTGCTCGGCGTGCATTCAAGCGATCACGTCGAGCTGGTGTTCAACAACGCCGGCATCGGCGGTGGCGAGAGCTTCATCGCCGCCCCCCGGGGGGAATGGGAGCGCACGGTCGCGGTCGACTGGCAGGGCGTCTACTACTGCACTCGCGCGTTCATGCCGCTGCTGATCGCGAGCAAGGGCGGCGTCCTGGTCAACACCAGCAGCGTAAACGGCTTCTGGGCGTCGCTCGGCCCTGGCATGCCCCAGACCGCTTACAGCACGGCGAAGTTCGCCGTGAGGGGCTTCACCGAGGCGCTCATCGAGGACCTGCGCGTCCAGGCGCCCCATGTCCGTGTCGTGCTCGTGCTGCCCGGGCACGTGGGCACCGACATCATCGTCAACAGCATCCGCGCACGCGGCCTGCCCGCCCCCGAGCGCATGACCGACGCCCAGGTGGAGCAGCTGATCCGGCCCGAGGTGCGGGCCAAGCTCATCGGCGCCGGCGCGCTGCCCAAGCGAGCGTCCGCAAACGATCTGCGGCATCTGCTCGCGCGCGCGAACGCCGACTTCCGGGACAAGGCACCGGTGAGCGCAGCCGAGGCGGCGGCCATCATCCTCGAAGGAGTGCGATCAGGGACCTGGCGAATCCTGATCGGTGAGGACGCCGCGAAAATCGACGAAGCAGTCCGCGCCAACCCCGAGCTGGCCTACGACTACACCCACCTGTTCGCCGGCTGGCAGCGAAGCGGCTAGATCACGCGCCGAAGAGGTTCGACCTGAGGGTCTTAGTGGCGTGGCCGCCTCGTGCCGGGAGATTCGCTCGATCAGTTGGCTGCGTGTACGTAGCGCAACCCGTCGAGCGCGACTTCGAGGATCCGTTCAGCTTGGTCATTGTTCGTCGCGGAAACCTTGGCGACCCCGCTGATGAGGTGCAGGACATCGGCGATGCCGACATCCGCTCGGACGATCCCCGCGTTCTGGGCTCGCTCGACTAATGGTGCGCCCGCGGAGTAGAGCGCCGAGCGGCAGTTGGCGAACACGTCGGAGCTCGCCCCGTCCGCAAACAGCTCGTTGGCGAGCGCCTGTTTGGTGGCGACGTATTCAACGTATCGCCACAGCCACGCGGTCAGCGCGTCCCAAGGGGGAAGCCCGGCCACGTCTCGAGCCGATCGGGAGAGGGCTTCGACCTCATCGACGTATACAGCCTCGATCAGGACCCGCCGCGTCGGGAAATGGCGGTAGAGCGTGCCGATGCCGCCCCCGCCCGTCGCGCGATGTCCTCCAGCGAGGCCTTCGTGTCGGCCTCGGTGAACGCCGCCCGGGCCGCCTCGAGCAGCTTGGCGTAGTTGCGCTGCGCATCTGCGCGCTTGGGGCGCGTCTCAATGGTCTCGAGATTGGATGTGTTCATGCTGAGAATGTCTTGACAAAGAGGAGGGCGCCTCCGCTATAGTGAACGGAGGCTGCCTCCACATACTTCCGGAGGCCTCCTCCATCTTAGCTCCGAGGGCAGTCTGCAAGTGCGGACGACCCGAACCACGAACATTGCCGCCACCCGAAGGGAGCATGCGTCCTCATGCCCGCGTCCGTGCCTGGATCCGCACCGCACCGAGCCGGCCAATCGCCCATGCCTGAACGGTTCGCCACGCCCGAGCGGAAGTCAGAGACCGCTGAACGCAAGGCACGTTTCAGGCGCACACCTCGCCTCGCGCGGCGAGCGGCAAATCGCCACTTTGCGGCGGTCGTAGCCGAGGAGATCCGTCGGCTCGCTCGCCACTGGCGACCGGACGGGCTTCGCACCGGCAGCGCCGGAAACCGACGCGGCGACAGCCAGCGGCCAAAGGCGGCGTTCTGATGCGACAGGGTCGACTCGCGGGGCGCTACCCGGCCGCGGCCGCGATGGTCGTCTTCGCCCTGATTCCGTACCTGGCGCTCTCGGCGGCCCTGCAGCCGCTCACGCCGATCATCACGCGCGACCTCCACATGAGCCTGCAGACCTTGAGCCTTGGTTCGGGCTTGGCCAACGCGGGCTACGCCGTCGGTACCGTGTTGGCGGTCGCGCTCGCGCAGCATCTGCCGCAGCGGCGACTGCTGGTGGGCTACGCGGCGCTGCTCGTGGTCGGGTCGGTGTTGACCGCGACCGCCCAGAACTCGACGATGTTCATCGTCGGCCACGTGCTCCAAGGTTTGTGCACGAGCTTGATGCTGATCGCGGCGGTGCCTCCGCTGGCGCTCGGCTTCGGAACCGCCAAGCTGCGCGAGACCGCGGTAATCATGAACCTCTGCATCTTCGGGGCGGTCGCGCTGGGCCCGACCGTCGGCGGCATCCAGGCTCAAGCCAACGCCTGGCGACCGCTGTTCTTCATCATCGCCGGCGTCTCGCTGGCAGCACTCGTGCTGACCGTCTTGACCTTTGAGGACGCTCCACCGGCTAATCCGAACGCGCCGTTTGATCCACCGGCGATCGGACTGGCGGCCGCGGGGTCAGTGGCCGCATTCTTCGGCGCCTCGGAGTTGCTGACCCACAAGTTCCTGTCGCCGATCACGTTCGTGCCGCTGGTCGGTGGGCTGGCCCTGATCGTCGTGCTGATCGTCTATCAGTTCCGCGCGAAGCGACCGCTCTTGACGATTCGCAGCATGCTGACGAGCACGATGCCGGTGGCTGGGATCGTGGTCGCGCTATTTGCCGCGGCGGCGTCGGTGTCGGCGACCGCGTTGAGTGCGGCCCTGCTGGCAGGGCAATACAGCGCGCTCCAGCTCGGGCTTCTCTACCTGCCGGAGCTCGCCGGCGCCGTCCTCACCGCGTTCGCGCTCGGGATCGTTATCACCAGACGCGAGATGCACTTCCTGCCCCTGGCGGGGATGGTGTTCCTCGCCGCCGGCATCGCAATGTTCCTCATACAGATCCCGCCGTCCCAGACGCTCACGCTGATTGGCTCCGCGCTCACCGGAATCGGGCTTGGTGCGTCGGTGGCGCCGGCGTTGTTTGTCGCCGGCTTCTCGCTCCCTTCGGCCAATCTCCAGCGTGTGTTCGCCATCATCGAGCTCATGCGCGCCGTCGCGGCGTTCATGATCGCGCCGCTGTTCGCGCACTTCGCCGCGACGGTCGGCGGCAGTCTCGAGTCCGGGACACGGATCGCATTGTGGATCGGGTTTGGACTCGCCATCGCCGGTGCGATCATTGCGATCGCGCTTTACGTCCTGGGTGGAGCGCGGCCGCAGAAGCCAGACCTCGACCGCTTCATGGCAGGCGAACGACCTGCCTGGTACTCGCCCCCGCTCCTGGCCGGCATCCGTAAACGCTCAAGGCGCCGAGCGTTCGCTGAGGAACCGTCAGGCGCATGACCGAGACGCCCCCGGCCGCCGGCTCGGATCGCGTCGTGTTCGCGTACGACGGCTCCGAACTCGCCAAGGCCGCGATCGATGAAGCAGGGCGCCAGCTGGCGCGGGGCCGCGACGCGCTCGTCCTCACCGTGTGGGAACCCTTCGCGGTGGGATTCGTGCCGCCCAGCGGCGCTCAGCTCGACGCGGAACAGGCCACAGGAGTCAAGAAGGCCGCCGAGCAGACTGCCGCGGAGGGAGCCACGCTTGCCGAAACCGCAGGGTTTCGCGCGCAGAGTCGCGTAGTTCAATCGGCACCCACCTGGAAGGGCATCGTGAAGTTCGCCGATGAGAACGACGCCGGCGTCATCGTGCTCGGGTCCCACGGGCGCACCAGCCTGGCCGACCGCCTGCTTGGGAGTGTCGCCGGCGCCGTAGCCGCGCACTCGCGCCGATCCGTCCTAATCGTCCACCGTCGCTCCTGACACGGACGTAGAACCCAGCGGGGGCCGCGCTCGCTACGCCGGCGTGATGATCGGAAGCTTCGGCACCGGCTGCCTTAGGGTCCGCGTTCTCGGCCGGGGTGGGGCTTCTCCGTCGCGACAGTCTGGAGCTAGACCAGTGATTGCATGTCGAGAAGCTCTGATCGGCTCCGCTCATAGGGTGAAGGGCCACGACAGACGCGGTCCGCGACACCAGGAGATCATCATGCCCAAGTACCTGCTCCTCAAGCACTATCGCGGCGGCCCCGAGCCGCACCATCCGTTCCCCCCGTTGGACCAGTGGGCCCCCGAGGATGTGGAGGCGCACATGACCTTCCTCAGAAACGTCGGCAAGCTACTCGAGGAGAACGGCGAGTACGTCGACGCGCAGGCGCTCACGCCGGCGCGCACGTGGGTGCGCTACGGCGGTCCGGAAGCCGCGCCGGTCACCACCGACGGCCCGCTGCCCGAGACCAGCGACCTCGTGGCGGGCTGGTACATGGTCGATGTCGAGTCGCACGAGCGCGCGGTCGAGCTCGCGGCCTATATCTCCTCCGAGCCAGGGCCGGGAGGAGCGCCTCTGTACGAGTGGATCGACGTCAGGGAGGTCATGTCCGGGCCGCCGTCGGACGACTGACCCCGGCGTGATCAGCGAGCCGAGACGGCTGGACGAGGGCGCGCTGCGCGCACTCGTCCCTCGGGTGCTCGCGGGCCTGGTCCGACGGGGCGAGGACTTCGATGCCGCCGAGGACGCGCTGCAGGAGGCGCTGTTGGAGGCGCTGCGCGCGTGGTCCGAGCACCCGCCGCGAGACCCGCACGCGTGGCTGGCGACGGTCGCGACGCGACGGCTCGTCGATGCCCGCCGCAGCGAGGCCGCCCGTCACCGCCGCGAGGAGGCGACGTACGCCGAGCCGCCGCCGGGCGCGACCGAGGAGGGCGACGACACCCTGTTCTTGCTCTTCTGCTGCTGCCACCGCGACCTCGCGCCCACCTCGCAGGTGGCGCTGACCCTGCGCGCCGTCGGCGGACTCACCACCCGGGAGATCGCCGACGCCTTCTATGTGCCAGAGGCGACGATGGCGCAGCGCATCAGCCGCGCCAAGCGCACTCTCCAAGGGCGGCGCTTGAACGAGCCCGGCGACCTCGCGGTCGTGCTGCGCGTGCTCTACCTTGCATACACCGCCGGTCACACGGGCCGGGTGGACCTGGCCCGCGAGGCGATCCGGCTCGCCCGTCAACTCACCCTCGCCACCGAGGAGCCTGAGGCGCGCGGGCTGCTCGCGCTGATGCTCCTCAACCACGCCCGCCTACCAGCGCGACTCGATTCGAACGGACGCATCGTTACGCTCGATCGACAGGACCGCGGCCTGTGGGACACCCGCGAGATAGCCGAAGGCGTGCGCGTTCTGCAGTCGGCGCTGGCCCGTCAGCGACCCGGCCGCTAC
>Ga0335083_10004097_pt1 | contig 18662 bp, 13 predicted proteins | sample Lox_Sample_42_FD_206716 | JGI IMG/M metagenome (GOLD analysis project Ga0335083, IMG submission 206716) | Soil microbial communities from Loxahatchee National Wildlife Refuge, Florida, United States - Lox_Sample_4.2 | ecosystem: Environmental > Terrestrial > Soil > Wetlands | place: USA...
CCGGCGATGCCAAGATCCACCGCTGCTCTCCGCTATTCCGCCGCGGCCACCGCGCGGCGCGGCGCAGCGCGGCGGCGCACCTGCAGCACGGTGCCGATCGCGAGGAACAGGCACACGGCGATGGCCCCGAAGGCGAGTCGCGGCAGATCGTGATCGATGAGCGCGCCGACCGCCACCGGCGCAATCGTCGCACCGAGGTCGAGCCCCGAGTACACGAAGCCATACACGCGCCCCGAAGCGCCCGGCGGCGTGGCCGCACGCACGATCATGTCGCGCGAGGGCCCGGTGGCGCCGAGCGCGAAGCCCGTAAGCGCGAACATCGCGACGGCCCACGCCGCAAGATCCGGCACGAGCGCGACGAGCAACATCAGCGCGCCGCCGATCGCGAGACCGACGGCAGCCACGCGATGATGATGCGCGGTCTGCGAAGCGAGGAAGCCTCCGACGAGGATCCCCGCGGTGCTGCCCAGAAGGTAAGCCGCAAGCGCGGAGGTCGCGAGCGCAATCGGGATCCCGTAGGCGGCGTTGAGCGCGGGGCCGGCGAAGGTCTGGATACCGATGGTGGCGAGCGTCAGGATGCAGAAATAGGCGAAACACAGGAGAATCGGCGCCTGCAGGAACAGATCGATGCTGCCGGAGAGCGAGTGATGGACGGGCGCGACGCCGTGCGGCCGGCTCCTGAACGCGTCCTTCTGCGTCGCAAAGGCGGCGAGGGCCACGAGTCCCAGCGCGCCGAGCACGAGCAGCGACGTGCGCCAGCCGAACGCGCTGCCGAGCCCGAAGCTCACGATCGGCGCGACGGCATAGCCGACACTGCCGCCGACGCCGTGCGTGCTGTAAGCGTGGCCCAGCCGCTGCGGAGCCACGTTGGCGTTGAGCACGGCAAAGTCGGCGGGATGGAACACGCCGTTGCCAATCCCCATCAAAGCGACGAGCGGGAACAGCCAGTAGACGCCGGAGACCAGCCCGCCGGCGAGCACGCCCCCCGCGAGGAGCGCGATGCCGCCCAGCAGCACCGGCCTTGCGCCAAAGCGGTCGACCGCGAAGCCGGCTCCGAATTGGCACAGGCCGCTCGCGACGTAGAACACGCTCACCAGCGCTCCGAGCGTCGCATAGCTCACGCCGAACTCGGCCTTGATAAGCGGGAACAGCGGCGCCAGCGTGAGCTGGAAGAAATGCGAGAGGCAGTGCGCGGAGCCGATCAGTCCGATCACGCGGACGTCGCGGCGCAGGGCCGACTCGGCGCTCGAATTGGCGGAAGTCAAGGGGTGGCGTGAAATCGCAAACCCCGATGATACCGCACGGGGGATGCCGGACCGGCGCTGCGGGGAACGCGCGTCCGGGCTTTTTGTCCCCATATTCGTTAGTGCGTCACGCCGGTTAACGCGGCGATTGATACCATGTGGCGATGTCGGGCAATTCAACGTGAGGAGAAATATACATATGGTCGACAAGGTCAAGAAGACCGACGCCGAATGGAAGGACCGGCTCACGTCCGAGCAGTACTACGTCACGCGCCAGAAGGGGACGGAGCGGCCGTTCACCGGCAAGTACTGGAACAATGAGCAGGCGGGGACGTACCGTTGCATCTGCTGCGGTACGCCTCTGTTCGCCTCCGACACCAAGTTCGATGCCGGCTGCGGCTGGCCCAGCTTCTACGCCCCGCTCGCCGGCGAGAACGTCCGCACGCAGGGGGACAACAGCCATTTCATGGAGCGCACCGAAGTCGTTTGCGCGGCCTGCGACGCGCACCTCGGGCACGTCTTCGAGGATGGGCCCAAGCCCACCGGGTTGCGCTACTGCATGAACTCGGCCTCGCTCGCCTTCGAGCCGAAGGACAAGAGTTGATCCTTTCTTCATGCGTGTCCTGCTGGCCGAAGACGACCCGATGATCGGCGCGAGCGTGCGCCAGGGCCTGCGTCAGGACGGCTTCGCCGTCGACTTGGTGTCCGACGGGCGCGCGGCGGAGCTCGCGCTTGCCGACGGCGTGCACGACGCATTGCTGCTCGACCTCGGTCTGCCGAAGCGCGCCGGACTGGAGGTCCTCGGGGCGATGCGCCGGCGCGGCGATGCGCGGCCCGTGCTGATCCTGACCGCGCGCGACGCGGTGGCCGATCGCGTGGCGGGGCTCGACGCCGGCGCCGACGACTACTTGGTGAAACCCTTCGAGCTCGACGAGCTGGCCGCACGCCTGCGCGCGCTGCTGCGGCGAAGCTCGGGGCGAGCGGCGCCGATCCTCGTGCACGGCGAGATCGAGCTCGATCCCGCCACGCGTGAAGTACGCCGCAATGGCGAGTTGGTCGCGCTCTCCGCGCGCGAGTTCGCGCTGCTCGAAGCGTTGCTCGCGCGTCCCGGTGCGATCCTCTCGCGGGCACAGCTCGAGGAAAAGCTCTACGGCTGGAGCGATGCGATCGAGAGCAATGCCGTCGAAGTGCATATCCATGCCCTGCGGCGCAAGCTCGGTGTCGGCTTCATCCGCAACGTCCGCGGCGTCGGCTGGATGGTGAGCCGCTCCTCATCGCACGCATGAGAGGGCGCTCGATCCGGCGCGAGCTGCTGGCGTGGCTACTCGGCGGGCTCCTCGTCGCGCTGGCCGCGGCGGCGGTGGGCACCTATCTGCGCGCTCGCGAGGAAGCGAACGCTCTCTTCGACTATCAGCTGAAGGAGATGGCCGCCTCGCTCACCGGAGCGCCGTTCTCCGCCGCGCCCGGCCTCGCAGGCGGCTCTGGCGGCGACGGCGCGCTGGTCGTGCAGATCTGGGACCGCAACGGCGTGCAGCTCTATCTCTCGCAGCCACGGCGCGAATTGCCGCAGTATGCGCAGCTCGGTTTCACGACGATCCGCACCGACGAAGGCGCTTGGCGCGTGTTCAGCACCTTCGACGGCAGCCAAGTCGTGCAGGTGGCGCAGCCGATGAGCGCGCGGCGCGAGCTGGCGGCGAGCATGGCGCTGCGCACGATCGTGCCGCTCGTCGCTGCGCTACCGGTACTGGCGCTCCTCATCTGGTTCATCATCGCTCGCGGCCTGAAGCCGCTCGACAGCGTCGCAGCGGCGGTCGCGCGCCGTTCTCCCGCGTTGCTCGAACCGGTAAGCGAACGCAGCCTGCCGCGCGAAGTGCAGCCGCTGGTGCACGCCCTCAACGGATTGCTCGAGCGGCTCGGTCAGGCGCTCGCCGCGCAGAAGAGCTTCATTGCCGATGCGGCGCATGAGCTGCGCACACCTCTTACCGCTGTGCACCTGCAGGCGCAGCTCGCCGAGCGCGCGACAAACGAGGACGAGCGGCGCCGCGCGCTCGCGGACTTGAAGGCTGGACTGGATCGCGCCACGCGCCTCTCCGAGCAACTCCTCACGCTGGCTCGGGAAGAACCCGGCGTCGGCGAGCGCCCGCTGATCGACGTCGATCTGGCCGAGCTTGCGCGAGACGTGATCGGCGAGCTGGCGCCGCTCGCGGAAGCCAAGACGATCGATCTCGGCTTGAGCGCCAATGGAAGCGCAACGGTGAAAGGCGACCCTGGAGCGCTGCGCGTCCTGGTATCGAACCTGATCGACAACGCCTTGCGCTACACGCCATCGGGCGGCCGCGTCGACGTGGGCCTGGGCACCGGTGACGATGGTCGCGTCACCCTGAGCGTCCGCGACACGGGTCCAGGCATTCCCGCTGCCGAACGCACGCGGGTGTTCGACCGTTTCTACCGCGGACAGACGGGCGGTGCCGTCCCCGGCAGCGGGCTTGGGCTCGCCATCGTGAAAAGCGTGGCCGAACGCCACGGGGCCGAGATCGAGCTTGGCGAGGGCGGCGGCGGGCCCGGGCTCGCGGTGGCCGTGCATTTCCGGAACCAACGCTCGGCCGAGCGCTCTTAAGTCTCGCTTAAGTATCTGCCCGTATCTTGGGTTGCATCCGGGACCCCCGGGGGTTCCGCCACCTTTCGAGGAGGCAATTCAATGCAAGCGAAAACCTTTAGACGCAGCGCCGTAGCGCTGGCGCTGGCCGCCGCGTTCGCACTGGGCGTCGGCGTCGCCGACCGGGTGGGCTTCTCCGCCACCGCCGCCACGCCGTCCACTCCAGCGGTTGCACCGACTCCGGTGGCGCAGTCGCCGGTGGCCGCACCGACTGCAGCGCTGCCCGATTTCAGCGGGCTCGTTGATAAGTACGGCCCCGCGGTGGTTAACATCAGCGTCGTGTCCGGCACCAAGACGAGCGCACACATGCCGCGCATGCAGACGCCGGACGGCGAGGACCTGCCGCCGTTCCTGCGCAACCTGCCGTTCCCGTTCCAGTTTCCGGAGCCGCAGGATCGCGGTCCGACGCGCGGCGTGGGCTCCGGCTTCATCTTGAGCGCCGACGGATTGATCCTCACCAACGCGCACGTCGTCGACGACGCCGATGAAGTCACGGTGAAGCTCACCGACAAGCGCGAGTTCACCGCCAAGGTGCTGGGCGTCGACAAGACGGATGACATCGCCGTGCTGAAGATCGCCGCGCGCGACCTGCCGTACGTCAAGATCGGCGATCCGAAAGCCACCAAGGTCGGCGAATGGGTGGTCGCGATCGGCCAGCCGTTCGGCTTCGAGAACACCGTGACCGCAGGCATCGTCAGCGCCAAGTCGCGCTCGCTGCCCGGCGACTCGTACGTTCCGTTCATCCAGACCGACGCGGCGGTCAATCCGGGCAATTCCGGTGGGCCGCTGTTCAACCTGAAAGGCGAAGTGATCGGCGTCAATTCGCAGATCTTCAGCCGCAGCGGCGGCTTCCAGGGTCTCGCCTTCGCGGTGCCGATCGACGTCGCGATGCAGGTGAAGGACCAGATCGTGCAGACCGGTCACGCGAGCCACGGCCGCCTCGGGATCTCCGTGCAGGAAGTGAATCAGGCGCTGGCGCAGAACTTCGGACTGAAGTCTCCGACTGGCGCGCTGGTCGCGCAGGTCGAGAAGGGCAGCCCCGGCGCACAAGCGGGGATCGAGCCGGGTGACGTCATCCTGAAGCTCGACGGCAAGGAAATCTCGCGCTCGTCCGATCTGCCGCCGATGGTCTCATCGCTCAAGTCGGGAACGAAGGTCACGCTCGAGGTGTGGCGCAACGGCAGCACCAAAGAGCTGACCGCGACGCTCGGCACGCTCAAAGGTGAGAACGTCGCCAGCACGTCCGATAAGGAAGCGCTCTCCAAGGGCAAGCTCGGTGTCGCCGTGCGACCGCTTACCGCCGAAGAGAAGCGCAGCGCCGAGCTCGATCACGGCCTGGTCGTGCAGGAGGTCGCCGGCGCGGCCGAGCGGGCGGGCATCCGCCCGGGCGACGTGATCGTCGCGGTGAACAACACGCCGGTGACGAGCGTGGGCGAGCTCAAGAGCCTGGTCGAGAAGTCCGGCAAGACGGTCGCGCTCCTCGTCCAGCGCAACGACGCGCGTATCTTCGTGCCGGTGAATCTCGGGTAACGAAAGAACTCCTCGGCGCCGCAGCGGTTCGCGGCGCCCCACTCGCAGCGGACGGTGGCCCCGTCCGTTTTTTTTTGCGTCAAGGAGGCCGAGCGCCGCGGCGCATCGGCGCCCGCCACTTCTCCGCCGCTCATCGCGACGATCTGTCAGTGCGCGCACCGAGCCGCTCGCCCTTCTTGACATCTTATATTGTTATGATATCATTTCGCTATCGTCTGGCGATGCAACGCCGGGCGCCATTGTCGGAGGGAAGCATGCCAGCCGTACAAGAGAACGCAGTCAAGCGCACGCATCAGGAACGCGAGATCGGGACCTGGAACGGGTTCGCGACGCTCGCCATCGGGCTCGCGTTCATCGCCGCCGCGATCTGGGTGCTGTTGCACACCGTCGCTTTCGGGAGGGCATCGACCGTGGGCGGCCTCGTCGCCGGCGTGCTGGTGTTCATGGGTCTTATGATCGTCGGCGCGCTGTTCCTCGCCGGGCTGTATACGGTGCAGCCGAACGAAGGGGTAATCCTGCAGCTCTTCGGGAGCTACCGTGGAACGAGCCGGGTCACGGGGCTGCGCGGCACGAACCCGTTCTATTCGCGGCGCAAGATTTCGCTGCGCGCGCGCAACCTCAACGGCGAGCGGCTGAAGGTCAACGACAAGCGAGGCAATCCGATCGAGATCGCGGCGGTCGTCGTTTGGCGCGTGGACGATACGGCCAAGGCGAGCTTCGACGTCGACAACTACGAGAATTACGTCAAGCTGCAGAGCGAGGCCGCGGTACGTCACCTCGCCTCGTCCTTTGCCTACGACGAGGGCGAGGTCCATCCGGTGCCAGGGCAGCACCAGCCCACGCTCCTCGCCAGCGCCGACATCGTCAACCGCGCACTCGTGATGGAACTGCAGCAGCGCCTCGACAAGGCGGGTGTCGTGGTCGAGGAAGCGCGCCTGATGCACCTCGCGTACGCGCCGGAGATCGCGCAGGTAATGCTCCGCCGACAGCAGGCGGAAGCCATCATCGCCGCGCGGCAGAAGATCGTCATCGGCGCGGTGTCGATGGTCGAAATGGCGCTGAACGATCTGTCGGCCAAGAAGGTGGTCGCCCTCGACGATGAACGCAAGGCAGCCATGGTGAGCAATCTCATGACCGTGCTCTGTGCCGAGAGCGAAGTACAGCCGGTGATCAACACGGGCACCTTGTACAACTAGAGACGCCGCGCGATTCGCCCCAAGGAGGAAGCCATGATCTTCGTTAGAGCAAGACGTCCCGGCACCTGGGCCGCCATCGGCGCCGCGATCGGGACAGGCGTCGGCACCGCGCTCGGCAACAGTCCCGTCGGGCTCGCCCTCGGGGCCGCCTTGGGCGTGGCGCTGGCCATGCTCGCGGCGCGGCCCGCCAAGCGCGGCGGCTGAGCGCGCTTTTTCGCGCGGAAAAGCATGCGCTATTTCGCCCCGATGCTGCTCGTGGCGCTCTGCGCCGCCGGCGCCGCGATCCTGTACGCAACCGCAGACAGTCTTCCGGCAGTCGTTGCCTCGCACTTCGATCTCGCCGGTTACGCCAACCGCACGATGTCGCGGGGGAGTTATCTGTTGCTGATCTCGCTGCTGATGTTCGGCCTGCCGCTGCTCGTGGTTGAATTGAACATCATCCTGCCCCGCTTCGTGCCCCGGCTCCTCCGCATTCCGGCGCGCGACTACTGGCTCGCGCCCGAGCACCGCGACGAGACCCTGGCAAGCATCGCGACTTCCGGCGCTTTCATCGGCTGTCTCATTACGGCGTTCATCATCGCGCTGCACCTGCTCGTCGTCGAAGCGAATTCGCGCACACCGGCGCGCATCGACCGCAATGCGCTGTGGATGCTGCTCGGGATCTTCGTGCTTGCGATGCTCGGCTGGCAGTTTTTCCGCTGGCGGCGCTTTCGCCGCCCGGAGTGACGGGCCTCCGCAGCGCGAAACGGCGCATGCCCTCTCTCTCGCGGCCTTAGCGGATGGCGGAAAAGAAGGCCTTTCTACTGCGCATCGACCCGGGGCTGTGGGCCGCGCTCGAGCGCCTCGCTCAGGCCGAACTGCGCAGCGTCAACGCGCAGATCGAATTTCTCCTGCGCGACGCGCTGGGACGGCACGGCATCAAGCCGAAGGGCGCCCCCGTGCATGGGGTGGCTTCACGTGGCGCCAAGCTGGATTAGGCCGTTGGCTGCGAAGCTTGCCGGCAATGCGGCTTTCCGCGGCTGCGCGCTCACGCCCGCGAGCCGCGCGGACGAGGATCGGCTCTTCGCCTTGCATCGCGACGCCATGCACGATTACGTCGACGCGACCTGGGGTTGGGACGAAGCGTGGCAGCGCGACTTCTTCGCGCGAACCTATGCTCCGGGACGCCACGCGCTCATCGTCCGCGGCGAGGCGCTCGCGGGACGGATAGGCCTCACGCGGCACTGGCGGCGTCTCTTCCTGCGGGACATCGAGCTCGTCGCCGCCGAGCGCAATCGCGGCCTCGGCACGGCGATCATCCGCGCGGTGCTCGAATTGGCCGCGAGCGAGCGGCGCGCCGTGGAACTGGTCGTGCTCAAGTGCAATCCCGCTCAGCACCTCTACGCGCGGCTCGGCTTCGCGGTCATCGCCGACGACGGCGCGCGACTCACAATGCGCGCCTGAGCCACTCGCCGATCGCGACCACCTCCTCCATGCACACCGAGTGCGGCATGCCGTAGAGGTGCCACTCGACGGGATACCCTGCCGCTTCCAGCGCGCGCCGCGAGGCTTCGCCCCATTCCGGGCGCACGACAGGATCCGCAGTTCCGTGCGCCATGAAGATCGGGAGTCCACGATTGGCCGCGCTCGCTTCGGAAGCAAGCTTGTCGGCGGCCACGACATAGGTCGAAAGCGCGATGATGCCGCCGAGCCGCTCGGCGTGGCGCACGCCGGTGTAGAGCGCGATCGCGCCGCCCTGCGAGAAACCGGCGAGCACGATGCGCGCAGCGGGGACGCCGCGCGCCTTTTCTCGCGCGACGAGCGCCTCGATCAGCGCCCGCGACTCGCGCACGCCGGCCAAGTCGGCCCGGTTGGTGAGATCGGCGGCGGCGATGTCGTACCACGCCCGCATGCGAAATCCATTGTTGATGGTCACCGGCCGCACCGGAGCGTGCGGAAAGATGAAGCGCACGGGTTGGGAAGGCGGCAGGCGCAGCTCGGGCACGATCGGCACGAAATCGTTGCCGTCGGCGCCTAGTCCGTGCAGCCAGATGACGCTCGCGCCCGCGCCCGGCGCGGTTTCCAGCTCGATCGACGGAAGGATGTTCTCGGTCATGGAACGATGTGCGAAGCCGCGCATTCTAACCGAGCACGGCCGAGCCGTTTGACTCTAGAATAGTTGTCTTCGTGACATCCCTTTCTCCGATCGATACGCGATGAGCGCAGAGCACTTCGTCAAGCTGCGCCAGTACATGGTGATGGAGATCGCCGCCGAGACGATCTACGTGAGCGCGCGCATCGGCAAGGCAGCGCTCGGCGCTCAGGCCATGGAGGCAGTCGGGAAGGTTCCGCGTCACGACTTCGTTCCGGTTGAGCTGCAGCCCTATGCCTACGCCAACGTTCCGCTGCCGATCGGCTTCGACAAGACGATCTCGCAGCCCTTCATCGTTGCGCTGATGACCGATCTCCTCGACATCGGCGCCAAGGATCGCGTGCTCGAGATCGGCACCGGGCTCGGCTATCAGGCGGCCGTGCTTGCCGAGCTCGCGGCGAAGGTCTATAGCGTCGAGATCATCGAGGAGCTCGCGCACGAAGCGAAGCTTCGCCTCGGCCGCCAGGGCTACAAGAACATCGAGTTCAAGCTCGGCAACGGTTACTACGGCTGGCCGGAGCACGCGCCGTTCGACAAGATCATGGTGTGCGCTGCGCCCGATCTCATTCCCGGCGCCCTCCTCCAGCAGCTCAAGCCCGGAGGCAAGATGGCAATTCCCACCGGGATCGCCGGCGCGCAACAGCTCCTGCTGGTCGAGAAGGACGACGCCGGCGGGGTCACCACGCGCGAGATTCTCCCGGTTCGTTTCGCACAGCTCGAAGGAACGGAAGCCACACCGTTAGGCGGGTCGTAGGATCCTCTGAACCCTTCCTCAGAGGTTCACTTCAGCATGCCCGACAGCATCGCCATCCGCGGCGCGAGCCAGAACAATCTCAAGCATCTCTCGCTCGACCTGCCGCTGAACGAGCTGATCGTCGTCACCGGCGTGTCGGGCTCGGGCAAATCCTCGCTCGTCTTCGACACGCTCTACGCCGAAGGGCAGCGCCGCTACGTCGAGACGTTCTCGCCTTACGCGCGGCAGTTCCTCGACCGGATGGACAAGCCGCGCGTGGAGCGCATCGACGGCATCCCGCCGGCGATCGCCATCGACCAGACCAACCCGGTGCGCACGTCGCGCTCGACGGTAGGGACGATGACGGAACTCGCCGATCACCTGAAGCTCCTCTACGCACGCGCGGCGGAGCTTTTCTGCCGCCGCTGCGGTCGGTGCGTGGTGCGCGACACGGCCGATTCGATCTACGCCGCGATCACCGAGCGCAGCGCTGCGGGCGGCGATCCGCGCCTGGTCATGACCTTTCCCGTCGCGGTGCCGCACAACTTCTCGGAAGCGGAGGTGCTGGCGCTTCTCGAGCGGCAGGGTTACACCCGAATCCACAGCCGCAGCGAGAAGCTGCTGCATGTCGTGCAGGATCGCTTTCGCCTCTCGAACGTCGAACGCGCCCGCGCAATCGAAGCGATCGAGGCGGCGCTTCGCGTCGGCCAAGGCCGTGTGGACGTTCACCCGGCGGGCGCGTTGCCCGAAACGTCCGATCATCCGGCGCCGAAGCCACCGAACGAATTCGGTGCCGCGTGGCGTTTCTCTTCCGATCTGCACTGTCCCGACTGCGACATCCATTACCAGGATCCGAGCCCGAGCCTCTTCTCCTTCAACTCGCCGCTCGGCGCCTGCGAGACCTGCCGCGGCTTCGGGCGCGTGATCGGCATCGATTACGGCTTGGTGGTCCCCGATGCTGCGAAGACCCTGCGCGGCGGCGCAGTCAAGCCGTGGCAGAGCCCGAGCTTCCGCGAATGTCAGGACGATCTCGAGAAATACGCGAAGAAGCGCGGCATCCGGCTCGACACGGCGTGGCGCGATCTCACCGACGACGAGCGTGCATGGGTGCTCGAGGGCGAGCGCGACTGGGTGAGCTGGAGAAAGTCGTGGCCCGGCACCTGGTACGGCGTTCGGCGTTTCTTCGCCTGGCTCGAGACCAAGTCATACAAGATGCACATTCGCGTGCTGCTATCGAAATATCGCGCGTACACGCCGTGCACGGCTTGCCGCGGCGCGCGACTCAAGCCGGATTCGTTGCTGTGGCGGGTCGGCACGCGGAAAGACGCCGATCGCGTCCTCGATCCCGGCCGCCGCTTCCGTGCGAGCGGCGTGGAATTCGACGATGCGATCCTCGCGCGGCTGCCGGGCTTGAGCGTGCACGACCTGATGCTGCTGCCGATCGATGCGCTGCGCGCGTTCTTCGCCGACGTGCATCTGCCCGCGCCGCTCGACGAAGCGACCGGGCTTCTGCTGACCGAGATCCGGGCGCGGCTCGGCTATCTCGCCGACGTGGGGCTCTCCTACCTCACCCTCGACCGGCAATCCCGCACGCTTTCCGGCGGCGAAGTGCAGCGGATCAATCTCACCACCGCGCTCGGCACGTCGCTCGTGAATACGCTCTTCGTGCTCGACGAGCCCTCGATCGGGCTGCATCCGCGCGACATCCACCGCGTGATTGGCGTCATGCACCGGCTGCGCGACGCTGGCAATTCGCTCGTCGTGGTCGAGCACGATCCGCAGGTGATGCTGGCTGCCGACCGGATCCTCGATATCGGTCCGGGCCCGGGCGAGCGTGGCGGCGAGATCGTATTCTTCGACGCACCGGCGGCGCTCGCGCGCGCCTCGGGCTCGCTCACCGGCGACTATCTCTGCGGGCGGAAGCGCTCCGATGCCGGAAGCGAAGCGCTGCCTCCGAACGGGACGAGCATCGAGCTATCCGGTGTCGCGGAACACAATCTCAAGAGCCTCGACGTCGCGATTCCGCTCCACCGGCTCGTGTGCATCACCGGCGTATCGGGATCGGGCAAATCGACGCTGGTGCAGGATGTCCTTTACGCCGCGCTCTTGCGCGCCAAGGGCAAGCCCACGGAGGCGCCAGGCGAACACCGCGAGCTGCGCGGCCACGAGCAGGTCGCCGACGTCGTGCTGGTCGACCAGACGCCCATCGGCCGCACGACGCGCTCGAACCCGGCGAGCTACGTCGGCGCGTTCGACGCGATCCGCAAGCGCTTCGCGGGGAGCGAGCTTGCGCGCGAACGCGGATACACGCAGGGGACGTTCAGCTTCAACGCCGGTCAGGGGCGTTGTCCGACCTGCGGCGGCAACGGCTTCGAGCACGTGGAGATGCAGTTCCTGTCCGACGTGTACCTGCGCTGCCCGGATTGCGACGGCAAGCGTTTCCGCGCCGAAGTGCTCGAGGTAAAGCTCGATGGCCGCTCGATCGCCGACGTGCTCGAGATGACCGTCGCGCAGGCGCGCGCCTTTTTCGTCGGAGACGCCGAGATCGCATCGACCCTGCGGCCGCTGGTCGACGTCGGCCTCGAATACCTGCGCCTCGGCCAGCCCGTACCCACGCTCTCCGGCGGCGAAGCGCAGCGATTGAAGCTCGCGGGACATCTGGCCCAGGCGCTCGAGCCGATACGTTCGCCGTCCATGAACTCCAAGGATGCGCCGCGCGGCAAGCTCTTTCTCTTCGATGAGCCGACCACCGGCTTGCACTTCGACGACGTGGCGAAGCTCCTGCGCGCGTTTCGTCAGCTCATCGCGGCGGGACACTCGCTCGTGGTGATCGAGCACAACCTCGATGTCATCCGCGCCGCCGACTGGGTGATCGACCTCGGCCCGGAAGGCGGCGACGCCGGCGGCGAGATCGTCATCGCGGGAACGGTGCCGGACGTCATCGCCTGCGCCGCTTCGCACACCGGCGTGGCACTGAAGGAGTACGCCTCGGCGTTGAGCGTGCGCGAGCCGCCTTCTCTTCGTCCGCCTGTTCCCGCAAGGAACCACGCCGCGATCCGCATCCACAACGCGCGCGAGCACAACCTGAAGAGCATCGACGTCGATCTGCCACGCAATCGCTTCACGGTAGTTACCGGCGTGTCGGGCAGCGGCAAGAGCACGCTCGCCTTCGACATCCTCTTCGCCGAGGGGCAGCGCCGCTATCTCGAATCGCTCAACGCGTATGCGCGGCAGTTCGTGCAGCCGGCCTCGCGCCCCGACGTCGACGCGATCTTCGGCATTCCGCCGACGGTCGCCATCGAGCAGCGCACGAGCCGCGGTGGGCGCAAGAGCACGGTAGCTACGCTGACCGAGACCTATCACTTCCTGCGGCTGCTCTACGTCAAGCTCGGCACGCAACATTGTCCCGATCACGACGTGCCGATCGCACCGCAGAGCGAAGAGAGCATCGCCGCGGCGTTGCTGCGCGACTACCGCGGCCGGCGCATCGTGCTCCTTGCGCCGCTCGTCATTGCGCGCAAGGGCTTCTACACCGACCTCGCCAAGTGGGCGGCGCGCAAGGCCTTCGGCGCGTTGCGCGTCGACGGCGAGCTGACACCGACCAAACGCTGGCCCCGGCTCGACCGGTTTCGCGAGCACACGATCGAATTGCCGGTCGCAGAGCTTGCGGTGCAGCCGGATGCGGAAGCGGCGCTGCGCGATGCACTTCATCGGGCGCTCGAGTTCGGGAAGGGCGTGGTTCACGTGCAGCCGCTCGACGGCGCCGTGGCCAGAAATCGTCGGCGCAAGTACGGCGACGCACCCAGGAACGGCGTGGAAGTCTTCTCGACCAAGCGCGCCTGCCCGGTGTGCAATCGCAGCTTTCCCGAGCCGGACCCGCGGCTCTTCTCGTTCAATTCCAAGCACGGCTGGTGCCCGAGCTGCTTCGGCACCGGTTTGAAGCTCCGCGGCTTCGACGAAGAGCAGACCGGCGACGAGGTCTGGTGGAACGCGTGGTACGAGGGCGAGGAGCATGTCTGCCCTGCTTGCAACGGCCAGCGGCTCAACCGCGACGCGCTCGCAGTGCGCTTCGCGGGCCGGTCGATCGCCGAGCTGACGCGCCTGCCGGTGGCCGAGGCCGAAACCCTATTTGCCGGCCTCAAGCTCGACGGCCGCGATGCCGATATCGCGCGCGACGTTCTCGCGGAGCTTGCCTCGCGTCTCGGCTTCCTCAACGACGTCGGGCTCGGTTATCTCGCGCTCGATCGCTCGGCGCCGACGCTTTCCGGCGGCGAAGCGCAGCGCATCCGGCTGGCCGCGCAGCTCGGCTCGAATCTGCGCGGCGTGTGCTACATCCTCGATGAGCCGACCATCGGCTTGCATCCGCGCGACAACCGCGTGCTCCTCGACACGCTCGCGAAGCTCGAAGCGAAAGGCAATACCCTGGTGGTGGTCGAGCACGACGAGGAGACGATCCGGCGTGCGGATCACGTCGTCGACCTCGGCCCGGGCGCGGGCAGCCAGGGCGGCCGCGTGGTCGCCGAAGGATCGGCCGAGGAGCTGATGCGCGCGCCGCATTCGGTGACCGGCCGCTTCCTCGCTTCGCCGCTCGCGCACCCGCTGGTCCCGCGCCGCGTGACGCGCGAGCGCGAGCCGGCCCTCGTCATCTCCGGCGCCGATCTGCACAACCTGAAAAAGCTGAAGGTCCGCATTCCGCTCGCGCGCTTGAGCGTGATCACGGGCGTATCGGGCAGCGGCAAGAGCACGCTGGCGCGCGACGTCCTCTATGCCAATCTCGTCGAGCTGACCCGCGCGCGGCGGCGCAAGGCCGTCGACCTCCATGGCTGCAGGGAGATTACGGGCTGGGAGGAGATCGATCGCGTGCTCGAAGTCGATCAGGCGCCGATCGGCAAGACGCCGCGCTCGTGCCCGGCCACTTACGTCGGCTTCTGGGACGCGATCAGGCGCCTGTACGCCGAGACCACCGAAGCGCGCATGCGCGGTTACACTGCGAGCCGCTTCTCGTTCAACACTGCGGGCGGCCGTTGCCCCGAATGCGAGGGACAGGGGCTCAGAACGATTGAGATGAGCTTCCTCCCCGACGTGAAGGTCGCGTGCGAGGCCTGCGACGGCGCCCGCTTCAATCCGGAAACGCTCGCGGTGCTTTGGAAGGGCAAGTCGATCGGCGACGTGCTCGCCCTGAGCGTCGACGAAGCTGTCGAGTTCTTTTCCGCGCATCGCTCGATCCATCACGCGCTGCGGCTCCTGCAGGACGTCGGACTCGGCTACCTGACACTCGGCCAGCAGAGCCCGACGCTCTCCGGCGGCGAAGCGCAGCGCATCAAGCTCGTGACCGAGCTGGCCAAGGTGCGCAGCGATCTCGGCGGTCCCGTGCGCGGACGCAGCTCGAACGGACGCACGCTCTACGTGCTCGACGAGCCGACCGTCGGGCTGCACATGGCCGACGTCGAGAAACTGATCCGCGTTTTGCATCGGCTGGTCGACGCCGGCAACACGGTCGTCGTGATCGAGCACAATCTCGACATCATCGCCGACGCCGACTGGATCATCGACCTCGGCCCCGAAGGCGGCGCTGCTGGCGGTCGCATCGTTGCGCAAGGTCCGCCGGAAGCGCTCGCGGCGCGTCCGGCCGGCTCGCATACTGCAGCGATCCTGGCCGAGTTTCTCAAGCGTTGCGAGCCGCCGGCGCGGAAGGCCGGGGACTGAACTCGCGGGCAATCATTCAGATGTGGGAACGCCCCGGGCGCGGCTTGATGACTCCTGCTCTCGCCGACGCAGGTGTCGGATAGTCTTACGGTCGATGACGATCGTCCGCCGCGAGAGCTGGCAGATCGTCGGCCATTCAAGTACTTGGGTCCGCGAGCACGACATTTGCATGCAGTAGCCGCTTGCGTTCACGGTCCGATCCAACCCCATACGCTTTGGGGTTGAATGTTCGCGAGTGAGCTTCTATGATCGCCGCTTCGTCGTGGGCGACCGCAGTCAATGCGTCGGTGCCGGCGAACGGTACACGAGCCCATAAGATCATCAGACTTTTCCCAAGGAGGAGATCCATGCGCATCATTCCTGCACGCACGCTGGCTGCGCTCGCACTGATTGGCGGCCTCGTCGCCGCGACTCACTGCGGCGCCGCACGTCCCGTCGCGGCGCCCCAGTCCGGCGAGCTGATCACCCCGGTGACCGTGCCGCTCGGCGTCAAGGCGCAGCCTGTCACCGTCGTCGTCGAGCTTTCCGGAGACCCGGTCGCCGTCCAGCAGGCCAACGCCGGCAGAAAGCTCAGCAAGAGCGAGAAAAATGCGATCAAAGCCCAGCTCAAAGGTCCGCAGAACGCGCTGCGCGGCCAAATCGCTGGCCTGGGCGGCACAGTCCTCGCGGACTACCAGTCCGCGATCAATGGCCTGAAAGTGAGCATTGCGCGCGACAAGGTCGGCCAGCTCGCCACGTTGCCCAACGTTATCAGCGTGAATCCCGTGATGCTCGCCGCTCCGAGCAACATCCATGGCATTCCGCTCATCGGAGCGCCGGCAGTGTGGGACGGTCCAAACGGATTGCACGGCGAGGGCGTGAAGATCGCCATCATCGATACCGGCATCGACTACACGCACGCGAACTTCGGCGGCCCGGGGACCCCAGCGGACTACACCGCGGCCCATGCCGCTGAAACGGCGCCGGCCAATCCGGCGTATTTCGGACCCGGCGCTCCGCGCGTCAAGGGCGGGACCGACCTCGTCGGCGATAGTTACAACGCCGACCCGAACTCAGCCTCGTACCAGCCGATTCCGCATCCGGATCCGAACCCGCTCGACTGCAACGGTCACGGTTCGCACACCGCCGGCACCGCGGCAGGCTCGGGCGTGCTTTCGACCGGGGCGACGTACACCGGCCCCTACAACGCTACCACAGTCTCCGGCAACACATGGAACGTCGGGCCGGGTGTCGCGCCGAAGGCCGATATCTACGCGGTACGCGTGTTCGGCTGCGAGGGCTCGACCGACGTGGTCGTCGACGCAATCAACTGGGCGGTCGACAACGACATGGATGTGATCAGCATGTCGCTCGGCTCGGACTTCGGGACCAGGGACACGCCCGACGCCAAGGCGGCGACCAATGCCGCCAAGGCCGGCATCATCGTCGTCGCATCGGCCGGCAACGAAGGGCCCAGCCAATACATGGTGGGTTCGCCCTCGACAGCAGACGGCGCGATTTCGGTGGCGGCGAACGATCCGCTGCAAACCATCATAGGCGTATTGGTCGCGACGAACCCGCCGACCGGGACGCCGTTGGCGCTGCAGGCGATCAACGCCAACAACTTCAACTTCGTCGGCCCGATCACGGGTCCGCTCGTCGTGCTTAGGGACAATCCGGCGACCACGACCGACGAACCGGGATACATCGGTTCGGCCAACGAGGCGCTCGGCTGCTCACCCACCGCGTTCACTTTCAACGGCGTCGGAGGCGGCCAGATCGCCGTCGCCGAGCGCGGCACGTGCGCGCGAGTCGCGAAGGCGATCTTCGGTCAGCAGGCCGGAGCGGCTGCCGTGATCATGGCAAACACCGCAGCGGGGCTGCCGCCGTTCGAGGGGCCGATCACCTCCAACCCCGACACGGGCATCCCCTACACCGTGACGATCCCGTTCGTCGGCGTCGCGGGGGACTTCAGGACTGCGGGCACCGACTCGAACAAGCTCCGCGCATCGCCCGCCGGCACGACGGCGACGCTCTCCTCGCAGAACTTCCCCAATCCGGGCTTCGAGGCCTTTGCGTCGTTCTCTTCGAGCGGACCGCGCACCGCGGACAGTTTCCTCAAGCCCGACCTCACGGCGCCGGGGGTGAGCATCGCCTCCACAGGCATGGGCACCGGTAATCAGGCCGCGACGATGTCCGGGACCTCGATGTCGGCGCCGCACGTCGCCGGCTCTGCCGCGCTGCTGGTGCAGGCATACCCGACGTGGCAACCCGGAGACCTCAAGGCGGCGATGGTCAACACCGGGGACCCGTTGCAGGTGTCCGACTATCGCACGAGCCGTGGCGGCACGGGGCTCGTCCAGCCGGCGAAAGCAACCAAGTCGAAGGTCGTCGCGCACGGCGACGGCGGGAAGTTCGCGGTCGCCCTCAACTTCGGCTTCCAGGAGCTGAAGCACGATTTCAACCAGCAGAAGGACATCTCGCTCGACAACAACGGGACGGCGGATGCCACGTTCAGTGTCGCGCAGGTCATGCCGCAGGGCAGTCCGCACACGGTCAGCTTCGATAAGACGTTCGTGACCGTCAAGGCACACGGCCACGCCGACGTCCGCGTGACGCTCAACGTCCCCGCGGCGACGGCCGGTGCGTCGAATGAGGGAGGGCTCTCGTACCAAGAGGTCGCGGGCATCATCCAGTTCACGCCAGCGGCTCCGTCCCAGAATGCGAACGTCGCGCTGAACGTGCCGTACCTCTTGGTGCCGCGCCCCAGGGCGGATATCTCGACCAATATCGGCAACCTCAAGGGTACGAACCCTTCGACGGTCGCGACCGTGACCAACAAGCACGGCGTGATCCCCGGAGACGCGGACTTCTACGCCTGGGGACTCCAGGACAACAACGACCCCGGCAAGGCAGCCAACGACGTCCGGGCGGTCGGCGTGCAATCGTTCGACTTCGGGGGCGGTACTCAGTTGCTGGTCTTCGCGGTGAACACCTTCAACCGCTGGTCGAACGCGTCGACCAATGAGTTCGATATCTACGTCGACGTGGACGGCGACGGGATCGACGACTACGTCGTCGTCGGAGCCGACCAAGGTGCGGTTACGACTGGCACGAACAACGGTCTGCTTGGAAGCTTCGTGTTCAGCACCCGGTCCTCGGGCGCTAGCACCATTTCCCTGGCTACCGCGCCGACCGACAGTTCGATCGCGGAGTTGCCGATCTTCAGCACACAGCTGTGTCGCACAGGAGAGCCTTGCCTTTCGAGCGCCAATCCGCGCCTGACTTACCACGCCGTGAGCTTCGATATTTTGCAGGGCGGGATGGACGTGGTGAAGGGGTCGGCGAGCTTCAATCCGTGGACGAATGCGGTCAGCACCGGCGGGTTCGTAATGGCGCTTCCGCCGGGCGGCACCGATAACAGCGTCGGCATCTCGGTGAATTCCGCGGAGTACGCACTGACGCCACCGCTGGGCCTGATGGTCAT
>Ga0335083_10004099_pt1 | contig 18655 bp, 19 predicted proteins | sample Lox_Sample_42_FD_206716 | JGI IMG/M metagenome (GOLD analysis project Ga0335083, IMG submission 206716) | Soil microbial communities from Loxahatchee National Wildlife Refuge, Florida, United States - Lox_Sample_4.2 | ecosystem: Environmental > Terrestrial > Soil > Wetlands | place: USA...
CAACTCGCCTAGGCCTCGACGCGCTGATGCAAGAAGCGGTCGACCGGGTCATTAGGGGTGAGTCAATCTGACCCGATGCCGTCGGCGCCGACGCGCCGGCCAGCGGCGGCGCCCAGCCGGCCATCGCGACAGCTGCCCCCCGGCACAGCTGAACCTATTTAGCAGGGGTCACCTGGAATATCGTTACGCCGCCGGTATTGGTGCTTTTGAGGCCGAGGGTGGTGAAGATGTACATCCATCTCTCAGCCCAGGCATTCTCGACAATCAGGGCACCCACTCCCGCCTTGCGTACGTAGTTCTTGAAGTCTTGTATCCGTTGCCTGGTCGGCTGGCTGAGTGCGCCGACGTCCTGCGGCAGGGCGTCGCCACGGGACAGCGAGTCATTGATGAAGCCGCCCGCGCTCCGGAAGTAGAAGTCGGTGTAGGCCTGGAACAGCATGCCGGCATTCCCGCGGCGCGACAGGACCACGACGTTCTCGCCCGGTTTCACGTACTTCTTGTATGTGCCGGCGGTGAAAAAGACAGGTATGTCGTTCGTGATTTTGAGCTGCGGGTTGGCCTTCTCCCAGTGCTGCGGCGGGTCCGGCGGGACGACCACGGACGCGAATGTCGGCACGTCGGCGAAGACCGTGGCGAGTGCCGCCACGGCGAGCGCCCAGCGGGCCCAGCGCGCCATCCTGCTCACCGTCACCGTCGAGAGCCAGATGGCCAGGCAGAGCGCGAGTATCAGGTACCCGAGGTCGATGAACCTGACAGGTTCGGCGCTGCGCAGGAAGGGGAGGCTCCAGATCCCGATCCAGGGCAGCGGGAACTCCTGCCGGCTGTCGATGATGAGGTGGGGGCCGAGCGTGAGCAGGATGATGACCGCGAACAGTGCGGTCATCATCCGCACGAGCCGGCTGGACCAGGTGAAGACAGCAAGAAGAACAAACAGCACCAGCATCGGAATGCCGATGTAGCTGGTGGTTTCCCTGAGGTGGCCGGAGGCAGCCGCCAGCCAGTTCATCCCGAGCAGCCGGTGCTTGCCGGGGATCACCAGGCTCGCCAGGTCGAGCGAGAACTGCGGCTCCTGATGGACGAACACCTTGGGATAGTTCCTCAGCGCGTAGAGCAGGTACGGTGACGCCAGGACGATGGCGCCGGCATATGCGGCGGCAGTGTGCAGGGCCAGCCGGGCAATCTTGGGACGCACGGCTGCCCCGGCGACCGCAAGCCCGATGAGCAGTGCCGCCGCCCAGACGATCGTGATCTCGGCGAAGGCTTCGACGAACGTGTAGAACTCCAAGGCAACGGCGGCGGCCATCCAGATCACGTAGCCGACGCGTTTCAGTGTCCCGTCCCACCACAGCAGGACCAGGTACACCATGAGCGGGGGCAGCAGGGTAACGGTGAGGTTCGGCTGGCCTGATAGGTCGTGGCTCAGCTCGTAGGAGCAGAACCCGTACACGGGCCCGGCGAGCAGTGCCGGCCAGAACTTACCTGTCAGCTTGCGCGCTGCAACGAAGGCCGCCCAGGCGGATGCCGGCGGAGCAAGCAGCAGCGTCACGTTGAAGGCGGCGATCGGGCCGGCCGCCGCCGTGATGGGCCACACCAGGAGGGCCACCGCGGGCGCGGTGGTCGCCCATGCGAGGTTGTAGCCCCCCGGCGCCCCGATCAGGTGCGAGTGCAGCGGGTTGAGCCCGTGAGAGAGCGCGTAAGGCCACCAGCCCCAGGCCCAGACGTAGAAATTCGGGTCCACCTTGTCCTGCCCGACCTTGGGCACGTTCAGGTGCGGGAGAAGCGCGCGCCCGAACAGGGCGACAAAGACAACGAGGTAGATGATGAACGCGATCATCCCCTGGAGCGCCGGGCCGATGGCCTGGCGACCGCGCTCTGGCACCTCGGGATCAGCGGCACCCGCGCCAGTGCTCTGCATAGCGCGATTGGCGAACGTAGCCCACCGCAAGAGTTGAATCGTTAGCCTTCCTCCGGCCGGCGATCACGTTCGCCAGGTGCGCGGGACCGGGAAGCGACTCGCGTTCGGGACGCCGCTGCACAACTGACATTCGCCGGCCCCGTTGTCGCTATAGCGGGGTAGTTCGTTGGTTCTTGCCGAACCGACGGGTCTACCGCCCGACATCTGACTACCCCGCGCAACTCGTCCGCACACAGCGTAACGCCCGCGCGCTTACGGGGGCCGGTCGGTACCTGGTGAGCAAATGGTTCTTCTCCACCCCGGGCGCCTACGTTTGCGAGGCCGTGCATCATGAGCCGGTGGCCCGTGAGCGGGGCACCTGGTGCAGCCGGGGCCGGGGGCGGCGCGATTCAGATCCGGGGGGCGTACTCGACCGAGTCGAACGGCCAGTCGCGTTCCAGCCACGCGAGGACCGCGTCGTGGAGGACCGGGTCGAGCGTGTGGCGGTCGGCACGCACCCAGGACCTGACGGTCGCATGCCTCCTCGCGGTGCCGCCCGGTCCCTGGCTGTCGGGCGGGTAGAGGTACACGCAGCCGATGACCCCGCCGGTTCCGGCGTCGAGCACGGTATAGGTGAACCCGCGGCGCCCGGCGAAGTCCCGTGCGTGCCGCTCCAGGTCGCAGAGATTGTCATCCAGGGACATCTCAAGCGGCCAGTCCCGCCCGCCGAACCCAGGTGTCGCCCGGATGTGGTCCACGCTCGCCGTCCAGGCGGCGTAATCGGACTCGTTGTGCTGCGGGCCGAGCGGGACGAGCCGGAATTCCCCGGCTGTGAGCCCGTCAGGGACCGTGAAGTCTTCCGGGACGAACACTCCATCGCTCACCTGGCGATGCTAACGCGTGCGCCGGCGGGTCCCGTCCGGCAGATCCGGCGCAGGGCGGTGGGCCAGGTCCTGGCAATGACCGCCTTGGCCGTTAATCGCACTATGCCAGACCGCTCGGAGACACTATGGGCATGGCATTGACGACTCGGATGCTCACGCCGGAGACCTGGGACGACTTCGCTGCGCTCGTTGAGGCTAACAACGGCGTCCGGGGTGGTTGCTGGTGCATTGGATTCCACCCGGAGGGCATCGGCCACGGGCGCGAGGGAAACCGGGACCTGAAGCGCGGGCATGTGACGCGCGGAACGGTCCACCAGGTGCTGGTCTACGACGGTGAACATCGCCGCTGCTGCGGTCGCGGCAGCACTCAACGAGATCAGACAGGCCGGCGGCGGCGTCGTAGAGGCCTATCCGGAGCAGACCGAGGAGAGGCCCCCGCAGCGTGGCGCCTACCTGCATACCGGACCCGAGGAGTTGTATGCGCGATACGGCTTCACACGGGTCCGCAAGATCGCGAAGTGGCGGTGGGTAATGCGCGCCAGTGTCTGACCCGCCGCCGTGACGGGACGCTGGACCGGCGCTGGCCAGCCGCGGCGGCTGAGGGCGCCGGCGGCTCGGGTTCGGGCGGGTGCTCCCGGTTTGCGCCGATCGGCTCGGTATGAACTTTTTTTCGTACCGCACTGGTAGCGGGCTCCTGTCGTCGCGCGTTCTTGCGCTTGTGTCAAGGGAGGCCCGCCGTGCCCTCTGTGCAGATCCGCCCGTTTCGCCGCAGTGACCGTGACCAGCTCACCGAGCTGGTGAACGCGCACGCTGCCGCCGTGGTCCCGGTATGGGAACCTCGGTCGCCGCGCCGCTAGCCAGCCTGGACCGCGATCCGGGTGAGCCGGTCACCGATCCGTGGGTGGGTGCGCGGCGACCCTGGTCGCCGAGCAGCAGCACCGTGGTCGCTGCCGCGCACCTGCTCCGGTACCTCGATGACGAGCGCGCCCGGGAGTCCTTCCAGGGCACCGGCGAAATCAAGTGGCTGCTTCGAACCCATTCATCGCAAGGAACCCGACTTCGCCAGCTGGCCCGCCCAGTCGGTGCGCACAAGCGCTGGGCGCGCCGTCTCTCTCGTTTACGCTGGGTGGCTGCGTGGGAGCCGGGGCGGCCGGGCAGGATGAGCTCATGGCCCGGCATGATGCGCCGGGGACGGTACGGGGGGTGACGAATGTGAATGCGGTCGAGTATCCGGTTCCCCAGCCAGTGGTGGGGCGTGGTGCGCTGTTCGTGGAGCACCGGCTGAAGGCCCCGCAGGTATCGGAGTCGGCTTACATCGCGCCGACGGCCGTGCTGGCCGGAGATGTCACTGTGGGCCCGCACAGCCGGGTGCTGTTCGGTGCGGTGATCACCGCCGAGGGCGGCCCGGTAGAGATCGGGCAGGACTGCGTAGTCATGGAGAACGCGGTGGTCCGGGGAGTGCCGGGCCAGGAGACCCGTATCGGTGATGAGGTTCTCGTCGGCCCGCACGCTCACCTCACCGGGTGCGTGATCGAGGGCGGCTCGCGGATCGCGACCGGCGCCACGGTGTTCAACGGCGCTCGCATCGAAACCGGGGCGGAGGTCGGGTTCAACGCGGTGGTCTACGTCAATACCGTCGTCCCGGCCGGCACGGCGGTGCCGATGGGCTGGTTCGCCGGCGGAGACCCCGCCGAACTGGCGGCACCGGGAGACTGGGACCGCATCCGCTCCGTCATGGACCCGCTGGACTATCCGGGCACAGTCTTCGGGGTGGGCGCCAGCTCGCCGATGCCTGACATTGCCCGCCGTTACGCTCGAGGGCTGGCCCTGCATCACCGAGATCACATTCTCCCCGACGAGCGGCACCTGCTCGCCCCGCGGGACGCGCGCTAGCGCTAGCTCACGCGGGACGGGCGCGCCGCGCCAGCGGGCCCGTCCTCATCGCCGGCGGCCCCGGCGTTAGCGCTCGCCCCGCGTCCCGGATGCCGGAGGAGGAGGCATGGGTGCGTCGTTCAGCTGCTGGTCAAGGTCGACAAAAATGGCGTCGTCTTCGATCTTGCATGCGTAAACCGGGATGGGGCCGCAGGCGAACGGGCCGACGGCCTCGCCGGTGGTCAGGTCGTAGCGGGATGCGTGGGCGGCGCAGACCAGTGTGCCGTCGTCCTGCAGGGTGCCCTCGTGCAGGGGCTGCTGCTGGTGGGTGCAGGTGTTGTGGATCGCCCTGACGTCGTCATCAGCGAGACGGATGAGGCAGACCGGCTCGCTCAGCTCGTCAACGAGCATGGTGTCGCCGACCTCCAGGTCGTCGAGGTTCGCGACGACTGCGAATGTCATGGCCGTGTCCTTCCACTTGCGGGCCGCCGGGGTTCGGGCTGGCTGCCGCGTACCTCGATCCAGCCGTTACGGATCCGGGTAGGGAGCACGGGTTGCGGCTGGCTTGCCGGGCCACGGCTGATGCAGCCGTCGGCGAGCGCGAAGCGGGACCCGTGCAGCGGGCAGGTCACAGTCAGGTCTGCGACCGTGCCGCGGCTGAGCAGGCCGCCGGCGTGGCTGCAGATATTGTCGATGGCGTAGAGGCTGCCGCCGTGGCGGTACAGCATGATCTGGCGCCCCTCAGCCTCGACGGCGGTCGGCGAGTCGTCCGGCAGGTCGGCCTCCCGCATCGCACGGGTCCACCGCCGCGGCCCGGCGGCCCACGCTACCCGGCTGACCATCACGCCTTTGGTGAATACGAGATGACCGCCGAGGTAACCCGCGGCGGCCGTGACCATGAGGCTGGCTGCGGCCAAAGCGCGAGCCGTGCCGCGGTGGCCGGCCATACGGGAGCCCAGGGAGGCACCTTGCAGCCCAAGGGCCGCCGTGTTGAGAAGGCCGTGGAAGAGCCCGACGCGCCGGTCCTCATCGTTGCTGACGGTCCAGTCGTTCAGGCCGGTCAAGGCGGTAGCGCCCGCGGCGAGGATGCCGGCCGCGCTGAGCTTGCCCGCCGCGTCGATTCCGCGCCGGGGAGCCGGGTCGCGGTCCACGACATCCAGCACCATGACGCCTGCCCACAGCCCGATGGGCAGGTCGCTGAGTGCCGGGTGCAGTGGGTGGCCGACCCACCGGCCGCCATGCAGCAGCTCAATGGCAAGGTTGTCCTGATGCCGTTCGCGGGCTGGTCCCAGCACGGCGGTCAGCCGGTCGCTCAGCGTGCGGAGCCAGCCGAGCCGGTCGACCCGGGCAGCGAGATCGCTGTGCCAGGCGACCAGCCGGCTGGCGGCGAACGGGGAACTGACCGTCGGCTCGGCCTGCTGGCCGACTGCTGGCGCACCGGCGGCCTGGCCGCTGCCTGTTCGCATCGGTTCCTCCAGGGTGGCGTCAGCTCATGGCTCGATCATGAGGAGAATCTTCTCGGCCATCGCCCACGCTGCTCGTCTCAACTTGCTTCACATGCCCGGCGGGAATCGCCCCCTAAACTGGCGGACGGCACTGATCTCGACTCCGATCGCCGGCAACGGCACGGCGATAGTCGATGATCACTATGTCGTCGGCGGCCGGGGGCAGTGCAGGGCCAGTCGCGCGTGTTCCTCTACCGTGCATGCCATCGGCTTACGGGCGTCGGCGTCCCAGAGCACGGTGACGACTCTCGCCTCGGCGGCGGTCGAGCCCGCCGGCGTGATGACCGTCTCCCGCGTCGTCAGGCTGGCGGTGCCCGCCCGCGCCACCTCAATGCGCACCCGCAGCTGCCGGCCGGCGTAGCGGACCTCGGCGCGCCAGTCGATCTCCGCCCGCGCCACCGCGTAGTGCGGATCGCGGCCGAGCGCCTGCACGTAGAACGCGTCCCGGCCTTCCTCCAGGCAGGTCAGGAACACCGCGTGGTTGACGTCCCCCAGCGCACCGGCATCCCTCCACCGCAGGCTCACCTGATGCTCGAAGACCGCCTGCACGTGCCCGCTCTCTCACCGCCTGGTACCGCCAGCGTGATAATTGCGCTGACCTGGCGACGGCGCGGCCGGACTTGCCAGGGCACTCACCGTGAGCATTGACCGTGACAGCCACTGGTCGCAACCAGGGCGCAAGAGCCGCCGTTAGGCACGTATGCGTCGATCTCGGTACTCCCCGGTACACCTGCTCAGAACTGGCCGATCGGGGCGTCGGAGGACTATCTCCCATCATCTCCGCCTGAGATAGGTAATATCAGCATCTTCGTGAAATCAGGCAGCTTTATGCGGCTTCGTAGGCATCCTGCATCTGTCGGATGAGGTTCCGCATTCCCAGGTAAGAGCGCTGTCCTGAACCAAATGATCAGATCCGAATCTTGTGCTCCGTGCTCGGTCTCGGCGGGGGATTCCGTTGAGAAGTTTTCCTGAGTCGATGAGCACTTCTTCCCTCAACCGGATCTTAGCCGCATCCCTCTTGAACCGATCCGTGACTGAGCGTAGGGTCTTGCTAAGTTTCTGCAGGTCAGGACCGGGGGGCCTGTCATGGTAGTGCAAGCACGCGGGGGCCGGGAAAGCTACCGCGGGAAGCACCGCGGTTCGGCAAATGGGCGCATGACCGGGCAAGCTTGGCGGTCCCTCGCCCAAATGGCCAGTACATATGCCGTCATAGTCGCCGTCGGGACCCTGATCTGGTGGAACGCACACCTTGCTCTGATCCTTGGCCTGACGGCCGCGGCCGTCTTCTGCTTCGTACTCGGCAGCACCGAGACATACTGGCGGAACTACAGCTGGTGGACGCCAGATTCCATGGAGAGTATCGCGTGGCCGTCACCAGTTCCCGCCAGCTCCGCCGGCCTGTACTGGTCCATGGTGGTACCCGCCCTAGACGAAAGTGCGAACATCGAGGCGACGATCAATCAGCTCGTGTGTCAAGATCACCCCCACTTCGAGGTCGTTGTCAGCCTGTGCTCATGCGACACGGCGACCATCCAGGCAGTCAGGCGTGCCGAGGCCAAATACCCTGATCTGGTACGGCCGGTCATAGGCGATCACCGCGAATTCCGGCGGCACCGAAAGGCCTATCAGCTCAACCGGGCCATCGCGACAGTGCGCACGGATGATGAGCACATCGTACTGATAGCTGACGCCGAAGGCGGCGTCCAGCCAGCCTTGCTTCGGCACATGGAAGCAGTCTTCAAAGAGGAAAACTGCGACGTCGTGCAGGGCGGTGTACAGCTGATGAACCTCGGCCGGTGGTTCCAGGTCTTTGCGGCGATGGAATACGCCGCCTGGTTCGAGGGCAACATGGCTAGGCAGGCGAACCAGGGCGTGGTTCTGTTCGGCGGCAACACCATCGCTTTTACCACTAGCCACCTAGCTCAGATCGGCGGCATTCCGGACAGCCTTACGGAAGACGGGGCGGCAGGAATCAGGTCGGCCTTGGCCGGCGCGAAGGTCGCCGTCTGCTACAGCCCCGAGCTGTGCACCAGGGAACTGTCGCCGCCAACCTTGTTCAACAAGCAACTGGGCTCACTCTTCTTCCAGCGCGTACGCTGGGTGCAGGGTTATTTCAACGAACTTGTAGAGGGTCACTGGCTCAAACTGCCGACCTGGTCTCAGCGACGCTCAGCCGGCTTCGGCCTGGCTTCCCCGGTGTTGCAGTCAGTTTCCAGTTTCCTGCTGCCGCTGGCGATCGTCACCGCCCTTACGGTCAAGGTACCGCTCATTCTGGCACTGGCGGCCTTCGCTCCACTCGTGCCATACAGCCTGACGATCTGGGCGCAAGCCATGCACCTTGGGAACTTCGGGCGGCGCTTCGAGCAAGAGGTCCGGCTGCGTCACTACCTGACCATCATCTTCCTGAGCCCCCTCTACCAGCTCATCCTGATGGGCGCCAGTGCCGTTGCCGTCTGCCGACACCTGACTGGCCGAGGCGACTGGTACAAGACGGGCCGAGAGCACGATCAGACCGAAACCGTGCTGACTGGCGCGGCGAGCGCATCAGCATGACTACGACAACGCGGCTTGCAACAGTCAGCCAGCCGCAGCCACGCTGGGGCAAACCGCGCTCGTGGGCGCGGCGACACCGTCCGGGCCTCGCGATCTGCGGAGCACTGCTCATCATCGTAGGCGCGGTCAATCTCTGGAACCTGCAGGGCTGGCCAGGCTATCTCGATGACGACGAAGGCACATATATCGCTCAGGCCTGGGCGGTCATCCACCTCCATCACCTGGCACCGTACACGTACTGGTACGACCACCCGATGGGCGGCTGGCTCCTGATGGCCGGCTACCTCTGGCTGACCGGCGGCTTTGCCCGCTACCCGATGGCTGTCATGGCCGGACGGGAGTTCATGTGGGCTATCACCATCGTGTCCTGTGGGCTGTTGTACTGCCTGGCGAGGCGGTTCAGTCTGAGCCGTTGGGCCAGTGCGGTGGCGGTCGTGCTCTTCGGCTTGAGTCCGCTCGCTATCTATTTCCACCGGATGGTCTGGCTGGACAACATCGGGACCATGTGGATGCTGGGCGCTCTGGTCGTGGCGGCGTCGCCCAGACGGAGCGTGGGGACAGCCATCGGGAGCGCGCTCCTTATGGCCGCAGCCTTCTGGTGCAAGGAAACCATGCTCCTGATTGCTCCCGCCTGGATGGTGATCGTGTGGCGCGGGTCGGGTCCGAGACACCGCGCGTTCTGGCTGGCCCTGTCAGTCTTCGCCACGGTCGGGGTAGCTGGCTACCTGCTGCTTGCGGCCCTTCGCGGCGAGCTATTCGCAGGTCCCGGCCACGTCAGCCTCATCTGGGCGATCAAGTGGCAGCTGTTCGGCCGGGCCTCAAGCGGCAGTATCTTCAACCACCACAGCCAGACGTGGGGACTGGCAAAGCTCTGGTACCACCAGGACCCGTGGCTTGTCGCCGGGGGACTTACAGCGGCCGCAGCCGCCAGCTTCATCCGACGGCTCTGGCCCGTGGTTCTGGCCGTTGCGATCCAGATCCTCGTCCTGATCCACGGCGGCTACACCCCGTATGCCTTCATCATCGCAGCGCTGCCGTTCTTGGTGCTGGCGGTGGCGGGCGTACTGGATACTCTCTGGCGATCACCACACAGGACAGCGACAAAGTACCTCGGCCGAGGGCTTGCGCTCACTTCCGCCGCCTGTTTCGTGGCGGTCATAGCACCATCCTGGGCCAGGTCCATGGTGTCGGATTCTCGCGTAAGCGGGCAGGCCGCGACCATGGCCGCCGAACAGTGGGTCGAGCTGCACGTCCCAGCCGGTGATGTCGTAGCCCTCAACGACTACATGTGGGTGGATCTAAGAACCCACAGCAAAGTTCACCCGCTTTGGGTTTGGAAGATCGACCTTGACCCGTGGGTAATGACACACGTATTGCCACATGGGTGGAAAAGCATCAACTACGTGGTGTGGACGCCGGGACCAACCGGTCTCAGCCCAGGCGAACTTCCGACACTGGCGCAAGCACTCCGCCATGGCGCGGTTGTCAAACAGTTCGGGTCGTCCGCTAATCCCGATAGGCTGATCCAAATTTACGAAGTGAAACAATAAGCAGTCCGGCGCGTATTACCTGCCAAGGCCTACGCTCCGTCCGGGACTTCGCCCGGAAGGAGTGGCCCCTGCGGGGCAGTTCGGCTGATGTCCTGAGATGAGCTGCGGGTCAGATCTACGGTCGGCAGGTGGCCGGTGATTTCTCGGAGCGTTCAGGATGCGGCCATAAGGGCGGCTGGGCCAGGCCTGCGACCGGTGGATCTATACCGCCTGCTTGTGCTTCGGCCTGGACCTGGCCGGCCAGCAGGCGAGCGGGTTCCGCTACGAGTACTCGGCCTGCCAGGCCGAGTACAGCCGGAACCTGACCTTCGCCTCCGGCGCGCGGATGGACCGGGTCTTCGGCACGGTCGCCGGCCGGACCCGGTCCCGGCTGGACGTGCGGTCGCTGCGGACCCTGTTCGGGGTGAAGCAGCGGCCGGCGGGCACTGCCGGGCCGTCGCTGAAGCTGGAAGTCGTGATCGAGAGACCCAAGTATGACCTGACGCTGTTCAAGGTCGATTTCGGGCTGCTGACGCTGAAGGGCTACACCAAGGGCGAGCGCGTGCTGCGGTTCGAGGCCATCGTGCACGATCCTGGTGGTTAATTCGGTCATGCGGCGAGGTCGAGTTCGAGGCGTGCCAGGTGGCTGGTTCGCTGCCGGTCGAGCGGTGTGCATGTCCAGAATGCCTCCAGGCGGAGCAGGTTGAGGGCGACGGCCATGTAGGCGTGGTCGAGGCGGGTTTTCGGCAGGCCGCGGTAGCGGGGGCCGTGGGCGGCGGCCTGGTGCATGGTGCCCTCGACGCCGGCGCGGCGGGCGTAGCCGGCCTGGAACGGGATCGTCTTCTCGGCGCCGCGGGCGGCGGCCTGGGCCTCGGCGAGGTCGCGGGGCAGCACGGTGAGCTGCCGTCGTTTCTTGCCGCTGGCGGTGCACAGGCTGCGGACGGGGCAGGGCCCGCAGTCGGTGGCGGAGAAGGCGGCCACGGCAGCGGCCCGGCCTCTTTGGGTGCACGGCGTCCAGGACGAGGAGGTCCTGCCCTGCGGGCATGTGACGGTCTGGCTGTCGTAGTCGACGGTGAAGTCGGCGCGGGCGTAGCCGTGCCCGGCGCGGGCCTGGGCGGAGGTGCCGGCGAGCAGCGGCCCGATCAGGGCGATGCCCCAGGTCGCCAGCACCGCGACCACGGCCGCGGCGCTGAGGTAGCCGGAATCGAGGTAATGCCGTCCGGGAGCCAGGTTCCTGGCGGCCAGGTCGCCGTGGATGGCGTCGGTCATCTGGTTGCCGGTCACGGTGGCGTCGGTGGTGGCCACGCTGGTGATCAGGTTCGGGAACACGGCCTGCGCGCAGCCCTTGCCATGCCGCCGGCCGCCTTCACGGGGCCTGCCTGGCTCGCCGGCACCGCCGTCGGCGCCGGGCCGCGATGCCGGCCTTTCCGGGCGGCAGCTGCAGGGCGGGGGATCGTCGCAGGTCTCGGTGACGTGCAGCTTGCAGCCCAGCCAGAAGGTGTCTCGCTTGACGCCCCACCGCGCGTCGGTGTCGTAGGGGGAGGCGATCCGAGCATGGCCGGGCGGGAGACCGTCGCCCGCAGGCTCCTTCTCCCGCCGCTTGATCACCTCCCTGCCGCCGGTAACGGTCCGCGTGCAGTTCTGCAGCAGCACCCGGCGCAGCACCCCGACCGCCGGGATCTCGCGCAGCCAGGCCGGCGACGAGCGGTCATAGACAGCCTCCAGCAGCGCGTACCCGTCCCTGGCGTAGGCGATCGCCAGTTCCTTCAGGAGGTCATCGGGGTGCCGTAGCGGCGGGCGGAATCGCTCACGCAGATCCGCTGGGCCAGCCAGTCCGGGTGCGCGGCGGCCAGCGCCTCCAGCACGGCCCGCACGCCTTCCCCCGCGAGTTCCAGCCGGTTCAGCGCCGCCACCGCCGCGACCACGTGCGTGGAATCGGTGCGCTGCTTCCCGTCTGGCTTGACCAGGCCATCTGATGCCAGCCGGTCCAGCAGCGCATCCAGAACCGCCTGCTCGAGCCCGGCGTCCGCAACCTTGCCGCGGAACTCGGGCAGCACCGCATGATCAAACCCCGGGTCATCAAACCGCAGGCCAAGCAGGTACTGCCAGTCGATCCGGGTTCCGCACCATCTCTGCCGCCTGCCGGCCGGTCAGGTCCTCCGCCCGCTGCAGCACCGTCACCATCGCCAGCCGCGACGGCGGCCAGCCCGGCTTGCCCCGCACCCCGAACGCAGCCGCGAAGTCCTCATCATCGAGCCACTGGCCCAGCCGGTCGCGGATCTGCACCGCCAGCGGCCGGGGCCGCTTCCCTCGGTACTTGGCCCCGATCGCTGCCGCGACCAGCGGATCCGGCTCCGGCCACGCGGCAGGCTTCATGGACACCACATACCCGATTCTGCGGCCGGCACGAGGGGAAGGAACGGCCGCACGCCAGATCATGGCCGAGAACACAGCCCCAGCCGAGCACGCCAACCCGCGTGTCGCGAATTAACCACCAGGATCGTGCACACCAAAAACCCTGAAAACCGGCCGGGCGCTGGGCAAGTTCCCGGACATCGTCGCCCGGCTGGCCGGCATGGCGGGGCGGTTCTGCACCATGCTGGACTGCCTCGACACGGGGTTCATCCCCGACGGCCTGCTCGACGACCTGCCGCTGCCGGTTCAGGCCGGCGCTGTCCGCATCGGCGGAATCGACCTGAACAAGCCGCGGATCCGGGCCGTGCTCGCCGCTGCGGCCGCCCTGGCCCCCGCACCCGGCGGGTTCACCGTCGCGGACTTCGCCGCCCGGGTGTGGTCGATGACCGGGCAGGAAACCTACACCGTCCGGCAGGCCGCCTATGACCTGCGCAAGCTCCGGGGCAAGAGCCTGGCCCTCAAGCCCGGCAGATCGCGGCGCTATCAGATCCCCGGCGATGCGGCCCGCGTCATCGCCGGCCTGCTCACCTTGCGCGATCACGTCATCGCGCCGATCCTCGCGGGAGTCCGCAGCCCCCGCATGGGCCGCAAGCCCTCTTCGCCGACCTGGGCATTAAAATGCACCCAGCCGCCGCATAGACAACATCTTGTCGATCAGAGATCCGCAAGCGGCTAGAGTGACGAACACATAACGTCACTTTCTGTAATCGGTCCAGCTCCTGGTTTGCGTGCACCCCACTAATATGAGCAAACAAATCTCATCGCAGCTGTCAACGCCGCAAGCCACAACCTGCGAAGAATCACTGCCCCTTCCCACTCTGCCCCAGCTCGACCACGCGACTGAGGCAGCACCGGAATGGGTGATCTGCGTGTGTCTCAACTAACCAGCTGACCACTCGGGACGGCAGAAATAATCGGCGATCTACCGCCGAGGCTAGATGAGGACTGGCCACGTTCTGCGATCAGACCTGGCCGGAGATCCCGAGTGCCGCCTGCCGCACCTGTTTGTCCAGCGGTCTGCCGCTGTCTATCTGCTCAAGCGCATGTATCAGCTGAGCCTGCTGCGTGATCCGGGTTGCGGTACGGCGGCGCGCCGCAGGGCGGTGATCGCCGCCCTGCCCTTTCCTGGCTGCCGTCAGCCCTGACGGCGGCGCCCGGCCAGCAGCCACACAACGATGAAGACGACGGCTGCGATCAGGCCTGTGATCAAGAACGTCTTGAACACCGCGGAGAACCAGCCGATGACCGTGAAGATGAACCATACGGAGAGGATCGCGCCGAGGACTGCCCCTATTATCCGGCCCATGGCGCCTATAGTACGCACCCGGTGTCCCGTGGCAGGCGGTTGTGTTGACGGGAGCCCTGGGCTGCTGCCCAGCGATCGCGAACCGCCGATCTGGGTCCGTCCTGTCGGCAGCGGAGCACCGCCGACCCTCTGACGCCCATAACCGGGTTATATGTGGCGACGGTCCATGATCAGCAGTACTTCGGCGCGCCGATTTCGCCGAAATGTGTGCCCAGATCGGCCTGACCGCGTATGTCGCCGCAGCTAACAGGACTTTGGTGTGCTCCATGGCAGGGAGAAGTCCGCCGTTGACACTGCCTTCGGATAGCTCTGGGCAACGTTTCGTGGACCTCTCGCGGATCATCACCATGCAGTGCGGCTAGGTGGGCCAGGTGCTCCCCCTCATGACCGGCAGCGATCCAGTGGGCTGCCCAGAGCGGGACCTTCTCCGGACGCAGAACGCCCAGCGTTTCCCAGGCTGCCATCAGCAGTGGCGACGGGAGACCATCTGGCTGACCAGCGGCATTCATGGGCACATGATGCTGCAAACCGCGGACACCCGGAAACTGAATTCCGGTCGGTACCGACCGTCAGCGTGCACCGGCGCCTCCGGATTTACGGGCCACGTTCGCAGGCGCCGCTGCAGCATGAGGGCCGGGCGTCGCGCCAGTGGGTCAGGAGAACGCGGCGGCGTGATCGGCGGCGAACTGCTCGAAGGAGCGGGCGGGGCGGCTGAGGATGGCCGGGACGTCGTCGGTGACCCATTCGGCGTCGCCTTCGGCGGTGAGGCTGAACGCCTGGGCGTTCATCTCGGCGATCTGCTCGGGGACTCCGGCGCGGATCATCGCGTCCTTGTTGTCCTGGAAGGTGAGTTCGCGGTAGGTGATGGTCCGGCCCAGAAGTTTCGACAGCACGTCGGCCACGTCGTAGTTGGAGACCAGTTCCGGGCCGGTGAGCCAGTAGGTCTTGCCGGCGTGCGGGGCGGGGGAGACGGCGATGGCCGCGGCCACGGCGGCGACGTCGCGGGCGTCGGCCATCCCGGCGCGCCCTTTGCCTGCCGCGGAGCCGAAGCTGCTGGTCGCGGCGATGGCCGGGGCCAGGGTGAGGACGTTCTGCATGTAGGCGTTGGAGCGCAGCAGCGTGTGCGGGATCCCGGCGGCGTCCAGCCCCGCCTCGATCTTGGCCTGCCCGCGCCGCCGGGCGATCGGCGAGTTGGCCGAGGCCTTGCTGGTCGCCTTGACGACGTGCGCTACGCCGGCCCGGGCGGCGCTGGCGACGACGTTCAGTTCCTGGGCCGGTACGGCCGGGCTGACCAGGACCACCGCGCTGACGCCGGCCATCGCGTCGTCGACGCTCGCGGGAACGGCCAGGTCCCCGGCGGCGATCTCCGCCCCGGCCGCGGCCAGCGCCATGGCCGTCGATCTGTCCGGGTCCCGCACCAGCACCCGCACGGGCACGTCCTGCTCGCGCAGCAGCCGGGCCGCCTCGGCGCCGACCTTTCCCGCAGTAGTTACAAGAATCACGATAGATCTCCCAGGTAACGGATAATGAGTTGCGCAACTCATTGTGATCACCCTAAACTGGGTTGTCAAACTCAGAAATCTGGTACGCTGGGACCATGAGTAGCCAGGAGCAGGGCCGGCCGAGGCTCACCGCCAAGGGGGAGCGGACCCGGGCGCGGATCGTGGAGGCGGCGGCACGGCTCGTCCACGAGCGAGGCGTGGCGGATGCCACTCTCGATGACGTCAAGGCGGCGGCGGGGGTGAGCGGGTCGCAGATGTACCACTACTTCCCCGACAAGGACGAACTCGTGCAGGCCGTCATCAGCCACCAAGCCGATGTCATCGCCGGGAATCAGCGGCAGGCGGACCTCGGCAGCGCTGAGGGGCTGCAGGCCTGGCGCGACATGGTGATCGCCCAGGTCAGGAGCGCAGAGGCCAAGGGGGGCTGCCCCCTCGGCTCCCTCGCCGGCCAGCTCGCGGAAACCGGCCCGCACGCCCGGGCCCTGCTGGCCGACGGCTTCGGGCAGTGGCAGGCCGCCATCGGCGAAGACCTGCGCCGCCTGCACCAGGCCGGGCAGCTCCCGGACGGCACCGACCCGGACGCCCTCGCCGTCACCCTCCTCGCCACGCTCCAGGGCGGCCTTCTCCTGGCCCAGGTGCAGCAGGACACCCGCCCCTTGGAAACGGCGGTCGACACCCTCCTCCAACTCGCCCGGAGCAGCCGCCCGGATGTTCCCGCAGGCAGCGGAGTGCCCGCCCCCTAGATCTCATCGGACTGCATCCGACGGTACCGGCAAGGATGCCAAACGGAAACGCCCCATGCTGACCGGGCCGGGCACTCGAACCTGCCCGCGCAGACAGCCGGCCCGCTAGCGACACGCCGCGCTTCCGCAGTCGCCTGCCCGTCGGCACGAATAGAGGCGGACCTGTTGAGACGCTCATGCCTAATACGCGCCTAGATTGAGTAGTTGCCTCGCATCGTGCCTAGTCAGACCCCACCTGAGATGTCCCATGATAAGGAGAAGCTCAACGGCGGCCGAATGGCTGAGGCAGCGCCGGAAGAGATGATCTGTGCCCGTGCAGCTGCGGACCGGCGACTCAGTCACGGCGCCCGGAATCGGCGATCCGTTCTCTGAGGAGGCGGCGGCCACCCGCGATGAGCGTTTGCGGCTGGGTGCACGATTGTCGGGTGCTGCAAGAACTCCGCGGGTGGTCACGTGCCCCGGAGGACGATGCGGCTGCTCCCGGTGTCCCGCTGCCCGGCGGGCAGACCGGATCTCCGTCTAGATGGACCTTGTGAGCAGCAGCGAGACTAGGCAGCTGGCCAGTGGCTACCGGTCAGGCAGTGGCTCTGGCGCTGCCTGCGGTGCATCAAGCAGCGCGCGGCATATGTCAGTGATGTCCACGATGCCGACCAGGCCGGGGCCTCCCATGACCGGCAGGTGCCGGAAACGCCCGCTCGTCATGACCTTCGCCGCCTCACGGATGCTTGTCGTGGTGCTGACGACGGTCGGGCGGGCAGTCATCAGCTGGTAGATCCGCACGTCGTTCGGGTTCTTCCCGTCCGCGACCAGGTGAGAGATGTCAGCCTCGGTGATGATGCCGACCGGCTCGCGGGTCTGTGCCTGCGTGACGACGAGCGCGGTCGCGCCTGCACGCTTCATCAGGTATGCGGCCCCGGCAACGTGGTCGTTCTGCTCGACCGTCGTCACCGGCGGGCGCATGACGTCCGCGACCGTGGCCGGGGACGGCGCCGGATGCAGTGCTGGGGCGTCTGCCATGATCTGCTCTCCCTCGAGGATCCGATCCACTGCTAGGTATTCGATCACACTGCCGGGCTGAGGCGGCGCGCGATTGTGCGGCATCCGCGGCGAAGGACGCGCCGGGCCGACGGCCGGCAGCTGCGGGGACGTCCTCAGGAGTGAGGGTGATACCGAAAATAGCCTCCCGGGCCAACGGCAGGCCCGCGGGTGCAATCCGTGATCAGCGCTTGCCAGCGACCTCCTCAGGGCGAGCGCGCGATCCGCCGATGTGGCGCGGACCCTCAGCGTGGCAGCGACAGTCTACGACGTGCAGATCAGGGCGATCTGTTCACCAGTTTCCTGCGGCAACGAGCCGGCCTACCGCCTGTGAGTTCTCAGTTGGTCGTGAGTTTGCGCGCTAATCCGGGACCGCAGAGCGGCCGGACGTCTCGCATGGCGGTTCCGCTTTACAGCGATCAGATGGTTCGCGGCCATCGTGGCAGCGAGAGCGAGCGCCGCCGGCGGCCCGGACCGGCGGACCCTGTTCATCTGCACCGCGTGGCACCTGGCCGACGACCACGTCTCCAACCTCGAACGGCTGGCCAATGGGCCGCGCATCGGGAACATCCTCGCCGTCCCGGTCGATGTGCCCGGCGCCGGCCGGCCGTGACAGCAACCCGGCTGCTGGCGCCAGCATCCTCCGCACTGGCGGCTCGGGTAGCTGCATGCAACCCAGCGGACCACCTGCTCCAGGCCCTTGACCGTATCCGCCGGCGTTCAGGTGCGCACTAAATTGTCCCAAGTCAGCTCAGTCCGGTACGGAGACCAGGCAAACTGTGAGACCTGCTCCCTCGTCACGCTGGGTCATTACCTTCCAGGTCCGCGACGCGCCAATCGCCGAGCTGCGTGGAGGCCGGTGCGTGACGGAGCTGTCTGAGGCACACGCAGACTCGGTCGATCTGTGCGTCGAACGCCCTGACGAGTTGCGAGCGCGAGAGCTGGAATTCTTGGGCGAGTGAGTTGAGCGTCCAGGGTTCAGCGAGGCGCGCATGCAGCAGCGTCACGGCAGCGACCGTATGGCCTCGGACGACGCCATGTTCGGCGTGTGCGAGTCTGCCGGTTGGCGAAACTGCGGGTGGCCCGCTTGAGTTACCGGGTCGGCTCGCCATCGCTTTGGTCTTATGGGGTGATGACGAGCCGCCTGCCGCCCTGGTCGGTTCGTTGCCAGGCTGTCTCGATGTCGCTGAGCCGGGTACGGTCGATCCCGGTGACGAGTTTCCCGTCGCGCGCGTCCACTGCACGATCTGGCCATAGGCGTCGGCCACGGCCTGTCCGTCCAGGCCCTTGCCGGCGCCGTAGATCTCCAGGCCGGAGGTGCGAAGGAACACTGTCCGCGGAGAGCGCGATCCGGGCTCCGGCCGATTCTCCGGCCTGGACGAGGCGGGTGGGTTTCGACTGGCCGATCCGGTTCGGG